>Ga0163151_10005392_pt1 | contig 16365 bp, 6 predicted proteins | sample OliLakLV19MP5IB2_FD_145596 | JGI IMG/M metagenome (GOLD analysis project Ga0163151, IMG submission 145596) | Freshwater microbial mat bacterial communities from Lake Vanda, McMurdo Dry Valleys, Antarctica - Oligotrophic Lake LV.19.MP5.IB-2 | ecosystem: Environmental > Aquatic > Freshwater > Lake...
CCTCAAACAACTGCTGGTCGGCAGCCGCACGTAGGTTGGGGCCTCAAGGCCACGTCGCGCGGCCTGGGCCTCAAGGCCGCGATGGACGTCGCGCCACGCGGTACACGGGTTCGCCTCGTGGATGGCCGGCGCGATCGACCAGCTCGACTGAGGCCTCAATCGTCTCGGCCACTCGTGTGAGCACCGCCATGTGATCGGTCAGTTCCGCCGGCACCGCCACGAACAACTGCCCGTTCGGCATCAAACGGCCCACCGTCGCGGCGACGGCCCGGCCGAACTCCTCGGGCGTGACGCGGTTGGCCAGCGAATGCGCCAGCGCGAAGACGAACCTGTGCGGGCTCTCGCTCAGGTCGAAGTGCCGGTTGACGATGAAGTGGCCCCGCTCGGGTCGCAGGCCGGCATACGGCAGCTCGATTCGCACGCCGTCCTCAAACGCCTCACGGTTCGACTCACAGCCCCAGTAGGCACCGTGCACCATCCTCGGCAGCAGCGCGATGGTGACCGGCAACGAGCCGCACCCGAGGTCCAGCACGTGTTCATCCGGCTTCAGGCCTCGCTCGAACAGAAAATCAACGGCCCAGGCGCCCAGCTCCGACCACGCGCCGCCCATCAGCTTCCGATGCGGGCGTTCGTCCAGGTCCTGGTCTCCCGGCACCGGTTCGGCTTCGGGCGCTGGCCTCGACTCCGCACCGGGCAGCGCCGCGTCCTCGCGCTCATCAACCAGACCCGCGTACTGCTCCAGGACAGTGTCCACCGATCCATCGAGCACCAGCCTGCCGGCCTCAAGCAGGCACGCGCGCTCGCAGATGGCCTGCACCGCAGTCGCGGAGTGCGACACAAACAGCACGGTGCACCCGCGCGTGCGCACCTCCTCCATCGTCTCGAGGCAGCGGCGCTGGAAGTCGGCGTCGCCCACGGCAAACACTTCATCGATGAGCAGCAGATCGGGCTGCAGGTGCGCCGCCACCGAAAACCCCAGGCGCATGTTCATGCCTGAGGAGAAGTTCCGGATTGGCACGTCCATGAAGTTGGCCAGGCCCGAGTACTCCACGATGCGCGGGTAGATCTCGTCGATCTCGGTGCGGAGCAGGCCGTAGATGGACGCGTTGAGGTAGACGTTTTCCTTCGCCGTCAAGTCGCCATGAAATCCAATGCCTAATTCGATCATTGTTCCGATGCGCGCCGTGCGGGCCATCGACAGGCGGCCCGAGGTCGGCACGTGAATTCCAGCGATCAGCTTGAGGAGCGTGCTTTTTCCCGACCCGTTCCGCCCGACGAGCGCCAGCGCCTCGCCCCTGCGAACCTCGAACGAGGCGTCACGAAGCGCCCAAAACTCCTCCACCCGTTCGCGCCGTCGCCGGCCGGATGCCGCGAGAAATGCGTCTTTGATCGAGCCCGTGCGGTCATGCCGCAGCATGAAGCGCTTCGACAGATGCTCGGCCCGAATGACAACGTCAGAACTGTTCGGCAAAGTTCTCCTCACAACTGGTGAAGAGCGCGGCGCCGCCCAGGAATGCCGTGGCCGTGTACAGCAGGCACGTCATCCACACGGCCGCGTCGGGCCAGCTCTGGTAGTAGAAGAGGTCGTGATAGATGGTGATGAAGGGCGCCATCGGGCTCAGCAACAGTGAGGCGCGCAACTCCGGCGCGCGGCCCGCCACCTCGTAGACGATCGGCGTGGTCCAGAACATCACCTGCAGGGCGATCTCCAGGAAATGGCGCACGTCCCTGAACTTGGCGGTACCGGCCGAGAGGGCCATCGCGATGCCAAAGGTGAACACGGTCTGGAGCCCCACCACCAGCGGAAACAGCAGCATCATCGGCGTGGGCATCACCTGGTAGAACAGCAGCATCATCGGCAGAAACACCACGGTGGTCAGCAGGTACTGCGACAAATTGAAGAGCACCGTCGCCAGGGGAAGAATAACCCGAGGAAAGTAGACGCCCTTGACGAAGCTGCCGCTGTCAATGATCGACCCCGTGGACATCGATGCCGACACCACGAAGTAGTTCCACGCGAGTAATCCCAGCAGCAGGTACATCACGAACGCGCGCTGTGTCACGCCGATGACGATGATGAAGGCGAGGGTGTAGATGGCCGTCATGATCAGCGGGTTGAGCAGCGACCACACGAAACCGAGCACCGATCCGCGGTACTTCAGTTTCAGGTCCTTGATCACGAGATTGCGCAGAAGTTCACGGTGGGCAAGGATGCCAAACAACCCGAGTGTGCGCCGGCGGGAGACGTCGCGGAGTTCGAGGCCGTCGATGTCCTCATCGAGTTCCGGTGCCGGGCGTTTCCACGCCGAGGCCTCCTGCAGGATCCAGGCGCTGCGCCAGGCCAACCCGAGCAGGAAGTAAATCCACATGAAACCGCCGGCCACACCTCTGGGAAGACCGTCCAGGCCCTGCGAGTTCCAGATCCACGCGGCGCCCAGCAGTGGCCCCACCAACGCGCCCAGGGCCAGCGTGGCCACCGAGCGGCAGTCGCGGCCGAGCGCCATGAGGGCAACGAGCACCAGACCCACGGCGGCAATCAGGATGGTGCCGTTCGAGATCAGCGCCGGCACATGGTCGGTGAATTCAGCGGAGGTGAGCCGCATGCGCCACGCCAGCGCACACGCCACGGCCGCCAGCACGAGTTCGCCCGGGATGATCGCGAGCGTCGTGATGCGGGAAGACGGGCGCACGGATCGTGACTGTAGCATTACTTCTTGAGGGGTGAGCCCGCGAGGCTGCGGTAGATCTCTGCAGTGCGAGCGGCCGTGGCCGCCCACGTGAACCCCGCCGCGCGGGTCACACCGCGGCGAGAGAGGTCTGCGGCATGGGTGGGTTGCTCCAGCACATCACGCAAGGCACGCGTCCATCCCTTGCGATCATCGGGATCCACCAGCACACCGGCGTCACCCACCACCTCAGTCAGCGACGATCCGCGGCTGGCGACGACAGGAGCGCCGCAGGCCATGGCTTCGATCACCGGAAGGCCAAACCCTTCATAGCGGGAAGGGTACGCAAGCACCGCGGCGCGCTGGTACCACGCACACAGATCTCTTTCCCGAACCGCGCCGGCAAGCTGCAGCACATCGGAGGCATCCAGACTCTTGGCCAGCGCCGTGAGCGACGCCGCTTCTCCCCGGTCGGTCCCCACCAGCACGAGGGTGAGGCCGGGTATGGACTGGCTGAGCCCGGCGGCCACTTCAAGCAGGAACTGGAGATTTCGACGTGTGTGCAGGTCGCCGACGTGCAGGATGATGGGTTCGCGCGCCGACGCTGTGCCGGGCCTGAAGTCTGCGGACACACCGAGCGGAATGACCGCGATCTTCCCGGCGTCGATGCCGTAGGCGGCCACGATCTCGTCTCGGGAGAACGTGGAGTCGGTGATGATCCGATCGGCCCGCTGGGCCGACCGGCGGTAGAACCTCTGCCGAAGGGCGCCCGAGGCATGCGGATACCACTCCGGGTGCCGCGCGTACGAGACATCGTGAATGGTGAGCACGAGCGGGCGCGCCCCCCAGGGAGGCGCGGTGTAGGCCGGCGCGTGGAAGACGTCGGCGCCGAGCGACCTGGCCGCGAACGGCAGGGCCAGAGCCGACCATCCGAGGTTCGTGGGAAGGAGCGAGCCGACGGGTTGGTGCAACAGGCCGGCCGCGCGCGCACTGACCGCATCCCCGCCGAGCGCCACCCCCGTCACATCGGGGTCGACGTGCCCCATCGCGCGCCAGAGCTCAGTGACGTACCGGCGCACGCCGCCAGCCGGCCCACTGAGAGCCCGGCCGTCTATCGCTACCTTCACGCTCCCGCGCCCAGTCACCGCTCGATCATAGTCGGCGGGCGTTCCACCACCGTGACCCTCACCGCGATGCGTTCGCCGCCGCGGATGAAGGCCAACTCATAGGTGCCCGTGTAGCCGGCCGGTGGCATCCAGCCAAACTGCGCACCCACCAGTGACGAGCCCACGGGCAATGGATGCAGTTTGCCGTTCGCCACCAGGTATCCGGCGTCCACGTCGGCGCCAAGCCACAGTTCCAGGCGGTCAAGTTCCGGCAGTTTCACCGCAAACGTGCCGTCCTCGTTCGTGTGCAGCGCGGCCCACGGCGCAACGAGGTTGAACCCCGTCCGGCCCCACACCCCATCCGTGGCCGGCGCGTGGACGGCCAGTGACTCGGCCGCGCCCACCACCCGGGCTGGCGCGCCGCGCAGCGCGTCTTCAACCGCAGCGGCCCCGGTCGCCGGCGCGCCATTCAGCACGTTGAAGAACCGCGACCCGATGCCTTCCGTCCGGCCCGCCGAGTCCGTCACGCTCCACGCAATCGTGTGCAGCCCATTCGCCATCGTCAGCGTGTTGAAGTTGAACGCCCCAATCGGCGCCCGCGCCGCATCCAGGTTCCGGAAGAGCGTGGGATTACTCGTCCGTGGCGTACCAAACGGCTGCGGCGTCAGATTGCCGAAGATGCTCGAGACATCGTCGATGCAGTAGAGTCCGGGCGGCACCGGGTTGCTGACGCCGTCGCGGCACTGGTTGTAGGCCACCAGGCCCACGGACAACCCGTCGATAAACACCGACATCGTGGACCCGTTGGTCGGAATCAGAATGTCGCCAGACCCGGCGGTCGTGTTGAGGTCGGGCGTGAGCGCCCAGCCGAAGTTCGCGTAGCCGGCGCCGCTGATCGTCTGGCCCTGACCGGGTGTGTCGATCGCGCCGAACGGTTTGGCAATCGTGTCGTTGGCCATCGTGATGGCCGTGGCCGTAGGTACGACGTCAACGAATGACCGGCTCAGCAGCGTCTTGTTCCCCACCGTGTCGGTGGCAATCGCGAAGAGCGTCAGCGGCCCCTGTCCGCCGAACGGCAGAGCGTTCGGCACGTGCGGCAACATCGGCGTCAGCATCAGGTAGCCCCACCCGGCGCGCACGTTGTTGGGATACGTCGGGAACGCGGCGGCCACGTCCGGGCGGGCTCCTGCCAGGAACGCGGCGTCGCCGATGTAGACCACGTTGTTGCCCAACACGGTCTGGCAGGGACTGGGCGGCGACATCTCAAACGCGAGGCAGTTGCGGTGGATCTGCACCGTGCTCACGCCGGCGTCATCGAGCGCCCAGCCGGTGACACCGATCGCGCCCTGCACCCCCGTCGCGTTTTGCGCGGGGGTGTCCATCTGCCCGAAGGCCGGTGCGGGCACGCCCGTGGTGAAGGCCCAGAAGGACGTGGCGGTGCCTTCGGCATAGGTGGTGCCGCTGCCGTTGATGGCGCGCACATGCCAGTAGTGCGTAGTGCTGGCCGGCAGCGCCGTGATCGAGGCACTGGTCGCCGTGCCCACGGGCACCCAGCTCGCATCGCAGGCATTGTTGTTGCTGGTGTCGATGCAGTACTCGTAGCTGGTCGCACCGCTGCTCGTACCCCAACTCAACACAGGGCTCATCGGCTGCCCCATCGCGCCGGTCCCCGGCGTGGTCTTGCCAAACGCACCTGGTGACAACGACGACGTGGTGAAGCTCCAGAACGTGGCCGCGTTGCCTTCCGCGTACGTGGTGCCGCCAGGATTGATCGCGCGCACCTGCCAGTAGTACGGCGTCCCGGCCGCGAGCCCGCTCAGGCCAACACTGGTGGCGGCGGCCGTTGTGGTCCACGTCGCGTCACACGCGCTGTTGTTGGTCGTGTCGATGCAGTACTCGTAGCTCGCCGCGCCAGCACTCGTCCCCCAGCTCAAGGTCGGGCTCGTCGATTGCCCCGTCGCGCCGTTCGAAGGCGTCGTGTGCGTGAACGCACCCGGTGCGGCCACCTGGGTGGTGAAGCTCCAGAACGTGGCCGCGTTGCCTTCCGCGTACGTGGTGCCGCCAGGATTGATCGCGCGCACCTGCCAGTAGTACGGCGTCCCGGCCGCGAGCCCGCTCAGGCCAATACTGGTGGCGGCGGCCGTTGTGGTCCACGTCGCATTGCACGCGCTGTTGTTCGTCGTGTCGATGCAGTACTCGTAGCTCGCCGCGCCAGCACTCGTCCCCCAGCTCAAGGTCGGGCTCGTCGATTGCCCCGTCGCGCCGTTCGAAGGCGTCGTGTGCGTGAACGCACCCGGTGCGGCCACCTGGGTGGTGAAGCTCCAGAACGTGGCCGCGTTGCCTTCCGCGTACGTGGTGCCGCCAGGATTGATCGCGCGCACCTGCCAGTAGTACGGCGTCCCGGCCGCGAGCCCGCTCAGGCCAATACTGGTGGCGGCGGCCGTTGTGGTCCACGTCGCATTGCACGCGCTGTTGTTCGTCGTGTCGATGCAGTACTCGTAGCTCGCCGCGCCAGCACTCGCGCCCCACGACAGCGTCGGACTGGTCGACTGGTTCGTCGCACCGTTCGCCGGACTGGTGTGGCTGAATGCTCCTGGTGGCACCACCGGCGCGCTGCAGTCAAATGCCGCGAGGCGAATAACAACCGTGTCCACGGACCAGCCGAAAGTGCCGTAAAGGCTGTCCGACCCCAAGCGCCACCGCAGCTGAATGTTCTGGTTCTGTGACGCGACAGGCAGGTTCACGACGGTGGTGATGAACCCCGCGGAGATTCCAGTCCAGACCGATCGCGTTGGCGTGAATGCGCCGCCGTTGGTGGAGGTGCCGTTGTATCCGCCAGTGACAAAACTCCCCCCGGCAGACACGATGTCCTGGAACGCCCCGCCGGCGATGGAAATCTCAAGCACGCCGCCGTCCCATCCCGGCTCCATCTCGTACGAGTGCCGGAACGTCAGGGTCGCCGCGCCGGCCGGCATCGCGATGCTCGGCGACACCAGCACGCTGTGGCTCGCCGTCCCAAGATTCGTGGCAAATGCCCGATTGGGCGCCGTGTCAGGTTTGACGGCACTGGTCGCCCAGGGATTGGATGTGCCCGACAACGTACTCGTCGTCCACCCCGCCGGCAGCGATGGCGGACCGACGCCGTCGAAGGTCTGCGACATGATCACCACGGGACTGCCGACCTGAAAGGCGTAGGTCAGGTTCTTCGACGGTCCGCCGCTCTCGGTGATGCCCAGCGTCGTGGTCACCGTGGCACTGCATGACGCGCTGACCGTGAACGAAAAGGCGCGGCACACGCTCGCACCCGCGCCGATCGTGCCGTAGTCCTGCGCGCCCGAGGGCGACGTGACGCCGCCGGTCGTCGCCAGCGTGCCGTTCACGGTGCCGGTGGTGCTGCCGCCGTTGTTGACGATGCACAGGGATACGCTCACGACCTCGGCCGGATCGAGGGCGCCATTCGGGATGGACTCGACCGTGAGCGACGACGCGCCGGCTGCCGTGCCGGGCAGATCGAACGCCTCAACCACCGTCCCAGTGTTGGGGTTGATGACCAGCGCGCTGGCGCCCATGCCGCGCGTGGCAAAGCCGGCCCAGATGTCGGCGATGTCGGACGCTGTGCCGCCACCCGCGTTGGCCGCCGCGATGACCGAGTCGCGGCCCTGCAGCAGCGTGGGGTTCCACGGGTCCAGCTTCATGCCGTCGGTCACAAATTGCAGGATGCGTTCGTTGCCAACAGCCCAGCCCAGGCGGTTGATGAACCGGGCGCGCACTTCGAACAACGCCGCCGCCCACACTTCGCCGATGTTGTGGACCTGGAACGCGGTCGCCGAACCGCCGGCCCCCTTGGCGTAGGCGCCGTCCGTCAGATTGATCTGCGCCGGGTCGATATCGGCAAACGTCAGCGGGTTGTGCGGCTTGCCATTGATGCCGAGGTTCGTCTTCACCGCGTATGGGAAGCGGCGGATGCCGTAGTAGTAGTTGTCGGTGTAGGCGCCGCTGAACAGCAGGTTCGTGACCCAGCCGCCCATCGCGTAGATGCCGTTGACGTCCTCGGTCGCATCCGACAGGATCGCGCGCCCGTAGAAGTCGGACCATCCCTCACCCATGCCGCCCGACATCGTCGCCAGCAGACCGGACGCGTTGCCGTGCAGGCGGTTCGACGTGCCGTGCGTCAGTTCATGCAGCAGGACATCGTGATCGAGTCCCGACGTGCGGTCTGGCGTGGGGCCGGTGAACACATACATCTGCATGCGCCCGCGCGTGCCATCAGGCAAGGTGGTGAAGTTCGCGTTATTTGTCCCCGAGGAATCCTGCGCCTCGGCACTGATGCGGTCCGCGGCCACGCCACCACGGCCGAAGTTGTCGTTCTGGAAGTTCCCGGCGCTTTCCGTGAACCCGAGCAGATACAGCCGGTCGTGATAGACGTTCGACCAATAGAACTGGTCGATGATTTCACCAGCCCGGTAACCGGCCGTGCCCGGCGCGTCCACTTGCGGGTTGTAGGTTGCGGAGAAAACTCGGGAGACGCCCCCGACAATGGATTCGATTCCATCCGGGGCCGCCGCATCAAGCCCCGCCTGCACGTTGTTGCCGTCTGTCCAGCCGTTGCCGCCGTTCACGCCGTCGGTCATCCACCCGAGGTTATTGAAGACGTTTAGTCCCTCATTACCGATGAGCGCCTGCGTCACGCGCGCGATGTATGACGCCTGCGTTCCCGAGCCTGGCAGCATCGTGACGGGAGACATGGGCGCCGGGCTGTCGTTGTTGTAGACGTTGTACGACGCAGACTGCGTCTGGTAGTTCGTCGCGTTCTTGCGGAACAACACCGTGCCGTCTTCGGCATCAATCAGGATCAGGAAGGCATCAGGGTCGCCCCAGAGTTCGGTGGCCCAAGCCAGGCGCGCCGCACCGTGCGCCACAGGGAAATACACCGGCCACGCCCGCGCGTCCCCGGCCATCGTCCCGCGCGACACCATCGTGCTGCCGCCACGGCCCGGCGTTTCGGTCAGCGTGGCGGCATTCTGGGTCCAACCGACGCTGTCGGCCGCGCGGGCGACAGCTTGCGCGGCACTGAACCCAGACGAGGTGGCGAGGCTTCCAGGATCAAACACCGAGGCCAGCACGCCGGTCGTGCGCGCAAGTTCGCCCTGGGCCGTGAAGCCGCCACGCACGAGGCCCTGAAAGACCGGAATGCCGTTGATGGTCTGCTCGAACTCCACCCACGCCATGTTGCCCGCGGGATTCACGTAGTCGGCCAGCACCGTGAGGCCATCCACCTCGGCCGCCGACACGCCGTAGGCATTCGAGTATCGCGACAGGAACGTGCGCATCGCGCCCACGCGGTCCGGCGAAGGGCCGGTCAGAAATCCGGTGCCCGGTCTGGCACTGACCACCTCGAGTGTGCCCAGGGTCGGACTTGCGACCAGATCGACGCCGCTCACGTCGGCCTGAAGCGCGGCCAGGCCATCGGCGCGCGCGCCCGACCGGAACGCCCGCGTCGCCGCTGCCTCGGACGCCGCACGCTCCACGTACCCCGCCGCCGCAGTGCTGCGTTCGGTCCGGATGTCGAAGTTCGGCAGGGCGGAGGTATCGATCCGCTGCGCCCCGGCGCCACTAGCGAGCAGGCCGGCGACGACGGTGACGACAGCGGCCACCCGCCAGGGGAGGCGGCGCCGAGGAGCAGGAGTTGACGCGTGGGTCATGAACGGCCGCTATTGTACAGGCCCTGAGCCGTGGCCCCCGTGAGCCCAAAAGACCTCTGGCCCTGGTCCAGCGTGGCGACACTACTTCGCGCGCGGTCGCCTGTGCTCGGAATCCGTCGCGTAATGCTCGGCAAGTACATCGGCACCGAAATCGCCATTGAAGTCACGCCAGACGATGTGCTGGTGATTGGCGTTGTTTTGCGTGTTGTCATACTCAATGAGAAACGTCGGTCCCTGGATGCGGTAGTAATGCGCGGCGCCTGGCTCGTTCTTTGTCGCGCCAATCCAGGCGAAGCGCACGTTCTCGAATCCGGCCGCTTGAATGGCGGCCAGGCGGGCGGCGGCCAGGTCGTTCTGTTGCGCGGACGCGTGCGTGTCGATGAGGCGCATGAGGAGGCCCCGCTCCTTGCTGTTCATGTCACGAACGCTCAGGCCTACGTTTTCGAGGATGGCGGCCTTGCGGGAATTGACAGTGAGGATCTCTGTCGGCGCGGCGCCAGCCACGATGGCTTTGTCGCGCGAAGGGCCTTGCAGGCCTTCGAGCATGGCCCAGCCGAGGTCTGCCTCCTCTGGCAACGCCCGTGTGCCTTTGGCGGGGCCGTCCATCACTACTGCGGGGTTCGCACCGAAGAACGCGGGCGATGTCGCGACCGACGTGCCGGCCACCACCGTCCAGTTCTGCGAGAGGTGGTGTCCTTCATACCTCCAGCCCCAGGACTTACCTCCAGGACGTCCGAAGATCGAAAAGAAATACTGCTCTGGATCGCGCGAGTTCCTGTTCTCCCTCGCGCGGAGCACGGTCTCGAGACTTCGAATCGCTTCCGCCCGGGTGAAGCCCGACGCGCTCAGACCAGTCTTGAGGAGCGCCATCGCGGCGTCGCGTTGCGCAGGTTTCATCTCTGCAAGCGGCAGGCCTTTGCGGACGCGAGGGATGTAGTGCCAGTTGAATCGTTCTTCCGAGTCGAATTCAAACTGGACCTTGGCCCGTTGCGCGTCGTCGAGCGTGGCAACGAAGGCCTGGGCGGCGCCGGCCATTGCCACCTCCGGACGGCCCTGCTCGGCTACGCGCACACCGGCGCCAAGCGCCAATAGCACTGCCGCAAAGATTACGACCTTTTGTCCCATCCGACCCTCCTCACGGTGATGAAGGCCGCAGTGTATCCGCGGCGGAACGGCAGTGGAACTTACCGCACCACCACCTGCACACTGCGCGAGTCTTCCCACGCTTCCGTGCGCTGGTTCCACGCATACGCCGTCAGCGTGTACGTGCCCGGCGCCAGTTTCGCCGTCAGGCTGAAATGCTCCCGTTCCAGCGTGGCCGAACCAAGGAACACCGGCGCAGCCGCTCCACGAACCCCTGGACCCCTGGACCCCTGGACCCCAAATGCCGCCAGGACCCCATCGCCGCTCCTCGTCGCCCACACCTGCACCGCGTCGATGCCCGACCCAATCGCCGCTTGTGCATCGGACGCCATACCTCCGACGCGCACCTGGCCGGCGCTGTGCGCGTCGGCCGTCAGCTCCATCCGAATCTGCCGGGCGTCATCTGACGCCTTCGGACGTTCGACGATGGTGACCGTCACGGTGATGCGTTCACCGCCGCGGATGAACGCGAGTTCATACGCGCCCGCGTAGCCGGCCGGCGGCATCCACCCAAACTGCGCGCCCACCAGCGACGAGCCCACCGGCAGCGGATGCAGTTGACCTTCCGCCACGAGGTACCCGGCCTCCACGTCGGTGCCGAGCCACAGTTCCAGGCGACCCATCTCGGGCAGACGGACGGCAAACGTGCCGTCCTCCTTCGTGTGCATGGTGGCCCACGGTGCGGACAAGTTGAATCCGGTCCGGCCCCACACGCCGTCGGTGGCCAGCGCGTGCACCGCGAGCGACTCTGCCGTGCCCACCACCCTCGCGGGCGCCGCGCGCAGCGCGTCTTCGCTCACTCCTTGCTCGCCCAGCGGCGCGCCATTCTGCACGAGGAAGAACCGCGACCCGATGCCTTCCGTACGGCCCGCCGAGTCCGTCACGCTCCACGCGATCGTGTGCAGCCCATTGGTCATCGTCAGCGTGTTGAAGTTGTACGCCCCGATCGCCGCTCGCGCCGCATCCAGGTTCCGGTACCTGGTCGGGTTACTCGTCCGAGTCGCAAACGGTGGCGGCACCGGCTGCGGCGTCAGGTTGCCGAAGATACTCGAGACATCGTCGTTGCAGTACACCCCGCCCGGCACCGGGTTGCCCACATTGCCGCGGCACTGGTTGTAGGCGACGAGTCCCACTGACAGCCCGTCGATGAACACCGACATCGTGGACCCGTTGGTGGGAATCAGGATGTCGCCCGCCCCCGGCACCGTGTTGGCGTCGGGCGTCAGCGCCCAGCCGAAGTTGGCGTACCCGGCGCCGCTGATGGTCTGGCCCTGGCCGGGCGTATCGATCGCGCCGAACGGCTTCGCAATCGTGTCGTTCGCCATGGTGATCGACGTGGGCGTGGTGAAGCCCGGGCCCGGCACAAACGTCCGGCCGAGCAAAGTCTGGTTGGCGCTGGTGTCGGTGGCAATCGCATACAGCGTCAGCGGTCCCTGGCCACCGAACGTCTGGCTATTCGGCACGTGCGGCAGCATCGGGGTCAGCATCAGATAACCCCACCCGGCGCGGCCGTTTTGCGGATGGGTCGGGAACGCCGCCGCCACATCCGGACGAGCCCCCGCCAGGAACGCCGCGTCACCGATGTAGACCACGCTGTTGCCCAGTACGTTCTGGCAGTTGCCCGGCTCGAACCCAAGGCAGTTGCGGAAGATCTGCACGTTGCTCACGCCGCCATCATCGAGCGCCCACCCGGTGACGCCGATCGCGCCCTGCACACCCGCCGCGTTTTGCGCCGGCGTATCGACCTGACCGAAGGCCGGCTTCGCCACATCCGTGGTGAAGCTCCAGAACGACGCCAGCGCGCCTTGCGCATAGGTGATGTTGCCGCCGTTCACGGCGCGCACCTGCCAGTAGTGCGCCGTGCTGGCCGGCAAGCCCGTGACCGACGCGCTGGTCGCGGTGCCCACCGACACCCAACTCGCGTTGCAGGCGTTGTTGTTGCTGGTATCAATGCAGTACTCGTAGCTGGCGGCGCCACTGCTCGGGCCCCAGCTCAGCACAGGATTCACCGGCTGCGCGGCCGCTCCGTTGCCGGGTGTGGTCTTGTTGAAGGCTCCCGGGGTGACGGTTGCGCCGCACTCAAACGCCGTCATGCGCAGGACGATGGTGTCTACCGACCAGCCGAAGGTGCCGAAAAGGCTGTCCGCTCCCATGCGCCACCGCAACTGGATGTTCTGATTCTGGGACGCGGCGGGCATATTGACCACGGTCGTGATGTAGCCTCCGGAAATACCACTCCAGATGTTGCGTTGAGGGCTATATGCACCGCCGCTGGTAGAGACGTAGTTATAGCCCCCACTCACGAAACTGCCACCGGCTGAGACGATGTCCGTAAACGCGCCGCCGGCGATCGAGATCTCGAGCACGCCGCCATCCCATCCGGGCTCCATCTCGTACGAGTGCCGGAACGTCAGTGTCGCAGCACCGGCCGGCATGGCGATGCTCGGCGACACAAGGGCGCTGTGGCTGTCGATGGCCAGATTGAGCGCGTACGCGCGGTTGAGCGCCGTGTCGGACTTGGACGCCACCGTCGTCCAGGGATTCGAGGCGCCTGAAATCGCCGCGGTCGTCCAGCCGGGCGGCAATAAGGGCGCCCCGACGCCGTCGAAGTTCTGCGACATGATGACGACGGGACTGCCCACCTGGAAGGCATACGTCAGGTTCTTGGACGGCCCTCCACTTTCCGTGATGGCCAGTGTGGCGGTCACCGTGTTACCGCACGACGCGCTCACGGTGAACGAATAGTTGCGGCACGTGGCGGCGCCCGCGCCGATAGTGCTGAAGTTCTGGACACCCGAGGGCGACGAGACGCCGCCGCTCGCCTGCAGTGTGCCGTTGACCGTACCGGTGGTGCTGCCGCTGGTGTTGGCGATACACAGCGACACCGCCACGTTTTCTGTGGGATCGACGCGGCCGTTCGGGATGGATTCGCCCGTGAGGAACGAGCCACCCGCCGCCGTGCCAGGCAGGTCGAACGCCTCGATGACCGTTCCGGCATTCGGGTTGACGACGCGAGCGCTCACGCCCATGCCGCGCGTGGCAAAGCCCGCCCAGATGTCGGCAATGTCAGCCGCCGTGCCGCCGCCGGCGTTGGCGGCTGCGATGATCGAATCCCGCCCTTGCAGCAGCGTCGGGTTCCACGGATCGAGTTTCATGCCGTCGGTCACAAACTGCAGGATGAGCTGGTTGCCCGTGGCCCAGCCCAGACGGTTGATGAACCGGGCGCGCACTTCGAACAACGCCGACGCCCACACTTCGCCGATGTTGTGGACCTGGAACGCGGTCGCCGAACCGCCAGCCCCCTTGGCGTAGGCGCCGTCCGTCAGATTGATCTGGGCCGGGTCGATATCGGCAAACGTCAGCGGGTTGTGCGGCTTGCCATTGATGCCGAGGTTCGTCTTCACCGCGTATGGGAAGCGGCGGATGCCGTAGTAGTAGTTGTCGGTGTAGGCGCCGCTGAACAGCAGGTTCGTGACCCAGCCGCCGGTCGAGTAAATGCCATTCACATTCTCGCCCGCGGTCGACAGCAGCGCACGGCCGTAAAAATCAGACCAGCCCTCGCCCATCCCACCCGACATCGTCGCCAGCAGACCGGACGCGTTGCCGTGCAGGCGGTTGGACGTACCGTGCGTCAGCTCGTGGAGCAACACGTCGTTCTCGAGGCCCGAGGTGCGATCGGGCGTCGGGCCGGTGAACACATACATCTGCATGCGGCCGCGCGTGCCATCGGGCAGCGTCGTGAAGTTGGCGTTGTTCGTCCCCGAGGAGTCCTGCGCCTCGGCTCTGACGCGATCGGCCTGTACGCCCCCCCGCCCGAAATTGTCGTTCTGGAAGTTGCCGGCGGCTTCGGTGAACCCGAGCAGATACAGCTTGTCGTGGTACAGGTTCGACCAGTAGAACTGGTGGGTCATCTCGCCGAACCGGTAGTTGTTCACGCTCGGGGCTTCAACGGAAGGGTCGTAGCCGGCATTAAACACGCGGGCCACGCCCGCGGCGACGGCCTCGATGCCGTCGGTGCCGTCGATATCAAGACCGGCCTGCACATTGTTGCCGTCAGTCCAGCCGTTGCCGGCGTTCACGCCGTCGTTCATCCAGCCGAGGTTGTTGAACGACAGTGGGCCTTCGTTGCCAATGAGCGCCAACGTCACCCGCGCAATGAATGACGCCTGAGTTCCCGAGCCTGGCAACATCGTGACGGGCGACATCGGCGCAGGGCTGTCGTCGTTGTATACGTTGTACGAGGCCGACTGCGTCTGGTAGTTCGTCGCGTTCTTGCGGAACAGCACCGTGCCGTCTTCGGCGTCGATCAGGATCAGGAACGCGTCCGGGTCGCCCCACAGTTCCATGGCCCACGCGAGGCGCGCGGCGCCGTGCGCCACAGGAAAGTACACGAGCCACGCTCGCGCGTCGCCGGCCATGGTCCCTCGCGACACGGTGACGCTGCCGGCGCGGCCTGGCGTTTCGGTCAGTGCCGCAGCGTTCTGCGTCCAGCCTACGCTGCCCGCAGCACGGGCGACCGCCTGCGCGGCGGTGAAGTTCGAGGTGGTGGCCAGCGTGCTCGTGTCGAAGATCGACGCGATCGAACCGGTGGTGCGAGCCAGCGCGCCGTCTGCGGTGAAGCCGCCGCGCACCAGCCCCTGGAACACGGGAATGCGATTGATGGACTGTTCCAGTTCCACCCACGCCATGTTGCCGGCGGGGTTCACGTAGTCGGAGAGCACCGTCAGTCCGTCCATCTCGGCCGCGGACACGCCGTACGCATTCGAGTATCTCGACAGGAATCCGCGCATCGCCGCCACGCGATCCGTGCCCGGGCCCGTCAGGAACCCGGCGCCCGCCTTTGCGCTCACCATTTCGAGCGTGCCGAGTGCTGCGCTCGCGGTCACTTCAACGCCGGTCACGTCGGCCTCAAGCGCCGCGATGCCGTCGGCGCGCGCAGCCGATCGAAACGACTGCCCCGCCGCGGCCACCGACGCCGCGCGCTGAACATACCCCGCCGATCCGGTATCCCTATCAGTCCGGATATCGAAGTTGGGCACACTCGACGTATCAATCCGCTGCGCTCCGGTGTCAACGAACAGCGCGGCGGCCACGGCCACGATGGCAACAGTCCGCCACAGGAGCGTGCGACGAGTTGGGGACGAGGTCGTGGGTGTGTGCATCATGAATGGTTCACTTTCGTACGATGAGCAGGGTGACGCGATAGTCATCGGCGCGAACGGCCGCATCCGCCGTCGGGGCCGGTGTCACGGCCTGAAGGCTGACCTTCCATCCGGCGTAGGTGGTCTCTTTGGCCGTGTCGAGATTGGTGTGCAACGTGGCGGTGGTGTGCGCCAGATTGGGCGCAGACAACCGCAGCCTGACGGCGGCATCACCGGCCCAGATGCACTGGACGCCGATGGGACATCGGGAGTCGGCCACGACGGCCTCAAAGGCCACCGTCAGTTCTGAGCCGGGCGCGCGCTGCGGCGTGCCGATCGCCAGCACCACCGTGCCCTCAGGCGGCGGGGGCTCCTGGACCCGCTGAACGGAAGCCGACGCACAGGAGGCCAACAGCAGCGCAAGGGTGAGCGGCGCGATTACCACGGGCATCATTCGGCGGGCCTAGCATACCGCAGGACACAGGGGCTCTCGCGGCTCGCGGCCTTGAGACCCAGGCCGCGCTACGAGGATCCAGGCCGCGCTACGAGGATCCAGGCCGCGCTACGTCGAGGACCCCAGGACCCCAGGACCCCAGGACCCCAGGAC
>Ga0163151_10005393_pt1 | contig 16365 bp, 14 predicted proteins | sample OliLakLV19MP5IB2_FD_145596 | JGI IMG/M metagenome (GOLD analysis project Ga0163151, IMG submission 145596) | Freshwater microbial mat bacterial communities from Lake Vanda, McMurdo Dry Valleys, Antarctica - Oligotrophic Lake LV.19.MP5.IB-2 | ecosystem: Environmental > Aquatic > Freshwater >...
CTTCGGGTAGCACAAGCGATGCCCTTGTGGTTCTTAAAAGCGGAAATGTTGGAATCGGTATTTCTTCTCCAACAAATAAATTAGAAGTGAGCGGCACCACTAAAACCACCAACTTACAAATGACAAGTGGAGCAACAAGCGGTTATGTTTTGCAAAGCGATGCAAGCGGCAATGCAAGTTGGGTAAACCCTACAACGCTTTCAGTTTCATATACCGAAACCGACCCGAAAGTAGGAACACTCACTTCTAACTATATTCCTAAATGGAACAGTACTTCATTAACCAATGGATTGATTTACGATAATGGAACTAATGTAGGTATTGGCACCACATCGCCTTCCGAAAAACTCCAAATAGCTGATGCCAATTTATTAAATTCGGGAACCTTTGGTAGTGGCTCATCACTTACTATAAGCGGTTCGGGTTCAAGGATGTTTTTTTATCCTAAAAAAGCGGCATTTCGTGCAGGAGCTGTTCCAGGTGCAAACTGGGATGACAACAATATAGGCAATTATTCGGCTGCCTTGGGTGAGGATGTACAAGCTTTGGGTAATTCGGCTATGTCTTTAGGTTCGGGCAACAATGCTAGTGGTAATTATTCTTTTGCAGGAGGAAGATTAAATACTGCTTCTGGAGTCAATAGTACTTCGTTTGGATATTCCAGTACTGCTTCTGGTTTTACTTCATTCTCTATTGGCTGGACAACTTCAGCCACCGGTAACCAAAGTGTTGCAATGGGCAAAAGTACTTTATCATCAGGCACCAATGCATTTGCAATGGGTAATGCATCTACAGCTTCGGCGAGCAATTCCATTGCAATGGGCAATAGCAATACAGCTTCTGGCGATGCGGCGGATGCTTTGGGATATTATACAACTGCTTCAGGCGATCACTCCTTTGCAGCCAATGGCTATACCACAGCAAAGTCTTATTCTGAAGCGGTATTTGGTCAATATAATACCAGCTATACCCCAGTAAGCACTACTGCTTGGAACACTGCCGATAGATTGTTTTCTATTGGCAATGGTTCTGCTTCGGGTAGCACAAGCGATGCCCTTGTGGTTCTTAAAAGCGGAAATGTTGGAATCGGTATTTCTTCTCCAACAAATAAATTAGAAGTGAGCGGCACCACTAAAACCACCAACTTACAAATGACAAGCGGAGCAACCAATTCCTATGTCTTGCAAAGCGATTCAAGTGGTAATGGTGCATGGGTTAACTCGCTTACATCAGTTGGTGCCTTGAGATATATAGGGTCAAGTTTTCTGAGTAATAATGCCGGCAATGGAGGAACGGGTACGAGTGAGGGTACTTCATCAAATCTTAAAAATATATATATTGGATCAAGTTCAGGATCGGGAAGCACTAACGGCGATTTCAACGTGGCTATTGGGAGTTTTGCCTCACGATATAACAGCACAGGTTATTATAATTCTTCACTGGGGGCATATGCCTTATCTACCAATACTACAGGTTATGGAAACACTGCGATAGGTACACTGAGTCTTAGATTGGATTCAACCGGGCAATATAATGTGGCTGTAGGCTCAAGAAGCTTGGAGAATAATGCAAACGGCTCTAACAATACTGCAGTTGGATATGCAGCCGGATATAGCAATTTAGGTAGCGGCAATGTATTTGTTGGCCAGGAAGTTGGGTTTTATGAAGCGGGCAGCAATAAATTATATATTGACAACAGCAATACTACGATTCCACTTATATATGGAGATTTCAGCAACAATCACCTGACCATAAATGATAGTCTTACTTCAAAATATATTCAAATGACCAATGGTGCCATTAGTGGTTATGTTTTGCAAAGCAATACAAGCGGTAATGGTACTTGGGTAAATCCAACAACCCTTGCAAATGGCAATTGGACAACCAGCGGCAACAATCAATATTCAGCGTTAAGTGGCAATGTGGGCATAGGAGTAACCTCGCCGCAGGCATTGCTCGATATTACAGGCACCAATGCGGGTACAAACTCGTTGCTGCTACGCAGTGGAAATGCCAATGGAAGCACTTCAAGCAATCAAATGTTACTAAGCTATAATGGCACTACCAACTACCAACACGCTATTAAGTCACGCCATAACTCTAGTTCTACTACTGGCAACGCTATTGATTTTTATGTGTGGGACCACGGTACTGATGCTACAACTACAGTAGGTACTCAACAGGTAATGACAGTAGCCTCTAATGGAGTAGGTATTGGCACCACATCTCCGGTTTCGGCATTAGACTTTAACGGAGCCATTGGCATGAAAGCCAAAACGGGTCTGGCAGCCGGTACCACCAATCCTGACAATACCGGACAGATTTGGATATATTCTTCGGGTACCGGCACCATCACACTACCCACAGCAAGCACATGCACAAACAGAACCGTAGTAATTATTAATCAGACAGGTTCTTCAAGAACCATCTCACCGGGATGGAAAGATTTGGTCACTAGTTCACAAACATCTTTGGGAAGCAGTGTGGCATTGTGGTTGGTTAGCGATGGCTCAAACTGGCTGCAGATAAAATGATAAACAAATTTGAACCATTAAATATATATCATGATGATACACTGAGCTTAGTTTACTCTGAAGAAGCAAAGTGTCGAAGAGTTGTAGAATCTTTCTCACCTCATGTATATTTTCAAAGTCATATAACCCTAATCCTAAATCTCAACCCCCTCGCAACAATGAAAAAAATCATATATATATTCGCTCTACTTGCAAGTTCAGCATCAGCACAAACACTCACCAACAATGGAACCGTGTTATATATATCACCCGGCACAACACTTTCTGTTTCAGGCAGTGTAAGTAACACTTTAGGAACGCTGAATAATAGCGGCACACTCAGCACAACCGGTAATTTTACAAATGCTGATGTTTATACCGGGAACGGCAAAATAGAACTCACAGGCAGCAGTCAGCAAAGTATTGACATGGGAACAAGCCCATTATATAACTTGGACGTGAACAAAGGAGGAAGTATTGTGGTTCTCAACAATGATATGACGATAACAAACTATATAGATCTAACAGGAAACGGGAACTATATACAATTGGGAAATTACAATCTCAATATGCAAAATGGTTCTGTGTTCACGGGTGCGGGAACCCAAAGCTTTGTGGTGACTGATGGTACAGGTAAACTTTTACAAAATGTAAGCGGTGGTTCGGTCGTTTTCCCCGTTGGCTCTGCCTTGGCAAGCTATACACCTGCCACACTTGCAAATACTGGAACCTCGGATGTATTTGGTATTCGTGTGCTCGACAATGTATATAGTTCATATAATAACAATGGCGTTCCGAGTGGTTCCCCGCTCAGCCCAGCCCAAGAAGTGAACAAAACTTGGATAGTGGATGAGGCCACAACAGGAGGCTCCACTCTAGCACTTACTTTTACTTGGAACACGGCCAACGAGGGCGGAAGCTTCTACCGAAGCAATTGTGCCATCGCCTTGTTCAGTGGCGGAAGTTGGCAAGCAAATACAAATGGGGCTGCTGCAAGTGGAAGTAATCCTTATAGTATTAGTCGCAGTGGGCTTACCAATTCATTTGCCAATACACCTTTTGGCATTGGTGGCAATCCTAACTCTCCTTTGCCTGTAACTTGGCTTGGTTTTACGGCCACCAAAAAAGGCAATGATGCACAACTTAACTGGAGCACTGCCACCGAATACAACAGCAGCCATTTTGTGGTGCAACGAAGCTTGAACGGAAAAGACTTTGAGGATATAGGAAATGTGAAAGCAGCGGGCAATAGCAAAAGTATAAGTAATTATAATATACTTGACCCAAATATTATTGCATTTGCCGACAAAGGAATAACAACTTTATATTATCGCCTTGCACAGTATGACTTAGATGGACAGATTAACTATAGTATTGTTCGTAGTATATATATCAATAATGAAAAATCAATTACGCAGGTAAGCCTGTATCCCAACCCCTCTAGTGGAATGAGCTATTTGTTTATCGCATCAGAAAGTAGTGAGCTTGCCTCCATCCAAATTACGGATATAACCGGAAAACTAATATATAAAGACAATTTGAACCTTAATGCACAAGGAAAGCTAGTAGAATTGGGCGGCGAAAACCTCGCTAAGGGTATATACGTTATACAAATAGAACAAGGGGGACAAAGGCAGGTACTTAAATGGGTGCGGGAATAGTACAAGGAAATAAGTATATCGCACTTGCTACCCGCGGCTTCGGCTGTTGCAATATAAAAAACCCTTGAGTGAATGCTCAAGGGTTTTTATGTTTATGAATATTATTATTTCCATGACTGAATTCATGGGCTATGCAAGGGGCTCAGTGTGGGCTGAAGAATAATCTATTCACTCAACAACCACCACCTTATTCATCACATCGCCTTCGCGTATGCCATCAATTACATCTAAGCCATCTATTACTTTACCAAATACGGTATGGTTGCGATCGAGGTGAGCCGTATTATCGCGGCTATGGCAAATGAAAAACTGTGAGCCGCCTGTGTTGCGACCTGCATGGGCCATGCTTAATACTCCGCGGTCGTGGTATTGGTTGTCGCCTTTTAGTTCGCAATCGATTTTGTAACCTGGGCCGCCACTGCCTGTACCTGTGGGGCAACCTCCCTGTATTACAAAGTTAGGGATAACGCGGTGAAAAGTTAGGCCATCATAATAGCCTTTCTTGGCTAGGTCGGTAAAATTTTTAACGGTGTTTGGGGCATCTTTTTCGAAGAATTCAATCTTCATAGTGCCTTTGTCGGTTTGTATTTCTGCGTACATAGTTTTTTAATTTGCGTGCAAAGTTAATGGTGAATGGTAAAGGTTAGTTGCTTATGTCAAAATCTCCCTTTCTACTCATTCATTTTGCAAAGTCTAAAATTATATTCATTGCCATTAAGCCTAACCTTAATAAAATATATACCATTAGCCAATGAGGGTATTGCGGGTATTTCAATATTGTTTAAACCTACGTCTATATTCATTGCCACAGGAACAATTACCAGCCTTCCTGCTTGGTCGTGCACCTCTATGGTAAGTTTACCTGCTCTTGAGCCTGAATAGTTAAGATAGGTTTGACCAGAAGTTGGGTTGGGGTAGATGGATAAGGTATTCTCTGCTTTTGTAGTCTCCAATCCAGTAAGAACTATTGATTTTGAAGTTTGGATAGCACAGGGTGTATTCTTAGTTACAGTGAGGACTACCTTATAGCTGCCAAAAGAACTATAAAAGTGCGAAGGACTCCGCTGGGATGAGTTTGATAAGTCTCCAAAGTCCCAGAAGTAATTTGATTGGGTGGTATCTGTTGGCTGATAGAAGACCAGCAGTGAATTGGTGCTATATGAAAAACCAGCATTGGTACTTTTGTATATATCAACCCGCACAGTATCAGTCGCTGAGCATTTACCTTTATCTGTAATACTTACTGCATAATTATTGCTCTTGGCTGCTGAAATAATTTGCGTGGTGTCGCCAGTACTTTTGCATTGGCATTTGCACTTGGTGCAGTGCAAACGTACGATGATGATGGGAATGTATTGCCCGACAATGTCTTTATGGTTGGTCCAGAAATTATCTTCCATTGGGTTCCATGCTGTGCATTGGTATAGCCATTTGGTGGTACTATTTTATATATAACAGAGTCGCCGGTACAGAAATAATCGGGTAAAGAAATAGTGCCTAACAAGTATTTGCCCTTAAAAGCACCAAAGCTATCAATTGCACAACCTTTGGGTTTTTGACTAAGCGTATCGAAAACAGCGGTATCAAAAGCAGTGCAATCTGAAGGGTTATGAAAGATGTCTATTATAATAATTCGACATCTACAACCAAAAATCATATATAGTTGATATAAAGTCTCACTAGAGACAAGATATAGAAAAGACAATCATATAGACAATGCCAAAAGTACCTTCAGGGAGGCGGTTTCAAATCTCCAAATCAATATTGATGTCCCCACCATCCACAATTGATTTTTCTTGTGTCATTATAATAAAACAACAGCTATATAATTGTGTATGAAGAGCATCATATTATTTAAGTATCCCATATCATTTTATTGAGGTATATATTTAATATTACTTTGCACTATAATAAAAGTCAAACAATCTATAACAAACTTAAAGAAAATACAACTATGAAAAATTTAATCAGCATGTTTATATTATCAGTAATAATGATAGGCAATAGCAACAACATTTCGGCTTACGCACCTATGAATAGCCTAAATCATTTCTCGCCAAAAAATAATATAAGTTCTGAGCCCCCCAATGAAACCTTAATAAGCTCTACTGCCGAACAACAAAGTAGGGAGGTAAACATACACTGGACTGCAGCAAGCGACCAAATATATTACCACAATATGCTTGAAATATTGACTCATGGTAAAGATTATTTTGAAATTGAAACCATAAAAGGGAATGAATATAATAGCAATGCAGGCGAGCTCCAATATACATATAAACAAGCCTTAGCAAATATATTATATTATAGAATAAAACAAGTGGACATTGATGGCAATAGTAAGTATTTAAAAACAATTAAATCAGAAACAAAAAAGCTTGGCTTAGTTAGTAGCGTAAAATAAATCCCAACCTGTGAACAATATCGCCGACGTGTCCTTTACACTGTTGGAAAACAGTGCCTATACACTTACCATTACCGATGGCATCGGCAGGGAGGTTTCCACACAAATGGGTACGGGCAGGGTTGGCAATAATATAATTTCCATAACTGTTGAAAACCAATTTGCAGGTACTTATTATATATATCTTACAAGCTCAAACGGCATTGCACAGGTATCCCAATTTGTTAAAGTAGAAGATGATGGTAAATGATACCCGCCGCCGCGGGTTTAATGGTTCCCGCCACGGCAGGATTAATAGTTTTTCCAAACTACTTACGACTTAAGACTTTCTACTTACTACTTTCTACTGACCGCCGCGGCGGGGCTGACTACTGACTACTTCTAAAGAGTAAACAAATCCTGTATATAATACTTCGTGCCTTTTATGCCACTGGCAGCATCTACTATATCGCCGGGGGCGGTGTGCAGGCTATGTATATAATCGTGCTCACTGGTTTCGCTGCTTTCTTTTTTGGCCTGTGCTTCTTCCTCCGTTTTGTGGGGATATACTTTTACTATTTTAGCACCTTGCACATCGTGCGGGTTAGTAACCATAAACAGATAATACTGGTATCCTTTGCCTACCAAATATTCTAAATGTGTTCCGTTGAATTCTAAGTTTGTCATATATATATTCAATTACGATTTTACGAATTACAAATTACGCTTAGCTAATTCTTAATTTGTAATTCACATTTAAATTAGGCTAGGCTTGCCATGGCCTTGTTCACGCCTGCCTTCATTTTGCTAAATATTATTTTTTTTAGTCTCTCATGGGTTTGGCTTAGTTTATCGAGGCGTTGATGTAATAGTTTCAATTTCTCGAGGCTCTTTTTTGCCAAACACGCAATCGTTCACTTGCATTAGGTTCAACGTTTGGAATGGGATAAAGGTTTTTAAAAGTTTTTTCCCCGCATGATGTGGTTTTTAAAACAAAGTAAACACTTTTCTCCACTACCTAGGTGGCACTTCTAACTTTTTTTCGCAAAACCACATACTATGTGGAAATGCAAAAGCACTTTTTGCCGATAACGCAGAATGTGTGGGCGGACTAAAAAAACGACGACAGATTGTGTGGAATCAGTATGAAAACAATACCTCAAGTTTGTAACATTAAAACAAAGCATATATATATAATAATAACCCATACCACCATGAAACAATTTATCGCCATAGTTAACAAATATTTCACATTTATATATTTTACCGTTTGGATTATATGTGTCATCGTTGCATTTTCTTCCTGCAAAAACAGACCCACGAAATCCAACTTATGCATTACTGGCAAAATAAGTGAAAGTACGACTGGAAATAAAATAGTAGGTGCCGATATATATATAATGGCCACAGAGCATGATGGCACTGCACCTTTACATTACCCTGTTGCAGAAATACAGAGCAAAGCAAACGGCTGTTTTTCTATTGAGACCGCTGCCGTTGAGGATATAGATTATAACTTAGAAGTTCGTGAAAAAGGCTATCAACATTATGCATCAGCAGGACTTCAATTCAATAGTAGAGTGCAAAATTTTGTAGACATCAAACTAATTAAAAACAAGAAATAAAACTATCATGAACAATATCAATCTCCAAATTTGCAAAATTATACGACCCCCTCCTTGATTTTGTGAAACAGAAAACAATCAAATACATTAAAACTTAAAATACAATCAACATGAAAAATTTAAAATATCTTATTATAATACTTGTATTGTCATTCTCGATAATAACTGGGTGTAAACATAAACTAAATGATGGTATGATACATATTACAGGTCGTGTAGTTACGCACGGAACTGACACTGGTGTCGAAGGTGTTCCCATTTATTTGTTGACCAAGGATTACAATCAATATCCTACAAGCAGTCAAACGGTAGCTAACGTGTATAGTGAGGCTAATGGTTTCTATCATATTAGTGCGGTTAAAAACAATGATTTGTATTATACGATACAATATGGTATAATTATGAATATAGATGTGAGACTTTTTGATCCGCGTGAAGGTGTATATAATGATATCATTTTGCAATATTAAATTTATCATTATACAAATTTATAGTGGATAATTTCTCATACTTGTTATTGAAGAATTATAAAAAAGCCTCCTGTCATAAAAAACAATTCAACGAAGCAACCATCTCTAATTGACAGGGTAGATATGGACTTCACTTAAATAAAAAACAATCATGAAAAAAATAATATTTAGTATAATAATCGCCCTATTCTTTGGGCAAAAAGCAAAATGCCAAGTTGATACATTGGCAGAAGCGAAAAAAGAATTAATCAATATATTATCACATTTGGACAAATCAAAAATTCCGACAGGAATGCTTATGGACAGAACCTTGCATCCCATTACATTGGCCAACTTTGATGGTGATAGCGATGAAGTTATATCATCAGCACGTATGTCTTATCTGCACTCAAAACTAAATGAAATGTCTGTAAATGGTAGTGCATTAATTTCATATGATAGTATGCTAGTACTGGCCAATGATATGGATAAGCAAAATATTAATCCCATAATTATATATAACTATAGATTCAATTATATCAAAGATGATGCGTTCACAAATCATTCACTTGATACCAGCAATGGATATTTAGAAGATGTGGTTGGAAACAATGTAAGTCCATACGCTGAAAGCCGCATTTTTACTGGCACACCGCGTTTTTGTTCTTCTGGTTCCGACACATCAGTCAGTTTTTATTTAGGAAAAGAATTTCTGCTAACAAATAATCTTGCAGATTCAAGTAATATCCAAATTGATTTTGGTGACGGGCAAGGCTATAGGACTATGGCTTTAGGTGCTACATTCACTATTAACTTTCCCAATCAAGGAGTTTTCAATGGTGATATTAAATTATATGATGCGGCCTCGGGAGTGACATTCCACACTCGTATTATATTGCATATAGCAGGAAAACTATCATCTTTACCTTTTAGTCCACAGTATGCGGATATTAAAGCTTCTATTGCTTTTAAAAACCTATATGCTGAAGGATTGTATGTATATACTTTTGGTAAAGGGAATACTTCGGGCTGCTTTAAAAAACCTCTTATTTTTGTAGATGGGATTGACTTTGGAACACCAGACAGACCTCATGGAGCAACAGACAGACCTTGCATTAATGGAAAATGTGGTAATTTAGGATATATTGATATTGCAACGGGTTGGTATAATGGGATGGTCAATGCGACGCAAACTGCAATTGTATCACAAGACCCAAGATGGGGTGAATTTCAATTAGGGCCTACTTTACTCGAAAAACTACACAATGAGGGATATGATGTTGTTTTCCTCGATTTTAAAGATGGGGCCACTTATATGCAGGCTAATGCAATGGTATTAGTAGAATTAATTAATTATATAAATGCTAATAAATGCAGTAAAGACGAATTGGTAGTGCTAGGTGCTAGCATGGGTGGGCAAGTTACAAGGTATGCATTAAGTTACATGGAAAAGAAAAATATGAAACATTGCGTTCGTTCGTCTGTATATTTTGATTCGCCGCACAAAGGATCCAATATTCCCATTAGTGTGCAATTATTTATGCAATATTTCACAAAGTATAATACTGATAATTTATTTGCGGATGCAGTGTCTACCTATAAACACAAACTAACACGACCAGCAGCATTTCAATTACTAAATAATTCACCCGAGGGGACTACAAGTTCAAATGGGGCAGCGTATGGCCCTCATCAATTGAGATTGGATTTTATGAACGATTTGACAAACAATTTAGGAAGCTATCCAAAATATATCAGGAGAGTAGCAGTTAGCAATGGAAGCGGTGTAGGAACCTATAATGGCATTGCAAACGAAAGTACATTGGCAGAGTTGAAAATACCATACTCTACTAATTGGTTAGCAACTGGTTGGGCCGGACAAGATAATATCTTTAAAGGTATAATGGTCGGACTTTGGCGTTCTGCCTTGTATATACCTGCTATAGTTTTTAATGGCGGAGCTATCAAATCAGAGATGAAAGCAACTTCAGGTGCTGGAAGTGGTAGATATAGAATATTTATGGGTGATGCAAATAGGTGGAAAAATAAATTAGAAGTTGATTGGAACAATAGTATTAATCCAGGTTATGAAAATGCACCGGGAGGATTAAACGATGCGGTTAAATCTTTCAATGCTCTTGCAGGAATTGGGGGAAATATAAAACTACAAATCTCTAAAGCAAATTTTGCAAGTAGCTGCTTTATTCCTACTAATAGTAGTTTGGCATTACTTACAAATGATCTTTACGCATCTGCTAAAAATGAAACTCAAAATTCTGATTACCCAAATCGCAGCAAATATGCATTTGATGCTTACTATGCACCCTCTAGTCAATACGAATATACTAGCCAACTTCATGTTCAGATGACCAATTCCAATATTAATTGGTTAATTATGGAACTTCGCAGAACCTGCAACCAATTATCAACATTGCCTAAAAAAGTAAATTATATGGATGCGAATGAAGTTAGTTATTCTCAGACCTGTAATACATATAATTTTGGCACTCATTTCAGACATATATTAAACGACATTGAAGTAAATTCAGATGGAATCTTGCAAGTGAACAAATATGATTTTGTTAATTATAAAATTGCTGGTGATGATTGGAATAAAAGAGACGAACAGAATTTTAAAAACACTTCTTTTGAGCTATATACATCAAATTGTGGTAGTGAAGTTTCCATAAATAACGGCGGTACCTTTACTATTGGAGACAATAACAATATTCCTAACAACAACAAAGGTATTGTTAGAATTTCAGAAGGCAGTAATCTATATTTAAATTCTGGTAGCCATTTATATATATATAGTGGAAGTACCTTAATTATAGAAAAAGATGCTACATTGTTTGTAGAAAACAATACTGATATATATATTGAAGAAGGTGCTACTATTGAGATTAAGGGACGTTTGTACTTGTCAAACAATGCCATCTTTAAACCCAACGGTGCCGGACTTGTTATATTTAACAATGCTAATAATACTTTTGGGATAGCCGCCAATAGCGGCTCAACAATTGAATTTAAAAGTACGACTAATGAAACAAAACTAGAAATAAGTGGAGCAATCACAATTCCTAGTCAATTAGGAATGTTTAAGGTGGATGGTGCCATAGTTGTAGCTAATCAATCTTCTGTTTTTAACATATTCGCTCCCGTGTATTTTGAGAATGCTACTTTCAAACCTTCAACTTCAAACATAAACAATAGCTGGAAAGGAATAGTATTTAACAATCAAACCGACAATCAAATTCATATAGATCATAGCAAATTCTATAATGCTACAACTGCTCTAGATTTCTCAAGTGATTATGCACTGTCTAGTCCATCATTCTATCTTGATGAATTCTATAACAATACCTTAGCCATGAGTATTCACGATGCTGGTTTTACGCTGAACAATTGTATATTTCAAGATAATGCAAAAGCTCTCAATGCAAATTGGATTACCATGACTTCTACATTATATGGTTGTAAGTTTAAAAATAATAATATCGGTATTGATTACCGCGGAAATATTAATGCTTTATTACTATTGAAAAATAATAATATAATAGCTTCCAATGTATATATTGTGTCACCTTCATCAAATCCATTCTTAGTGACCCTTAAGTGCAATAAGTTTACAAGTACAGATATAAATATAGATTTTGCCAGTGTAAATTTAAGTTCCACTACCTTGCACAATACTTCTGATTATGGAGGATTCAATATATTTAAAGAATCACCACTGGGATTAAATAATGTCAATAATTTAAATTTGAAGGCTGGATTTAATGACTTTATAGCAACTAGCGGTTTATACATTAATGCAAGTGTTACCAATGCCAATACTGCTTCATCATCACAATGTAACAATAATTATTTTGACAGAATAAATGGCGGTGCTTACCCATTACCTAATGGAATTACCTCGAATACCTATTTTGGTAAATTAGCTATTAGTTATAAAAATTCTATCAATCAGGTTACATCTAATTATAAGCTATTCGGCACCTTGGCGTCACAGCAAAATGGCGGATGCCAAGCAGGTGGTGGAGGTGGCTTTGCCCCAAGCATCGCACAAACAGAAAATAATAATTCCGCCACCTTTACAAAACTATACCCCAACCCTACCACCGAGCAATTGAACATCGAAATGGCTGTGAGCGAAAATGCCAGCCAAATACAGGTGATAGATATGCAAGGCAAAATGGTATGGAATGCACAAGTGGCCGCGGGAATTGCACTATATACTATGCCTGTAAAAGAACTACCCGCAGGTGTATATATGTTAATGCTAAGCCACGACAGCAAAGTGGAGAAATTGAGGTTTGCGAAGCATTAGTAATAAAATATACCGCAAGGAACACAAAGTTAACGGCAAAGCATGCGAACAGGTATATAGCGAACTTTGTGTTTCCTTCTGCGGTTTATTAATAAAGCATAAAAAAATTATTACACAAAATAAAAGGCTAATATCGCTACAAAAAATGGGGCCTGGAAAGCCCCATTTTTATTTAAGGGCAAGTACCCAAAAATAGACCCTATTTTGCGAAAATTTCAAGAATACTGCAATCATTGAATTTAGAGATGGCAGAGTTATTAAATCAAAAATACTTGCTTATGATTCCAACGCTATTATAATACATAGAATTGTGAGAAAGGAAATACGCGACACCGCGGATACGCTTTATTATACTGAAATAGAAAAAATAAAATTGTTAACCATCCCACATCCTTTCAAATATACAAAACGTGCTATAGCAATTGGGGCAACAGCAGGGGCAGTGGGAGGAGTAATAGCTGAACATCGCATTAAACCCAAACCAAAATCATCGCCACAGTCCAATTCCAACTCTATAATCAATCTCAATGTTGACTATTATATTAAAGGAATGGCAACTATAGCCTTCACTTGCTCAGGAATTTCCTACGGAGCTTTGATAGGATTAATCACAGATCTTATTATACCTAAAAGGAAATATGAAATTAATGGCAAATTGGAGCACTTTGAAATCTTTGTAAAAGCTCTTAAATAATATAAACAAAATGTACGAAAACATGAAAACTATAGTAAACATTATTACCATTGTGCTAATCGCAAATAGCGGCAGCCAAGCACAAGAACTTAAACCTAAGAAGGTGCAAATAGAGTTGCGAGATGGCACCATAAGAAAAGCCCAGCTACACTAGTATACCACTGATGCCATTGCAGTGAATAAGATAATGAGAGACAGTATGCTTGGTGAAACAGATACGATATTATATATAACTATTGAAAAAATAAATATGCTTCGAATTTATAACCCCAATAAATATACAGTAGGAACTGGAGCCTTAGGATTGGTGATGGGTTATGCAATAGGACGTGCAAATTAACCACCAATTGACCCTAAAGGCTGGAATATTTTTAGCGGACATACTACATGTATTGGGTCTAGTGTAGGTTTTTGCTTCGGGCTCACTTTTGGTTATATTGCAGATATAGTAACCAACAAAAGCTCATTTATGATACAAGGGAAGGAAAATAATTTCAAGGATTTTGTGGAAAAATACAAGATCCCAACTTCTTAAGCTACTGGGGTAAAGTAGCACTTGTATTGGTTTGAAAAACACGACACGCCCAAAAAAAACAAACCCCAACACTTTTCAGCATCGGGGTTTGCTATTTGAAACTATGAACTACAATTTATAATTTCTCGAATCTGTAGGTTTGAGTTTGTGTCGTAATTGCGTCTTTTACTACCAGCATATATATACCTTTCGACAGTGCTTCGATATTGAGTTCCTGTCTGTTTCCGTTGGTGTTTTGTATATATATGGTTTTACCTTGCATATCGGTTATGCTCAATTGATATTCGCAGCTATTGCCCATCAATATATTTAAGTGGTCGGTGGCGGGGTTTGGCCAAATACTTATTTTAGCCAAAGTAGATTCACTGCTATGCAATGCTTTCACTTCACTATATATATAAGTATTGTTCGCATTTACTTCTTTGAGGCGATAATATATAATTGCAACTCCTATTTGTTCCCATATATTTTTATCACCATATATATAATTTGCTGTTAAATTATTTGTTGCTTGTTTTGTGTTCACCACCGTCCAGTGTCCATTGCCTGTAAATGGGTCGCTTAAGATTACTAAACTAGTTCGTGGCACCAAGTCCGGAATCCGCTCCCGATAACTATTAGGAGCGATGGGTGACCTAACTAAGAAGAAGACCTTTTAAAAAAATGTTTTGTATTTTAGTTGAATCTCACTACTTTCGGCACTTATAATCTGAGGGCAAAAAGTGAATTAGAAAAATCATATAGTAAATATCTCCATGAATATTTTTAAACCCTATACCATCATCGAAGAATCAAAAACATCCTTGCATTTGGGGCTCTCATCGGCAAGCAAAATAACAAGCATACTTACTTATCGGGTCTTACGTTTGTTTTTGATGGTGATGTTGTTGGGGGTGGTTTATTTTGCTGCGGGTATGCCCACCAAAATTTATATAGGTTTGGCAGTGATATTTATTGTAGCCGTTTTCATGCTATTTGCCAATATTCCAAGCGATATTTATTTTGGAGCTCATGGATTAGAAATACGGGATTTTAAAACATTTAATACAATATCCAAAACATATATTTTGCAAGATAAATCTCATATCAATTTGGCAATATATAGAGGATGGCGTAGTGCAGGTGCTTACTATAAATTTGTATTGCGTGACAATAAAAAAATTACACTTTTCAATTTACCTATCGTAATAAGTTTTGATAAGGCGAAATTTAGACAAGTGAATCAAAAATTAACGCGGCTCACGCATTTGAAAATTGAGGATGATTTGGAGAAAATGGAATAATATCTTTATTGTGATATATATTTTTTACATTTGCACTTGATAATCTCTAGTATTATATTAACTAAACAATGACCTTCACATGAATATTAAACTTGCAATATCAATACTCCTTGCTATGTCCCTTAGCAGTTGTGGGCTCATTCGCAATACTCCAAAGAATTTGTTCAATGATGGTTATTACGTGCAAACCAATGATGGATCCAAACGCCATGTATATATTGAAATCGAAGACGAAATATTAAGAATCCATCAAACAAAAAAAATTAATAAGCTAGTTATTGTTGACACCAACGTAAGTATTGAAGTATACCCCAAAGAATTGAATACGGTGAATAACAAAGTGTCTGTTTTTAACAAGAACAGCTTCGACATCGACTTCCTAACCATGCCACTAAAATATAGACCTTCCCAAAAAGGAGTTCCATCGCAGCTTAACACAAATTTAAATGGATCTGTTTATACAGGTTATCGCACCGACAAATATATAGTAAGCTATGCAACTAACCCACTCAACAAATCTGACAGGACAATAAACCATTATGGTTTTTCTTTTGGATTTTTTGGTGGTTTAGGCAACACAGCTATCACACCCACTACTACCAATAACCATCTCACCACAGAATATGATGGTGTTATATTTACCAAAGGAACCGCAGGCATTATTGCTGTCAACAATTTCACCGTTGGTATTGCAATTGGACTGGACAACCTACTCGACAATAATAACAAATTTTGGGTTTACCAATCAAAACCTTGGTTCGGATTTGCATTTGGATTAAACTTAAATTAACCTTATTAAAGCAAAATTTGAATAAAATAAACCAACATGGGAATCGTGTTTCGGAAATTATAGCTAAACTAAATGAACATGCGGATAAGGGAACAACGTATG
>Ga0163151_10005396_pt1 | contig 16357 bp, 11 predicted proteins | sample OliLakLV19MP5IB2_FD_145596 | JGI IMG/M metagenome (GOLD analysis project Ga0163151, IMG submission 145596) | Freshwater microbial mat bacterial communities from Lake Vanda, McMurdo Dry Valleys, Antarctica - Oligotrophic Lake LV.19.MP5.IB-2 | ecosystem: Environmental > Aquatic > Freshwater >...
CCGCCTTGAGGTTGGTGTCGAGGCAACGATCCCACTCGGCTTCCGTAACTTCGGTGATCGGCTTGACCATTCCCACGCCGGCGTTGTTCACGAGGACATCCAATCGCTCGTGCTGGTCGGCGGCGGCGGCGATCAAATCCTGAATGTCGGCTTCCCGGCGGACATCGCAGTGTCGGGACTGAATCTGTAACGACTCGAACAGGCTGCGGTTTTCGTCCCGAAGCAGAAGGTCGCCCGCATAAACCCGATAACCAGCACGAGTCAACCGAAGGGCGGTGGCCCGGCCAATGCCGCTTTCACCGCCGGTGACGACGGCAACGCGGACCCTGTCTTCTGTTTGTGACGCGGTCATGTCACCGATCCTCTTTCAGAGACAGCTGTTGCAAGTTGGATTGTTAAGAAGAATTCATCGTCCATCGCTGTTCGAATCCCGAGAATCCTCTCCGTGAGTGTGATCGGCCGTCACCCGCCCTAACTCATTGTCAGGATTGCGCTTGCCGAACGAGCTGGCCTTGCGGCGAATGAATCGGATCGGCACAATGCCAATTCGTGACGAATGTTTTCGGCGGTCAGTTGGTTTCTTGATAGAGGCCAACAGCGAAAGGTAGCAAGTTTATGACCGGGATGCAGCGTCGACAGCACTTCTCTTGGCGGGTCAGCGCGGGATTCGCGACCGCCCTTCTGGCGAGCGTCTTGACCCTGGGCACGACCGCCTCGGCGGCTGAGGAGCGCGGGTTCACGACCGGCTCGTCCGACGTGATCATCGAGTTCATCAACCAGCAGATCCGCCAGGGCTGGAAGGATAACGAAGTCGAGCCGTCCCCCGTCGCGGAAGACACCGAATGGGTCCGCCGGGTGTATCTCGACATCGTCGGTCACGTCCCGCCGGTGGATGTGCTGGAGGCGTTCCTCGCCGACAAGGACAAGGGGAAGCGGGCCAGGCTGGTCGACAAGCTGCTCGACGATCCGGCCTACGTCCGCAACTGGACCACGGTCTGGACGAACCTGTGCATCGGCCAGCAGACGCCGCGGCGCGTCAGCCGCGAAGGGATGCAGAAGTTCTTCCGCGAGGCGTTCGGCCGCAATCGGCCGTGGAAGGACGTGGTGTTCGACCTCGTCACCGCGGACGGCCACTACGAGGAAAACGGCGCGGTCAACTACCTGCTCGCCCAGATGCAGGACCAGGACGACGGCGTGCAACTGACGGCCATGACCACCCGGCTGTTCATGAGCATGCAGGTGCAATGCACACAGTGTCACAACCATCCGTTCAACGACTGGAAGCAGGACCAGTTCTGGCAGTTCAACAGCTTCTTCCGGCAGGTGGCCAAGCGCGAGCACCGCAAGTTCAACGCGCAGACCGGCCGGCAGGAAGACGATTACTCCGAGATCGTGTGGCGCGATTTCACCGGCCCGGTGTACTTCGAGAAGCGCAACGGCCTGATGCAGGTCGCGTTCCCGATCTATCAGGGTTCGGAAATCGACCCCGGTCCGTCCACCGACCGGCGCCGCGAGCTCGCCAAGCAGATGACCTCGGGCGACCGGCCGCTCATCGCCTCCGCGTTCGTCAACCGGACGTGGGCGCACTTCTTCTCGTATGGGTTCACCCGCCCGATCGACGACATGGGGCCGCACAATCCGGCGACGCATCCGGAACTGCTCGACCGGCTCGCCGACGAGTTTGTGAAGAGCGGCTACGACCCGAAGCAACTGATGCGGTGGATCGCCAACAGCGAGGCGTACAATCTGACCAGCAAGATCGGCAAGAAGAACGAACGGGATAACCCCGGCGCGGGCGAGACCGCCCTCTTCAGCCACATGTACGTCAAGCCGATGTCGGCCGAGCAGTTGTACGATTCGCTGATCGTCGCGACTAACGCCCACCGGGCCGGCCGCGGCGGCTGGGAGGAATCGGAACGGCAGCGGCAGCAATGGCTGCAGCAGTTCGTTCGCGCGTTCGGCAACGATATGGCCGAGGAAAGCAACAGTTTCGACGGCACGATTCCGCAGGCCCTGATGATGATGAACACCAACGCCCGGCCGCAGGGGGGCGACCAGCCCACGCTGATGTCCGGCGCAGTGAGCCTGGAATCGGGGAGCCATCTCGCCGAGTTGATCGCGTCGCCGGGCGCGCCCAACGTCAAGATTCAGAAGCTGTATCTGTCCGCCCTCGGCCGTATGCCGACGCGGCAGGAATTGACGACGCTGCAGAAGGCGATCGGATTGAACCGCGATCCGCGGACTGCGTACCAGGACATCTTCTGGGCGCTGCTCAATTCCAACGAGTTCATTCTGGTTCACTAACACGACAGGTTCTGCGGAGTTTGTCGGCCATTGGCCGGCACCGCCCGAAATCAATCACGATCTGGCCCATAGTCACGGGAGTCGTTCGATGAATCTGCCCACTCCGTCCGGCATGTCCCGGCGTCACTTCATGCGGCACATGGCGGCCAGCGCGGCGACCATTCCCGCACTGAACTTCATCTCGCACGTGCAGGCCAACGCCGCGCAGCTCAAGAAGAACAACAAGGCCTGCATCCTGATGTGGATGAGCGGCGGCCCGCCGACCATCGACATCTGGGACTTGAAGCCCGACTCGAAGAACGGCGGCGAGTTCAAGCCGATCTCCACCGCGGGCGATCTGCAGATCAGCGAGCACATGCCCAAGACCGCAATGATGATGGACCATCTGTCCGTCGTCCGGGCCATGAGCACCCGCGAGGCCGACCACGGCCGCGGCCGGTACTACATGCACACCGGCTACGTGCCGAACCCGACGGTCGTCCATCCGGCGTTCGGCTCGGTCGCCAGCTTCGAAATTGGCGCGAAACGGAATGAGCTGCAAATCCCCGCGTTCGTCTCGATCGGCGGCGGCGGCGGCAGCCCCGGCTTCATGGGCATGGCCCACGCGCCGTTCCTGGTCGATGCGACCGGCCGCATCCGCAACGCCGACATGGGCGACCTGCCGGAAGAGCGGCTCGACCAGCGGCTGGCGATGCTGGGCGTGGTCGAAGACAACTTCATCAAATCGCAGCGCGGCGAGTACCCGCAGGCGCATAAGGACATCTATCAGAAGGCGATCAACCTGATGAAGTCGCCGCAGATGGCCGCCTTCAAGGTCGATCAGGAATTGCCGGAAACGCTCGCCGCCTACACCGGCGCTCCGGCGCAGGGGGGCATGATGGGGAACGGCGGCCAGTTCGGTCGCGGCCTGCTGATGGCCCGGCGGCTGGTGGAAGCCGGCGTGCCGTTCATCGAGGTCGATTTCGGCGGCTGGGACTTGCACCAGAACGTGTTCACGACGCTGAAGGATCAGCGGCTGCCGCAGCTCGACGCCGGCATCGCGGCGCTCACGGCCGACCTCGAGCAGCGCGGCATGTTGAACGACGTGACGCTGGTGTGGATGGGCGAGTTCGCCCGCACGCCGCGGATCAATCAGGACGTCGGCCGCGATCACTGGGCGGCCAGTTGGTCGGTGATGGTCGGCGGCGGCGGACTCAAGGGGGGTCAGGCGATCGGTGAGACCGACAAGGACGGCACCTCGGTGGCGAGCGGCAAGGCCTACCTGCCGGGCGACATCTGGGCGACGGTGGCCCGCCAGTTGGGCATTCCGCTCGACACCGTCCACACGTCGAAGCGCGGCCGCCCGATGAAGATCGCCAACGGCGGCACGCCGATTCAAGAGTTGATTTCGTAGCAGAGCGCCCCCGTTGGAGTCCAGCCTTTAGGCTGTCTTCGAGCGTCGAACAGAAGACAGCCTAAAGGCTGGACTCCAACAAAGGCGGAAAGATATGGCGTGACCGATCCGGTGGAACCGCAGTTCGATCCCTCCAACAACACGACCCCCCTGGTCGTGCCCGATGGCGATTTCGTGCAGTTGTTCATGCGGCATCAGCGGCGGTTATTTCTGCACATTCTGGCGCAGGTGCCGCAGCCGGTGGACGCCGAAGAGATCCTGCAGGACGTGAACGTCATCGCGTGGAGCAAGTTCGAGCAGTTCAAGTCGGGCACGAACTTCCTGGCGTGGGTCTCCAAGATCGCGGCGTTCGAGGTGCTCAAGTATCGCAGCAAGAAACGCCGGCAGCGGCTGCAGTTCAGCGAGGAGTTTCTGGACGTCATCGCGCAGGAGTCGTTGCAGCAGGCCGAACAACTGGACGAGCGCCGCACGGCGCTGGCCGAGTGCATCGAGCATCTCCGGGCTCGCGACCGGGAGTTGATCCGCCAGCGCTACGCCGCGGGGGAGAGCGGCAAGGATCTGGCGGAGAACATCGGCCGGCCGGCGAACTCGGTGTACCAGTCGCTGGGCCGGATTCGCAGGACGTTGTTGGAGTGCATCCAGCGTCGGATGGCGACGGCTTCATGATTTGAGTAGGGTGCAGTCGAGGCTTTGCGAGGCTCACCCGCTGCGTCCCAACGAGGTGAGCCTCGCAAAGCCTCGACTGCACCCTACAAGAGATGAAAGTGACGATTTCCGTGTCGTGGTCACCGGGACAGCGCGACGACTTCCTGACGCTCCTCGACCGAGTGTGCGATCAGCGTGCGTCCGCAGCCGATGTGAACGCCATCGAACGGATCGTCCACGACGTCCCCGAAGCGAAATCGCTGTACGTCGCCTATCTCGACCTGCACGGCACGCTGATCTGGGACGCTTCCGAAGAGCACGGCCCCGTTGTCCCCGCCGTCGCACCGACGTCAACCGACAAGACCCGGCGTCGGCGTAAGAAGCGGCTCGTCGTCAGCGCCGCGGCCGCCTGTGCCGCGCTGGCGGTGGGCATTGTCGTCGGCCGGATGAGCCTCGGCCCGAACAACGCGCCGGACCAGGTCGTCCAAAACGATCAGCCGGCTCGCGCGGCGGACACACCGCCTGTGCCGTCTCCGAAAGCTCCGGTCCGGGTCCGCCAACCGGTGGAGTTGGTGCAGCAGTCGCCGCCATCGACCGAGATTGAACCGCCCGTTGTTCCAGACGTGCCGCCGCCGATCAATGCCGTTGTGGTCGGCGTCGTTGAGCCGCCGGTGTCGGCGACCGGCGACGACATCGCCAACGTCTCACTGCGGATCGACAGCCTGCTCCGTCGGAACTGGCAGGATCTGAAGATCACCCCGTCGCTCCGCGCCGACGATGCCGAGTGGTGCCGCCGGGCGTATCTCGACGTCGTCGGCCGCATCCCGACGGTCACCGAAGCCGAGGCGTTCCTCGCCGACCAGCGGCCCGACAAGCGCCGCCGGTTGACCGACGACCTGCTGGCGTCCGGCGATTACGCGCGGAACCTGTCGACGATCTGGTCGAACCTGCTCGTCGGCCGGTCGCCGGCCCCGCAGGTCGATCGTGCGAGTCTCAAGAAATTCCTGCGGATGAGCTTCGCGGCGAACGAGCCGTGGAACGAACTCGTCGCGGCGATGCTGTCCGCCGAGGGCCGGGTCGATGAGAACGGCGCGGCGAACTTCCTGGTCGCGCATCTCAACAACCAGGCGATGCCGGCGACCGCGGTCACGTCGCAGTTGTTCTTCGGCACGCAATTGCGGTGCGCGCAGTGCCACAATCACCCGTTCACCGACACCAAGCAGTCGGCGTTCTGGGAGCTCAACAGCCTGTTCCAGCAGACCGAGGTCGTGAACTCGCGACAGATGATGCCCCGCGAAGAGCGGACCGGCCCCGCGGTGGCCGCGCTGGTCTCCCGTGCCGACGGCGGCCCCATTTACTTTGAAACCGTGACCGGACTGATGAAGGTCGCGTTTCCGCGCTTCGGCGGGCACGACATCGACGCCAACCCCGGCGTCAACCGCCGGCAGACGCTGGCCAACCTGCTGACCTCCGAGGATCAGCCGCAGATCGCCGCGGCGTTCGTGAACCGCGTCTGGGCGCACTTCTTCGGAGCCGGGTTCACCAAACCGATCGACGACTTCGGCACGCACAATCCGCCCTCGCAGCCGGAATTGTTCGCGCTGCTGCGGGATGAATTTATCCGCAGCGGCTACGACGTGAAGCAGCTCACCCGCTGGATCACGTCGACCGATGCGTATCAGCTCACCAGCCGGCCGCAAGCCGGCAACCAGCAGGACGACCCGTCGACCGGCGACCTGCCGGCGTTCAGCCGAGTCTATCCCAAGCCGATGTCCCCCGAGCAACTGTTCGATTCGCTGGTCACCGCGACGCAGGCCCAGCAGGGGAGGGCCGGCGACTGGACCGCCGCCGAAGCCCGCCGCCAGAAATGGCTCGACGAGTTCATCGTCTCTCTGGACAACGATGAGAACGAAGAGGAAGAAACGCTGACCGGCACCTACGGCCAGGCGTTCGCAGTGATGAACGGCGAACTCGTGCAGCAGGCGCTGGACCTCGACCCCGGCACGTTCCTGGGCGACCTCGTCCGTGCGAAGACGCCGGAGCCCGACAAGATCCGCCGGCTGTGTCTCGCTGCGTTGTCCCGTCCGCCGACGGAGAAGGAGCTGCCCGCGATGCGCCGCGTCCTGCACGACGCCGGCCTGCCGCGCCGTCCGAACGCCTCGAAGAACGTCGCCACGCCGGGCGGCTATCAGGATCTCTTCTGGGCGCTGCTCAACTCGAATGAGTTCGCGACGGTGCATTGATCCGAAGAGGGGAAGAGAACCGCGAAGGCGCAAAGGACGCGAAGGGAAATCGAGCCATCAGGTTTCAGGATTGAGGTAAAGCGAACCCTCTTCCTGATGCCTTTTCTTCCTTCGCGTCTTCGCGGTTTTCCGCGAGTTTCCGGTTGAGGACTTCAGTCCGTCCGACTTATTCCTCGACGCCAAGCGTCTGCAGCAGTTCAATGATTTCCTGGTAGCCTTTGCGGTCAAAAAAGTCCTCGTAGGCACCGGCCAGTCCGTTCCGGGCGCGCTTCAGCGCCACTTCCGTCTTGGCGCCGCGACCAACAAGAATCGGAATAATCCGCTTCTGCCGATGCACGACCGCGCTGGTCAGCGGCGTCGCACCGTAGTCCTGTTCGCGGCGTTCAATGTCGGCTCCGTGGTCCAGAAGCCACTCAAGCCATTCCGGTTTGTCATGGTAAACGCAATCGTGAAGCGGAGGCGGGATGCCATCCACGGACTCGATTGCAGCGGGATCCGCCGTGATGACTCGTAGCGCCAAATCGAAATCGTTCGCGTCGATGGCATCGAAGATGGACGGCGGTCGTTCCTGCGTCGGAAAGTCATCAATCGGTGGACTTAGGTCGAACGAACCGGTCGCGGCAGCGAGCAATCGAAAGCCGCAATAGCGTCCGCGACTGTTCGGTTGCCAGCCCCAGCGCTGGGCGGAACGGCAGAAGCGGGCACTGTTGAAATAGCTCCCCCCGCGAACGGACCGACAGGGATTTGCCACAAAGAACCAGTCCTGACACCATTCCCAGACATTGCCGAGCATGTCATGGAAACCCCACGGGTTGGGCGTCTTCTGACCGACGGCGTGCGGCTTTTCGTCCGCATTGTCATGATGCCACGCAACATCCTGCGGTTGACCATGCCGTGGCTCCGAGCTTCCCGCCCGGCAGGCGTATTCCCATTCCGCTTCCGTCGGCAACCGATACTCCCAGTCGTCGGGGAGCACTCCGGCTTCGCGGTCGATTTTGGTGAGCTTTTGACAATATTCATTCGCCGAATTCCAGTCCACCGAATCAACCGGTGCATCCCCAATCTTTTCATGGACCGTCGGATTCGTGCCGGTGACCGCTTCGTACTGAGCCTGCGTGACCGGCGTTTTCCCCAGGTAGAAGTCGTTCGCGAAAGTGACTTCGCGCTGCTGCTCCCAAACCTCACGGCCGTCCTCGGACTCCGGGCTCCCCATGATGAAAGAGCCGGCCGGCACCCGAATCATCACAGCGCCGACGGAACTCTGGAATTCGGAAGTTGGTGATTTCGACATGACGATCCAGCCTCGCTCAACAAGTCGTCGACTGAGTTGTCAATCCGCTCCATGGTCCCGCAGCAACCAGCACCGCACCAGACTCGTGTTACGCCGCCCTTCAGTAAATATTGAAGGTTTTCCCGACCTCTACTTGTCAGATCGCTGGCTGACCTTCGCGGTGACAGCCGACTCCATCGGCAACACCGGGCTGTCGCCGGCCGGCTTGCGGCTCAGCAGGGTCTTCAGCGAGAACTTCTGATATGGCTGGTCGGCCGCGGGCTGTTTGTCGCTGGTGGCGTGGGCCACCCACAGGTCGAGCGATTTCGGGGCGAACAGCACGTTGTGCAGGTTCGACTTCATCGCCACCGGCCGGGCCATCAATTCCAACGCGATCTCCGGCGTCAGCTTGCCGTGCCGTTGCTGGGCCCGTTTGACGAGTTCCTGATAGCGATCTCCGGCCGACAGCAGCACGCAATCCGGCACCGCGGTCGGCAGCAGCGGATGCGCGGTCCCCGGATAGATTGTCTGAAACACGTCCCAAGACGCCTCCATCCCCACGGCCTTCCCCGTCTCGCCGTCGGCGATGACGTAAAAATACTGGCACGTCCGCGGACCGTCGCGGAACACGGCAATCGCCTCATCCAGCGACTTCGCCGTCTCCAAAGCCTCCCGCACGAGCAGCGACATCGGCCGGCCCTCCCAGTGACCGAGTCCGCCGCCTCCCATCTCGCCGACCGAGACGTGCTCGGCGTTCATCCCCGTCACCGAGCCGATGAAGCCCGCATAGCCGACGTTCACCCACGGCAGCCGCCCCTCGGGCTCGGCGACGATCAGCACGGCGTGGTCCTGCAGGCCCCAATCGACGGCGTAATCGAGCACGCGGCCGTGGTACATCTCGCCGTTCGTCGTCGCCGAGCCCGAGGCTGCGAACCCGCTGCAATGGAACAGCTCGGGAATGAAGTTCGCCACGCGGACGTCGGCGAGTTCGGTTTGCGACCCGCGGGCGACCCCCTCCATCTCCGCAATGTAACGCTCGGCGACGTAGGGTTTCTGAATGAACTGAATCGCCTCGACCGCGGCCCGCGGCGTGACCTTGAGCGGACCCATTTCAACCAGCGTGTGCTCCCTGGCCTTCACCTCAATCAGGTTGTGCAGATTCCCCCGGACCTGCGACTTGAGCAACGCTCCGTGCTGATACCCCATCTCGTAGGGCGAACCCTTGAGATGCAGTACCAGCGCTCCGTCGATCTTCTCCAGCCAGCCGTCGCCGCACCGGGCAATCGTCTGGGCCGACGCCGTCGCCGCAGCCAGGCCGACGACCGACAACACGAACACGGCGAACCGCAGGAGGCGCAGAGTCATGGCAGGTTTCCCGAAAACGGGCGAAGTGGGTCGGACTACTTGAACAGCATACTCGGGACGATTCCTGCCGCAAAGGCGATTCCCGGAGATCGCACTCTGGGCTGGTCTCAGCATCTGAACTGACGGACGTCGCGCGGGCGGCTATGATATTATGCGGTCATTTCGTTTCCGCAAAACTCGCAAGTTTGCGATATGCCAGCCGCTGGTGCTCAATGAGGAGGCCGGTGGAACCAGCGCTACAGAACTCATCTGCCACGATGACAGGCGTACTGACATGTATGTGCTGCTGACCAGGCTTCTCGGCACGCTACTGGCCGGGCTAACGTTCGCTGTTGCCAAGATCGCCCAACGGTGTGGCGTCATCGCCGATTGGTGTCTGCGCAAGCTGACATGGTTGCTTAACGAACTGCAAGCGTGGCTCAAACGTACCGCGATCTTGATGATCGATTGGTTGGACCACGCGATCATGCGCGTCCTCAGAACGCTGTGGCTGCTGGAATCAGCGTTCGCCCGTTCGGCGGCCAGAGGTCTCCATCTGTGCTATCTCTGCGTGAGATTGGGATTGTTTTACGCCCCGACCGTTGCGTGTGTGGTGGCGTATTGGTGGTTGGGAAGTGCCGTTTGGTTGGCAGTCGGAGTGTGCTGGGGAGTGTTGATTACGAGCCTTCTTGTCTCATTTCTCTTTTCGCCCCAGAAGAATACGACAGCGATCGAATTGCCCAACTTGCAGTGGCTCGAACGAATCTTCCGATACGTCTTCCGATTGGGCCCATTGTTCACCATCGCAGTCTGCTGTTTGGACTTCCCCAGTTACTCGTTCTCAGCGCAACCATTCTTGATTCTAATTGGCGTCGGCTGGCTTGGGGTTGCACTGGTATTTGGTCAGTTGACGAATGTGCCGAACCCTCAATTCGCCAGCCTGACAGAGTTCATCGCCGCTGTCACCCACAGTCAAACTATGGACCTCGATCCGAAGAACTCATTTACGTCCCAAGCGATGCTCGGCTTGAGCAAGGCCATCGAACTTGAACCCAAGAACGCATCGCTATACCGCAAACGCGGACTCGCTTACCGACGTGAGAGAAAGCGCAACGAAGCGATTGCCGACTTGAGCAAGGCCATCGAACTCGAACCCAAGAGCGCATGGGCGTACTGCGAACGCGGAATTACTTACCGACTTTTTGGCAAGTTCGATGAAGCGATTGTCGACCTGAGCAAAGCCATTGAAATTGATCCTAAGAGCTCAAGCGGATACTGTCAGCGTGGAATCGCTTACCGACTTCAGAACAAGTTCCGCGAAGCGATTGACGACCTCGACAAGGCCATCGAACTCGATCCCAAGGACGCGTGGACATACCGCGAACGCGAACTTGTTTACCGACTTCAGGGAAAGTTCAACGCCGCCGCTTCCCCGTCTGGGTGATGGAATCACAAACGGCCCGGTGCCCCGGTCTGCGAATGAGCATTGTTGGAGGCGTCCCTCACCGGGGGTCTTCGCAAAAGCCTGCGACCCCCGGCTAATGGCTGCGATCCCTGCAGGATCAAGAGGAAGAGTGGGCATTGCGAGCATTAGTGGGCACACACGACCTCCCGTTTTGAAGGACAAGCCGCCGATGTCCGTTCCCCTCGTCACCATTCGCGACGTCCGCGACGCCGAGGCTGTGATCCGCGCGCACGTGTCGCCTGCTCCGTTGATCCGATCGTACGCGCTGGAAAAGGAACTGGGCCTGCCTCCCAGCCGCCGCGTGTGGCTTAAGGATTTCGGCTGGACTCCTTCGGGATCGTTCAAGCTGCTGGGAGGCTTGAACTGGATGGCCCACAACTTGGAGCGCATCGGCGACCGACCCGTCGCCGCGCATTCGTCGGGCAACTTCGCCTCGGGCATCGCATTCGCCGGGATGCGGTTCGGGCGGCGGGTCATCGTGGTGATGCCGGAGACGGCGCCGCGCGTGAAGTTCGAGCGGACCCGCTCCTTTGGCGCGGAGATTCGCACGTACGACATCGCCCGCGATCATCTGACCGGGGACCGCGACCGGCTGACGCGCGAGATCGTCGACGGCGAAGGAGCCATTCCCGCATCGCCCTACGATGACCCGCACGTCATCGCCGGCAACGGCGTCGGCGGTTTGGAGGTCGTTCGCGACTTGCAGGCGGCGGGCCGTGGTCTCTCGCAGTTCTTCTGTCCGGTCAGCGGCGGCGGACTGATGGCGGGCCAGGCGCTGGCGATCGCCGACGGCTTTCCCGCCGCCCGGATCATCGGCGTCGAACCCGACGGCGCGGACGATTTCCGGCAATCGCTCGCGGCCGGGTCGCGCGTGCGGATTGACCACCCGACGAGCATTTGCGATGGCCTCTTGTCCTATGACGTCGGTGAACACAACTGGCCGATTTTGCAACGGCTCGTGCGCGAATCGCTGGTGTTATCGGACCTCGCCACGCGCTGGGCCATGCGCTGGCTTTACGATGAGCACGGCTTGCGGACCGAACCGTCTGGTGCGATCGCCGTCGCCGCCCTGCTGAGCCGGCAAGCCGATCTGACCGGCGACGGCGACCTCGTGGCGGTCGTCAGCGGCCGCAATGTCGACGAAGACGCCTTCCGCAATTGGATTGATGTCGAGGCGACGATGTCCAGATGACGAGATCGCAGAGGACGTGCCACTGCTTCGGAGTCTTAGGAGAAGCAGTGCTTTCGTCAACGCGAATACGCAACGGCACTGCTGCTTCGAGGACTGCGCAGCAGTGGCACATCGAACGTAACATTGATGTCAGCTCTCTCCGCCGAGCGCCGTGGTCAGCTCCCGTGCGAGATCCGCGTCGTCTTCGAGGCCTATCGACAGCCGCACCAGTCCGTCGGTGATCCCGCATGCGGTGCGCTCCTCGGCGGTCAGGAACTTGTGCGAAGTCCCCGCGGGATACGACAGAGTCGTCCGCGCATCGGCCAACGTCGGCGAGAACGGAATCGTCCCCGCTAGCCTGCGGAAGAAGCCATCCACCGCACTTCGGCCGCCGGGCAACTCGAACGACAGCATCCCCCCGCAACCGCGGTCGAGCAACCGGGCGGCAATCGCCCGGCAAGGATGCGTCGGCAGTCCGGGATAGTAGACCTTTCCGACGTGCGGTTGCCGTGTGAGAAATTCGGCGATCCGCTGCGCCGTCTGCGACACGCGGGCCATCCGCAGCGGCAGCGTCCGCAAACCGCGTGAGCCGAGCCAGGACTCGAAGGGATTGCTGTTCACTCCGTAGAGCGCCGCGATCCCCTTGATCTTGCGGATGAGCATCCGCGGGCCGACGAGGACGCCGAGCATCACGTCGCCGTGGCCGTTCAGGTATTTCGACGCGCTGTGCCACACCAGCGTCGCGCCGTGGGCGATCGGCTTCATCAGGCATGGCGTCGCAAACGTGTTGTCCACGAGCAACGGGACCGACCCCACGGCTTCGGCGATGGCCGGCACATCGGTGACGTCCACCAACGGGTTGGTCAGGCTTTCGATCAAGCACAGCTTCGTCTGCGGCATGACGGCTTGACGGACTGCGTCCACGTCGTTGGTGTCGACGAACGTCACGACGACGCCGAACGACGCCGCCAGATGATTCAACATCTGCCCCGATCGACCGTACAGCGCCCGACCGGCGACGACGTGGTCGCCGCTATTGAGCATTGCCAGGAATGTCGCCGTCAACGCGCCCATGCCGGACGCGGACACCACGCCCGCCTCGGCCCCTTCGAGCGCGGCGACATCGGCCGCGAACGCCTCGTGGTTTGGGTTGCCGTCGCGGGTGTAGATGAAGCCGGTTTGCTGCCCGCCGACCACGGCGTCCAACTGCTGCAAATCGTCGAGGTCGAACGCGGTGGTGAGGTACACCGGCGGCGCGCTCGGCCGAGTCTCAAACTCGGCGGCCCAACCCCCGCGGGCGGCGATGGTCGACTCGTCGGGACGGTGATCGGGCGGGACGTTCACGGCGAACCTTCATCAGACACGGAGGCGGATTGAACGGCGTGCCATCGTGACGACCCCGCGGTCCCACCGCCACTGCGGAGGCCGGCGACGCAGCGGGATGGCTTGATGCGTGGTGCGAGATTTGGTTCTGGCATCGAACCTGCATCGCTGGAGTTGACGCTGATCCTCACGGAGAAATGCGCGTTTTCCAGGCAATTACGCCCGATCCGTGCGCTTGAATTGTGCTGTCAGTTGCGTTGAGGCAGTTTTTTCGAGAATTCCGCCGGAAGCCGAGGTCGCTCGCTTGTCTGAGTTTTCGACTACGCTAATATAAGTCGCAGTGGAGACCGATTGACGTGCAGTCACGGACGCTGCTCATGCCGAGTACGACATCGACGATGAACCCGCCAATCGCGTCACCACCCTCGTCCCCGCGCGCCGAAGCCCCGCCGATGGAGGGGATGATTGGCTCATCGCCGGCCATGATGGACGTCTACCGGCTGACCCGCCAGGTGGCCGGAACGTCGGCCACCGTGCTGCTGCTGGGCGAGACCGGGACCGGCAAGGAGCTGATCGCGCGGGCGTTGCACGAACTCAGCCCGCGGGCCAGCGGCCCGTTCATCCGGGTCAACTGCGGGGCCCTCAGTGAGAGCCTGCTCGAAAGCGAACTCTTCGGCCACGTCAAGGGGGCGTTCACCAGCGCCTTTGAGAACCGGACCGGACGGTTTGAAGCGGCTCACGGCGGCACGATCTTTCTCGACGAAATCAACTCGATGAGCTTCACGCTGCAGGTCAAACTGCTCCGCGTATTGCAGGAGCAGGAGTTCGAACGGGTCGGCGACTCGAAGACCATCCGCGTCGATTGCCGGATCGTCGCCGCGACCAACCGCGACTTGACCGATGAAATTGAAGCCGGACGCTTCCGCGAAGACTTGTACTACCGGGTGAACGTCGTGCCGGTCTACCTGCCGCCGCTGCGCGACCGGCCGGAGGACTTCGCCCCGCTCGTGCAGCACTTTGCCCGGCGCTATGCCGCGGCGAACAATCGCCCGGTGCCGCGCGTGCCGGACGACGTCATCAACATGCTCAAGCCGTACGCCTGGCCGGGCAACGTCCGCGAGTTGCAGAACTACGTCGAACGCGCGATCGTGCTGTGCCAGGGGGACGCGCTGTTGATCGACCTGTTTCCGCCGCACGTGCGGGGGCTCGCGCCGATCCGGTTGGGCCGGATCAAAGGGGGCACGCTGCCGACTTTGTGCAGCGAGCTGGTGACGCTCGGCGTGACGGAAGCCGGTGAGGATTCCACCGAGGTCCACGACCGCGTGGTCTCGCTCGTCGAGCGCGAGCTGATTCTGCAGGTGTTGCGGACCTGCCAGGGCATCCAGACCAAAGCCGCGACGCGGCTGGGCATCAACCGCAACACGCTGCACAAGAAGATCGAGGATTACCACCTCGAAGGCGAAGCGCGCTGAGCCGGCTTGGCATGTCACCCAACGCCGTTCACAAATCTGTTTGACCGAAGGCCCAAAACATTTGTCCACAGATTTCACCGATTCCGCAGATGAGAGCGCGGCAGAGGACAGCACTGAAGGAACCGTGCCCTAGGCAAATGTCTCTGTCTTGAATCTGCGTAATCGGTGAAATCTGTGGATGAAATCTTAGTCTGCCGATCAAATCTGTGAACGGTGTTGCATGTCACCAGATCGCCCTCAATCCGCCCACCAGTAACGGAAGATGCACCACAGGGCCTGGAAGCCGTCTTTGGGGCGGATGTGCTTCCCCTGCTCGTAGGTCCGGCCGGAGTACGAAATCGAGAGTTCGTACACGCGGTGCTTGTGCCGGGCCACCTTCGCCGCCAGCTCCGGCTCGATCCCGAAGCGGTTTTGCTTGATCTTCGGGGCGATGTCGGCGAGGGCCTGCTTCGAGAAGACCTTGTAGCAGGTCTCCATGTCGGTCAGGTTCAGATTGGTGAACCAGTTCGACAGCATCGTGAGCGCCATGTTCGCCAGATAGTGGCGATAATACAGCACGCGATGCTCCTGATCGCCGAGGAAGCGGCTGCCGAACACGACGTCCGCTTTCCCGTCGACAATCGGCCTCAGCAGTCGCGGATATTCGGACGGGTCGTATTCCAGATCGGCGTCCTGAATCAGCGCAACATCGCCTTGCGCCAACAGGAAACCCGTGCGGACGCCCGCTCCCTTGCCCTGATTTTTCTCGTGGTAATGCGCGCGGATGATGTTCAGCGGATCGGGATTGGCGTCGGACTCGGCTTGCAGCCGTTCGAGAATCGCCCGGCTGCCGTCTTTCGAGCAATCGTCGACAAGAATCAACTCCTTGCGGATCGGCACCGACCGCACGCGGTCGACGAGCTGCTGCAGCGTCCGCTCTTCGTTGTAGACCGGTATCACCACCGACAGCAGCCAGTCGCGCGGAAAGGCGTACAGCCCGAGTTGCCGGCAGGTGTTCTCGCCCAGCCGTTTCTTCAGCCCGTCGTACCATTCCTGCGAATACGGCAAGGCTCCGCCATCGAAATCCATTACAGTCGTCATGCAATCCTTTCGCCCGATGTTCGATGAATAGGGTCTTGTAGGGTGCAGTCGAGTCTTCGAGGCTCACCCCGCGGAAAATGACCAATGTTCAATTCTCAAGGACCAGAATCCATTCTTCACCGTGGTCATTGAACATCGAACATGGGCAATTTGTTTCTGGTGGGACTCGAAGACTCGTCCCACCCTACGATTAGCTTCATGAGTTCACTGGACAATTCCGTGGGGGCGACGCAGTCTAAGTGCGGCGTCGCCGGAGTTCCAGCCGACAACCCTCGTTAAAGCCGCACCGATGACCACGCATTCCTTCGTTCTGACCGACACCGACGCCGGTCGTCATTGCGACCGCTGGGAGTTGCGCCCGTCAGCGGACCTCAAACTCGCGGGCGGCGATGACTGGTCAGTAACGGCGTCCACGTTGCAGGGCGGCCTGTCGCACGGCGTGTCCGTGGTCGAGATCTGCAACGGACCGCTGGCGCTGTCGATTCTGCCGACGCGCGGGATGGGGGTCTGGAAGGGCCGGTATCGCGACCTGCCGCTGGAGTGGAAGTCGCCCGTCGCGCGGCCGGTGCATCCGGCGTTCGTCAACCTGCACGACCGCAACGGCCTCGGCTGGCTGAACGGCTTCAACGAGCTGATGTGCCGCTGCG
>Ga0163151_10005398_pt1 | contig 16354 bp, 18 predicted proteins | sample OliLakLV19MP5IB2_FD_145596 | JGI IMG/M metagenome (GOLD analysis project Ga0163151, IMG submission 145596) | Freshwater microbial mat bacterial communities from Lake Vanda, McMurdo Dry Valleys, Antarctica - Oligotrophic Lake LV.19.MP5.IB-2 | ecosystem: Environmental > Aquatic > Freshwater >...
ATAAATCCCTCCATACCCCCTGCCTCTCCCTGATGCGCTAATCCGTGGGAAAGCGTACCAAAAAGAAACATAAAGAGGACAAAATCCCTGAAGAATTAAAGGCGGACAGAATCGCTGGAGAGTTACACACCTAGGAAAGAGACCCGAAACTCACCATACTATTTACAGTTGTAACTTAGTTAACAGTCTACTGATGTAAGGTACACCTAGGGAGGCACTCAATATTGCAGGTAATAAGTAGTCAACATTGTTTAAGTTGTTACATTTTGAGAAACAATATAACTGGGGGCCACATGAGATTTTTCGTAACGGCGACAGTTGTTTTACTAACTGCTGTGACTTTTCAGAACTGTACTGAAAATAGATTGGTCCTTCAAAATTTAAATCTTAGTTCAGACCCCAGTCAAATGGGCAACTTTAAAAAACTGGTTTCAGGACGAGCTCATTCATGCGTAATTACAAAAGACGATACCGTCATGTGTTGGGGTTTTAACGACAATGGTCAACTCGGAGATGGTACGACAAATGACTCATTAGTTCCTAGGATGGTGAGAGGCTTAAATGAGGTAAAGGCAATTGCTCTAGGTACACGTCACTCTTGTGCTATTATCGGTGACGACACTGTTAAATGTTGGGGAAACAACGCAACATCTCAGTTAGGTAACAATACAAATGTGAGCTCACTAGTTCCGGTTGACGTTTTCGGTTTAACTGGCATCAAAGAAATCTCTTCTTATAACAACCACACATGTGCCCTTACAAATCTTAATACCATCAAATGTTGGGGCAGCAATCAGTTAGGCGAATTAGGCTCTAGCAACGTAAGCCCCGCACAGGTGCCCGTAGAAGTTGTGACTTTGTCGGGAATCAAAGCTATTGATGTTGGCGGATCTCACACATGTGCCATAACAAATTCAGATACTGTCAAATGCTGGGGTTATAATGAGTTCTCTCAACTCGGAAATCAAACAATTGGAACATACTCCACGGTCCCCCTCGAGGTCAGAAATCTAGGGGTTGTGAAAGCGATCGCAATTGGTGGGAACCATTCTTGTGCCATCACTTTTGCAGATACAGTTAATTGCTGGGGCCGAAATCTTTTCGGCCAGTTGGGTAATGGTACAACTCAAAACTCTGGGTTCCCGGTAAATGTTTCTAATGTCGCTGCTGTGAAAAGTTTGGCGGCCGGAGGACAACACTCATGTGCTGTCACTCAATCCAATACGGTTAAATGCTGGGGAAATGGTAGTTTTGGCCAACTAGGAAATGGTTCCACTGCGCTAATTGTATCAGTTGCAGTTGAAATTAATAATTTAGCGGCTGTTAGCGCTCTTGCATTAGGAGAAAATCATAGCTGCGCTATTGGCAGTACATCAAATATAATATGTTGGGGAAATAACAGCACTGGCCAGCTCGGCATTAATTCAAATATAAATTCTTTAGTACCAGTGGAAGTTAATTTTTAAGCTACACTTGGGCGTATCTTTTATTTTAGATCCAGCAACACAATACGAGACCCCATATTGGTAACGATTTTAATTAAAAGCTTTTTCTCTTTTTTAAGCGAGATCTCGAGCTCTTTTTCTGCAGACTTCACTGTAGTTACCACTTTCCGATTTATTTCTGAGATAACATCACCCTCGCGAATCTGCGCCGAGGCCCCAACGCTATAGGGTAATACTTTTTCGACATAGACACCCTTAACTTGAGAAGGAATACCTAGCTTTCTACGCATTTCCTCACTTAGCTCCACCAGCACAAGCCCCGTTTTACCTGTAACGTCTATGCCACCTCTCGCGTTTCCGCCTTTGCCTTTGGCGATTTCAACCTTTGCTACGTTTTCGTCGTCAGGTCGTTTAGCCACGGTTGCCACGATTTCTTTGGCCTTTCCTTCACGAATTACTTTAAGTTTTACCGTCTGACCAATAGGAACACTACCGATGTTACTCATAAGCTCATTAGCATTTAGCACAAGCTTACCATTTACTTCGGTCACTACATCGTAAACTTTTAAACCCGCTTTATCTGCAGGCTGTCCATCTTCAATATGTTGAACAAGTGCGCCGTCGTCTTCTTTCACACCAAGCTGCTCGGCAAGTTCGGGGCTCAAATTAGAGATGCCAATTCCTAACCAGCCGCGACTCACCTCCCCTTTTTCAATTAACTGCCGCACAACATTTTTTGCCGTGTTGATGGGAATTGCAAATCCTATGCCCTGCGCACGAGGGTCAATTGCTGTGTTAATCCCAATAACCTGACCTTTTAAATTGATGAGCGGACCACCGGAATTACCGGGATTAATGCTGGCAGAAGTTTGAATAAACTCAGCGTTGATTTCAGGAATATTTCGCCCCAGAGCACTAATCATACCCTGTGTAACTGTATGCGCGTGCCCATAGGGGTTGCCGATTGCAATGACCCAGTTCCCCACTTTTAGACGGTCACTATCGCCAAGCGACGCTACCTTTAAATTTTTAGGAAGATTTTTTACTTTTAGCAGGGCCACTTCAGTCGATGAATCTACGCCAACAATCGTGGCCTCCATGCCGTCACCACGTTTTTCTCCGATAAACTTTACCCGTACACTATCAGCATTTTTGCCAACGGGGCGCACGACGTGAGCATTAGTAATAATGTAGCCGTCATTATTTATAATAAAACCAGAACCAAGCGCTTTACTTTCTCTCTCCGCAGGAATGTTAAATGGACCCCCACCGCCAAAGGGATTTCCAAAAAAGAAGCGAAAAAATTCGTCGGGGTCCATTTCGCCCCCACCGCCAAAGCCATTCCCCTGACCTTGACCTTGGCCTCGACCACCCCACTGCTGTCCTCTGCCACCTGCAGTTATTTTCGATGTGGCATAAATATTAACAACCGATGGTGACATGACTTCAGCAAGATTTGTAAAAAGTTGGTCGATTTGATCGGCGTCAAGGCCCGGAACTTTTGTTATAGTTGGCGCCTCTTCGGTCCAATAGGATTTCGGCGCTGCATTGGCAACGCTGGCGATAAAAAGTGCGCCAATAAATGTAACTGAGAAAAAATAGCTTAGGATATTTTTCATAGGGCTCCCTTTTAAATTACCCACCTAATTTAGGATTTAAACTTGCTTTCGTCGAGAAAATTTTTGTAGAGCTATAATGCCAAGCACTAGCCGCTTATATTTGCCACAAGACTATGCGTGAATAGGAATTCAAACAGTTCTTTGATGTTTTTTTCTTTGAGTTCAAGGCCGCTTGCGGCATTTTCGAAGGCATTCCCTTGAGACAGCCGCGTCAAAAACTCAAATTCACCGATCTCAAGGTCCTTCAAAAAAACTTCATGATCTTTTTTATAAATCAAGAAATTTTGGGAAATTTTCCAATCTGGTTTTTTAAATGACTTTTCATCAAATGCATTTTTAAAACTGCGCCAAATATTTCTGATGCCATAGGGATAAGTGAGAAATTTTAATTGGGCCGTAAATATAAACTTGGGATTTTCGATACTCGCTAATGTTTGCCACTGTGATTGATCCAAACTCTTTTCTTCAGCACAATGAAAAATCTCTTTAAACTGCCATTCAAAAAGAGCTAAGTGTTTCAAAAATGGCATCTCTACTGACACTGGCTGACTTTCTAAAAACTCTGGAAATTTTTCGCCATATTGCGCTAAATTATAAAAAGTCGAGGGGGACTTTAAAATAAATTCTCGACAAATGCTAAAAAAGACTTCGTCGCCCAGGCACCACCAAACAACTTTAAAAGTTTCACCAAGGGCCTCACTCATTCTCACTCGGTAGGCGTTCGAATATATACTTAGAGCCCGTTCAACGCTCAACTTTCCGCAAGGAATCAAGCCCTCAATAAATGAACTGTCCATACTTGAAACTTTTTTAACTATTTCTTGGAATTGATCATTCGCCATATTGTTCACACCAGATTTTTTTTGCCGTCAGTGCTTCTTCGGCAAGACGAGGAAACTCAGGGATATCTTCATCCCACTCTACGATAACAGGTACATCCGAAACTTCCGCAACTAATAATTTATATAGCGCCCAAACTTCCGGAACGACGGGTTTAGAATGAGTATCAAAAAGATAGTCTCCCATATCGGTAAAACCTGCCAAATGAATTTGCCCTACCAGGTTTTTAGGAATCTGATTTAAGTATTCAGTTGGGTCAAACCTATGATTGACACTACTTACAAAAACATTATTGAGGTCCAAGAGAATTTTACAGCCAGATTTTTTTGCGACCTCAGATATGAATTGCCATTCGGACATCTCGGATTGTTTATAAGTGATATAGCTCGATACATTCTCTAATAAAATCGTTCTTTTTAAGTGGGATTGAACCCGCTCAAGTTTATTAGCAATACGCCTAATATTTTCAGCAGTAAAAGGTAACGGCAATAAGTCATGTAGGTTTTGGCCGCCGCCGCCAGTCCAACATAAATGGTCAGAGACTATTTTAGGCTGAATCCGGTCGACCAGTTTTTTTAGCTTGGCGAGATAGGTATCATTGAGGGGGTCAGCAGAACCAATAGAAAGTGAAACCCCATGAAGAGCGATGGGGTAATCTTGCGCGACTTTTTCTAAGATTTTTAGCGGTCGACCTTCGCTATCGATAAAATTTTCGGTCACCACCTCAAACCAATCTAGGCCATGAGGTTTTTTGGATTCAATAAAGGGATAATGGGTGGGACGTAACCCCACCCCAAATAGAGGTCTACTATTCGACAATCTTACCTTTCTTGTCGGTGCATTCTTTCATGGAAACAGAAATCCAGCCCTTGCCTTTGCAATCATTGGCGCCCGAACAAGTATGAGCACCCTTAACATTACATTCGGACTTACCTTTGCAATCATTGATGCCTAGGCAGTGGACTGTTTTCATTGCCTCACCGGATTTTTTTTCGGACTTTGCATCAGCTTTTTTCGCCTCGGGCTTTGTTCCCTTGCCAGCTTCAGCCTTTTTTTCGTGATGTTCAGCCATTGCAGAAGACGCGAGCATCATGCCGGTAACTGCAGCAGCAAAAATATTAGATTTGTTCATATTCAATCCTCCTTGAATTGTCCTCTAATGGTGCCACAAAATTTCTGACGTTCAATTCTTTATTTGTTGCTGCTGTGCCCCGTCACTCTTTGAGGGAATTTTGAATTTTAGAATTGAGATTTTCGATTGATTTTGCAAAGCTCTCTTTAAATTTTTTCCAATTCTCTTTGGCGCTATCGTCCATTTTGCTTAGCTGAGATCGTAGTTGATCTCGCGTGTTCTCTAGATCAGCGACTACTTCAGCCTTTGCTGCGCTTCCTTTTTGTTTTGCTTTAATGCGAAGTTCAACTAATTCTTTTTCTGTCGCGTCCAGTTTTGCCGACATTTCTGTTTTAAAATTTTCAAAATCTATTTGGACACCCTTGACCGTTTCCGATGCCTGGGCAGAAAAAAACAGAAAAAGCAAAAGGCTCGAAAAGATTGAAATAAATCGCATCATTTTATGTCTCCAATATCTAATATTTACAATATCAATGAAATTGAGCTTATACAAGGGGTGTGATACAATCCGGGATAAGGGGGCCTGAAATGCTATTTCTAAAGATTCTCATGTTTATGTGTTCGATGGCCATGGCTGAGTCCAAAGATTTTAAAATCGGCATTGGCACTCAACACTGTGCGCACAAAGATGGCATCAAAACTTGCGGAGGCACAGACTTCAAAATTCACAATGAAACGCTCGATCTTGAAGGAAATATTCCCTGGCAAAAAGAATTTGGTGAATTTTTGGTGACTGTGATGGTCAAACGGCGAGCTCCTCACCATATCGTTCGCGTTAATATCTATTCGGATGACGGCACCAGCCTAGGTTCGTATGCCACTAATATTGATTCTTTAGATGACCTAAATACGATAAAATTAGGAAGTGGCCAACATTTTATCTCAGAAACTGAATCAGTGCGAGGCTGGGTCAGTTTAGAAGTTCAAACAGCGCCACAGCCATAGGTTCCATTAGGTTTTTCTGCCAGCAACCAATACCTTTGCAGCAGCTTCGTTTAATATTTTCCTACGCTCTTTAAGACGATTTGCCATCTGCGCTGCAACTTCCGGTGTAGGCGCAGATAGATCGATCATCGGGGTAGGTATATCGTTTAAAGCTGTAAGTTGAAATTGCACAAAAAGCTGCCGCAGAAACTGTGAGTCTCTTTCATATGTAGGCAGTGCCGAACCAAAGCGAAAACTACGTTCTATTGACTGCATTGGATTCATGCCACTGTGATCCACGGCTAAGTTCCCAAGAAAGTCTACAAAAAATAGATTTCGGAATGTGGTTGTGGTGTCAACCTGACCAGTATCGCGGTCAGGCCGAAACAATATTCCGCGAGGTAAAATGCTTAAATTGTCTATTGTTTCTAGAACGACAGAGCCGATGGCTCCCAAAAAATTATCAAAAAACCGGCCGGTACGATCAAGTTTAGATTCATTTACAAGGCCGTTTAAGTAATTTCCTTCCCAGCCCCCGTAACTTGTTTCCCTTCGAGCATCTTCATTTACTGACTTAATTTCGGCCGCGCTTAAATCTTGAGTCGTTTTTCCATATTTCTTGGCAGCTAAATTTAAAATAGCGAAATCCACCCACCTAAAGTAAGTTCTATTAAACCAAGCTACCCAATTCACCAGCGCTTTGTCGGCTAATACCAGCGATGCTAGGTGATGTGATAGGTCATGAGTGCGTTCGCGTTTATTCCCGCCTGAACTGGTAAAGGAAAATTTAAAATCAGACAGCCGCCTTAAAAAAGCTTCACTCGGAGCAAAACCTTCAGCCAAATGTAAGAAAATTTTATCTCGTGAAGGCAATTGTTCATTTAGAAGATCAATTCTACGGTTCATCTCTTTAACATCAACAGCCAAAACTAAATCATATGCTCGATCCCCTTGAAGCCACTCAACGCCAATGACTTTGGCTAGCTTCGAACCAAGAGCTTGAACGGCCCACCGAGGATCACCTTGAAAACCTTCTTCACTACCGTGAGGGCCCCCATTTGAGACATCGATGGGTGTTTTCTTAACTCGAAACACATCAATCTTTACTGGGCGCCCTTGATCCACAGTATCGAGAGTTGAGATTATGTCGGTGTGTTTTTCTGTCATTACAGTTTCGTTGGCCTTACGCCACAATTCGCCAATTAGCTCACGACTTTCAAAAAGTTGGATGGGAGTTAAGGTCTCAGTTCGCGGCGAGCTGAAAAGAAGAGGACATATACTATTTGCAATACATTCATTGGCTGCTATGAGCGCCAAAAAAAATAATACACTTGAAAACCGATTATACACTTATTGAGCTCCTTCCGGTTTTTTTTTGAGCTCCTCTGTGAAGGCTGTCAAAGTTGTGATCACTATACAAAAAAAGGCAATAAATCGGGTCATGTGTTCCTCGACAATAGAAATAGTTAAACGCACTTCTGGTATTGCAAGGGAGGGGCCGTTTTTTCACTTCATTTGTATTTCATGACTGCAATTAGTCCATGGGCCTGGCCAACCGATCCTCGCATCGTACATGGTTTCATTGCCAAATTTCCCCAGATCTCACGTGGCATGAAGCGTACTTCACTCAAAAACATCTATACAGGTTGTAGGGAGATCCAAGATGCTGAGGTATTTTGCTGACAAAAAGTTGGGTGCGTCCGCGATAAACGTGGTCATCTGTGGAGCACTACAGCTAATTGCTGCCAACTCCGAGGTACACGAAAGCATTTTACCTATATCAAAAGTCAATTGGTTTGCCACTTCGTCGTTATAAACTTCTGTCAAAGTAAGATTGTTATAAGTGGCACCCAGCCCATATTTTGCAGGTGCGTTTTGAACGCCAAATGAAAATGACCTACAGCTAGAATCTGTCATGGCTGCTCCACACTCAATAAGTCTGTAGCAAAGTGCTAAGGTCAAGTCCTGTGAGGCGTAAAGCCGTTCATTGGCATTACCGGTGTCTGTACCATTGTATGAAATACAGCCAATAAATTGAAAGGTGCAAAGAATCAATACGACAACTCTCTGCAACTTACATTTTATTTCGCGTTTGATTTGCACGGGACCTCCTCAATTTTTTCTGAAATAGGAAATACTTGAAAGTTAAACTGGTAAATAGAGTATGCGCTATTTCCAGGTATCGGATGCACTTCGCGAAGCAAAGATTGGCGAAATTCCTGTACTAGCTGTTTGAGCCGATTAGATTCATCCTCGGACAGAAACAAAGTGGAGCTGGAAATTTCCCGCTTAGGCTTTGGTATGTCATCGATGGCTTCTTTAGCCAAGTCTAACATCTTTTTGTGAAAGGAGACTAAGGCCGACCCAGTAATTTCGTTCCCTGTCGTAATATTTTGGTCTCGAAGAGTTAGTTTTCCATTTTTGTCTTTTACAGCAAAGCCAAGTTCGAGAATTGAGGCAATCGCAGAGGCAGCTTGTCTGGGAGTAATTTTATTTCGAAGTACTTTAGCTATCCAGGTTGGATCGTTTCGAAAGTTTGGGTGGCCAATGAGTTCGCGAATAGGAATATTATACCAATTTTGATAAAAATCTAACTCAGCTGCTTTTAATGGACGAAGCGTTTTAAATACTTTGGATTTTGAAAGTTCTTTGGCAAAGCGATTTTTTTCAGATGGTTCACTTGCCTGATTTAAAAAAACCAGCGTCTTAAAAAACAATGTGTCTTCTTCGTTTAATCCAAAGCCTTTGGCAATTAACTTTATGCTGGGTGCGGTGAGATTTCTTTTGCCATTAATAATGAGTAATAAGAAATTTGGCGTGCTAAATCCAGCTCTTTGGGCGAACACTCTATGAGAGAATTTTTCATCTTGGGATTTTTCAAAAGCGAATAAATCTTTTAAAAAAACGCGGTAATCTTGGAAGTCGTACACCACTGGTTTCATATATAATAAGTGTATTCTATAATTGTTAATAATCAAATTCATTTCTGAATTTTTATCAAATTGAGACGATTTAAAGGCATTAAACTAGATTTAAAGGCATTCGGTGTATTCTGAAAGAATACATTCATGTGGTGAAAAACTTGACATTTTCGAGCACCAAAATCTGGCCCAAATCGAATTAAACAATCAAGCGCCTTGGACCGCATTTTGCAAATTAAAATCCGAGCGAAAGTTAAAAACTAAAAATGGAGTAAGAAAATGAGAAAAGAAAAAAATGTTAAAAAGTGCGTTTTAATATGCGCGCTTGCATTAGCAACTATAGGTTCAATTCGCTGTAGTAACGGCTTAAAATTTAAAGAGGGACAGAGAAATCAAGCTGCCAGCGGAATATTGCGAGAAAAATCTCTTATAATATCGCAGTCCAAGCTCGATGATCTCAATGCCTGTACATTTGACTCTAATTGCAGAAACCAAGAAGTTTGTGCGGTACTTGATTTAGTAAACGGCCCGGCAACCAAATGTATCGAGACAGCAAATATCTGTAGGGAGGCTTCGTGTGGGGCTGGCCTATGCTTACCGATTGGTGTTGCTATTGGTGTTGTTAGCTTTGCAGATTCGCCCAGTCAAAACACCACAGTTACTTGTGTCGAGGGTGGTGATCAGGCCGCTGGAGCAAATGGCAGTTACCCTGGCAATGTCGGTGACGGGACCTTGAATCCATCATACGAGTTAGTAACGAAAGATTTAACGAATCTTGTATCTAATGCCAATTCATTTAGTTTCGAAGCCAAAGTCGCATCATCTGGTGAAGTTATTCGTGTCGTGATTAATCAACCCATCGGCAGTTTATGTCAATCTGAGGCTGTCAGAGCAACAGCAGGAAGATTGAAGCTCGGAATTTTTGGCAACTGGAAGGCGCTCAGGTTAGCCGGCTTCTCCGGAAATACATATCAGTTTTCTCAAGCGGACTACTGTTATTCCGGCGAACTAAATACCATACTACCGGAAATTTAATTAAAGAACGTAATGCGGGGGGGGGCTTTGTGAAATCCAGGAATACAATCTTACTTATCGTGACCGCATTGTCACTTGCACCAATATTTTCTCAAGCCGAAGTGTGTTGGGATGACGAGATGGAGCAGGGGGGCCAGTGGGTTTAGTCCGGAATATATGTTGGATACCATAGGTCCACATTCTATTTCAGTTTTTGGATGGCTTGGGAGCTTGATAAAAAGTAATTATTGAAGCTTCTGTTCTTCATCAGTCATTTCGTATGTCACAATGCCTATGGGCTCTGCCGCAAACAACTGCGCCACAGCCATGCGTTTATTCACAATGTCATTAGGAAACTCCGCCCGAACTGCCTCATTTACCTGCTGCAGATCGATAGTAAGATTGCGGAACTTTACCGTACACTTAAAATATTTTTCAATGACTTCGCAAACACCAGAAACATTTTCACCAATCCAAGTCGTCGTATCATCAACTCTCACTATGGTAAAAACTCTCTTTTCCCCAATCAAACTTTGCGGCAACGGAAAAGTAAATATGTTCGGCCCCTTTTTATATGCGTCTTCCGTAATTACCATCTGATAAGTTGCATAAGGCTTTAAATTATCAGGCGCCGGGACTTCATAGGCGCCCATTCTTGACTGAGTCGCATGTCCAAAAGCCGCGACAAAACTAACAAACAAAAATAAAATTTTACAATTCATACAAATCTCCTACTAAAGCGTAACCGGTAGCTCGACCTCTTCCTATTCGTAATACACGTCCCGTTTTATGTAAATAACTTAAGTCACGGCATGCCGTCATACTGCTTACTTTGTATACCTTAGTATACTCTTTAACACTAATAAATTTACCCGGTTTCAACGAGTGAAGCACTCCAATTTGACGAGAATTGAGATCCACACCTGGGCTAACTTTACCCGCAGATTCCTGCGATTTTTTTTTCATTCTATCTTCCTGAAAGCGAAATTCATCATCTTTAGTAGGCGTTGCACTTGCAGTAAAAATAGAAATATGATCGGACAGCTTATAGCCTTTATTTGACCACTCCACCCACCCAGCACAATCACCTAAAAGATTCCTCAACTTCCCGATTGTGGCGTGCAAAAGGCTATCATGAATAGAAGAATCATAAGTATAGTTCCAAACCTTTTCGATTAAAAATTCCTTGGACTTATATTCGGGCCCGCAAAGGCAAAGTATGAGTTTTTTTATAGGACCAGTGATTCCATGATCAAGACAGATCACATCCCCACCACTAACAATCAACATCTCACCGCGACTCGGCCCCAAATAAATTCCCGATGATCCCAAAGTGATATTGAGTACCTGCGGCAAAAGTCCTAATAGGCCAAGTTTTTTTATTTCGTAAAACAGCGCACTTCCTTCAAGACGAATTCGATCTAAAATATCGCCAAGCGGATCTTCACCCAAATTATTTGAACTCAACCTATCAATAGAATGACGCCGCTCAATTCTGGCATCTATAAAATTTGCGGAAAATTTTGCCAAAGACTGTCCATTGGCATTATCACCGTTCAAATGTTCTCTAATCTTACGAGAAAGCCCTTCTGCTTGCTTTGAAATCAAAATATCAATTTTAGGATCTAAATTGCTACTCACTGCGCTTGTAAGAGCCAGGGCTGCTTGAGGATCACCTCGAAGCAGTAGAAGATGGGAATATCGCAGGTTAAAAACAGCTGATTGTCTTTTGTTCTGATGTTGATAGATTAAATGACTAACTTTTTCTATAAGTTTCTGTGCGGCTTTTCCCTGCCCGCGAAGAACCAACTGCCGAATAAGCTCGAGATAAAGTTCAGATCTTGAATACACATCCTCAGAAGAAAGTGAAGCCAGCGTACCACTCAGCTGTTGAATTGAATTTTGTATATCAAGTCCAAACTGAGCACGATATTTAACTAGAGAAACTGACAGAGCGGCAACGATACCGCCATTTCCTAGGCTCTTTGCAAGAGTCAAAGCCTTCTCAAGTTCAAAAGTGCCTCTCCTTATTGAGCCTAGCTGAAAAAATGAATGACCAAGTAAGTCCAATGCTAAAATCTGACCATACTTAAAGCGATCTTCGAATGCCACCGCATAAGCTCGCTCTGCTATAACTGCAGCTCTATTAAATTGACCTCTAAAAAATCTAAAAAATGCACTGCCCTGTAGGGCATAAAATGATATTTCTGCAATCCCTCGCTCTTTAGAGTTTAAACTTTTCTTTTTAGCTAATATGTTTTGCGCGAAGTACGTTCTAGCCGCTGCATAATCAGATCTGCGAACACTACCCACTCCGAGAAAAAACCGACAACGACAAATGAAAGCTAAGGTAGGATTTGTTAACTTAATCGCCCTCTCAAAAATAATTTTGGCCTCTTGAAACTCGCCCAAAAAAACCAAGGCACCAATTTGAAATGAGGTTTTGAGCTCGAACTCTTCGTCTTTTGGATCAAGAGGATTTCGCCCAACGAAAGCAAGGATTTCGCTATATTTTCCCTTGTAGTAAGTGTTAGCAATGTAGGTACGCAGATTTTTACTTTCCACGACAGAACCACAACATATCACATCAAAACTCTCAAGAATTTCTGAGTTAATTGCTGCAATGTATAATAAATCACAACAATACACCACATAAAAGACAAGATTTAACTATTGGATTTACTTTGCCCCCACATAGATATTGGCCTGGCGGAAACTAACAACAACAAAGGAGATAAAAATGAAAAAGATAGTAATGATCGGATTAGCAATAGTAGGTATGAGTTTTGAGACCCACGCCGATCCGGCTTTTCCACGTGATTTAACGTGCGTAACGAACTCAGGAGACCAGATTACTTTGAGTAGTAACAACGGTCAGTGGTCACAGGCACAAAATGGGCGCTACAACGTAAAACTGTTGGTGACTCAAGGTGGTCAAACAGAGACTTTAGCAGTGAGTTCGGTGAACAACAGAGCACAACATGTTCGTGGAAATGACGAAGGTCTAAGAGAGTATGTTTTCATATCCAAAAATGGTGAGGAAGTAAAACTCTCATTGGAGTTCAACGCTCCTTATGGTTTAGCGACAAGCATAAAAACATTTCTTGGAGTTACATCTGCTGGAGCAGTCTTAGTGGATGCCAAGCGGGATTCCTGCGAAGTGATTTTTTACGATAGAATCGAAATTTAACCGATCATTTCAATTTGCATTGGGTAGTTCTAATACACATTATCAACAAAATGGCAGAACTACCCAAAGTGCAGGCCCCTGGTCTTTAGCCTTATTGCAAAACAGTTCGAATTTGATCAGGACTGCCACGCCAGCAATAGAAATGAGATAATCATTTAGATGCTTTGGCTAAAAATCATGTTCCTTATAAGTATCGCCCATAGCGAGTGTCCACCTTCTCCTATTTTCACAAAGCCAGGCGTTGATTCCCTTAATGATACTTCTCAAATTACCAGCACACTACTTGACGGGGCCTATATCAACAGTGCGTCGCAATGTGCACAAAAAATTCTGGTCGGCGGCTGGGATGCCTCCGGGGGAGCGGCGATCAGCATTTATGAACAGGCCAGGAATTTTATTTTACATCCAGTTGAAGCAGTTAAAGACCGTCTCAATAACCCTCTCGTTATTTTGGGTTTAGCAATTAATCCTTTAACCAGCGTAATGGTTGCTCCACGAATTGCGGCTAAAACGGTTGAAGCCGTTCAAAAAAATACTGTCTTCTTAACTAAAAATATTTCGGAACTAAACCAGGAGTTAACTAATTACTTTGTGTTTTTTCAGAATGAAGCTAACAGAATTTATGAAAATTTTGAGAGTATTGATCCCCAAATCAAAGCGGAGATGGCGTGTGAGGGACTTGGTTATGTAGTAACAGCTGGGGGGCTAAGTTATTTCTTCAGCGGTTCCAGTAATGCGTTTGCCGAAAAAATTTTTGAAAAACTCAAAACACTTCCTAAGTACCAGAAGACACTGGCTTCGCTTAAGACTAAAAAGGTAATCCAACCCTCACAGACTAACACACAGAACGCACTTGTTTTCAAAGCAAAAAATGAAACCGAAGTGACGGAGTTTATGAAAGATCCCAGATATGATGGGTCCAAACCCATTCCTCAAAATGTGCGAATTACTGCCACAGTGAAATCAGTCGATGAAACGGCGGTAGTATCTTTTGATACCGCATCTATTGCGGCTCAATCAAAAAAAATGCGAAAACTACTGAAGGAAGTTAAAGAACAGTCTCTGGCTTCTAAGGCTGGACGCGAGAGAGAGTTTGGGTCTCTGATCGTTGATTACGATGACGGAACCTCAAGGGTTGTTAATTTTACGTCTGGTAATCTCGGTAGCATATCCGGCATGGATATGGATAAGGCCTACGACAATTCAAAAATTTTTTTACAGCCGGACAAAATAAGTAGAATTACACATGTGCATACCCACCCGTCCTTAGCCAATACAGTTGTGACTCCCTCCCTAACCGATTATAAGTACATGCAGGCTTTGAAAAACCAAGCTCAACAGTCCGAAAAAAAAACTGTGGAAGTTGAAGCCTTGGTGTTACCTAACTGTAAATATTGTGATGATTTATTTTTTCGATATAGACCTGAAGATCTTATGCCTATTCCTGCAAAATAAGCTGGTTTACTTTGTCTAAATGTTTTAATAGCAATGTCAAAAAAATCTGTAGTTTATATTTTGTATGGCTATTTATTCGGACTGAACCCAGAATTTTCCTTAACTTATTAGAAGCCTAAACAAAATCGATTAACCGACTCTCTTTTTTCAGTCATAAAAGGAACCTCTGTGGAACCTGTCTACATTTGGCTGATCTTTTAGCACTTTTGTGAATGGAGCTGCTGAATGCCTATCAAAATTCTTGAGAAATAATCCGCTATTCGTAGTTGAATTATTGAAATCCGGAGCTAATTACTTTCAGTTGCCAGAAAATCTCACTAAGAACTATGTATGGCTCTTGCTTATTATTTTCAATAAATCATTTATTGGAGCGTTGGATGTCCTCAAGCCTGTCTTTGCAAGAAATCGGACAAAAAATATTTTTTATTCGTGGGTGTCGGGTTTTGCTGGATGTCGACTTAGCAACTCTTTATGGCGTTGAGACAGGGGCATTTAATCGCGCCGTACGGCGCAACCAAAATCGGTTTCCTCAGGACTTTATGTTCCAACTATCTGAAAAAGAATGGGAATTTTTGAGATGCCAAATTGGCATCTCAAAAATAAGAACGGACCCAAGGGGAGGCAGACAGTACTTGCCTTTTGTGTTTACAGAGCAAGGAGTGGCAATGCTCTCAGGAGTTCTAAAGAGTGAGCGGGCAGCTTTAGTTAATATAGAAATCATGCGATCATTCGTAAAACTACGAGAAATACTTCTTTCTAATCATGACCTATCTAGCAAGCTAACCGAATTAGAGAAAAAGTACGACAGTCAGTTCAAGATAGTTTTTGATACTATTCGAGAACTAATGAAGCCAATTGTTACGTCAAAGCGTCGCATTGGCATAGTGAACGATGAAGACTGAATCAAAAACACTTCAAAAGTTCGCTGAAGCTGGTTAGTTTCGCATAGGCAAACAACAAGCGGCTTTGCCTTCTGACATTAAAAGCATGCGATTTGGGATGTGGGTCCTAAAAAATTCAAAAAAAATTGCCATCACTCTGGCCGGAAATTCGAAATTGACATTTTTAGGCCTAGTTCATTCGCACACTTTACGGCAGTGACGATATCTTCTTTTGTTTTAACTTCAAGGACGTCAAATACTTCGCTCGTTTGCAGGCGCCTCGTATCTTTAAAAACTATATGTTTGTCTTTTAAATTGAGTGGGCACGTGACAGCATAAGAAACGCTGCTTAAACCAAGAATGCTTAGTATTCCTATCTGTCGAAGCATGCCAAATGTTACTCTATCTTATTAAACTAGTGAAACAAAAAAAAGTTAGGACCAAAGTTGTGCACTATTGTGCATGTACAAATTTCATACCTTCTTATAAATTGAGGTCTAACAAGGAGACCCTATGAAACAGTTCGTTTTTTATATATTAGTTATTTTTAGTCTACCCGCTGGCGCCTTAGAGCTTTCCTTCAATCAGGAACAAGAAAGTCTAAAACATTTGAGGGACCTGGAATCCCAAGGTAACTATGAACAGGCCTACTTTGTGGGAATGAATCTATTCAATAGCATTTATTCAAAGGTCAGAGTTGAGGAAGTCATCGCCGAAACTGAATCTAAGCTCACAAAAATTTGGGATGAGAAAATAGTCGCCAAAATGCAGGGGTCGCTAGACCTGATTATACTTAAATTTAAATTTTCTCACGACATAACCAAGCGTGTCTTCAAATATTAAGTGCAATTTCTCCTTCGTGGTAGTTTTACAGTTGGCATAAAGCGCGAATTGCTTTTTTGGTGCTCGCCTCCAACGGAGTTTGAAAGCCAA
>Ga0163151_10005399_pt1 | contig 16352 bp, 15 predicted proteins | sample OliLakLV19MP5IB2_FD_145596 | JGI IMG/M metagenome (GOLD analysis project Ga0163151, IMG submission 145596) | Freshwater microbial mat bacterial communities from Lake Vanda, McMurdo Dry Valleys, Antarctica - Oligotrophic Lake LV.19.MP5.IB-2 | ecosystem: Environmental > Aquatic > Freshwater >...
GATCAGGGGTAGAGGGGTAGAGGGGTCGAGGGGTCGAGGGGTCGCACGCAGCCCCCCGGCTGTCACCGGGGGCTTTTATGGGGCAGCTACGGTGGCCGCCTGTCACGTTTTCTGGGCTCCGAGTATATTCCCGAGTCTCGCCAGCTGTTCTGCCCCCCTTTCTGGCGGATGTCCCCCGTGGCCCATCCTAACTTCCATCTCGGCGTGTTTATTCATGGATCTCAGCAAGTTCCGCAACATGGGCATCTCGGCCCATATCGACTCCGGTAAGACCACCCTCTCCGAGCGCATCCTCTTCTACGCCGGACGCATCCACCGCATCCAGGAAGTCAAGGGCGGCGGCGACGGGGCAACCATGGACTACATGGACCTCGAGCGGGAGCGCGGCATCACGATCACCTCCGCTGCCACGAGCGTGAAGTGGGGCGATTGCGACATCAATCTCATCGATACCCCGGGCCACGTCGACTTCACCGTCGAGGTGGAACGCAGTCTTCGCGTGCTCGACGGGGCAATCCTCGTGCTCTGCAGCGTCGGTGGCGTGCAGAGCCAGTCGATGACGGTCGATCGTCAGATGCAGCGATACAAAGTGCCGCGGCTCGCGTTCGTCAACAAGATGGACCGCACCGGAGCGAATTTCGAACGGGTCGTGCAGCAGCTCAAAGACAAGCTCAACTGCCACGCGATCCCGTTGCAGATCCCTATCGGTAAGGAAGACATGCTCCAGGGCGTGATCGACCTCATCAGGATGAAGGCGTTTTACTTTGATGGCGACAACGGGGAGAGTGTCCGCGAGGAGGCGATTCCTTCCGAGCTTCAGGCCGAGGCCGCCGAGGCCCGTCACAAGATGCTCGAAGACCTGGCGATGTATTCCGATTCGCTGATGGAAACCCTCCTCTCGGAGGAGGTGCCCACCGAGGACGCGATCCACGCCGTCGTGAAGGCGGCTGTCCACGGGCACAGCATTACGCCTGTGTTCTGCGGCAGTGCGTACAAAAACAAGGGCGTTCAGCTCCTCCTCGATGCGGTCGTTCGCTACTTGCCCAGCCCGCTCGAGCGGAAGATCATCGCCAAGAAGTGGGACAAGCCCGACGAAACCTTCGAGCTTTCGCCCGATCCGGCCAAGCCGCTCGTGGGCATGGCCTTCAAGATCGTCGACGACCCCTTTGGCCAGCTCACTTTCGTGCGGCTCTACCAGGGCACGGTCACGAAGGGGGAGACCTATATCAACCAGCGAACCAGCCAGAAGCAGCGGTTCAGCCGGATCGTGCGGATGCATGCCGACAAGCGGGAGGAGATCGACTCCGCTGAGGCGGGCGACATCGTGGCCGTGATGGGTGTCGATGCGGCCAGCGGTGACACGTATTCCTCCGAGGCAAAATATTGCTCGCTCGAGAACATGTTCGTGCCCGAACCCGTCATCAAGATGGCCATCACGCCTACGAATCGGGAAGGGCTCGACAAGCTGAGCAAGGCTCTTCAGCGGTTCAGCCGTGAGGATCCCACGTTCCGCGTGGCCACCGACGACGAGACGGGTGAAACCGTAATCGCCGGCATGGGTGAGCTCCATCTCGACATCTATGTCGAGCGAATCCGCCGTGAGTTTAAGGTCGATGTGGAGGTGGGTGCCCCGAAGGTGAGCTACCGCGAGGCGCCAACCCGTGCCACGCCGTACGACTACAAGCACAAGAAGCAGACCGGCGGTTCGGGCCAATACGCCCATATCGTCGGCCATCTCGAGCCGCTGCCAGACGATGCCACCGAGACCTTCATCTTTGAAGACAACGTGGTGGGCGGCCGTGTGCCGCGTGAATACATCCCGTCGGTCGAGAAGGGTTTTCGGGCCGTGCTGGGCAAGGGTCCGATCGCGGGCTTCCCGATCGTGGGCGTGAAGGCCTCGCTCGAAGACGGCTCATACCACGATGTCGACTCCTCCGACATGGCCTTCCAGACCTGCGCCCGGGCGGGCTTCCGCGAGGCCTTCCTCGCCACGAAGCCGGTTCTGCTCGAGCCGATCATGAAGATGGAGGTCGAGGTGCCGGCCGACTTCCAGGGCCCGGTCACGGGCGAGCTCAACAAGCGGCGTGGTCTCATCATCTCAACCGAGACGGTGGGGAAAACCTCCACGATCGTTGCGGAGGTGCCGCTTGCGGAGACGTTTGGCTACTCGACCGACCTGCGAAGCATGACGCAAGGGCAGGGGGTCTTCACGATGGAGTTCGCGAGGTATAAGCCCACGCCTGTGAACATCCAGAAGGAGATCGTCGAGGAGCGGAAGAAGCAGGAGCTCGCGATGGCGAAGTAGGTGTGATGAACCGCCACTTTCCAATCGTGATCGAGCAGGACGCCGACGGTGTCTTTTATCGTAGATTGTCCCACGATCCAGGGCTGTCGGACCTACGGTCTCACTGTCGAAGAGGCGATCGCGAACATCCGGGAGGCTATTTAAGCCTGCCTTCCGGACGGCGATCCTGGTGATCAGACGACATTTGTCGGCGTCCGCGACCTTGAGATCGTCGTCTCATGAACCGGCGGCAGACGCGGTCTCGTTCCGCGAATTCATTGCCCGGATTGAACGGCTGGGGTTCGCGGCCGTTCGGCAGAGGGTGTCCTTCCGGCAAGCGTGCGTGAGTTGCTGAGATCGACCTGCTAGCGTGACCGAATTCTTCGGAATGCGAGCGAGGTTGATTCATGCGTGGACGGAAGCGGCGAGCACCGGCGGTGGATTTGTCCCGGGCGGCGTTGCGATTCGAGCAGTGGCGACAGGGTCGCGTCGCGGGATCGCGCATTCCCGCAGGGCTGTGGAAGCTGGCACTGAACGTGGCTGGCCGACATGGGGTGGCCCGCACGGCGGCTGCCTTGAGGCTGGATTATTACTCGCTGAAGAAGCGGCTCGTGGCGCGGCCATCGCCGGCCGGTGACACGGAGTATCCGAGCCCGCCGCCCGCCTTTGTCGAGCTGCTTTCGCTGGTGGCCAAAGGTCGATGGCGAGCGCGCCGAGGTGCTGGCCGCGCATCAGCTCCAGGTGCTCTTGTCGGCCGGCGACCCGGCGGCCACCAACGCGGCGCCGGCTTGGCGTTCCATCGGCGCGTAGTCGTTGATCTCTTGGCGCTGGCCAAGTGATCTTGCCGCGAGTGGCCATGGCGGGGTACGTCGTTCTTCGATGACCACGCGCAGCGAACCAGAAATCGTCGAGTTGGACGCCGAGCAGTTGGAGGCTTTGCTGCGCCGAATGGAGGCGGGCCAACTGACCGAGGAGGATGTCGAGACGCTTCGCGCCGCGCTCCAGTCGTATCTCTGTATGTGACGCACCTGATCGACCAGAAGAGTACGACGATCGCCCGTCTGCGGAAGTTGCTGTTTGGAGCCGAGACGGAGAAGACGGCGGCGGTGACGGGCCGTCACACAGAGTCGCCCTTGACGGATAGCGATGGCCAGCCCGGCTCGCCCAACGGTGGCGAGTCGTCCGACTCCAAGGCACCCCCTGAAAAACCGAAGGGGCACGGCCGCAAAGGCGCGAACGATTATCCAGGCGCGCGGCGTGTCACCGTGCCACACGCGACTCTTGTTGTCGGCGATGATTGCCTGGCCTGTGAGCGGGGAACGCTGTATGGGCAGGCGCAAGGTGGCATCTTGCTTCGCTTTTCCGGACAGCCGCCGGTGCAGGTGACGATCTATGAGCTTGAAAAGCTTCGCTGTGGTCTGTGTGGCCAGGTGTTCACGGCGCAGCCGCCGGAAGCGACAACTCTCGACAAATACGATCCCACCGTGGCCAGCATGCCAGCATGATCGGCCTGCTCAAGTACGGTAACGGCCTGCCATTCCACCGTCTGGACGGGTTGCAAGAGAATCTGGGCATGCCACTGCCGTCCTCGACGCAGTGGGAGATCGTGGCCAAGGCGTATCCGCGGCTTCAGCCGGCGTATAAGGAGCTCGTTCGCCAGGCGGCCCAGGGCCATGTGCTGCACAACGACGACACAACAGTAAAAATCCTGGAACTGATGGGGGAGCGAGCGCGGGCGGCCGCCTTGCCGCCCCCGATCCAGATGTGCGACGCCTTGAGCCGCAATCAAAACGATCAACTGGCACGCGAGCAACACCAGACCGCCGAGGAGCGGCTGCGGTTCCACCAGCAGCACAGCGGCCCGACGATGGAACACCTACGAGATTGGCTCAAGCGGCAGATCGAGGAGAAGTTGGTGGAACCGAACTCCGGACTGGGGGCGGCGATCAACTACCTTCGCAAGCATTGGGAGAAGCTGCCGCTGTTCCTCCGCGTGGCTGGTGCGCCGCTGGACAACAACCTCTGTGAACGGGCCTTGAAGAAGGCGATCCTGCACCGCAAGAATGCCCTGTTCTTCAAGACGCGTCACGGCGCGGCCGTCGGTGATCTGTATCTGAGCCTGATCCACACCTGCGAGTTGAACGGGGGCAATCCGTTCGACTACCTGACCGCGCTTCAGCGTCATGCAAGCGCAGTCGCTCTCGCTCCTGGAGAGTGGATGCCCTGGAACTATTCTGATCGACTCACGTGCCTGGCAGATGCTGGCTGAAGCAACGGCTGCGCGGTGGATCGGACTCGAGGGAAGTCAGCACGGAAGGACGGTCCAGCATGCCCCGCGACGCGATCGAGATGACGCTCACGGCCAAGGAGCGATCGCTGCTGCTTCGCTACGGCTATCCGTTCGAGCAGATTGAGAGCGCCTTGCAGGCGTGTTCCAAGAGCACGGACATTGAAATCGTACCGATGGACTTCTTCGAGCTCGAACAACTGATCGGCAACCTCTGCTACTCGATCAACCGCATGAAATCGGGCGGGCTGCTGGATCAATTCCTCGATCTCTGCGACCGGCTCGAAGCCGCTGAGCGCGACGGCGACGGCAGGCTCGACCTCCTCTAAGCCGCCCCCAGCCGCCCGCTTCGCCCGTCGCGTCCTAGAAATTGCAGCCTTGCCGGAAGGACACGGCGTATCACACCGCCCTGGAGGTCCACGGCAAGGCTCACTCCGTGTTTGAGCGGTACTCCTTCCAGAGCGGCAGGCGGCTTCGCCCGTTCACGTTCGGGTCCTTCCGCTTCGAGTGCGTTCTCTTCCCGAATGCCCTGCGCGACAAGAACCAGCAGCATTTCGGGACCAAGACCGTCGAACGGGCCGGCCTTGAGATCAGGGTCGCGAGTCTGGAGCGAACGCTGGTGGACCTGCTCGACCGGCCCGATCTGGGCGGCGGCTGGGAGGAGATATGGCGGTCGCTCGAATCGGTCGAGTACTTCGACCTGGACCTCGCGGTCCAATACGTCAAGCTCCTGGGCAACCGCACGACGGCGGCCAAAGTGGGCTATTACCTCCAGCAGCATGCCGAGGCGCTGATGGTCGAAGACCGGCATCTCGATCCACTGCGCCAACTGCGCCCCCAGCAGCCGCACTACATCGAGCGCGGCAAGAGCGGCAAACTGGTGAGCGACTGGAACCTGGTGGTTCCCAGGTCGCTGGCCGAAAAATCATGGGAGGAGGTCGCATGAAGATCTCCCGCGAGAAACTCACCAGCGAAGCGCAGGCGACGGGATTCCGCCCCGAGGTCCTGGAGAAGGTGATCCACCTGCTGAACCTGCTGGAGGGTTTCAACAGCCATCCATTCCTCAAGGGGCGATGGGCGCTCAAGGGCGGAACGGCCCTGAATCTTTTCCTGTTCGACGTGCCGCGCCTCTCCGTGGACATCGACCTCAACTATGTCGGCGCGGTGGACAGCGAGACGATGATGGCCGAGCGTCCCAAGATTGAGCAGGCGCTGCTGGCCCGGCAGGCCAGCCGGGACCTGTTCGACGCCCATCAACTGCTCACCAAGAGCAGCCTTGATCGGGAAAAGCTGCGGTTGGGCTTTGTGCTCTACGGCGGGATGAACCGCAAGGACTGGCGGACCGTGAAGGTCGAGGATGTCGGCTACGACCTGCGTGAGCTGGAGAACCAGCTCCTTCCAATTGTTCGCCCTGAGTTCCTGGCCGAGAAGAAATCCGGCGACTGGGCCGAGCGCATGATCGCGGAATGCCGCCGTGGGTTGGAGGTGGTCCTGCCTATGAATGCCAACGAGATCGCGTTCCTGGATTCGCTCCTGGATCACGGCCGAATCGAGCCGGAACGGTTGACCGCCGACCCAGCGATGACGGATCGGATCAAGTCACACCCCTTGCCACAGTTGCGGCATCGCTTCCGCCGCACGATGCCATCGCCACGCGGGCGGGTGTTAGACGGTCAGGAAATGCCGGCACCCGCACTAGCGGCAGACCAGGCCCTGCTGCTGGGGCGGAAGCGACGGGTTCGTCATAGCCTGCGTCATCAGTGCCTGCTCCCCTGGAGTTCCTCCGAAAGCCGCAGTCGCGGTCGGGGCCCGGATGCGCGGGCCTCCACGCCGCTCAGCGACAGGCAGCCGGGGTCGCCCATGGCCACGGCAGAGGGGCTCGCATACTCGCTTCGAGCATGCTGATGGTCGGAAAACAACCGTGCCGGATCATGGGAACAGGGACATGCCTGTCGGGCTGATGCGGAAGATCATTCGTCACGACCTGGATATGAACGTCGATACGTTCATCGAAAAACCATAGTCGGGGCGAAGGAGGCGTGCCGCCAGGCGATGGTGCGACATGGCGAGATCATGGCGACGCTGACGAGCTCGGCCTTGAAGTGACCAGAGCTCCGCGAAGCGGCTCGCACTACCGCCGCTGCGGGTAGTAGTGCGAGTAGTTCTGGTAGGTCGATGCGTGGCCGGTGGGCCGGATCGAGGGATCGATCTGACGGGCGGATGTGTCTCGCTGGATCTGGGTCACCTGGTTTTGGAGGCGACCCACGGCCCGTCCCTGGCTGATTTGCTCGATCCGCTGCTGCTGCTGGTCCAACTGTGGCTTGACCAACTGCTGGTAGATGTTTTGCGATTGCAGCGGATTGTCCGAGAAGTTCGAGATCTGGTTATAGGCGCTAATGTTGGGCCGCCGGTAGATGTCCTCAAACGGCTTGGCCCCCGGCCCCTGAGCATGTGCCTCGCCTGCCGCGAAGCCGCACAAGACTAACCCACCGGCAATCATCAACCACTGTCCGAATCGAATTCCCATCGTTGATCCTCCTTGTATGGCTCTTGGCATTCTACCCTGGCCCAGCGAGGCAGTCCCGTACTGAGTCGGCCCGCCCGATCGCCTCACTCCGCGATGCGGGGCATCTCCGCCTCATACCGCTCGATCACCACGTCCATGGCAGCCTTCACAGCGGCCTTCATGACAGGCTTGTCGGCAATCCAGGCGGCAAACTCTTCGCCGTGGGCCAAGTAGGTCTCCCGCAGGCAATCCGGGGCTTCGGTGAGCAGCCAGGCCCGGAAGAGCATCCAACGGGGATCCTCGGTGCCATAGACCTCGCGAGCCACCCAGCAAGCCCCGCCGAAGTTGGGGTTGAAGCCGAAGGGGAACCGGTTGAACTGCTGCACCGTACTCGAGCCGAGCAGGGCGAAGCCGAAGATCCGCTCGAAGGGTGCCGTGAGCTTGCCCACGACGCTGTCGAAGGCGATCCACTGATCCTGGGCGATGAACACGCGATCGCCGGGCAGAATTTGGTAGTTCGTGGCCGTCGAGCCCCCCTTCATGATGGCGGAGATATCCACCGGGAGAACCTGGTCGCAGCCCACGCCCGAGGGAGCCGGCCGCGCGATCCAGATATCTTTGCTCGAGAGCCGAGAGAGGCCGTTGATCTGTGACACGGCATCGAGCACCGTCTCGTTGCCGGTCACGGGGAGCCGCACCACGTTGTCGCCGTAGCCCGCGCCTTCGGTGATCACATAGTAGACCTTCGAGTTGTAGGAAAACACGTCCACGCTCACGAGCGGCGCGTCCAAGTATTCCGACAAGTGCTTCTCGATCGAGACCTTGGCCTGGTCGAGTGTCAGCCCCGTCACGTAGACACTTCCGTAGGTGCCCAAGTTGATCGTGCCGTCGGGGCCCACGAGATGCTCGCCAGCGATCTGCTGTTGGCCGGCGGCCTGGGCGAGCGTGAGCGACACCTGCGGTTCGCGGAGCACTCGCTTCAAGTGACGGAAGACTGAGTCTTGCGCCTCTTCGAGCGACTGCCCGCCCACCATCACCTTGCCGTATGAGGGCCCAAGGTCGAGCATGCCGCCCGGCTCCACCACGTAGAGGCCGTTGATGGGCTGCTCAAGCAGCGTGCCTTCCACGATCACCTGGAGCGTGTCGAACGACTGGATTCGGAACGGAGGCTTGGGCACCACGCGGAGCGCGTCCACAAGGAGGATGTCTGGCGGCTCGATCACATAGGCAGGCAGCGTGACCTTCGCGAGCTCCTTGGCCGGCATGCGGCTCGGATCGATCGGCGCCTTCTGGGCGTCGAGCATCACCTGGTCGGTCGTGGCCCGCTGGGGTCGGCCAAATGTCTGGCAGCCTGGAGCGGCCGCGAAGCAGCCGGCCAGGGCAAGGAGAACAGCCAGGCGGTGGCCATCGGCAACACAGGGGGCCGCCGCCATACCGTCGCGGGTTTGCCGTCCTGGTCCGCTGCTCATCATCTAACTCCTTGCAATCGGTAGAGTCGCTGCAATCGGTGTCATCGACAGGATCGGCCCGCAGACTTTGCCCTTCTTTCCGTGCGGAAGTTAAGGGGGGCGTGAGAATCTGGCGAGACTTGGACGGCCCGCGGGACGGCGCTGGAAATGCACCGTAAACTTGCGTTCTGAGCAGACTTTCGTTCGAGCGGGTGTACGGCGCGCTGTGCCACCCACGGGAACGGAGTCTGCGCAGCCCGCTCCATGAATCCCCGTCCATCCTGCCGCCCATGCCCATCCTTCCGAAGCAACGGGATCTTTTCCCGGATGACCTACTCGATGGAGGCGGGGTCGACCCGCTGGCGAAGGGTGTCGCGGCCGAGGGGGCCCGCTGGCTCGCCTTCTACACGCTCGCGCGTCGTGAAAAGGACCTCATGCGCAGGCTTGAAGCGGCAGCCGTGCCGTTCTACTCGCCCCTCGTCAAGCGGCGGATCCACACGGCCGGGGGCCGTGTGCGTCATTCCTTTGTCCCGCTCTTCGCAGGCTACGTATTCGCCCCGGTTGACGACGAGCAGAGACGGGACGTTCTTGCCACCAACACTGTCGCCCGCTGGATTTCCGTCGACGACGAGCGAATGCTTGTCGACGACCTGCGGGCGATCAAGCGGCTCATCGACAGCGAGCGGCCGCTCACACCCGAGGCCCGGATGGAGCCTGGACAAGCGGTGCGGGTCAAGAGTGGCCCGCTTCGAGGCGTGGAGGGAGTCGTGATCAAGCGGCGTGGCAGTGAGCGGCTGGTCGTCGCCGTGCGGCTCCTGAACCAAGGCGTCTCGATCGAATTGGAAGACGTGGATCTTGAACGGATGTAATTCAGTGCGCAGGGAGTATCTATGAATCTTTCGCTTGGCGATGGCAAGCCAAAATTGCGACGCTTCAATACGCGGGTCGGGATCCTGCTGGCGATCCACGCCGCGGTGTTTGCGATCGCCTACTTTATCGCTTTCTTCACGCGAAATGACTTCACGGTCGATGCGACCTGGCTGCAGCGGTACGCCGTGACGGTCGGTCCAGTCGTCCTCGTGAAATTGGTCGTGTTCTACGCGTTTGGCTTATGCCACGTCTCCTGGGGGCGGGTCGCCTTCGGCGACCTTAAGAATCTGCTCTGGGCCTCCACGGTATCCCTGCTCGTTTTTACAGGGGTCGATAGCCTCTTGCTTTCCACAGGGCTTGTGACAGCGATCCCTCGAATCCAACGCAGCGTTATTCTCCTTGACTGGGCGGCGTGCATTCTCCTCCTCGGCGGATTGCGCACGCTCTGGCGAAGCGTTCGCGAAGAGCTCCGGCCGCTCTTTTCACGCGTGCCGGCGCGAACCGCGCTGATCGTGGGGGCAAACCACGCAGGCGAAATGATCGCTCGTAGCCTTCAAGGTTCTTCTACAAAGCCGTATGTCGTCGCAGGGTTCTTGGACGAAGACACCGCTCTGAAGCATTCCCGTGTGGCGGGGATTGAGGTGCTTGGCGGGATAGCTGACGCCCGCTTGGTGATCTCCAAACGAGGGGTGGACGAAGTCATCGTGCAATCGGGCTATGTCCCCGGAAAAGCATTCCGAGCCTTTCTCGGTGATTGCATGGAGGCCGGAGCCGAAGTGAAGGTGCTGCCCGGTATCGACGAGCTCCTTGCTGGCGATAAGCAGCTCTCGCATGTGCAGCTTCGCTCGGTTGAGATCAAGGACCTGCTGCGACGCGAGCCGGTTCAGTTGAACAACCCGGCCATTCGCGAAATGATCGCGGGTCGCGTGGTCATGGTGACCGGGGCCGGCGGCTCGATTGGGTCTGAGATCTGTCGCCAGGTGCTCCGGTTCGCGCCGCTCAAGCTCCTGCTCGTCGAGCGGGCTGAGAACGCGCTCTTTCTGATCCACCAAGAGTTGGTGAATCTTCAACCGCGGCCCAACGTCGAGCCCCTCGTGGCCGATATCAGCGATGAGACGCGAATGGAGCAGATCCTCCGCGATCACCAGCCGGATTTGATCGTGCACGCCGCGGCGCATAAGCATGTGCCGATGATGGAGTGGAACCCTGCGGAGGCCATCAAGAACAATGTGTTTGGCACACGGTCCATCGCCCGCCTTGCGGACAAGCATGGGGTGAAAGAGTTCGTGGCCATCTCAACCGATAAGGCCGTGAATCCAACAAGCGTGATGGGCTGTTCCAAGCTGCTTGCCGAGCGGTATGTGCAGGGGCTTTCCTCGCACTCGGACACGAAGTTCATCGTCGTGCGGTTTGGCAACGTGCTCGCGAGCAATGGCAGCGTCGTGCCAATCTTCCAGGAGCAGATCCGGCGAGGAGGCCCTGTCACAATCACCCATCCGGATATCGAGCGGTTCTTCATGACGATTCCCGAGGCATCGCAGTTGGTGCTTCAGGCGGCCACGATGGGTACGGGCGGCGAAATCTTCGTACTCGACATGGGCGAGAGCATCAAAATTCTCGATATGGCGAGAGACCTCATCGCCCTGTCAGGCCTCAAGCCGGATGACATCGATATCGTGTACACGGGCCTGAGACCGGGCGAAAAGCTGTACGAGGAACTCTATTTTCACGACGAGGAGCGGCTCTCCACCGGTCACGAGAAAGTGTTCTCCGCCCAGCATCGCCCGGCAGACTTGGCAGCTATGGAAAGCATCTTCGAGGAGTTGCACGAAGTCCTCGAAGAATCACCCAATCGGATTCGCGCAAAACTTCGCGAGATGGTGCCGGAGTATGCCGCGGAAGTTGACGACGACGCTGTGTCCCGGTCCTCGGTAACGAGAATCCGCGCGAAGTAGGCGAGACCACCCCCAAAGGGAACGAGTGCCACAAGAAAGTTCTTCCTTGATCCCGGAATACCACAAGGCTGGAGATCCTGCCCGCGTGGGAATTCGCATCCCGTTCGTCAGGCCATCGCTCCCGCCGCCCGATGTGGTGGCAGGCATCGCGCGGGAAATCATCGAGACCGCGCGGCTCACGAAAGGGCCGTATGGGGAACGGCTCGAGGCCGCCATTGCGGCCCGGCTCAGCGTTCGTCACGCGGTCGCGGTCAGCAGTTGCACGGTGGGGCTCATGCTCGTGTACCGGGCCTTGGCCCTCGCCGCAGGGAGTTGTCTGAGCCGTCGGTCGGCGATGGATGACTGCGCCGTGGCGTCGCTCGGGTCGCTATCGCGATTCGGGGTTGCTCGCTCGGGCAACAGGACCGAGCCGCTTGGGGAGGTCATCATTCCCAGTTTCACGTTTTTGGCGGCCCCCGCAGCCATTGTGTGGAACAACCTCCGTCCCGTGTTCGTCGATGTCGAACTAGATACGACGAACGTGGCGGTCGCTGCGGTCCGGGCTGCAATCACCCCCCGAACAGTCGCGATCGCGGCCTGCCACAACTTTGGCAATCCGTGCGACGTCGCCGGGCTTCACGCGTTGGCTGCGGAGTATGGCCTGCCGCTGGTCATCGATGCGGCCCACGGCTTCGGGGCCAGCATCAACGGCCGGCCCGTGGGCGGGGGCGGTACGGTCGAGGTATTCAGCCTCTCTCCTACGAAGCTTCTAGTGGCTGGCGAGGGTGGGATCGTGGCCACGAACTGCGACTGCGTGGCTCACTTCGTGCGACTGGGCAGGGAATACGGGAATGACGGTTCATACGATGCTTTGTTCGCCGGAATCAACGGGCGGATGCCCGAGTTGAGCGCCGCGATTGCCCTCGAGGGCCTGAAGAAACTCGACGACGTGTCAGCGGCACGAAACGCCGTGGCGCGGGCCTACCGTGCCGAGCTCCAAGACCTGCCCGGCATCGGCTTCGTGAAAACCATGCCAGGCACAGTGTGCAGCTACAAAGATTTTTCGATCACGGTGGATCCGACACGGTTTGGGATGACGCGAGATGGCCTCCGGCGGGTGTTGGCTGCCCAGGGTATCGAGACCAGGGCCTACTACAACCCGCCGTGCCATCGGCAAACCGCGTTCGAGCATTTCCACGATCGCTCGCGGCCCCTGCCGGTGACCGAAACGTTGGCGGCTCGCAGCCTGGCGCTGCCCGTCGGCGCCCATGTGGATGCTGGCGTCGTCAAGACCGTGTGTGATGTCATCGCGGATGCGAAGCAGTTGGCACAGTGATTGCCGCGGTGCTCGCCTATGACGCGCCGTCGAGCTTGGCGTTCTGGGCCGCGTGGACCACATTCGCAGGGCTGATGTCTGCCGCTGCAACCTACGGCGTGATTCGCTTTGCGGAAGCGTACGGGGTCATGGATATCCCGAATGCTCGCAGCAGCCATCATCGTCCCACGCCCAGAGGAGGAGGCATTGCGATTGTGCTTGTCGGGGTCGCGGGTGTGGCGGCTCTGGCAGTCGCGGGAATCACGCCGCCGATCTACGGCGAGTGGATCGTTCTCGGCTCGCTCGGTATCGCTGCGGTCAGCAGCCTGGACGATGTCTTCACGATTTCCCCAAAGCTGCGACTGGCCATTCAAAGTGTGGCGGCACTGGTCGCTGTCATGGCCCTCGGGCCCATTCAACGCATGGTCCTTGGCCCGATCGGAACCCTTGATTTCGGACCCGAGGGCTGGGTTCTGACGATGCTTTGGATTGTGGGCATGACGAACGCGTTCAATTTCATGGATGGGATTGACGGCATTGCGGGCGTCACTGCGGCCATCGCTTTGGCTGTGATTGCGATAGGCCTTCTCTTCAGCGGGGAGGTGTTTGCCGCACTGGTCGCCGCGGCGATTGGTGCGGCTTCGGCTGGGTTTCTCGTGTGGAACTGGCAGCCTGCACGAATTTTTATGGGTGATGTGGGCAGCGCGTTTCTCGGGTACACCATCGCCGTGCTTCCGCTCACGGCCAATCCTGAAGCCCGGGCGTGGCTGGTGCCGCTCACCGTCTTCGTGATGTGGCCATTCCTCTTCGATGCCACGTACACGATCGTGCGTCGCGTTGCGAAGCGGGAGAATATCTTCGAGGCCCATCGAAGCCACCTCTACCAACGGCTGGTGATCGTAGGCTGGTCGCATCGCGTGGTGACGGCACTGTATGGTGGGCTCAGTGCCATCGCGGGAGCAGCGGCGCTAGCGGCCTTCACGATCCCAGAGTGGAGCAGCAACAGCATGATCGTGGTGGCCGCTGGAGCGATGGCGTTCGGTGCAGTCGCGCTCATCCTGCTTGTCCATGGAGCCGAGGCAAAGGCACTGTGTCGAGTTTCTCCGTAGTCATGGGTTGCGAGAACGCGGCAGTTGTGGCGGGTGGGCTGTACGCTCGCGTGCTCAAGCGGCTCCTCGATATCATCTTCGCCGCTGGCCTGATCGTTGTCCTCGCGCCCCTCATGCTCGTCACCTGGCTGGCCGTGCGGCTCGTGCTCGGGTCGCCGGCCTTGTATCACGACGCGCGGGCGGGGCTCGGCGGCCGTCCCTTTCGGCTGGTCAAGTTTCGTTCGATGACGAACACCACCGGTCCCGATGGCTCCCTGCTGCCCGATGCCGAGCGGCTCGGGGCGTTTGGCCGGTTCGTCCGTCGCACGAGCCTCGACGAGCTCCCGCAGTTTTTCAATGTGCTGGCAGGCGACATGAGCCTCGTTGGCCCCCGGCCGCTGCCCCTGCGGTATGTGCCGCGGTACGACGCCCGGCAGGCCTCGCGATTGCTTGTGCGCCCGGGGCTCACCGGCTGGGCCCAGATCCACGGCCGGAACGCCGTAGCCTGGCCGGAGCGACTGGAATATGATGCTGAATATGTTGAAAGGCTGCGGAATTGGTCCGCCCCTTTCACCGATTTGTGGATCGTCCTGGTGACGATCGTTCAAATAGGTTGGCAAGCGGTCACAGGCCGTGGCGTTGCCGCACCTGGTTCGGCCACCATGCAGGAATTTGCTCCGTGAAGCCCGACGTCACCGAGGCGGTCACCACGGCCATTCGTTCGGTGCTCCACGACACGGGCCGCGACACCAAGCCCGTCGCCTCCACGATGCTCCTTGCTGCTGATATCGGCCTCGATTCGCTCGATCTCGCCCAGACGATCGTGCTTTTGGAGCGGTCCTTGGGGATTGATCCCTTCCGCTCCGCCTCGACCAGCCGTACCGTCCGCACGGTTTCCGATCTGGTTTCGATCTACGACCATGCCCTCGCGTCCCCACCCACGTAGCACCCATGCCCACATCCGCACTGCCCACTCAGACGCTTCTCGACGCCCACATCGAAGGTCGCCTCGCCTTTGCAATCAGCGAGATAGCCCGACAGGCCCCCGATCGGCTGGCGATCATCGCGCAGGCCGGGAGCGATAGCCGGCGAACGATCGACTACCGCACGCTCGCCGTTGCGATCGCGGCCCTTGAGGCCGAGCTCGATGCCACGCGACCGGTTGGGATCGTGGCCCGCGCGTCGCGGGTGGAGAGCCTCGTGGTCATCGCGGCGGCGTGTGGTCGCCAGCATGTGCACGTGGCGCTTCTGCCTTACGATTCCCGGGATCTCGTGGGTGAGCACAACGACTGGCTGGAGGTTGACGACTCCCTCTCGCTGCCCGCGGCGCCCACCGGCGGTCGCATGCGGCTGGAGTTTGAGACCGTGCCGCCGGAGGTGACGGTGGCAACCTCGGGCACGAGCGGGCCGCCGAAGCTCGTTGACCACTCGTGGGATTCGCTCTTGGCTGCGGCGCGGCTTGCGGAACACTGGCACGGCCTCGGCTGGCTGTTGGTGTACGACGCCACGCGGTGGGCCGGTATGCAGGTGTGGATACAGGCCATGCTCACGGGCGGGCGGCTTGTGGTGCCGGCGTCCCGCGAACCCGATACGGTGGCCCGGGCCTTGGCCGACGAGGCCGTCGCGATTCTGCCCGCCACGCCCACGCTCCTGCGGCGGCTGCTGACGTCGGGCGACGCTGCCGTGCTCGAGAAGGCGAGTGGATCGCTCGAGCGGATCACGCTCGGTGGCGAGGGTGCCGATGCGGGGTTGCTTGAACGAGCCCACACGGTCTTCCCCAAAGCAAAAATCACGCAGGTGTATGCCACGACTGAGTTGGGCGAGGTCTATCGCGTGGCCGACGGCCGCCCCGGCTTTCCGTCGAACTGGCTTGGCAAGGCGCTCCCTGGTGGCGCGAGGCTTTCGCTTCGCAGCGACGGCGAGTTGCTCGTCCGGCTTTCGCGAGACACCGCAGAGGTTGCCACGGGCGACCTCGTGGAGCGGCGGGGCGATCGGTATGAGTTCACCGGTCGGCGGAGCGACGTGATCGTCGTCGGTGGTGCGAAGGTGTATCCGAAGCGTGTCGAAGAAGTGATCCGCGGCGTCCCCGGCGTCGTGGATGTTCGCATCTATGGCCTGCCGAGCGGGATCACCGGCGAGCTCGTGGCCGGCGAGATTGTGCTTGCCGAGCCGCTCGCCGACGGGGCCACTCCCGAGAGCATCCGCGCCGCGGTCCTCGCCATCTGCCGCGAATCCCTCGAGCCGCATTCGGTGCCCCGGATTCTCGACATCGTCAGTCAGATCGCCATGACCGCCGCCGGCAAAACCCCCCGCCGCGCCCGGTGACAGTCACTCACTGCACGCGACACGTGTCGGGCCTCGGTCTGCCCCCAATAAAAGCCCACGGCGCCAGCCGTGGGGCTGCGGGTTTGAATGCCGTTCAATTCACAATTCTGTGCGGGCTCGCCCAACAACCCGCCGCCCCCTCGCTATCGCGAGGGGCTTGTATGACGGTTGCGCACCGTGTTCGGGCCAACTGATCGAATGCCCACCTCCCCCGTCACGCTGATCTCCGGTGGCTCGCGTGGCCTGGGGTTCGCGCTCGTGGAGCATCTCCTCGCCCGTGGCGACACGGTCGCCA
>Ga0163151_10005403_pt1 | contig 16346 bp, 18 predicted proteins | sample OliLakLV19MP5IB2_FD_145596 | JGI IMG/M metagenome (GOLD analysis project Ga0163151, IMG submission 145596) | Freshwater microbial mat bacterial communities from Lake Vanda, McMurdo Dry Valleys, Antarctica - Oligotrophic Lake LV.19.MP5.IB-2 | ecosystem: Environmental > Aquatic > Freshwater >...
GCAGACCTTCCCCACCAGCGAAACGGGCTGAACTTTCCCGGTCTCAACCTCAAAAAAATCCAACTTTTCCAGCCTGCAGCACGCTTGCCGAAGCAACACGATGAAGCGTGAGTAAGAAAGCCGTATAGTGGAAATCTCTATCTACGGTTTGGTGAGGGGAGCGGGGTCACACCCGCTCCTACTCTACCATGAATCATTTTGCCATTCCAAAAAGAAGATGTTTTTAGCGCAGAGGCGCAGAGATCGCAGATGTGCACAGGCGCGGATTGAAGGATCGGAGTGCTGCGAAGCTTTTAAGTTCGACAAGGGCCTTGAATTGTTCGATAGAAGTAGGAGTTTTCATGGACCACAACTCCAATCCCAAACCGGAGGTTTTGAAAGGATATCTATCCCGGCGCCAGCATGCCGCGCGAGCGGCTCAGTTCAACGCTGGACAGACGATGCCCCCGAGTTTTCTCGCGACGCGGAACTTCACCTGCCCGCCTTGCGCGATGCTGCCGACAGACTCCGCTGCATGGGGCGCGCCGAAGACCGCGTGGAATGTGAAGTCCACTGGCACATAGAAGGAAATCAGAAGCCACGCAGCGAATCGCTCGAAATCTGGCGACCCGCTACCCACGCAGAAGACGTCCGCCTTTTGACCGCCCGACCCAAATCAACGGATCAACCTCCTCCAGAGCTCGGTCATTCTGTTGTCTTGGATCTATAAACATGGCGCTCCTATGGAGCTGGCTGCAAAATGTCCAAACTCCAGTCCGGGCTCGGAAGAGCGCGGCCCCGTTGAAGCTCCGTTCTGACCAGGTTTTGCTTGCGCCCAGGTTTGGCGCTGAGGCGTTGCAGCGCCCCCTCCTTGACCTGGGGTGACGAATGCGAGCCAGATCCGTCGAGAAGAGGCCTTCCCGGTGCCAGGATATCACCCACAGGGTTCTTGGGATCCTGGGCTTCCAGATAGACCACCAACCGCCTTCCGCCCCTCTTAGGGCCTCGAGACAAGTCCACCATGCTTGCAATATTCACAGGCCAAGATCAATTCTTGATTCTTGAGAACCGACTCCTTCAACACCAAGGCCAGGATGTATTTCTCAGCTCAACCCTTTCAGATTGCCGGCGGCCTGAACGGTTTCGCCACCTGGATTCTGGAAGCCTCGCTCAACACGCCCGGCAATGAATACATCGATCTTTTTGTCATGTTGGCCTCGGGCAAAATTCCCGAGGGGCGGCCACAACCTGCTCGGCTGGGGTTGATCGAGGATTGGGTTGGAAAGGGGACTTTCGGCTATGACCCGTGGTACTTGAGCCGCACGGTTTATGTCGCGGAAAATGCGGAAACCTTCACCACCGCGCACGAATACGGACATGAACTCATCGGGGTGGGGCACTCCAGTGAGCCCGCTGAAAATGGATGGGACGTTCGTCATTACACCAGCCGTTCGAAACCCTACAAACCGCGCGGTACCGCCGGTACCGGGAGCGGCAATTATCAGGCGTTGATGTGGGAGGCGGCTAATTCGGACGGAGAAGGGTGGATCACTGTCGGTGAGTACCCCGGATGGGACAAACCAGATCCCGATCAGCGTTCAATGGATCGAACCCAACGTGCGCTTTCGCTTTTCCGCAAAGTCACTGCCCGGCAGCAGTCAGGGCCGTCTCCGGGCGGTGGTGACCGACGGTGCGTTATCGTCGGAGGCCTACTCGATGCCGAGGACGTTCCGGAATCAAAAACCGCTGGTTTCAATTCTGGATGCGTTGCCGGAAAGAATCTTTGGTGCCAACGCACCCATATCCATTCGTGGTGTGGCTTACGATCCGGAAGATGGGATCCTTTCTGGCCCCTCCTTGCAGTGGCGCCTGAACGATGGTCCGTCCAGTATAGGTTCAGACGAGTGGGTGACGCTTCCCTCCCTGCCACCGGGCGATCATACCTTGACCTTGGAAGCCATCGATAACGCCGGTGAAAAACAGGAAGCTCAGACCCGAATCAAGGTTGTGCTACCAGGGCACCTCTATTTTGCACAGGACCCACAGTCCGGTGAAATCGTTCTTCAATGGGCCGGAAACGGGATACTGCAAAGTTCTTCAAAAATATCCGGACCGTGGACCGAAGTGAACACGGGCAGTCCATATGCCATCCCGGACAACCTACTCACCACCTTTTATCGGGTGAGATGGTAATGGGGCAAACTGTCATTAAACTAAGTTCTCACAGCTTTTTTTATGATGCCAATATCTGGCTCTCCGCCATCGGCAATCCAGTTGCGGAAACGGTGTTTCTGACCAATGTACTGAGGGGACGGCAGGATAAACTACCCATCCCGACGGCGGCACGGGCGCATCCGCTTCGTTGTTCACTCGGTCAGAGGCCGCTTTGGGCATCTTCCCTCGTTCGCGCCTCGCGGCTACACCCGTGGCGCTCGTCGCTATATGTATCCTATCCAACCATCCTCTCAGTATGGGAGGAGCTCAGAAGGTCGATCACACACCCGTGGTAGAGGTCGCTTCGTGATTCGTCACGGAGCGCGGATTGAAACACAGACAGGGAGGTAGCAGCGGTTTCGAGGGGTTTTACCAGTGGGGAAAAGGTCGGGTTGACAGGATATCAAAATGTCGCGCCAGCATCTGATTTCAACGCTGAACAGCTTTGCTCGGGGATGGAGCGGACATGTTTTTCAAAACCACGAACCAAGCTGATCCGTTTTCGGAATCCCCCGCCAGGACCACCCGATGTTCCCCCACGAGCTTTTCGGTGCTGCGGTTGGTGAGTTTTCCTTTGCCATAAAGCTCAACGACAAATTCATTTTCGGAAGATTGATGCAGTTTTACCGTGCATTCCTTGCTGATTCGAACCGTCTGAACATTCCCGGTGGTTATGGTAATGTTTGTCTTTGCGACCTCAAAATAATTGGTCCAACAGAGCGTCCGCCTGAGTTGTTTGGTCAGAAAAGTTTCAAGGGAGCGGTGATGGGGATTGGGTGAAACCTTGTCGTTCGTCCCCCATAAGAGCCGGACTTCTATATTGGATGGTTCCACGGCCCCGGCGGCGGATGCCGGGTGAATCAGGGAAATGATCCAGAGCAGGAACAGAAAACAACCATGGCCAACCGGAGACGTCTTTATTTTTGCGAGAGGCATAAAATTCACCGGTAAACTATTTCATTCAGCATGCACACAATCCTCCAGATTCAGTCATGGGGAGGATCTTTCCGTACTTTCACATCAGAAGTCGGACGACCACAAACCGTCGGAATTCGAACTTTTTCCATCCGGACCATGACTTTCTCCACAAGTCTGGAGGAGGTTAAAATCCGCTGCTGAGTTTAAAGAGTTTTTTCCGGGTTTTTTGCAGCCGGTCAATCACGACCAGGGCGATGCGGCTCATGATTTCATAACCGAAATCAGGCCGGGTCTTGCAAAAGTTCCTGAGGGTTTCGGCTTCGAACCTCAGGGTTCTTGTCGGTTCGATGGCCATGGCGTTGAAATGCCAGGCGTATGGCGGGAAAAGCCACGACCAACCGAGGGCGTCTCCGGCGTCCAGGCTCTGGATGGGCACATTGCCCTTGGTGCCAGCGTGCGAAAGGGTCACGGTGCCAGACATGATGAGGTAAAAACTATCGGCCTGGTCGCCCTGTTTGAGAATGAGATCTCCCGCCCTGAAAATGCGGATGGTGGCGCATTCTTTCATCATCTGGAGATGTTCGGACGAGAGTCCTTTCAACAGGGGATAGGTGGAAGCAAGCTGCATTGCTTCGATTATTTCAGTGCTGGGGGTACGGTCCAGATTCATGTCTTCGGTTGATTCTTGAGAATTCATTGATTGGTATGGATGCCACATTCTTCACGTCTTAAGGATTTCTGACAAACTCAAACCTGTGCTTTGGATGCCTGCTCTTTTTCACCCGCTCGGGTAACACTCACTTTTGGCGCACGGCGGCTGGATACTGGTTTCGGGCCGATGTCGGATTAGTTTTTACGGGAGAATCGGGCAGGGGATGATTTATGGAGTTTTTCTTTCTCTGAATCGGAAATCTTGCTTTGGAAAAACAGTCGTTGAACCGGCTTTTTAGACCCACTGTTTACGGGGCAGGGATGGGGTGTTTGAGGCCTGGGGTCATGTTTTTCCGGGTGGCTTGGAGCCGATGAATCAGGACTTGGGCCATTCTTTTCATCATTTCGTAACCGAAGTCTTTGTCGGCTTCGCAATGTTCCCGGAGCCAGGTGCCGTAAAAGAAAATCGCCCGGGTCGGCTCGCAGGCACGGGCATCGAAGTTCCAATAATAGGGAGGGAACAACCAGGACCAACCGAGCACATCATCGGCTCCTATGATTTGCAGGAGGACGGGATCATGCTCTTCCTGCTGTTTTTCCACCGCCACCTTTCCTTCAACGATCAGGTAGAATCGGTTGGCAGGATCGCCTTCACGAAGGATCAATTCATCTTTCTTAAAATCCATCCACATGGCCACCTCTTGAAGCTTTGCGATCTGGGACGATGGGAGCCCTTTGAAAAGGGGGTGGTTTGCAATGGTGCTGGCCAGGGATGAATGGGACGAACAGGGAGGAACACTTGAGCTCATTCGGCCATTGTGCGCGCCCAGGCCATTTTCGCTCATGCAAAATTGGCGAATGCCGAACTTTTTTTGGCAAGATGCCAGGGTTTCAGGGTTTCAACTGTCGAAACAAAACCCTTTCGCCACAATTATCTCCCCACTGGCACCTGAAATTGGGCAATTCGTCCTAAATCCCTCGGAAAACCCAACCAATTTAGTAAAAGATTGGGGAATCCAGACGACTGCAAAAAACTTCCGAACCTATGTCCAGAATGTCCAGACCAATCAAAAAATTCTTTTTTCCATCCGATGCGGGTCGCAAATCCCTGCTCACCGCATGCATCGCACTCTTTGCAACTTTCAGTGATGGCGCCGCCATCAATTGGTATGTTCCGAAAACAAATTACTCCATTGCGCGAAACTGGAGCGAGCGCGCCCTGGAGGGGATCCGGATGGATACTCCGCATCCTCCAGGTCAAGCGAGGAACTTGTTCAGTTTCTCCGTTTGCATGTACGATGCGTGGGCCGCTTATGATACCAATGCGGTCGGCTTCATTTATCGAGGGAAACACACCGCACCCGATATAGCTGCGGCCCGCCGTGAGGCCATTAGTTACGCGATGTATCGGATGATGCTTGAGCGGCACGCCTATTCGAGAAGTGCCATCAACCAGGCGTCAGCGAATCCCGCATTCATGACTGCGCTCGGATATGATACCAATAACGCCTCGCGCGATCTGTCCACACCCGCTGGCGTCGGAAATTCAATATACGACGCAGTTTCAGTTTGGTTCATCAACGACGGATCCCGACAGACCAACGGAACTCCGTTCCCGCTGGCCAATCCTCCCGTTGCATATCCGGATTATCCTGTAGGCCATCCACGCCGTTACGTTTTCGCCAACCCGCCGATGAACCCGTTCTTGCACGGAGTCACGGACGGAACGAACGGGATTGTGGATGTCAACAAATGGCAGCGCCTTGTTGTCGCTGGTTCCATCGACCAGAACGGCTTTCCGCAAAACCCGCTCCAGGGCTATCTTGGCGCGCCAGGGCTCTGGGTTCGCACGTTCGCACTCAGTCGTATCGATGAAGCCAAACCGTGGATCGATCCCGGACCGCCTCCATTCCTTGGGGGTGCAAGAACTACAGAGTTTTTGGAAAACCTGGTGGCGGTCATTCGCGCGAGCAGCGAGTTGACGACTGAGGACGGCGTCACCGTGGATATTTCTCCTGCGAGCTTCGGCAACAACACCCTCGGTGCAAATGACGGCCATGGCTACACCACCAATCCGATCACCGGCCAGCCATACGCTTCAAACATTGTCTTCCGCGGCGATTACACCCGCGCGCTCACGGAATTCTGGGCGGACGGACCTTCTTCCGAAACCCCGCCGGGCCACTGGAACTCTGTTGCCAATCACGTTTCGGATGATATCGCCGTCAAACGAATCGGCGGAACCGGCCCCGAAGTCGACCGCCTCGAGTGGGACGTAAAACTTTACTTCGCCCTGAACGCCGCCGTGCATGATGCAGGTTGCGCCGCATGGAGCGTAAAACGTCACTACAACGCTTGGCGACCGATCAGCGCCATCCGTTACTGCGGCGGGCTTGGCCAGTCGAGCGTTCCCAATCTCCCTTCATACCACACAAACGGTCTGCCTTTGGTCGCGGGTTTGATCGAACTGGTAACCGATGCCACCGTCGCTTCAGGTCGGCACGATGGACTCACCGCGGGCAAAATAGCCGTCTTTTCATGGCCAGGCCAACCGGAGTTTCCTGCGGAAGAAACCAGCGGAGTCAAATGGAATCATGCTGAGGATTGGATCACCTACCAAAAGAAGACGTTCGTGACTCCAGGTTTCCCGGGATACATTTCCGGTCATAGCACCTTCAGCCGTTCTGCAGCCGAAATCATGACTGCAATCACGGGCTCCAAATGGTTTCCAAACGGGCTTGGCACCTTCACGCTCGGGAGACTGGTAAATGAAAAGGGCCCCACGGCACCGGTGACTCTCCAATGGGCCTCCTACTATGACGCGGCGGACCAAGTAGGCCTCTCACGGATATGGGGTGGAATCCATCCGCCGGTGGATGATCTGCCCGGGCGCCGTGTCGGGTCTCAGGTGGGGCAGACTGTATGGCAACTCGCGCGGAAATTTTTCGATGGTACGGTCGTGAACTCAGAGGTTAACCTCACCACACGCAAACTCGATGGCAACAACACGGAGCTTCGGTACAATGCGGTGCGGGGAATGTTCTACAAGATTCAAAGTGCCACGGATGTGGAAGGTCCTTATACCGATGGCGGGAGCCCGGGCCAATTGGCATTTGAAGCTTCAATTGCCAGCACGAACTCCGTTGGCGAAGCTAATAAGTTCTACCGTGTCTCTTCCTCGCCTGCTCCGTGAATGCATTACTCAAAGGTGAACGCATGAGATTGGTTTGTTCAACATACCGTGCGTTCACGTTAATTGAATTGCTGGTGGTCATTGCGATCATCGCGATTCTTGCCGGCCTGTTGCTGCCAAGCCTGAGCCGGGCAAAAGGTGCGGCGCAACGGGTTGCTTGCACAAACAACCTCAAGCAGATCGGCCTCGCCATGAGGCTTTGGGCTGACAATAACGATGGCAGATTTCCTTGGAAGGTGGATCAGACCGATGGAGGTCGAAAGCCAAACGGGACTGACAACGCAACTGTAAATTTCCAGTTTGCTGTCGTCTCAAACGAGTTGGCTTCCACCAAAATCCTGCTTTGCCCGAGCGATGTGCGCCGTATCTCCGCCACAAATTTTGCAACTATCTCGCTGACGAACGTCAGTTACGCCCTTTGCAATGAAGCGGACGAAAAGAGGCCGGGCGTCATTCTGGCGACAGACCGCAATATGATCGGTTTCGATCTCACAGGCCTTTCCGATAATATCAACTGCTTTGTGCTGAGCTCACCTGATACCGGTGCACGCGCCGCCAAATGGAGAAGGGGAATGTGTCACGGTGCAAATCTCGGACAGGTCCTCCTGGGCGATGGCTCAGTTCAAAAGTTAGACGATTCCCGGTTGGTGCAGACACTCACCGGTTACGATCCTGCCCGCGAAACCGATGAAGGGAATTTGCAGTTCTTCTTTCCTTAGCCGTAACAATTCAGTTGAAAATCCTCCTCTCCCCGTCCCTCTCCTCCATCCGATGGACGAGAGGGAGGAAAACATCTGCGGCCCCGACTCACCATTCGGTGAAGCGCTTACGGGCACTTTTGTCCCCTCTCCGCCCCTGGTGCCCCCGGGGGAGAGGGTAAAGGGAGAGGTGGTCCCTTTTTTCAACCGCATCGATACGTCTTAGCGGTAACAATTCAGTTTAACCGCGAATGGACGCCAATAAAGATACATTGGCAGGTCGAGGCCGTAACGAACCACCTCGTTTCCGACAGCCGGACCTCGCCGACGGCGCGCACGGAGTGACGCGCCCCACCTAGATGCAAGGCTCGACCCTAAGGAAATTGCTTACTGAAATGCTGTCGGCTCCCCAATTCCGAAATTCTGCAGCTGGTGATAGTTTTTGGTCATGAATGCAAGACCGTGTGAAGGTGGCTTGGACACGACCCGTCAGGACGGAGCTACCGAGTTAAGGCGTAACAAGTCGATTTTGTTGGTGGAAGATAACAAAGATCTGGCGTTGCTGAACAGGCAGTGCCTCCGCTCGGGCGGCTATGCCGTGGATGTCGCCGAAGACGGTCTGGCGGGATGGGAGGCTTTGCACCGGAAAAGATACGACCTACTGGTGACCGACAACAATATGCCGAGGCTCTCAGGGCTGGGCCTGGTAAAAAAACTGAGGACGGAAGATCAATCGATGCCGGTGATCATCGCCTCGGGTTCCTTTGGTCCGGAGGAGAATAAATTGAACAGGAGCCTCAATATCGGTGCGATTGTTCCAAAACCATTTTCCGGCGCGCAACTGATCGAAGCGATCGAAACACTTCTCTTTCCGAACTCTGTTCTTGTTTCGAGGAGCACCCTCAACAAAGCCCCCGAATGGATCGGTGCCTGGGTTCATGGCGGGATCAACGAGTGAAATTTAACCCGATGCTATTCTTCGTATCTGCCAGTGCGGATATGGACCTGCATCCGGCTGAGTTTTTCCAGGATCTTCCCCTTCATTCGCAACGGCCACCATTCGTAAAGGTAAATCTCCATCGGTTTCCACATCGCCACCCAGCCACCAATGGTCAGGCTTTGAGTCAGGAAGTTCGAGAAGCCGCTCGGCTGGCTGTAAACCACGAGTTCTATCAGAAGATGGCATAGGCCAAGAAAGGCGAGCCCCACCAGGAGGCTGGTCCGGCCTTGTTCCATCAATCGCTTGAACTGAAGCTGGTTCACACCGGCTCGATAGGCAAAAAAATTGTTCACCGCCGTCTCGACTGATTGAAGTTTTTCCTTTCCGGTGCGCGGACCTTCCAGGTGAATGATCAGATCGAGCGGTGCGTGACGGTGCAGCTCTTCGGCCCAGCCGGTGATGAATTCCACCGCCCGGTCATCCAGATCTTTCTCGTGGAACGGGGAGGGATCCATGGTGTTAAAAAGCTGGTCCAGGCTGCGCAGCTTGAGTTCGATGTGATAAACTTTTCTAGGTTTCATCTGTCGCCGCCAGTCTCCGCGAAAACGGCTTTGGGCAGGCTTGAATGTCGAAAATTTTGCAAAGAGCGGCCTAGTTTCTCACCACCAGCACGGGACAATTGGAATGACGAACCACCCGTTCGGCTGTGCTGCCGAGGTAAATATGTTTGAGGCCGGTATAACCGTGGCTTGAAAGGAGGATCAAATCCGCCCCCGTTTCCCTGGCGGCATGGTTGATTTCAGCGAACGGTTTTCCCACCCGCAACAGGCAGGTCACATTTTTGCAGTTCAAGTTTTTTAAACGTTCGGCCCACAGATCCAGTTCGCGTCTGGCCAGTTCCGATCTGCGGGCGTTTTCCTCCGCGATGACCTCACCACCGATGAACGGGTCGGCAGGGTAGGTTTCTACCACGTGGAGCAGGACGATTTGACTTCCGAAACGTGCGGCAAACGGAACCGAGTATTGGAGAGCTTTTTCAGAACAGGGCGAAAAATCGATCGGTATGAGAATTTTGGAAATCTCCAGTGGATGAACCTTTTCTTCCGGTTCCGGGCCTTTCCCTGTTTTTATCCCGGACCTGACCGACGGTTTTCGGGGGGCGGTTTTTTTCGAAGGCTTTTTCATATTTTGTTCAAGGTGTGTTTATGACGGGTTGCGGTTGATCGGGTTTTTGTTTCGCGAGATCATTCCAGGGTCGGCTAATTCTCGCTTTGGACAGCGGACGCTTCGTGGTTCGGAGGCACCGGTTTTTGGGCGCGAATGATTTCCACCGTGCAATGAGCCCGGGATGCCATCGCGTTGGCGAACGTTCCCAAGGTGTGAATGCTTCGGGTTTCCATCCCTTGAGCACCGAGAAAAAGACAGTCGGCTTTCGCCGTTTCCGCCCAGCTGATCACGCGGCCTTTTGGATCTCCTTCAAGGATGTGAACCTCGGTCTTAAATCCCCGGTTGCGAAGCGTCTCACCATGCGCCATGGCCATCCGGGAGATCCACTCGGAATCGCCGTTTCCACCGCCATCCTGCGTACTGAAACCGGGAACCGCATTGGCGGTGAGCCAGTACGAATCAATCACCGTCACGATTTCAAATGTGGCGTCTCCCGGCCAGGATCGTGCGACTACTTCTTCGACCGCCGCCAGTGAATGGTCCGAGCCATCCACGGCCAACACCACTCGGAGCCCGCCCTGCTTTTGAACCAGCCCCCTCACCAGTCGGACGGAGCAATCCACCTCAGCCGCCACTTTTTGGGAGACGCTTCCGAGAAAAAAACGATGCAGTTTGGAATGTCCGTGAGTGCCGACGATCACTAGGTCGGCCGGCCAGTGATGGGCTTCATCGACGATCATCCATGCCGGGGATCCGGTTCTGGCAACATGAGTCACGCGCCATTGGGGAAACCGGGATTTGATCTGCTCAGCCCCTTGGATTGAAATATCGCGTGCCTTCAACAATGCCTTCATGGCCTCCTCTCGCGCGTGAACTCTGGCTGGCGGAGGAAGCATCGGAAGTTGAGGTGCGTTTTTGACCGAATCAGGTGGAACCCAGACGTCGGCCACGGTCATCACCCTGATTTCGCTCTTTTCCTGAAGGCCTGCAAACTGGAGGCCGTCTATCGCGGTTTCGGAGCCGGGCAGACCGTCATAGGCGAGCAATACTTTTTTCATAATTTGGCTTGGATGAGCGTTCCTCTAGGGGTTGAAGCGATTCGACGCGGCAGCTCTCCCAGATGAATTCTTAGCGCAGGGAGGCAAATTCCCTCTCGTTCTGTCGCACCGTCAGGACCGGGCATGGTGCGTAACGGACCACTCGCTCGGCTGTGCTGCCCAGAATGCCTGGTGGCAGTCCCATCTGACCGTGGGTGGAAATGACGATCAGATCAATTTCCAGGTCGCAGGCCGCCTGGACGATTTCCTGAAACGGTTTTCCAGTGCGAACCATGATTTTATGGGGCAGATCTTCGAGTTCTTGCATCGCCAGTTTGGTCAGATGTTCCACCTGGGTTTTTCTGCGTGATTCGAGGTTTGATGCATATTCCGCATTCCCATGATCGAAGCTGTTGAAGGTTTCGTTCAAAACGGAGATCACGTAAAGCTCCGCCTTGAACTGGATTGCGAAGGCCCGGGCATATCCCAGGGCGTGCCTGGAACATTCGGAAAAATCGATGGGCACCAGGATCTTTTTCAGATTCTTCATCGGGCTCTCGGAAGGGCCGGACGCTGCTGAAAGCTTTTCCTCCGGTTTTGCGGCCAAGCTCTCTTTTTTGGCGGATTTCTTAAGTTTCATAGATGATTTGTTATCGAAATACTATGTTCCGGCCGCATTCGCTTCTCCTAAATTGCCTGAGAAAGGACAAAACTTGTGAATGAAACGTCGGATCAGTCAAGGTCTTCGTGCATTTTGGGCAACCTTTGAAGCTTCCAGACACAGTCTGCCCCTTTTTTCTTCAATGTTCCAGTTTGCTCGAATGCGCGCCAGCATTCATATCTGGACATTCTTAACCGCAACAATTCAGTTTAACCGCCAATGGACGCCAATAAAGAAGGGTTATATCACGGATTTCTGACACCTGGAAATCGGTCACGAAACGGTGATCATGGTGGCCGCACCCCAATTGCTGTTTTGTGGCTTGCTAATGATGCCAATTTTAGGTGAGTCATTGCCAAAAAATAAGAAGTGTGGACGACTGGATGGAGGCAGTTTCCAACCAGATGAAAATGACCACGGCGATATTGCTTCTGGAGGATTCGGTCGCGCGGACATCTGTTCATGCCATTGCCAGGCAGGCGGCCTGTTCCCTCGGCTTGACCGACCTGACCCTGATCGATTGTTTTTATGAACAGTTCGCCGATTCTCGTTTTTTTGAAGAAGCGCTCCAGACCGCCGTCGAGGCCGAGCTGGTGATCGTCGCCGCCTCAAGCAGTCGGCCGCTTTCCGGACCGGCGCTTTCCTGGTTCTTTAAGTGGGTTTGCGACGCGAATAAACGTTCAAGTCTGATCGTGCTGAGCCCGTCGGCAGAAACCAACGCACCTCAATTGCACGATCAGTTGATTCCAGTGGCCCAATCATTGTCGATTTCCTGCTTTCCGGGCACATTTGCCTCCGCTTGTCCGGCTCGGAACAATAAAAACGAATAACCTGGTCGTTGCTTGCGAGACTTTTGCACGGTCTCACCTTTCCGTCCGCGGTTCATCTGTCTTCGCGATTCAAACCGGTTCAAAACCTCCCCGTCCTGGGCTCTCACAATTTTTTTTTGAATTTCGGTGAAGCGCCGTTCGTTTTTTAGTAACTTTCGTCCTCCATGAAATCGAATCGCTTTTTATCTACAAAGATCGCTCCACGCTTATTTGGCTTAACTTTTTCTTGCTGCGCCCTTTTCTGCTTCGCATCAAAGGCAGATGACTGGCCTCAATGGCGTGGTCCCCAGCTGAACGGAATTTCAGCCGAGAAGGGTTGGTCCGATAAATGGCCCGACAACCGGCCCAATAACGCATGGAAAACCAACGTCGGCCTGGGCCTTTCCTCCGTGGTTGTGGCCAAAGGCCGTGTTTATACCATGGGCAACGCGGACAACACGGATACGGTTTTTTGTTTTGATGCAGAAACAGGCAAGGGGATTTGGAAGCACAGTTATCCATCCGAACTGGGGGACAAATATTTTGACGGAGGCACCGCAGGCTCACCCACGGTCGATGGAGACTTTGTTTACACCATCAGCAGGTGGGGTGATTTGTTTTGTCTCCAAGCCGCGACCGGCAAAGTGGTTTGGACCCGAAATTTGCAGAAGGATCATGATGTGCAGCTTCCAGACTGGGGATTCGCGGGCTCACCGCGGGTTTATGAAAATCTCCTTCTTTTAAACGTGGGTGAAGCCGGCATGGCCGTCGATAAAAAGACGGGAAAAACTGTCTGGCAGTCGGCCAATAAAGAGGCGGGATACTCCACCCCGCTGACAGGGCGGTTGAACAACCAACCGGTCGCGTTCTTCACATCAGGCCAGGCTTTTGTTGCGGTTGAACCGGCGACTGGGAAGGAAAAATGGCGCATGCGCTGGATCACACAATATGGGGTGAATGCTGCGGACCCCGTGATTGATGGCGACAAAATTTTTATTTCGTCCGGTTATGGAAAAGGGAGCGCGCTGCTGAAACCTGCCGGCACCGGGACTCCTGAAGTGCTCTGGCAGAACAAATCGCTTCGTTCTCAAATGAACAGTGCGGTGCTGCTGAACGGCCATCTATACGGAATTGATGGGGACACTACGGAGAAGGCCAGTTTAAAATGCGTCGTTTTTGCCACCGGCGAGGTCAAATGGACCGAACCAGGCATTGGATCGGGAGGGTTGATTGCTGCGGACAATAAATTGATCGTGCTGGCTGAACGCGGGGAGGTTTTGATCGCACCCGCCGATCCCGCAGGGTTTAAACCGACCACCCGCGCCCAGGTTCTCGGCGGAAAATCTTGGACCGCGCCTGTGCTGGCCAATGGACTATTGTTTTGCCGCAATTCTCGCGGCGATCTCGTTTGTGTCAAAGTTGGAAAATAGATCATGAACCGAAGGCAATTCCTGCAGGGTGCGGCAGCCACCGGTCTTTTGCTGAATGCCGGTCCTTTTGTTCTGGGTCAGACTTCCGGAAAAAAGCTTCGAACCGCGTTGATCGGCTCCGGTTGGTGGGGCAAGAACATTCTCAAAGAAGCCATCGCTTCAGGCCGCTGCAGTGTGACCGCGCTTTGTGATGTTGATGCACGCGCTTTGGAAGTCGCGGGCGAGCAGGTGCACGATCTCAACGGAGAGACTCCCAAGAAGTACGAGGATTACCGGGAGCTTTTGCAGAAGGAAAAACCGGACATCGTGATCATCGCCACTCCGGACCACTGGCATGCGCTCCAAGCCATCGCCGCATTAAACGAGGGAGCTCATGTCTTTTTGGAAAAACCAACCGGACAGACCGTCAATGAGAGCCGTGCGATGCTGAAAACGGCGCTGGCATCGAAGAAAGTTGTCCAGGTCGGGTTGCATCGTCGGATCGGCCCGCATCATGTGAGCGCCATGAAGTTTTTGCGTTCCGGTGCCGTGGGTGATGTCGGCATGGTCCGCCTTTTTGCCCATGGCGGCGGCGGTCGGGAGAATCCCACGCGCAACAGTCCAGTTCCTGACGGAATGAACTGGGATCTTTGGTGCGGCCCCGCTCCGCTCCGGCCATTCAACACCCGGATCCATCCTGGCGGGTGGCGAAACTTCCTCGATTATGCCAATGGCACCATGGGCGACTGGGGAGTTCACTGGCTCGACCAAGTGCTTTGGTGGACTGATGAAAAATATCCCAAGCGAGTTTATTGCAGTGGAGGCAGAAGCGTCGCCGGTCCGCCCATCCTAAATGAAAAGGAACAGACCACCGACGCACCAGACCGGCAGTTGGCGGTGTTTGAGTTTGAAAAATTCACCTGCACCTGGGAACACCGGCATTTTGGTGAAAATCACAACGAGAAACATCGGATTGGCGCCTATTTCTACGGAACCAAAGGTGTGCTCCACATCGGATGGCAGGATGGATGGACTTTTTATCCTTCAAACAATCGTGACAAAATGATTCATGAGGATTCCCAGTTGCAACAGCCGGACGGACACAATTTGCAGCTTCTTTGGGCTAATTTCCTACATTCCATAGATCAAAAAGAGTTACCAGTCGCCAATCTGGAAGTGGCCCATCGTTCTTCAGTGCTTCCGTTGTTGGGGATGGTTTCCTGGCGGGTCGGACGGAGCATCGAGTGGGACGGTGCCAAGGAGCAGATCGTGGGTGATGAGAAGGCAGCGGAATTGTTGAGCCGCCCTTACCGGAGTCCATGGAAATATCCGGAGTTGTAGATTTTGGTTTGATGGAGATGGATGAGCAAGAAACTGGATAAAATTGACGATGAGCTTGCCGCCTGGATTGTCAGGCAGAAGATCTTTTTTGTCGCCAGCGCACCGCTGGACCCCAAAGGCCACATCAATTTGTCTCCGAAAGGGGGCGATTCATTGCGTGTGCTCGGAGCGATGGATGTGGTTTATCAGGATTACACCGGAAGCGGCGCGGAAACGGCGGCGCATCTGCGCGAAAATGGTCGTTTGATCATCATGTTTTGCGGTTTTGAAGGATCTCCACGGATTGTCCGTTTGTATGGACAAGGAACTTTGATCACGCCGGGCGATAAAGATTTTGAAGGACTGGCAAATGTTTTTCCTGCCAATCCTGGCACGCGCGCATTCATCCGGATGGCGATGAGCAGGGTTTCAAGCTCTTGCGGTTATTCAGTTCCTTTTTTTGAGATCCGGGGCCATCGCGGAACCCTGGACAGCTGGGCGGACAAACAGGGGCCGGAGAAACTTGCCGCCTACCGTCAGGCCAAAAACAGGAAAAGCATCGACGGGCTGCCTGCGTTTGAAGCTTAGCCGGAGCGATTCAATTGAAAATCCTCCTCTCCCCGTCCCTCTCCTCCATCCGATGGAGGAGAGGGAGGAAAACATCTGCGGTTTTGACTCACGATTCGGTGAAGCGCTTACGGGCACTTTTGTCCCCTCTCCGCCCCTGGGAGAGAGGGTTAGGGAGAGGTGGTCCCTCTTTTCAACTGCATCGTTACGGCTTAGGGCCTTGCCAGGCTTTTTATCGCTGCTTTTACTTCCCAACCATTGTTGCGCAGCACGGCTTCGCAGATCTCGGGAGGTTGTCTGGAAACTTCCGAGACAATTCTCACGGCGCGTTCGCGTAGTTTTACATTGGAGGGATTTAAATCGACCATCAAGTTGCTGACCACTTTTCCAAGCCGAACCATGGTCAGAGTGGAAATGGTATTAAGAATAAGTTTGGTGGCGGTTCCAGCCTTGAGCCGGGTGGATCCTGTGAGAATTTCGGGTCCGATCAGCGGCGCCAGGACGATGTCGGGGCGCAATGCTGATTTGATCCGCAAATATGGGGTAAAGGTGATGAGCACGGTTTTTGCACCCAGCCTTTTCGCCTCTTCCAACGCCCCCCAGACAAAGGGTGTCCGGCCGCTGGCGGCAATTCCTATGATTAGGTCGCGTGAATCGGCCTGGCGTGATGTCAAGGCCATCGCCCCCGCGTCCCAGTCATCCTCCGCTCCTTCGACAGCCCGTCTGATGGCGGCATCTCCTCCGGCGATGATCCCTTGGATTTGTTCGGGTTTTGAACGGAAC
>Ga0163151_10005408_pt1 | contig 16338 bp, 16 predicted proteins | sample OliLakLV19MP5IB2_FD_145596 | JGI IMG/M metagenome (GOLD analysis project Ga0163151, IMG submission 145596) | Freshwater microbial mat bacterial communities from Lake Vanda, McMurdo Dry Valleys, Antarctica - Oligotrophic Lake LV.19.MP5.IB-2 | ecosystem: Environmental > Aquatic > Freshwater >...
GCGATCGAATTTGTCGTCGATCGTTTAGGTCAAACCTATCTGCCTGTGATCGGTAATCAAAGCATCCCAACCGCAAATTTTGTTGACTCGCTCAATCCTTCTAATTTCAGCCAAGTTGTGGGCAAAGTTGGTCTAGCCAGCACCGATCAAGCGAATGATGCCGTTGCCGTCGCCAAACAAGCCTTTGGTTCATGGCGCAAACAGTCTCCAAAACAACGTGGGGATATCCTGCGCCGCGCCGCCGATGCGATCGAAGAACGTCGTGCTGAATTATCTGCATGGATTGTGATGGAGGTGGGTAAACCTGTGCGGGAAGCCGATGCCGAAGTCTCGGAAGCAGTTGACTTCTGCCGCTACTACGCCAAAGAGATCGAGCGGGTGAGCCAGCCGATCCGTCGTAACGTGCCTGGTGAGGATAATACCTATATCTATCAGCCGCGTGGTGTTGTGGTCGTGATCTCTCCTTGGAACTTCCCATTGGCAATTGCGATGGGCATGAGTGTCGCCGCGATCGCCGCAGGTAATACCGTGATTCTCAAACCCGCCGAGCAGTCATCCGTAATTGGCGCGAAAATCGCCGAAGTGCTCCAAGCCGCGAATTTACCCGCAGGTGTGTTTAATTACTTGCCAGGTAAGGGTTCACAAGTGGGCGCGCATCTGGTCAATCATCCTGACGTACATCTAATCGCGTTCACAGGTTCCCAAGAAGTGGGATGTCGGATTTATGCCGACCTGGGCAAAAGCACATGAAGCGGGTGATTGCCGAGATGGGTGGCAAAAATACGATCATCATTGATGAGAGTAGCGACCTCGATCAAGCCGTAGTTGGCGTGATGAATTCGGCATTTGGCTATGCAGGACAGAAATGTTCCGCTTGTTCCCGCGTCGTGGTGATGGCAAGTATTTATGATGTGTTTGTCGCCCGATTGGTTGAAGCGACTCGATCGATCACGGTTGGTGAAGCTCATCATCCTGCTACCAAAGTTGGACCAGTGATTGATGGTAGTGCCCAAGCAAAAATTCTTGAATACATTGCCAAAGCGGATGAGTCGGGTAAAGTTGCGCTGGCAATGTCTGCCCCCGATCATGGTTTCTACGTTGGGCCGACGATTGTTGTAGATGTTGCACCAGATAGTGTTCTGTCTCAAGAAGAGATTTTTGGGCCTGTGCTTGCCGTGATTAAAGCCGAGAATTTTGAGCAGGCTTTGTCGATCGCCAATAACACTAACTACGCGCTCACGGGTGGGCTATTCTCTCGCACACCATCACACATCGATCGAGCTTACCAAGATTTTGAAGTAGGAAATCTCTACATCAATCGTGGGATCACTGGCGCATTGGTCGATCGACATCCGTTTGGGGGATTCAAGCTCAGTGGTGTTGGTTCCAAAGCGGGTGGACAGGACTACATCCTCCAATTCCTCGAACCGCGTTCCATTACTGAAAACACTCAGCGTCAAGGTTTTGCCCCCTTGGACATGATCGAATAGATCTAGCGGCCGCTAGATCTCACATTCCGCTCGTAATAGAAGTGTAAAATAATTAAAATTTAAAACAGCAATTTAGTAATGGTTTCAAGGATTTATCTGAAAATACAGTATTCTCAACAAGCTGACTTTATTGAGAACAGCTTGAATTAAGATCGCTGAGATCCTCATTGCCTTGTTGTAATTACTTCCGATCTCTTTTACGGGCGGAATGTCGGTTAGAAACCCCATCCTCGCGTAGCAGGTTGGGGTAGTTCATGATTGGTTCTCCTGCTTCTCATCCTAAACCTCGTGGAAAGTGTCCTGGTTGGCCTTTGGGGAAACTTAGAAGCAAACGTCCTTACTGTCCAACGGTCAAAAAAGGTTTTTCTAAGAGAAAGAAAGTGCCTGAAGACATCGCCTCGTAGATGATTTTTCAGATTTACGAGCTATCCCGTCAGTTTTTAACTAGTGGGAGGTTTGCTGCTAGAGGTACTTGTTAGTCTAAACTCCAGCACTTAGGATCTAGCAAAGAAATTACCTAAGTATAAATCCCTAAAGCCCCCAGAATTGTGGGCATTTGGGTAGATTCTTTGAAGGGAATCTCCTTAATCCCCCATACTCAATAATCCTAATGTATACTTATGTTAAGCGGTTGACGCTAATTAACATCGATCTATACAGTCCAGACTCAAATTTAATAATATTTACTTATAAGTAGGAAGATCATGAATTCAGGGATTGTCATTGTAGAACTCGCAGGGCGTATAGATAGCAGCACAATTAAATTATTGAGAGAGCAGTTAGAAGCGATCGTTTCCTTCAATAACCATAGTATCAAAACTTTGATTTTGGATATGCAGGCCGTTGAATTTATTGATAGCAATGGATTAGGGTTTTTGATATCAACCCTAAAACTATCTAGAGGAATGAAATTCGACTTTATAATTCGTTCCATTGACAACGATCAAGTCAAAGACTTCTTTGTTCTGACTCAAACATTTAAACTTTTCAACATCGAGCAGTTTCAACCTCAATCGACCCCAGAAATCCCCTTGATTTCTCTGTCGCCAATAGCCTAAGAGATTGCTGTTGTTTCGATCGAATGATTTGGCTTTTAATCATTTTTTCGGATCGAGTCACAACTCCTGAAATCCGATAAGGAAGCTACTCGATCGGTCATGGGAGCGACTTAGCGATCTGTTTCGGATACTGGTCGATCTGGTAGATTTTTGAACTTATTGAGTCGATCGAAGTTGAGGTTAGATGATGAATTAAATAAATCAGTCGATTGCTTCAACAGAGATTTAGTTTTGGCAAGGATCGAACTGGTGGAATTATCGATCATCGAACTGGCAGAATTATCGATCGACGTAGATGAATTTGCTGGAATACTGGTAGGAGCTACGCCAGGAATAGCCGCCCGAAACTCTAAACCTGAATTGGAAGAAACCAGACCACTAAGACCGTTGACCAAATTGCGAAGATTGGTGCGGAACTTGGGATCGCCTGTGAGATCGTCAAGATCGGCAGTGATTTTTTGGGTGTTGGCAAAAGTGGCACGAGCCGAGTCCAGCATTTCGCGCAAAGCCCCAATTGTGGCGGGATTATTCACCTCAGTCGAGAGCAATCTCAAGTTTTCGGAAGCTGTCGCCGCGTTGTCTGAGAGCTTTTGCAGGTTAGCAACAAACTTACCGTTATCTAGCAGAGGCTTTGTGCCTTCGAGCAACGATCGAGCTTCTTTGGCAGCCCCACTGATACTGTCGAGTGTTGAAGCAAGTTTTTCGCGGTTAGAGACAAACAGGTCATCGGCGGTGTTGGCGGCTTTGCTAAGGTCACTAGCAGCCTGAGCGATCGCATTAGCAGTATTACCAAATTGTTCGATCGGCGCACTCACCTTTCCCACGACATCGTTGGCAGAATCTGACAGTTTTTTGAAGCTACCTAGGGCTTCGTTCGCAGTTATGAGCGTCGTATTCAGGTTAGAAATCATCTGATCGTCGTTGATTTTCCGAAATGCCATCGACGACTCGCGCATCAGTTGGGTGAGACTAACTCCAGTCGTGCCATCGATCGTATTCCCCTGACAAACGATCAGCTTAGTATTGCAATTTGCGGCGATCGGATCGATATTGGGGGTCGAGGCTGGGAGGATAGATTGAGGGCGAATATCGATCGTGGTCGTGCTGATAAATCCTGTTTGATTTGTCTCTACAGCAGACTGACGGGGAATTGCTAGTTTGGCATTGTCGATCGACACCGTGACATTAACATTACCGCTTTCGGCTTGCAAACTCAGGACTCTTCCCACCTGCACGCCGCGATAGCGCACGATCGACCCGACATCAACCCCACTGGCATCGCCAAACTTGATCTTAAAGGTGAAAACATCACCCGTCCGCAATCCCCGCAACCACACGAAGATGCCACCGCACATTACCACCCCTGTTAGGATCAATAAACCCAACGCACCTTCTCGTAACGGTTTCGACTGCATAGTTATACCTCCTTACCCACAACTTGAATTGGCCCAGTTGTACTACCGCTAAAAAATTGTCGCACAAATGGATCATCAGACCGATCGATCTCAGTCACCTGTCCCTGCCATTGCACATGTCCGTTATACAGCATAATCAAGCGATCGGATGTCCGCCGAATCGTACTTTCTTGGTGCGTCACTACAATATAGCTATCACAAACTTGTTGTTCTGTCTTCAACGATCGAATTAAATCTTCAATTACAGTCGATGCCACTGGATCTAGTCCCGCAGTTGGCTCATCATAAAGCAAGATTTTGTGGACTGAGCTTTGAATCGCCGTATCCTCTAGAATCGCACGAGCAAAGCTGACCCGCTTCCGCATCCCACCTGATAGCTGGCTGGGAAATCGATCGCTAATATCCGCTAATCCCACTGCTTGCAATTTCTGCTTCACCATGTCTAAAATCTGTTTCCTTGGTAGGCGCGAATGCTCGAACAGCGAGAATCCGACATTTTCGGCGACTGTGAGCGAGTCAAATAATGCGGCCTGCTGGAATACCATGCCAATATGGACTTCCCCTGTGCCGCCAATATCTTGCAAGGGTTTGCCGTTAATTAGCACCTCACCTGCATCGGGAGCGAGTAACCCGCTAATAATGCGGAGAAACGTCGATTTCCCCGTCCCAGAAGGGCCGATGATCGCGATCGATTCTCCCTCATAAAGCTTGAGATCGACTCCATCGAGAATGACATTACTCCCAAAACTTTTCTTCACGCCCTTGAGTTCGACCAGAGGTACTTTGGCGGACATTTTAGAGTTTTGGGGATTGGGCTTGACGATCATAGATCTTGCAACAGGCGAAAGTCATCATGCCATCTAGAATAAAGCCTTAAGCCAAACCTTTCAAGTAAATATATCCCAATCACTGGCAGTATGGCTGGGATCGAAACAAAATTATGGCAGAATGAAGCAAACGTACCGAGTCAGGAAGCCATGGTTACCGTATCTTCAGAATACCGCCATCTACCAACTGCGGCAGAGTTGCCAGATTCCGATGAAACCCCCGTGGATAATGAGCTTCAGAACGACATTCCGAATATTCTGCTGAACTTACTTCGATCGATTTGGGCAGAGCGCACCGATTGGTTTTGGGGAGTAGATATGGGGATCTATTACGAACCCAACATTGAATATCCTGAAAAATCTAAATGTATCATTCCTGATGGTTTTCTGGCGTTAGGTGTACCGAGATCCACAAGTGAAGGCGGACGCTTAAGCTACGTTTTATGGGAAGAACAAGTGATGCCGATTTTAGCTTTAGAAGTTGTTTCTAAGAAATATAACGGTGAATACGATCGCAAGTTGGCAAAGTATGAAGAATTAGGGATTCTCTACTATGTTGCTTATAATTCCACCACTGGCAGAAAAATTTACAAAAATCACCAGTCTTTAGAAGTGTACAAGCTAATTAATGGGAAGTATGAACTCATGCCATCAGTCACTCTGATTCAAGCAGGGGGGCAAGAAGGCGGGAAAATGATTTGGATGCCAGAAATTGGACTGGGAATTGGTTGTGAACGTGGTGTATGTGATAGTTGGCGACGAGAGTGGGTGTATTGGTACGATTCTCAAGGGATGAGATATCTTACTGCTGAAGAACGGGTCATATCTGCTGAGTCGATCGCGCAACGGGAACGTTTGGCAAAACAGCAGGCAGAACAGAAAGCTCAACGCCTCGAAGCAAAACTCAGAGAACTAGGGGTTGAACTCGATCGGATCTAGAGTCGATCGAGTCTCTGTGCAGGCAGAACAGAAAGCTCAACGCCTCGAAGCAAAACTCAGAGAACTAGGAGTTGAACTCGATCGGATCTAGAGTCGATCGATTCTCTGTTCTCCCACCTTCTAAGGAATGAGGAATAAGCAACTTGTGCATTTGGTTTGGTATTTTCATGCAATGCGAGTCACTTCTAGAGCATCAACGCGGCAGAAACTGACTAGATTCGATCGAGCGGACTAATCACGCCTTTGCCATCACGATTAAGAACATGGGTATAAACCATTGTAGTCTGTACATCCTTATGCCCTAGTAACTCCTGCACTGTCCGAATAGCATAGCCATTTTCCAATAAATGGGTAGCAAAACTATGACGTAAAGTGTGCAAAGTGTGCGGACTAGCATTTTTATTAATCTCAGTTAGTCTCAATGCTCTCTTCATTGCCCTTTGAATCCGATCTTCGGAAAGATGATGCCTTCCTTTCTGCCCAGAACTTGAATCGATCGAGCGAGTTGGTGATGGAAAAGCATATTGCCAACGCCAATCTGTTGCAGCATTTGGATATTTAACAGCCAACGCATAGGGTAACTCCACCTTTCCTAAACCCATTGACAAATCGATCTGATGTAGCGACTTGGCATAAACTAACTGCTGTCTTATCGGTTCTATCAATTTCTCAGGCAACATAGTAATCCGATCCTGCTCCCCCTTACCATCGCGAATAATAATTTCCTTCTGCTCAAAATCGATATCTTTTACCCGTAGTCTTAATCCTTCCATTAGCCGCATTCCCGTTCCGTAAAGCAGTTGCAAAACAATGCTTTCGACTCCATCAACAATATCTAAAACCTGTTGTACTTCCTTACGAGTCAAAACTACTGGCAATCGCTTAGGACGTTTTGCCCTTTCGATATTATCAATATCAGGTAAATCCAGCTTCAAAACTTGACGATATAAAAATAGAAGTGCTGACAGTCCAATATTTTGAGTAGATGCAGCCACATTTTTGTAAACTGCAAGATAAGTCAAATACGCTCTAATTTCATCTACCCCCATCTCTTGCGGATGACGATTGTTGTGAAAATAGATATAGTCCGAAATGTAGTATAGGTAACTTTTTTCGGTACTACGACTCATATGCTTGAAACGCATCGTCTGGCGCACTTGATCGAGAAATGGCGATTCGGATGGCTTGTAAAAATTTGTAACTTCAGACATGCAAGCAGATGGTTAACAGAAATAAAATTATCAAAAATTAAGGTCGGGTTTAACTTTAGATCGATTCATCAATTGTCTTGACAAACAGTACGGTTACGCAGTAACTTAAGTCTACAAACATAATTGTACCGCAACTGCGTTAGAATTACAAGTTAGATCGCTCAAGTTGTCTGCTGAGACGTAGTTTCGAGGCTATATGTTGATGCTCAAAATTGGATTATGGTTATCGATTGCGTTATGGGCTTAGATAAATGACACAGGTTATCAATCAACATTACGTTCCTCAGTCTTATCTAAAGAACTTCAGCTCTGACAGGAGTCAAGTTTTCGTTTTCGATAAGTTCAAACAAAGAAGTTTTGTTAGCAATGTCAGAAATGTTGCGAGTGAACGCACATTTTATGATTTTCCTCAGAGTGAAACTCAACCTCAAAATATCCAAATAATTGAACAATTTTTTTCTGAATTGGAAGGAAGGCAAAATAGGTTTTTACGCCACCTCCACAGAAAAATTAGTAAAGTCTTTGACTTAAGACTTAATGCTGAAAAAGTGGGTAAGGTTTATACAGCACCTATACTTACACAAGATCAAAAACGGGATTTGGCTTGTGTAGCTGCTGTTCAATTTCTTAGAACAAAAGAGTTTAGAAAATTTCTAGTTGAGATGCGTCAGGCAACAGAACCTCTGGCAAATCATATGCTAGAAAGTGAGATTCTTGAACGAATCAACCAATTCGAGTCCTTAAATTCTATTCAATTAGATGAAGATACATCCGATTCTCTTAAATCTCTAATTCTTAATGAATGCAATTCAACTTTGTCTCGTGTGTATGATGATGGCTTGGCTGTAGTACACGCTAAAGCTATTTTTGAATATTATGAACAGATTCTAAATATTTTTCATAATCACATTTGGATTATTGGTGTAAATGATATGGATCAGCCATTATTTACCTCGGATCATCCTGTTGTTCGACGCCCTCATCTATCTTCTAATGGTCTGGCATCTGAGGGAATTGAAATTGCTTTCCCTCTTAACAGTAAGTCACTTCTAATTATGAGAGAGAAACAGTATTTTCATAAATACAAAGACAAAGAAAGTAAGCTTTTCCCACTCACTTTGGAGGATATTGAACATTACAATATGTTGCAAGTCTATGACAGCAACCGTTTTGTCTTTTGTGCTGAGGATAAATTTGATGTAGTCAAATCCATTTGCCAAGAACATCCAGAAGTTTGCTCAGAAGATAGAAGTAGGGTTCAAGTTAGAGTTTCTAACCCAACATCTGATGGGCAAGACGACAGATTTTAGTATCCATCGCAGTCTAACAACGCCCATGCACTCCGACCACTGAGAGGCTATCTATTGGGAGCGAGAGGATATCTGCGGCGGGTGATGGGCAACGTTATACGGCATTCCAGACTCAGTTTAAATCTTTTAAATCATGTCAAACATTCCTTTTCCTCAGTATCCTGTTCCTCGCCTAAGTAGCGAGGATATAATTGCATACTTAACCCCATATTTGGAAAAAGGATGGGAGATATATAAGGGAAACCAAGAGAACCAATTTATTGTTCGTATTTTAGATAACCTAAAGCTTTTTATTGAGCTTCGAGATTGCAAATGGCGTGTCTCTACGGGGTTGGATGTTGATCAATCTATAGCAATTTGGGCTTATCCTGAAAACTTAGTTGAACTCGATACCGCAATAAGACATGGGGTATCACTAGCTTCTGGTGGAAGTCCTAGTGGCACACGAATTGAATGGGCTTCTTTACCAATAACTTTAAGACTTAATCAGCAAGAACCTGCATCAAATCTTGCCAAATTAGTTGCTCTTGTTGGTAGCTCTACCATTGAAGCGGTATTTGATGCATACCTTGACAATAAAGGTTTACAAACAATTCTGAATATGGTTACTTTAGGGATAAAAATCTCAACAACCATTCGTATGATAACTTCAACAAACATAGTGCAGCCTCCTAGAGGAACACCCCGTATGACGACTTCATATGTCCAAAGTTGGATAGATCAACTAGGTTGTAGTGGTGCTGAAATTCGTCATAATGCATATTCAGGGCATCAACGGCGCTTCATACTTTTGAGTGGAAGTCAGAGTCTGATTGTAGGACCGTCCTTAAATAATTTGTCAGTGAACGAAGCTTCACATCTGGAAGCTGATACGGCTGATATATCCTTTTTTAATAGTGAGTGGTCATCTGCACAGCAATTAAGTGTTTAAGATTTCAAAATGCTATAGCTTTCGTCGGTACCGTATAACAACACGATGGAGCGGACAATAGATAGTCTTTTTGTCTGTCATCTATCAATTTGTTGCCGCTCATCTTAGCCGTTACAGCACTTTGCTGATTCAGGCTATTCTGATTTGCCTAGCTTATTTATTTTCCGTTCCTTAGCTGATCTATTGTAATCAGAATCAAATTTATGGCAACCAACGCGGATGAGAACCGTACAAGTTTAGCGGTTCAGCTTGTCTAGATGTTTGGAAATCTGTTAGAGATAGTAGTTCAAGGTGGGGAGTTCCTTTCTTCTTGGTTCTTGATGGTCGATCTAGTTCCGAGTTTTGATTGGGACTTGCAGCCGTATCAGGATCTGGATCAAAACGATCGAATAGTAAGGCTGAGCCATCATTCGCTAGGTCTATTTGGATATTTCTTTGCCCAGGCAGTTCTACTAAGCGCGTGAGTTTTGCCGTTTTACAATCATCATGGGATGCAACCTTCAATCAATTAATCCCTTATTTTTACGCTTTTCTACACCTTCTACCATCAACGCGAATAATTCATGACACTAACGATTTGGAGATGATATGATAAAAAAGGAGCAACAACTAATACCAATTGGAGCTAATGATTAATATGCTGTTATCTCATGATAATAACCCCGCAATTACCCGAACAGAGCGCGGTCTAACAATTTCTGGTACAAGGATAACCCTTTATCAGATAATGGACTATATTCACGCAAGTTATCCGCGTCATTTAATCCGTCATCAATTCTATCTAACTGATGAGCAGTTTGACGCAGCCATCGCTTATATTGACGCTCACTACGGAGAAGTAGAATCAGAGTATCAAATAGTCTTGCAGCAGGCAGAGGAAATTCGTCAATATTGGGAAGAACGTAACAGGGAACGTATTGCCTCTATTTCTAAGTTGCCACCTAAGCCTGAGTATGAATTAGCTTGGAAAAAACTGCAAGCACGTAAAGCCAAAAGAGCAGCAATAAGCCAGTGAATTTTCTCATCGATCATAATATTGAAGGGCAATCACTCATCCTTTTCGGAAGCATTATCTCCGAAGGATGGCTAGACACTTTGGCAATTCGCTTTATTTCCTTTGATGAAGTGCAGTTACCAATAACTAGCAGTGATAGGGTAGTTTGGAGATTTGCTCAAGATAATCAGATGATTTTACTAACAGCTAATCGCAGTATGAAAGGTGAAGATTCTTTAGAGCAAGTTCTTCGAGGAGAATGTTTACCAACTTCTTTCCCTGTTATTACTCTTGCAAATGTTGATCGGATTGTTGAAAGAGAATATCGGGAACAATGCGTCGATTGTTTGATTGATATTGTATTGTACATTGAGAATTATCTCGGAGTGAGTCGTCTATTCATCCCTTAGTCTATGTCTAACAATGCGTTGGAGCCGACCTTGCAAGAGCGATCTTCTAGAAGCAAAGTTTGACTGTAGCGGCTCAACTTTACCGTTAGATTGCAAAGACAAGAAAATCGATATCATGGTCTGGATTAAACTACAACAACGGATAGAACAAACTGCCAAGAAGAATTACGATCGCAAGCTGATGGCGTAGAGATTGGCATAGATTCCCTGTTGCTGTACCAGCTCAGCGTGAGTTCCGCGTTCCACGATTTGCCCCTGCTGGACTACCAACACCTGATCGGCTTGCGTCACTGTACTAAGGCGATGGGCAATTACAAAGCTAGTGCGATCGACTAGGAGCTTGTCGATCGCTTGCTGCACTAAAATCTCGGTGCGCGTATCGATACTGCTGGTCGCCTCATCCAAAATTAAGATGCGCGGATCGACTAAAACGGCACGGGCAATGCTGATTAACTGTCGTTGTCCTTGACTGAGATTAGCTCCCCGCTCACCCAGCAAAGTGGCATATCCTTGTGGTAACTGCACGATAAAATCATGTACATTCGCAACTTGGGCGGCAGCTTCTATTTCTACCTGAGTGGCCGTCGATCGACCAAAAGCAATATTCTCAGCCACTGTTCCACTGAATAAAATATTTTCTTGTAGCACCAAGCCAAGCTGTCGTCGTAAACTCGCTTGAGTCACACTACGGATGTCTATCCCATCGATTTTTACCGTACCTGCTGTGACATCATAAAACCGCAAAATCAAATTGATAATTGTACTTTTACCTGCGCCTGTCGCTCCCACTAGGGCGATCATCTGACCTGCTTTTGCCGTTAGTGAGATATCTTTAAGTACAGGCTGGTCGGGATTATAGCCAAACGTTACCTGTTCAAACCTCACCTCGCCTTGAATCGGCGGCATCTCGATCGAATTGATATCGTCATCCAATTGTACAGGCTGATCGAGTAATTTAAAAATCCGCTCCGCCCCTGCCAAAGCTGACTGTGCTTGGGTATAGAACTGACTCAGGATTTGAATTGGTCGAAAAAACTGCTGCACATAGAGCAAAAAAGCTGTGACAGTTCCCACAGTTGCGGCTCCTGTCACAGCAAGATAGCCACCATAGGCAAGCACTGCTGCCGTTGCTAAAGTATTGAGCAGATCGATCGAAGGTAAAAAAGCTGCGGTAATCGCCACGGCCTGCACGTTAGCATCACGATTAGCGGCATTCAAAACCATAAATTCCTGAATATTCGTAGGAACTCGATCGAATGCTTGAGCTTCACGTACACCGCCAATATCTTCTTCCAATTTCGTTGACATCTCACCAATCGTCTGACGAGTTACCCGAAATTTCACCCTTGCCCACCGCGCAAATAGTCCAGTCGTAATCAGCATTAACGGTACGATCAGATTACTCACCAGCCCCAGTTGGAGATTGATCGACAGCATGGCAATAATAATTCCCAGCAGCGTAAAGAAGTTGCCCAACATCATGGCAATAATAATTCCCAGCAGCGTAAAGAAGTTGCCCAACATCTGCGCCACCGTCTGTCCAAAGGCCTGATTGATCGTACTGACATCATTGATCAGCCGACTCATCAAATCCCCAACTTCGCTTCGATCGAAGAAGCTCACAGGTAAGGACTGAATCTTGACAAAAATATCCTGACGCAGTTGTGCCAATGTGCGTTGCATCACTGAGCCAACGCGATAGATCTGCTCTCGGATCGCAATCACACCACTGATATAAATTGCTGCTAGTAATCCCAACATCCACAGTAATCCATTCAGGTTCCCCGCCCGAATCAGATTGTCGATCGACCATCCAATCAAAAATGGCCCAATCGCTTGAGTCGCTGCGCCAAATAGCACAAATCCCAGTGCAATCGCCATTTCAGCGTGATAGGGCTTAAAGTACTGGAATAGTCGCACTAGAGTTGGCAGTTGCTGCACTGCGGTTTGCTCTGTAACGACGATTGGTGCAACTCCTCTCATGTTGTCCTCTCCACTACTTTTGCGATCCCAGAAATAGAATCCATGAGCCTGTATAATCAGCGATCGATCTTCTGCAAGGTTACTGCCACTATAACGCAGGTTAGTGACACGGGAAATCGCAGTCAGGGCAAACGCAACAAAATCAACAAGCTCACATTGTCGAAGATGATACTCTGCTTGAGAAATTTATCTGAAAAGATTAAGGCGGTAAGACTAGAGAATTGTTAAGGGGTCGATGTCGATCGAAACTCTGACGATTTTCGGATCGACTTGCGATCGAAGATCTTCTAGCTGCGGTAACTGGGGTAATAATTCGGGTCACATTGTCGAAGATCATACTCTGCTTGAAAAATTTATCTGAAAAGATTAAGGCGGTAAGACTAGAGAATTGTTAAGGGGTCGATGTCGATCGAAACTCTGACGATTTTTGGATCGACTTGCGATCGAAGATCTTCTAGCTGCGGTAACTGGGGTAATAATTCGGGTGAGAATTTCAGCATAATCTGCCAGCGAAACCGATTGCTCACCCTCGCGATCAGAGCAGGCACTGGCCCTAGGATTTCCCATTCGATCGATCGGGATTGAAGATAATTGGTGAGTTGATTTGCGGCCCGTTCGACTTCGATCGATTGTTCACTGCTGAGATGAATCAATGCCATTTGCCCTGCGGGTGGATAGTTGAGTGCCTGACGCTGAGCTAGTTCTACTTGCATAAATTCGTCAAAATTATAGTCTTTTACGGCTTCGATTACAGGATGCTCAGGCGTGTAAGTTTGGATGATCACTTCGCCAGGATCATCACCCCGTCCCGCTCGTCCTGCAACTTGGGTCAGAGTTTGGAAAGCGCGTTCGCCCGATCGATAATCCGAAAAATTTAACAGCCCATCCGCCGAAACTACTCCCACCAGAGTTACCTGCGGAATATCCAATCCTTTGGTCAACATCTGCGTTCCTACCAGTAAATCCGCTTCACCCGCCTGAAATCTCTCAATTAGTTGGCGATGCTGGTCTTTGTTTCGCGTCGTATCGCTATCAAACCGAATCATCCTCACTGCTGGGAACAGGTCAGAAATTTCCTGCTCGACCCGCTGTGTACCACTGCCAAAATGTTTGAAGTAAGTCGAACCACAAGCTGGACAATTGGCAGGTTTGATCTGAGTGAAATTGCAATAGTGACAACGCAAATCTCCTGCATTTATTCTGGCGGAGTGAATGGGAGAAGCATGATGTGAAGCTTGATTTGGGATATTGGCAGTAGGATTGTGAAATGCCAAAGAGTGCATTTATTCTGGCGGAGTGAATGGGAGAAGCATGATGTGAAGCTTGAATTGGGATATTGGCAGTAGGATTGTGAAATGCCAAAGAGACATCGCAATTAGGACAATTCATCACATAGCCACAACTGCGACATGAGACAAATGTACTAAATCCGCGTCGATGGATAAATAATATTCCCTGCTTTTGCTGCTCCAACATCCGTTCGATCGAATCTTGTAACTGTCTGCTAAAGATCGATCGATGACCTGCCGCTAGTTCCAATCTCATATCGACGATCGAGATCGGTGGCATTGGTTTGTTCCCAATCCGATTTGGCAAAGTGATGTATTGAGAGGTTGGGATACGATCTTGCCTTCCCACCGCCCCCTCTATCGCATAGAGCATTTCCGCCGATGGAGTTGCCGATCCTAAAATTAGTGGACATGATTCCAGCTTCGATCGCCATTGCGCCACGGTTCTGGCATGGTAGCAGGGCTGCGGCTGGTCTTGTTTAAAACTAGGGTCGTGTTCCTCATCCAGCACGATCAGACCCAGATTCGATAATGGTGCAAACACAGCAGAGCGCGTACCAACAACTACTTGCGGCGTGTCGGTCAGCATTTGTCGCCAAGTGTCAAACCGTTCACCTTCCGAGAGTTTGCTGTGATAGACGTTGACTCTGGCATCGCCAAACCGCGCCCGAAATCGATCGGTAAGCTGTGGCGTGAGTCCAATCTCTGGAACCAAAACCAGAGCGGATTTACCCTGCGCCAAAACCACAGCGATCGACTGTAAATACACCTCAGTTTTACCCGAACCCGTCACGCCATGTAGGAGTAGCTCTAGATTTGGCGGCGCGAGCGTCTGGATTTTCGCCACTGCCGCTTGTTGGGCAGATGTCAGTTGTTTTGGTCGATCGGATGCGACAAAATGCGCTTTACCGCCTAGACGGAGATACTCGCGCTTGTCGATCGAAATACAACCCTTCGCTGCCAGAGTTTGTAATGTCGGATAGGTGGTTTTCGCTTGCTCGATTAATTTCGATCGAATACACTCTCCACCCAGCCTTTGTAAGATTGTAAGAATTTCGCGCTGCCTTGCGGTCAGATCATCAATAATCTCTAGCAACACCACGACATCTTCATACTTGGGTTGCGGTGGTGGCGGGATTTCTAGCACGGTTGAGATACATCCCATTTGTATCAGCGATCGCAATCCACTCGCGGCTAAACGCGGCAATTTTTGATAGAGATAGCGACGACTTACACTGCCAGTTCGATCGACATGAGCCTGAAGAAATTCCCATACTGCCTGAGCCGCAGCAGAGAGGGAAGATGAGACTTCTCGATCGATCCTAATTCGATAGCGACGACTTACACTACCAGTTCGATCGACATGAGCCTGAAGAAATTCCCACACAGCCTGAGCCGCAGCAGAGAGGGAAGATGAGACTTCTCGATCGATCCTAATTCGATAACTCGACTGATCCATCAACCTTGGTGGTAGAGCTGCCTTGACCGTTTGCATGATCGGGGTGCGGTAGTAGTCCGCCGTGCGAGTCAGCAGTTGCCAAAAGTGTGGCGGAAAGATGCCCGTACTGACCACAGCATAAACTTCGCGAATTTCGCCCTCAAAGTTGGATTCTGTGGGTATCTCCAAGGCGATCGCCCCAACATATCGATCGCCAAATGGCACGGTCAAAATGTCTCCCACCATGACGTTCATGCCGTCAGGGATGGCATAAGTCAACATCCCATCCATCCCAGGACAGTCAACCAGAACTTGAACTAATTTCTGCTCTGTCAACCTCAAATCCTCCTGTGTATCTCGAACATAGCTTAGAAACGGATCGATTGTCCTGTACTTTGCTCTTCTTTTCCATGAATCGCCCTAAAAGTTTAATGGAAAATTAAATCAGATCGTATAATGGCGAGAGGTACAACAAAAAACAGTTATGCCAGTCGTATTTCAATTTAACCCGCAAAAAACAATTGAATCCGCAGCAATGTTTCTAAAGCTGCATGGTAAGCCCATGAAATATTTAGGCTTACTTAAGATGCTTTACATTGCCGATCGCATAGCCCTAGACCATATGGAACAGCCAATTACAGGAGATAGTTCTTTCTCTCTGGACTATGGCCCTGTTCTTAGTGGTGTTTATGACCTGATCGAAGGAAAGCCTGTTTATGATGCTTTACCCCTGTGGAAAAAGTTTATTTCAAGTGATACGGACTATAACGTTTCCCTACTAGCCGATCCTAGTAATGCCCATCTCTGTGAAGAAGAAGAAGAAATAATTCAAACAGTCTATAGAACATTTGGGCATATTGACCCATTTCTTGTGGCTGAATGGACACACGATCTGCCTGAGTGGAAAGATCCTCACGGCTCATGTATTCCGATCATTGTTGATGATGTTCTCAGGTATATGAATAGAACTGCTGAGGACATTGCAGCAATTAACAGAGAAGCAACCAGAGAGGCTTATTTAGATAGGGTCTTGACTACATAAT
>Ga0163151_10005409_pt1 | contig 16338 bp, 8 predicted proteins | sample OliLakLV19MP5IB2_FD_145596 | JGI IMG/M metagenome (GOLD analysis project Ga0163151, IMG submission 145596) | Freshwater microbial mat bacterial communities from Lake Vanda, McMurdo Dry Valleys, Antarctica - Oligotrophic Lake LV.19.MP5.IB-2 | ecosystem: Environmental > Aquatic > Freshwater > Lake...
GTTTCTCCATGCACGTGGCGACCAAGGCGGAGAACTCGCCGGTCGCTGCCTCCCGACACGGACTCGGTGCATCGGTGGCGACGAGATCGGCGAAGGTCGCATCGCTATCGTCGCTGAGCGGACAATCAAGCGACAAGGTGGCATGGCGACGACGACGGAAAAAGTACCAGTAACGGTTGCGGGCCAGATTTACCGCGATGCGGTGCAGCCAAGTGGCGAGCGACGAGTCGCCCCGGAACCGGCCCAAGCCGCGGTGGGCGCGAATGAACGTGTCTTGCGCGATCTCCTCGGCATCCGCGCGGTTGCGCAACAAGGCCAACGCCACGGAGAAGATCTTTTCGCGGTAACGAGTTATGATCTCGACGAACGCCGGCTCGTCACCGCCGTTGAACCGACGGACGAGTTCGGCATCGTAGGCTGCTTCTTGGTGGGAAGCTGCAGCTCGGGCCGCACGATCACTGGGGGCGCGGACGGACTTCTGGGAGGAGGGGATAGCTGGAGCAATCATTGGGAGAGGAGTGGTTTGAGAGTCGAACAGATGGATCTGCCCATCCTATTACTAGACCCGTGCCAACGTATGGTCTTCTCCGGTTACCGGCTCTAGCGCATGTGTTTATATTTCGACCGGAGATTGCCCGATGGCTCCATCCTGAGATTATTTCGTGCAGGTTGCGCGAGCGAACCCGCCTCGCCGTGCAACGTGCAACCCGGAGGGATTATCCATTCCATTGGACCCATCTAAAACTCCGTGGTCTCGCACCTTTACGCAGGCATATCTGCCGGTTGGCGGTGGCAGCCACCGCGGCGGCGAAGGGACTCGCCGCCCTACCTCATCGTGACCTTTAAGGTAGGGCGCGGACTCCGCTCCGCGCCTGAGCCGGAACCGGCAGAGGCGCCTCCTTTACGCTCACCGGGGGTGATGACTTGACCTCGTATTTTCGCGGGGCTCTATCTGGCAGTTTACTTGCTTACTGCCGGTAACCAACCACCAAGCTACGTACTATGAAAGCCAATCGAATCTTCCGAGGAGCACTGAGCGCCTTGTGTGCGCTCGTCCTCGCCGTCGCGCTGCACGCCCAGATGATTACATCTGGTATTGCCGGCCGCGTCCAGGGTGCCGATGGGCGTCCGGTCGCGGGCGCCTCGGTCACTGCGGTGCACCTGCCGACCAACGGTAAATTCGTCGCGACCACCAATGCAGAAGGTCGATATTACTTTCGCAGTCTTCCAGTGGGTGGACCGTACACGGTGACGGCTTCACCGGTCGGCCAGACGCCTGAGACGGTCTCGGACGTGACCACCACCCTCGGCACGGACGTCGACGTGGATATCAAGTTGGGCAATGCGGCTGTAACCACGATGCAGCAATTCATCGTGAAGGGTGAGCGTTCCGCTCTCGACTCAAGTGCTCAAGGTGCCGGGACGTTCATGTCCAGCGAGCGCTTGGAAGCTAAACCTACGACCCAGCGTTCGCTGGCGGATGTAATCAGCGCGTCACCGTTGGTGACCCTTCGCGCTCTGTCTGGAGATCGTGAAGAAGCTCAGATTAGTGCCGTCGGGCAAAACGCGCGCTACAATTCGATCATGATCGATGGCGCGCGGATTAACGACCAGTTCGGCTTGAACATGACCGGTCTGGCTTCGTTCTTCAACCCGCTGTCGCTCGACACGATTGAGCAGTTGACGGTCTCGGTCTCGCCTTACGATGTGCGCCAGTCCGGTTTCACCGGGGCGACGGTGAACGCTGTCACCAAGAGCGGGACGAACCGTTTTCAAGGTAGCGCCTATTATATTTTCGCCGGGAACGAGTGGTTGGGCCAGCAAATGCAGGGTGAAGATGTGCAGACGCGTTTGATTCAAGGCCGCAAGGTGGTGCCCGTGACCGAGCGCACGACGATGGGTGCCACCTTGCGCGGGCCCATCCTGAAAGATAAACTCTTCTTTTCCCTCTCCTACGAAAAGTTCGAGCGCCTCTCGCCGCCCAATAATCCTGGCTTCGTCCCGGACGCATCTGAAATCGCGGCGATTCAGGGACGCTTCCCGGCGATCAACGCGGGCTCGGGCCGCACCATCGAGTTCGGCGCGCCCGGTGGTACGGCGGTCAATCTCACCGAGGACGAAAAGCAATTTGCGAAGATCGATTGGAGTGTGAACAAGGATCATCGCTTGAGCGTGCGTTACTCCACCACCGAAGGTCAGCTGCCCCAGTATGGCGGCTTCACGTCCACGACGGGAGCCCGCGGCGTGAACCCCACGCCGAACGGCCCGGGCTTCGCGTTTGATTCCTATTTCTACCAGCAGGAGCGTAAGGAGAAGGTCATCGCTGGACAGCTCGTGAGCCAGTGGTCGCCTGACTTCAAGACCGAGATCAAGTACTCGACCACCAATCAGGAGCAGTTGACCCCCACGAACAGTGCCTTGCCGCTGATCAACATTCTGAACGTTCGGGGAACGAGCCAATCCGGCTCGCCGACGAACGGGCTCGTGTTTTTAGGCACTGAGTTCAGCCGCCAAGGCAACCAAATCCTCGTCGATACAAAAAGCTATAGCGCCACGGCCGAATACTTCTGGCGCAACTTTGTTTTCACGGGCGGATTTGACCGCGAAGAGAGCGATTTCGTGAATCTCTTCCGGTCCGGTTCTTACGGCCAATTCGACTTCAACGGCACGGCAGCATTCGCCGCTGGCACCGTGGCGGCGTTCAACCGCGCGTTTTATGATCCGGCCAAGCGTCCCGCCGCCGACTTGTCGGACTTTGCCGTCACCGGTATTTTCGGTCAGGCCAAGTGGGATGTAACTCCCCGCCTTTCCCTGGTTGGCGGTATTCGCGTTGACCTGACGGCGAGCGACCGTCGCCCGTTGTTTAACGAAAAGCTCTTTGCGCAAACCGGTTTCCGCAATGACGGGACCGTCGATGGCGTTTCCGTGGTGTCGCCCCGCGTGGGCTTCAACTGGCGCGCCACGGAAGATCGCCGCGTGCAAGTGCGGGGTGGCGTGGGCCATTTCCTGGGCCGTTCGCCGTGGGTGTTTTTCTCGAACTCGTACAATCAGCTCGGCGTCGGCACTTTCACGTCGAGCACGGCCCCAGCTTCGCTCGAAACGTACCTGCGCAACGAGTTTGACCCGGCGAATCCCATCGGTGCAGCGGCGGATACGGGCGTGAATGATCGCGAAGTCGATTGGACGGACAACAAGATCAAGCTGCCGTCCGTGTGGCGCGGCAATGCGGCGGTCGATTTCCGCCTGCCGTTCTTCGACTCCGTGGCGAGCATCGAGCTGGTTCAAACCTACAACGACAAGACGTTCTTCATTCGGAACGAAAATCTGCTGCAGACTGGCGTCGGTGCGGACGGCCGCCCTCGTTTCGCCGGGAATGCCGCCGCGGCGAACAATGCGGCGACGGCTCGTTTCCCGGACTTCCTGAATCTCTACCACATCAAGAATATCTCAACGGGCGAGGCACGTTACGTGTCGGTCTCGTTCGATCGGCCGATGCGTCGCGGTTGGGCCTACAATCTGTCGTACACGTGGGGCCGCTCCACGGATGCGCAGGTCTTCGGTTCCACGACGGCGGGCAGCCAATGGGGCCGCAACGCGGTCTTTCACCAGAATGCGGTCGTGGAGTCCCGTTCCGACTTTGAAGTGCGCAACCGCCTCCAATTCAGCTTCAGCAAAGAGTTCGCTTTCTTGAAGAGCATGAAGGACGCGACGACCCGGGTCTCGCTCTACTATGAAGGCAGGACGGGCAGCCCATATAGCTGGGTCTATTCAAACGACCTCAATGGCGACGCCCTTTCGAACAATGACTTGGTTGCCGTGCCGAGCGATGTAAATGACCCCCGGTTTAATTTTACTGGCATGTCGTCCGAAACGCTCACCCGCTATTTCGACTTCCTGAAGCAATCGGGTCTTTCGGAGTTTGCTGGCGGTTATGCACCCCGTAACTCCCACGATCAACCTTGGGTCAACCGACTCGACTTGAAGCTCTCTCAGCAGATTCCGTTGTTCAAACCCGCGCAGCTCGAGGTGTTCCTGGACTTCACCAACTTCGGATCGTTCCTCAGCAAGGAACTGTTCAATTACCACGAGCGGAGCACGCTGGTTGAGAGTGACACCTACTGGCGCCGGACCCTTGGTCAGGCGACCTACGACTCAGCCGGCAAGATCCAGCTGGCCAACGCCACGGCCCTCAATCCGAGTGGATTCGTCTACGACAATCCGCAATCCCGCTGGCGCATCCAAGTGGGAGCCCGGCTGAAGTTCTAAGACTACTTCGAAATTCATTCCGATCAAAGCGGCCGCTCATGAGCGGCCGCTTTTTTTGTCCAGGAAATCGGATGGGCGCTCCTGGTGTGGGTTGCCCGGATTCGGTAGGGCGACCCACGGTGGACCGCTAAGCGCCGCCGGGGAGGGTCCGCTGGCGGTCGCCCTGATGCGCTGCAGCGCCTGCAAGGGCGCGCTGCCGCTTCTCCGGTCGAACGTGCGTCTCCAGTTTTTCAGGACGGTCCGAGGAACGGTTTTACGAGGGTATTTCGGCCGCCTGTCGCCGCCGTGCATAAATATTGGATACACTCTGGCCTCCCTGAAAGTGTCTGATCGGCCAGGAACTTGGCAACTCCCTGAGCACTCTTATCCTCGCGTGCTTCAGAGGTAAATTCCGGTTTTCGGGCGGCTCAGGGCCGTTTCTCCCCCGAAGCGAAGTTCCGGCAGTTCGTGCAAGCCAAATCTGGGGAGAAAATTAACGTATTTTTGGGTACAAACGCATTGACGGGAAAAACCGCGATACCCATGGGTTGTGGTTGTTGCGTTGCGGGACCACATCCTGTTGTGGTCAGTAACGCGTTAATAACTCCGAATAACTTTGGTTCGCCTAGGGGTGTTCTGACCCCGAAACCAGCCCTTCACTTTTCGCCAGCTCACTTTTCACCGCCTTCCCCGTCGCCACTTAGCCATGCAAAAAACGTTTCAAGTAGGAGCAAAGACGTTCGTTCTCGATCAAGCGAAAGCCGAGGCCGCTTTTGCCGGTAAGAAGGTCATCAACGGTCGCCAGACCATGACCTTCAACCTGCTCCCCTTGAAGTATCAGTGGGCTTACGACCTTTACCGGACGATGAAAGCGAACCATTGGGAGCCGGAAGACATCCCGATGGGTAAGGACATCGAACAATGGCGGGACGAAAAGGCCGTCGCCGACATCGAGCGCTGGATCATCCGCATGGGGATCGGCTACTTCTCGGCCGCCGAGGGGATCGTGGGTGATAACATTCAACACGTCGTCCGCGAACTCGTCACGGCCCCGGAGTTGAAGCTCGTGCTGGGGCGCCACGCCCACGAGGAAAACATCCACGCCGACTCGCTCCTCTACATGATCGCGTCGCTCGGCATCAATCCGCACGAGTGCGAGGCGATGTTCGAAGACGTGCCGACGATCGTGCGCAAAAACGAGTTTGTCACCCGTATTTCCAAGAGCCTCCGCCGCGATCTCGATCTTACGCAGCCGGAAAACAAGAAGCTGCTGGCCAAAAACATTTTTGTGTTCGGCCAGTGCATGGAAGGCACGCAGTTTTACGGACTGTTCGGCATGGTACTCTCGTTGTATCGCCAGAACAAATTCCCCGGCATTGGCCAGATGTTCCGTTACACGCTGCGCGACGAATCCAATCACATCGAAGTTTTCCGGAATCTGTTCATGGATCTCATCGAGGAGAATCGCGAGATCTGGACGACTGAGTTCAAGGAGGAGCTGCGCGACCTCATGCGCGAGGCGATCGCCTTGGAAAAGGAGTTTATCCGCGACTGCCTGCCCGTGAATGCCGTGGGCCTCGCGGTCGACGAATTTGTCACCTATATTGATTACATCGCCGACCGCCGACTCGACGGCTGCGGTCTCGAGCCGTTGTCGCCGGGCGTGAAGAACCCGCTGCCTTGGCTGGCCGAGATGATGGACATCAAAAAGGAACAAAACTTTTTCGAAGGCCGCGTCACCGAATATCAAAAGGCCTCCTCGCTCAACGTCGCTGCCGACGACGAGCTCTAGTCCATCCAGGAAATTGCCGGCGCCCGCTGGTGATCGCGAACTAATCCAAGCGATCATCAGCCCGCACCAGCTGTTCTCCGGGCCCCGTTTCTTACTTCACCCCTTCATCCCGAGTATCCCGCGCCTCACCCCCGGCGCCTTCTGATTTCGTTCACGATCGCAGGCTGAAATGAATGCAGGGTTCCGTCGCCGCCAGCGACGTGTCGCCCCGCATTTCTGCTTTTCCCGCCCGAGTGATATCTGCGCCCCGTCGTCACAACCGTTCCCAGGTTTGTTTCTTCGCCCGAACCGTTTTTCTTCATCCTTTTTTCCGCTTTTAAATTTTCCGCCGTTTCCGATTTTCCGATGAGCTCTCCTTCCCTCGCGCACGACCTCGCCCTCAAGCGTACCGTCCACACCCCCGTCGAACAAAAGCCGCACTACGCCTGGCGCGATGTCCTCGCGGGCGAAACCATCAGCGTCCCGGATGTCGTTCTGCTGTGCCCGCACGGTGAGGAAAAATTTGTCCTCGCCGAAGTCGCTGACACCTTGGGCAAGGCGCTCACCAACGTCTCCCTCGCGACGGGCGAGAAGGATATCTTCTCCGCGAAAAACCGCGCGTGGGTCGCCTCCCTTTGTCGTGAAGTTTCCGGCAATCTCACCGAGCTCTCCCGCAAGCAATCGCCCGTTCGCCTGACGCTGAACGCGCTGTATGAGCTGATCGAAAAGACCCTCGTCGACAACAACGCCTACTTCGTGGCGAAGAGCCTCCTGCTCAATCGCGCCCGGAAGATCGCGATCAACCGTGACGCCACCACGCCGTCCACGCTGCGGGTCATTCGCCGCAACAATCAGGTGGTGCCGTGGAGCGAGCAGAAGGTTGAGATCGCCGTGCGCAAGACGTTCCTGTCCCTCCAACGCGACTCCGCGCCGGCGATCGCGATCACCAAGGCGGTTTCGGAGCGCGTCCATTCCTCGAAGCAATCCTTCGTTCATATCGAGGAGATCCAGGATATGGTGCAGGAGGAGTTGATGAAGGCGGGTCACTATAAGGTCGCCGAAGCCTATATTCTTTTCCGCGCTCAACGCGCCGTTACCCGCGAAGCCGGGCTCGATCCCGATCCGGGCGACGTGGCGACGAGCGAGGCCCCGGTGCTCGCCCAAGGGCAATCGGCCCTCATCGTGGTGAAGAAATCCGACGGGTTGAATGTATTCTGGGATGGCGCCGACCTGCGCAAACGCGTCGAGTTCGCCCGCATCGGGCTCGAACTGTGTCTCTCGAACGACGAGATCGAAACCGAACTCCGGCGCTCGGTTTACGACCAGATTTCCCAGAAGGATCTCGACGCCACGATCATCCTCAATTCGAAGACGCTGATCGAAAAGGATGCCGATTTCGCGAAGTTCGCGGGCCGTATTCAGCTCACCTATATCTACGAGGAAGTGTTGGGTTGGGATATCATGAACGACGGCATCGGTGCGCTCAAGGGCGCTCACCAGCGGGCCTTCAAGAAGTACCTCGAGCACGGTGTTGCGATTCAGCGGCTCAACCCGCGGCTGCTGGACTATGATCTCACGCGCCTGGGCGCAGCGCTCGATCCATCGTCCGACCTCGAGTTCGATTTCCTCGGCATCCAGACGATGTATGATCGCTACCTGATCATCGACAAGACGCGCGAGCCGTCCCGGAGAATCGAGACGCCCCAGTTCTTCTGGCTGCGCGTATCCATGGGCTTGATGCTCGACGAAAAGGGCGACCGCGAGGCGCGCGTCACCGGCCTGTACGAACTGTATAAGAGCCGCCGCTTCTGCAGCAGCACGCCGACGTTGTTCAACGCCGGCACGCTGCACTCGCAGCTGTCGTCGTGTTATCTCTACTACGTCGACGACTCCCTCGAGAGTATCATGCTCCGCGGTATTGCCGATAACGCTTTCCTCGCCAAGTGGGCGGGCGGCCTCGGCGGTTCGTGGACCGCGGTCCGCGGCACCGGTGCTTATATCGCCGGCACCAACGGTGAGTCGCAGGGCGTCATTCCGTTCCTTAAGCTGCACAACGACCAGCTCGTGGCCGTCAACCAGGGCGGCAAACGCAAGGGCTCCGGCTGTGCGTATTTGGAAACCTGGCATAACGACATTTTCGAGTTTCTCGAGCTGCGCAAGAACACCGGTGACGACCGCCGCCGCACCCACGACATGAACACGGCGAACTGGATTCCCGATTTGTTCATGAAGCGCATGGAGGCCCGCCAGACTTGGACGCTCTTCCGCTCCAACCAGGTGAAAGACCTGCACGAACTGTACGGTCAGGCCTTTGAGAAACGCTATGTCGAGTACGAGAAGCTCGCCGAAGAGGGGAAGATTCAGGGTCAAAAGATCGAGGCGCTCGAACTTTGGAAGAAGATGCTTTCGATGCTCTTCGAGACCGGGCACCCGTGGATCACCTTCAAGGACGCCTGTAATATTCGTTCCCCGCAGGACCACGTTGGCGTCATCCACTCGTCGAATCTCTGTACCGAAATCACGCTCAACACGAGCAACGACGAAACCGCCGTCTGTAATCTCGGCTCAGTGATTCTCGACTCGCATTTGCTGCCCGACGGGCAGCTCGATCACCCCAAACTTCGCGAAACGATCAGCCTCGCCGTTCGCGCGCTGGACAACGTAATCGACATCAACTTCTACCCGACGCCGTCGGCGAAGACATCGAACCTGCGTCACCGCCCGATCGGTCTGGGTGTGATGGGTCTGGCCCACGCGTTGTATCTCCGCGGACACGCCTTCGCTTCACCGGAAGCCGTTGAGTTCAACGACGAGGCGATGGAAGCGATCGCGTTCTACACCTACGAAGCCAGCTCCGACCTCGCGGCGGAGCGCGGCACCTATTCGAGCTATAAAGGTTCGAAGTGGGACCGCGGTCTCCTCCCGCAGGACACGCTTGATCTCCTGGAAAAGGAACGTGGCATCGAAGTGGAAGTCCCGCGTGGTGGCAAACTCGACTGGGCGCCCCTGCGCGCAAAGATCGCGCAACAAGGCATGCGCAACTCGAACTGTCTTGCGATCGCTCCGACCGCGACGATTTCGAATATTACGGCGACCTCGCCCTGTATTGAGCCCACCTATAAGAATCTGTTCGTCAAATCGAACCTTTCCGGTGAGTTCATCGTCTTGAATCCCTTCCTCGTGAAGGACCTTAAGGCCCGCGGCCTGTGGGATCAGGACATGATCGATAACCTGAAGTATTTCGACGGCGAGCTGAAGGACATCGAGCGCATCCCGAAGGATCTCAAAATCAAATATCTCACCGCGTTCGATATCGATCCCAAGTGGATCCTGGATGCCGCTGCCCGCCGTCAGAAGTGGATCGACCAGGCGCAGAGCGTGAATCTCTGGATCAAGACACCGGATCTGAAGACGCTCAGTCACATGTATCGCCAGGCGTGGCATGTGGGCCTCAAGACCACGTATTATCTCCGCAGCCTCGGCGCCTCTACGATCGAGAAGGCCACGGTCGGCGTGAAAAAGGAAATGCGCGGCGCCGTGGGCGAGGGCTCCGCCGGTGGACAGAACAGTGGCGACATCGGCGGCAGCCATTCCGTCGAAGCGAACGCTGAGAAAGCTCCCAAGCGCGAGTATACCGCCGCCGAGAAAACCGCCTGCTCCATCGAGGCCATGAGAAACGGCGAGGCCTGCGAGGCGTGCCAGTGAGTTGAAGGGACTAAAGCGTCAAAAAAGGGTGCTCCAAAAGCCACTGCAGATTATTAATATCGTGACCTCAGTCGGCCATGAGCTGACTGAGGTGAGGGGCGGAACCTGCTCGCTATGTAGATAATTCTAGATGACCTTATTAACTTTTCGCACTGTCTTGTTGGCGTCGGCGGCCTTGATTTTATCCGGTTGCTCTGCGGAGAGCAGGAAAACCGCAGCGTTGGAGCGCGCCCACGGCTATTACAGAGCAGGCGAGTTCGAGAGAGCGCGAATAGAGTATCAAAACGTGCTGCAAAAAGAACCGGAAAACGTCGCGGCGCTCGAGCGAATGGCCTTTATCTGGCTGGAACGCGGTGCGCCGGTACGGGCTTTTCCTTTTCTACTTAAATTGAGGACCAGCGCTCCTGGGAGACTGGACCTGCGGGTTAAGTTGGCGGAGGTTTTGCTGTCGATCGGCAAGGTAGCGGATGCTCGGCGAGAGGCGCTCGCCGTCCTGGAACGCTCTTCGAGCTTTCCCGACGCCATTGTCCTTTTAACTGAAGCGGTGCGAAACGAGGAGGAGTACAAAGAGGCAGAGCGCGCCCTGCAAAGCATGGACCGAAACCGCGTTTCGTATCACATTGCGTCGGCCAACCTGATGCTACTCCAAGGCAATTCGACATCGGCGAGGTCCGCGCTGCAGCGTGCAATTGCTTTGGATCCAAAATCACCGGCTTCCCATGCTGCGATGGCTAGCCTCTATGAATTGCAGCAGAACCCGGCCATGGCTACCGTCGAGCTCAAGAACGCTGCTGAACTGTCCCCGGTCCGCGCGCTTGCGCGTGTAAAATATGCCGGGATTGTCGCTCGAACGGGGGCTGTGACGGAAGCGATCGAATATCTGACGGAGATTAACCGCCAAGCTCCTGATTATTTACCGGGATGGCGGGGACTGGCTGAGATCACCCTTGCGGCGAAGAAGCATAACGACGCTCTCGATTATATTGAGAAGCTCTTACGTCATGACCCGTCAGACTATGAGGGCCAGATCCTGCGTGCTCGAGTGTGGCTCGCCCAGGGTGACGTGAAGCGTGCGGTCGAGGGGCTTGAGGGCGTTGGCAAAGATTTTCCCGCCCTTGGACTGGCGAGCTATCATCTCGCTCTTGCCTACGTCCGGAACAACGAGCACGAGAAGGCAATGGTGGCTTTGCAGGAGGCGGTTTCCCGCAATCGCGACAACGTGGAGGCGGTGTTAATGTTAGCAGGACTCCATCTCCGCGCGGGGTCTGCACAACCCGCCGCCGCTGCCATGTTGGAGTTGGTCGGGAGGCGTCCGAACGTATTACAAGCCTACCCACTGCTCGTGGAGGCGCTACGACCCTTGGGGCGATTGGAGGCTACGGCTCAAGCAATTAATCGAATGCTCGAGACGTCCCCTAAAAACGCACAGCTCCGCTATTTTTTGGGCCTTCTCTCTATAGCGTTGAAGCAGCCGGCCAACGCGCGGCAGGAGTTTGAGAAAGTCCTGGGAGAATCGCCGGATTCGCTGCCCGCCATGGCGGAACTCATCAATCTGGACATCGATGAAGGACACCACGCCGACGCTCTCGCGCGAGTCCGCTCTCTGATAGCCAAGACGCCTGAGGCTTCTGGTGCGCGGTTTCTGGAGGCAAGAGCACATGCGGCGGCTGGGCGGTGGGGCGATGTCGAAGCGTCTGTCCTGAAAGCCCTCGAACTTGGCAGCGAGAATCCCGCGGCTTATGCCTTGCTAGCCGATTCATTCGCCGTCCGCAAAGAAACGCCCGATATCGAACGACGGCTTGAGATGTTCCTCGGCCAGCGTCTGGACGACGAACTCGCCGTGGTCGTGGGCGCACACGTCCATCTTCAGTGGAGTAAATTCACCCAAGCTCGGGATATCTATGAGAACTATCTCGCCAGGAAACCATCCGCGAGCGTGGTATTAAATAATTTAGCCAGTCTGTATAACGAGCAATTGCTGATGCCGGATCGGGCGCTCGAACTTGCGCGCAAGGCCCGCAGCTTGGAACCTGGATCCCCGGCGATTGCCGATACGCTGGGTTGGATCCTCTACAAACGAAAAGAGTTTCCGGAGGCGTGGACCCTGCTGCAGGAAAGTGGAAGAAAAATGGCACACGACGCCGACATGCAATTCCGTTACGGAATGGCGGCAAAGGCCATGGGCAAGGACGATGTCGCTCTCGCTGCCTTTCGCATCGCTGCGGGCGCGCAGACCCATTCTGCGAACCAAGATGAAGCGAAGCGTCAAATCGCCCTGTTGGAGCTAACCGGGTTGAGTCGCCCCTGATTGTTTTATCGGGTAATTCGGTTCATCCCGTCTTCCGTCTCCCGTGACCTGATGGGTCCGTCATCGGACATGAAAAAGGGGCGCCAGGCGCCCCTTTGTATAATCGATAGCCTGATCGAAATTTAGCGCATTTTCTTCTTCAGTCCGATTACGCCAGCGAGCCCCAAGAGCAGGAGGAGCCCGGTGGAGCCTCCATCCGGTACGCGGTCTGCCCGGTTTGGCGTTTGCAGAAGATAAACGGGAGATGTGGGAGTGTTATCTGTGACCGCAAACGTGAAGGAGACGGACTGGCCATTAAGCACGCTTCCGCCCGAAAAATTAAGGTAGTCGCGAGTGGAATCAATCCGCGTGATCGTGCTGAACAGATTCGAGGTAAATGTCAGTCCTGCTGCTTGGGCAAAACTGAGGCCGTCGCCTTCACCTGACGCGGTCCCGAGGATTTCCTGCAATTCCATTTCAAAGCTGGTCCAGGTGATTCCACTGTTATTCAAGACCGTTTTGGTGATCCAAGAGCCACTGTTGAATGCTCCGATAGTTGTGGCCAATGGAGTGCCGTCGGTGTCGGTAAGAGCCAAGGTCCCGGTTGATATCATAGTCTCGTTCACAGTCCAAGCCGTTCCCGCGGTCGTGCCCGCCGTTCCGGTGTTCTGTGACGTTATACTGATGCCGCCATTGGCCACTGAAAAAATCGGTGCGCCGAACAAGTTCGAGCTGCCGACGGTGGAAGCGGCTACCAAGGCCGCCAATGTTATGCCGTTCAATTTCATGAGTTCGTAGGGGTAATGCGATTACGCGGTTACGTGATTCTGGACCTGTGGGGTAGTGCCGATTCTGTGCCATAGCCTAAGAAAATCTCCTATGATCTCATAAGCCATTGATTAAAAGCTATCTAGGATTGTGTTCAGTTTAACGCCTTGCAGGTGAATGGGTTTTGCATCAGGACGAAAACGTAAAGGATTTCGACGTTTCCTCTTGGCTTCGGCCGGCACGGACGCGAACGCCCCTCGGTTCGGCTCTCTCTTGTCAGGTCCATTTACCTAACGCGCCTAACCTTATATCGACACCCCTTTTCGCGCTCACTCCGAGAGCTGCGAGTTGAAGAGCATTTCGAGTGTTAACGCACTCCGAGTCACTCTTCCTGCCTTCCTGGTTACAGAGGTGCGTCAGACCTTGCATCGACAAGCCAACCCGAATCCGGCACGCTGCACCATTGTCCTTACTCTCCCGGCTACACCCAAGATCTAATATTCGAGGCAAAGTCCGGCAGAGCGGAACAGTGATGGGGCGGGTGCTGCTCGTCCTCGGGGCGTTGCTCGGTGGACTGAAGCCGCTGGTGGCGGCGACGGCCACGGCCGCCTCCGCCGTCCTCTCCGAGCCGGCGCCTGCAGCACCCGCGAAAAAGAATGAGCTGTCGGTCGCCGCAATCGCGGCTCAGCGCGGGTTGTTGCAAAAGGAAATCGCGGCGACGCGCGAGGAGCTCGCCAAGCTGCCCGAGGGCTCCTCAAACGACGCCGCCCGCTGGCTCACTCAGGAGACGGCGCTGCTCGAACGCATCGATGCGATTCACGCCGAGCAAGAGCGCACGTGGCAACACGCCGCGGATCTCGCCACCGAGGCGGCCGAGGTCGAGGAACGCACCCGTAATCGGCGTCCTCCCGAAGCCACGTTCAAGCCACCCCACGATCTCGCGTCACTCGATCAAATTTATGGCGAACGCGACTATCTCGATCAGGCGACCGAGGCATTGAAACGGGACGTCGACCATTTTTGTCGGCAAATACGAGCCCGCATCGGATGCCAAACCGGTACAAATCAAGCAGCCCCATTTTCTCGCGATGAAAGTTTTTCGCCGAGGTGAAAGCGACAAAGTCGGGTATTTTGCGGGACCTTCTTACGCTGAGCGCTACAAGATTTTTATGAAACAGAGCGTCGGGGCTCGTCTCTATGATGCGGGAGCATTTATCGTGACCGACGAGTCACTCACCACAAAGAATCCCAACCACCGCATACCTCTTCCTGAATTCGGTCCGGCCAATTTTTTGCGCAGCCTCAAAGCCCAGATCCTCGCCCATTATCCCGGCGCGCGAGTAAAGCCGGGCAGTATCGCGGAATGGGTTTAGAACCAGGGGCTGGTCTCAATGGGCCAGTCTGTTGAAAGTTGCAGAGTTCGGCGCTGGCGTGTGCCTCCCGCTAGGTTCAAGTGATCCCTCGCCGTTAACACCGAGCATCGCTGTCCGCATTCACCCTGATCGTAATGTCGACGTAGAGGAATCTGGAATTCCGATTTCGGAACTTCCGCTTCAAGCGATCAAACGATCAAACTTCCGAGGTCGCGTGTCCGATATATTAATACATTACTTGTTCGTTGTTCTGGGGAAACCCTATTTTTCCGCGACGATGAGAAGGATGATTCCGCAAGCTGACCCCATGACCGGTTGAGCGAGTAGCAATCAGCGGTTTGACCCGCGAGGCTCTGTACCTAGTGGCTTGTTTCCTGTTCCAATGGGAGACTGTACTCCGAATTCGGGGCGAAACCGATCTGGCGTCTCTATACGGTCGTTTTAACCCTTATAAGGGTGCCTACGGTCAAGATCATCGGGCCCCACCGGTTCCATTTCTTTTCGAGTGATCGTGATGAGCCTTTTCACATCCATGTGGAGCGCGATGGGGCAGCGGCGAAATTCTGGCTGCATCCCGTAAGGCTCGAGTGCAGCCAGGGCTTCTCACGGGCTGAGCTTGCGCGGCTGCTGAAATGGGTCGACCTTCACCAAATCGAATTCAGGAGAAAGTGGAATGAGTACTTTAACATCAAATAAGACTGCGCGGGTTGAAGACGTTCGAGTGACAAATGATACGTTGACGGTGGATCTTGATGACGGTCGGTCCGTTTCGGCTCCCCTGACGTGGTATCCACGTCTTCAGCACGGAACAGCCCGGGAACGGAGCACGTGGCGAGCCTGTGGGGCGGGGCAGGGGATTCATTGGCCTCTTCTGGACGAGGATCTGAGTGTCGAGGGAATCCTGGCCGGCCGCAGATCGGCAGAAGGGGCTCCGTCCTTCAAGCGGTGGTTGAAAGCTCGTTCGAAGCGTCTGGTTTGACCGGCGAGACTTCAGTCGGTTTCCGTGTGCCCCGGAAGCGGTCAAGGCGGCCAGCCACCGGGCCGCGGTGGTTGCAGCGTGAAGGATTTCCAGCAAACTTGGGTATTATGAAAACCTACGCGGAACCGAGGCCGCTGGGCACGGCCAAGTTCGAGCCGATCCGTGCGGTTCGATACCTCGATGAAGAGGACATTTTTGAAGTGGAGTTTGAGTCAGGCGAGACGTTCGCCGTACTGCACCAGGTAATCCGGCGGGCCAACGGCATTTCCGGCACCGGCGAAGTCGATTCAGTCTGGATTGAAGCAGAAGTGCGAGCGGGTTTCTTGATCCGCTATAAAGACGGCGAACTCGCCGATTGCGCCTGGGATTTCGTGAAAGAGACCGCGTGAGGTAGGTCCGACTACACGGTCATCTTACTTGCCGAGTTGCTGCCGTCGTAAACGCTTTATTAGGCTGCACGGGTCGCGCTTCGAATAGGGTTTTGACCGTTCCAGCTTGGCCACCAGACACCGATTACCCCAGTTTGACGATCGCTCGAAGTTTGGCGCGTCCTCGCCCAAATCTGCAACATTAGCCTGACGGCTGCCCGCCAGTTTTTCCTCCGGCCAGTCGCTGCCGCCGGCTCCCGCGCCTTTCCCCGCAGGCGACTCCGCGCCGCTCGCTCCCGAGGCGCGGCTGATCTTTTCCTGAGCCGCGCCCGTGCCACGTTCACGCGCCGCAGCACTTCTTGTATTTCTTCCCGCTACCGCACGGGCATGGCTCGTTGCGCCCCACTTTCGGCGCGGCGCGCATGGACTGCGGCAGCGCCGTTACCGGCAGCGAATCCGTCGGGGTCATTCCGGCCTCGATCGGCTCGGGCATTCCTAAAGCGGCGCGGAGTTGCGCTCCCATCGTCGTCCACTTGTTCGGCTTGGGCGGTCGCTCGCGATACAGTTTCAGCCCGAGCTCGATCTGCACGTCCTCGAAATCGCCGGCCACGAACTCGTCGACCCGGCCGCTCGCAAAGGCGCGCTCGATGTGGGCCTCCGCTTCGACGGCCTTCGCGTCGATCAAGGCGGAAACGAGCAGGCCGTTGAAATCGGACTTTTGCACCGGGTGCGCGTTGAGCTGCCCGACGAGCGCCGCCAGGGCATCCGCGCGCGCCGCGGGATGGGCCGTCGCCAGCCGCGCGAGGGTCCTCGCTGCAGAAAGGCGGGCGCGGATGCCCTGG
>Ga0163151_10005416_pt1 | contig 16324 bp, 14 predicted proteins | sample OliLakLV19MP5IB2_FD_145596 | JGI IMG/M metagenome (GOLD analysis project Ga0163151, IMG submission 145596) | Freshwater microbial mat bacterial communities from Lake Vanda, McMurdo Dry Valleys, Antarctica - Oligotrophic Lake LV.19.MP5.IB-2 | ecosystem: Environmental > Aquatic > Freshwater >...
ATGAGCTTGCGTCAAGTATTTTAGTGACTACATTATGACGTGCAAAAATGCACAGTCCCAGTGCCAAAAGCCAATACAGCCAATGGTTTGCGGACTACGAACGACGCGGGGAGACGAGGAACTTCAGGTTAATCATGGATGTCGGTTAACACGTCTATCTGCATTCGCAAGAATCGCGAACCCTCGCGCAAGGCGGCGGTCGTGCGCTGCCTGCCGCGCCACCGTCATGTTCTTGCCCTTGGGATGAAGCCAGTAATTCGATGGCGCTGTTCGAGCGCGTCGCCGAGTTACCACGACGAAACGCTTTCGAGCTTTGCGGGAGTCGTCCCCGCGGGGCGATCAAGATCAACAACCAGTGGGCCGTTTCGCACGAAGCGTCAGAACAAAAGCAATGCGGCTTCCGCCGCCCCCAAAGATCATCAGCAGCGGAGCGCGCGCCGCTCCAAAACGGCATCACATCGCCCGCGGCACTGCGAGATAGTGATCCACCAGTAAAAACGCGAACAACACCATCAAGTAGATGATCGAATAACGAAACACTTCCATTGCAAACCGCTCGTTCGGCGGATTCATCAGGCGAATGGCGTAGTACAGAAAACCCAACCCAAGTACCACTGCGCCACCTAGATAGATCAGCCCACTCATGCCGGCGAACCATGGCATCAGCGTGACCAGGAACAGCAGGATGGTGTAATACAGAACATGTGCGCGCGTGTATTCGACGCCATGGGTGATCGGCAGCATGGGCACCTGGGCGCGCGCGTAATCTTCGCGCCGAAAAATTGCCAGCGCCCAGAAATGGGGTGGCGTCCAGATGAAAATGATCAGGAACAACAGCAGCGCGTAAGCGTGCACTTCATTGGTGACCGCTGCCCAACCCAGCACCGGTGGCGCGGCGCCGGCGGCACCGCCGATCACGATATTCTGCGGCGTTGCGCGCTTGAGATAAACGGTATAGATCACCGCATAACCTATCAGCGAGCAGAATGTCAGCGCTGCCGTCAGCACGTTGACCAGGCCAATCAGTATGGCCATCGACAAGGCGCCGAGCACCAGCGCAAAGATCAGCACCTGACGCGTATTCAACTGGCCAGTGGGCAACGGCCGATGTTGTGTGCGCGCCATCAGGGCATCGATGCGCTGATCGAGCAGATGATTGATCGCCGCCGCCGAAGCCGCCGCGAGCCAGATACCCAGACTCCCCCAGACCAGCGCATTGAGCGGCGGCAAACCGGGCGTCGCCAACAGCATGCCGACAATCGCGGTGAACACAATCAGCGCGACCACGCGCGGCTTGGTCAGTTCGAAATACTGGGCGGGTTTGAGCGAGGTAATTTGCATGTGCTGATTGTAGGTGGTTCAGCGCGCGACACGCGGTGTCAGGCGCGCGAGCAGGCCCAGCAACAGCAATAGCAGCAGCGCGGCGACCGCATTGTGCGCAACTGCAACGTACAAAGGCAACCCAAGCTTGACGTTGGCGATGCCCAGGACAAGCTGAGTGACCAGTGCCAGAGCGAGCGCGATTCCGTAACCGCGCAACGGTGCATGACGCAGCAATTTGATCAACAGCATCAGCAAGTGGCCGCTGAGCAACAATGCAAACAGGCGATGCGTCATCTGAATCGCAGTACGCGCGGGGCCATCCAGCACACCGCCCTCGTAATCAACACCGACGCCACGCCACAGCACGAAGCCGTCGCGGTAGTTGGCCAGTGGCCACCACTGATCCAGACACCTGGGAAAATCGGTGCCGCAGGCCCAGGCCGCATAGTTCGCGCTGGTCCAGCCACCCAATGCGATCTGTACCGCCAACAGTCCCAACGCCACGATCACCAGCGTGCGCCTTGGTGGCACCACGTGCACGCGCGCCGGTGCGACGCGTGCCCAGCCGGTGACACTAGATGATCCAAACGCATCGGTCGCGAACCCCGAGAGTCGTAAACCCAACCAGGCCAGCAGCGCCAACGTGGTCAGTCCACCCAGCAGATGCGACACGACGACGATTGGCTTGAGTAGCCAGGTTACCGTCCACATACCCAGCATGGCCTGGAACACGATCACCATCAAGATGACGCTGGCGAGTCCGGCGTGATCCTGCTTCTTCCAGCGAATCGCCGACCAAAGCAGAATCAGCTCACCCAGCGCCGCAAGCACAATCGCCGCGACGTAGTAATGCTTCACGTACAGTGGGATCGATAGCGCGACCAAAGCTGCTGCCGCCGAAATACGCAGCCAGGCGCCGGCGCGCTTGCGCGCGGCAACCAGCGCGATCGCGAACACCAGCAATCCGAGCACCGCCGCCAGATGTCGGTGCAGTTGCTCGCGCCATGTCTTGTGGCTTTCCACGTCGCGCTCAAAGCTGGCGTTGGCTTGGGCAATCTGCTGATCGCCGCTCGGCCAGGTGACTTTGCCGTAACACGTGGGCCAGTCGGGGCAACTGAGGCCCGCATTGGACAGGCGCACAAATGCCCCAAAGACAATCACCACGAGCGCAAGCGCAGTGGCAAGGAGGGCAAGTCGGCGCAGCAGGGTATGGGTCATGGCGTCAGTGTGTCACTAGGAGCGTGGCAAGCGCGTGAGCAGTGTCTCGCACGAATAGTCATTGCCGAGGGGGAAACATTCCGCGATGCCGTTTTCGCGCGGCGGATTATTTCACCAGCTTGGTCAGGTCCTTGCGTACTTGAGCAAGATCGGCGTGTTCCGGGTAGCGCAGAATCACATAGCCGTTGGGATCGACCAGGGCAAGGCGCGCATCGCCAGTGGGACGTGGCACAGCGTTACTCACGCTGTCATCAAGCGGCTGCGCAAATTGATAGACACCCGCTTCGGCAGTGAGACGCGCACCTTCGGGCAGCGGATCGGCGACGGCGATGCGCAGCTTGGTAGCATTGCGGGCGAGCGCATCACGCACATTCGCAACCAGCTCGAGTTGTTCCAGACACGATGCTGGGCATTGGCTGGGCACGCGTACCAGAAGGGTCCAATACCATTCCGGTGTTTTCCAGGCGAACGTGGTTCCGTTTTGCAGCTGGGCGTTGACCAGAGGCAACGGCGTTGACAGCAAATCGCCATAGTTCTTGCGACCATTGGGCATCCAGCCGGCGCGGATCAAGATAAGCGAGGCAAGCATCGGCGCGGCAAAGCATAGCCCGACCAGAATCAGGATTGTTCTGCTTCTTTTTTGTGGCGTCATGGGCGCGAATCCTTGCGTGGTCGATGCCACAAAATGTAAAACACCATAGTTCCGATGGCGAAGCTGAGCCACTGCAGCGCGTAGCCACGATGGCGGTCAGCGCTCAGTCCTGGAAGTTGCCAGGAGCGCACGAATCCAGACCCTGCATCAGCTTCAAGTACTGCGATGCGATCCGGCAGGCCGGGAAGATCCAGTGCAGTGCGCAACCCGGCGATATCGATGCGACTGAGCAGCAACGGGAATTGTAGATTATCGGATACCGAGCCCGGCATGCCCGATGCTGCTCCCATGCGCATGCCGGACGCAGGCGGTTGGGTCAACAATGCCAAACCAGACACCAACATCGGCAGCGGTGGAATCACCGGCGCAGTGCGCCTTGAACGATCGGCTGCCACCCAGCCCAGCCCGAGCAGAACCGAGCGACCAGTGTGCGCATGAAGCAGCGCATAGACATCCACACCGTACTGGCCGTCGCGCATGCGGTTGTCCAACAGGATCAATCGATCACGGTCCAGATCGCCTTCGATACGCACGAGCTCCGCAACCGACGGGCGCGGTGCATCCAATGCAGCGGATAGCGGACGCGGATGCTCGGCTTGCACGGCCGCGCGAAATTGAGCAATACGCTGCTCTTTTACTTCGGCCCGCTGCCACTGCCAGCGCGCCGCGCTCAGAAACAGCACGATCAACAATAGAAACGGCAGCGTTGAAAGCAGGCTCGGTCGGCGCCATCGCGTTCGGGTCGGCGTCATCGTCTTCACCTTCGCCGGCTATAATGGCGATCAAGCGCAAACGCGCTGCGCCCGGCTGCAACGGGGCAGAAATTACCACTCTTCTGGATGAGCGAAATGCCGCAGAAACTCTTCATCGTCGCCGTGTTCCTGGTGATTCTCTACAACCTCGGCGCGGGCCTTTATTACATGATGACCGACAAAGGCACGACCAATCGCACAGTCAATGCGCTGACCCGACGCATTGCGATTTCGGTTGGCCTGATCTTGTTGCTGGCATTTGCGGCCTGGATGGGCTGGATCGAACCGCATGGCATTCGCGTCGAATAGTGTTGCTGTAAAGCGCAGATCGCCCCGCTCTACAACAACCCCTGGGGAAGGTCTGAATAAGTCACCACTTCGTCTTCGCCACACGGCTTATTGCTTGCCAAACCCCCGCTCTCAACAGCGGAGCTGGTCAACCTGCGGTTTTTCGCCCCCCGACTCAGGGGCTCTCGCCGCTCCGGACTTGTTCAGAGTTTCCCTAGCGCGGCGGTCGCAGGCCTGCTTAAAGCATCAAGTCACAGTAGCGCAGCCACCTGCGCGAACGACCGCAGCGATTCGGTATCAGAGCACATACACAAACAGGAACAGCCCCAGCCAGACCACGTCGACGAAATGCCAGTACCAGGCAATCGCTTCGAATCCAAAATGTTGATCACGGGTGAAGTGACCCTTGGCACAACGAAACCACGCGATGATCAGCATGATGGTGCCCAGCGTCACGTGCATACCGTGGAAACCGGTCAACATGAAAAAGGTACTGCCGTAGATGCCCGAGCCCAGAGTCAGCCCGAGCTCCTGATAGGCGTGCGCGTACTCAACAGCCTGGTAGTACAGAAAGAGCGCGCCGAGCGCGACGGTAAGGCCCAACCAGATCAGCAGGCTGGTGCGCTTGCCGGCACGCAGCGCATGATGCGCGATGGTGATGGTCACGCCGGATGACAGCAGCAGCAGGGTATTGATCAGCGGCAAGCCCCACGGGCCAATGGTGCTGAACGACCCACCCACGCCCTGCGGACCATTGGTTGGCCACGTCGAGCTGTAATTGCTCCAGATAAACTCGTTGGTGAGCGCCCCATCGCCTTCGCCGCCAAGCCACGGCACGGAAAAATTGCGCGCATAGAACAGCGCACCGAAAAAGGCGGCGAAGAACATCACTTCCGAGAAGATGAACCAGATCATGCCCATGCGGAAGCTAACGTCCACTTGACTGTTGTAAAACCCCTTGATCGATTCGCGGATTACGTCACCAAACCAGCCGAACAGTATGACTGCCATGGCGGCCACGCCGGTCAACAGCATCCAGCCGCCGCCTGCTGCCTGATTGACGGTAAACGCTGCGCCCAGCATGGTGGTGAACAGACCCAAAGTGGCAAGGATCGGCCAGGGGCTGCCGTGCGGCACGTAGTAGAGATTGGTGTCGTGGCTGGATTCTTGATGTGCCATGGGGTTCTCCGAACTTAAATCTGGTGAGGCGAAGCGGCTGGGCGCGTTGCAGCGACAATTTTTTGGGAACCTTTAGAAACCGCCTGCGCGGTTCGAGTGCAAGGCGCACGGAGCGCAGGAACCGCAGTGTACGCGGGTACATGAGGATTCCGAGCACCGCGCAACGCGGCAATCGGATCGCGCAGGGGGTTTCTAGAGGTTCCCTTTATCGGGTCGACGCGCACCGGATTAAACACATAGCGGAAGGTGATCGTGTTGACGTCCTTCGGCAACTGATCGTCCAGCATGAAGCGAACCGGCATGGCGCGCGATTCGCCGGCATTGAGATGTTGCTCAGTGAAGCAAAAGCATTCGGTCTTGGTCAGATTTGCCGACGCCTTGCTCGGCGCCACGCCAAAAATCGCTTGGCCGGACATGCCCAGCGCGCCGCGGTTGGTGGCGGTGAACACCACTTCATTCAATTCGCAAGGGTGCACTTTCAGGGTTTTCTTCTGACTATCGAGCTGCCAGGGCAGATCGGCATGAATGCTGGTATCGAATTCGACGGTGACCACGCGCGAATGCTCAACGCCGGTGCACACCGGTGCCACCGCTGCCGCCTGCACTGGCTTGATGCCGAGAATTTTTTCGCACAGAACGTCGTAAAGCGGAACCAGAGCAAATCCAAACCCAAACGAAGCCAGCGTGGCGACCAGCGCCCACTTCAAGGTGCGGCTATTGCGGCGCAGGACTGCGTCGGATGTACCTGGCTGCGCAGTCATGAGCGCAGTACCCCGCCCAACCAGAACAACAGATAAATCCCGGCGGCGGCCAGCCCGACGAACAAAGCTGTACGCCGCGCGCGGGCGCGACGCTGCGCAAAGTCATGGTCGGTGCTCATCTGTCGGACTCCTTTCATCAATGGGTCGCGTTCGTCAATGGCTGGGGCGATCAATGGGAAACGTCACCGTGCGCCAGTTTCCTGTCGTCGATGACTGGCGGCGTGATGAAGCTGTGGTAGGGCGCTGGCGAGGACAGCGTCCACTCCAGTCCGTGCGCGCCTTCCCAGACTTCGGCCGTCGCTTTGGCGCCACGCTTGCGTACACAAACATCGAACACGATCCAGGCAAACAGCAACTGGGTCAGGCCGAAACCGAAGCCGCCAATTGATGACCACAGGTTGAAATCGGCGAACACCACGTTGTAGTCGGGAATGCGCCGCGGCATGCCGGCCAGGCCGAGGAAATGCTGCGGGAAGAAAAGCAGGTTGACGAAGATTGTCGACAACCAGAAATGGATCTTGCCGAGCTTCTCGTTGTAGTGACGCCCTGTCCATTTGGGCAACCAGAAATAAGTGGCCGCCATGATCGAGAAGATGGCACCCGTGACCAACACATAATGGAAATGTGCGACCACAAAATAGGTATCGTGATACTGGAAATCGGCCGGCACGATCGCCAGCATCAATCCGGAGAATCCGCCGATGGTGAACATGATGACGAAGCCAACCGCGAACAGCATCGGTGTTTCAAAGCTCATCGAGCCTTCCCACATGGTGAACACCCAATTGAACACTTTGATGCCGGTAGGAATCGCAATGAGCATGGTGGCGTACATGAAGAAAAGTTCGCCACCGAGTGGGATGCCCACGGTGAACATGTGGTGGGCCCATACGATGAACGAGAGGAAAGCGATCGAGGCAATCGCGTAGACCATCGCCTGATAGCCGAACAGCGGCTTGCGCGCAAAGGTTGGGATAATCTCGGAAACGATGCCAAACGCGGGCAGGATCATGATGTAGACCTCGGGATGCCCGAAGAACCAGAAGATGTGTTGAAACATCACCGGGTCGCCGCCGCCCGCGGCATTGAAGAAGCTGGTACCGAAGAACTTGTCGGTCAGCAGCATGGTGACTGCACCGGCCAAAACCGGCATCACTGCGATCAGCAGAAACGCAGTAATCAGCCACGACCAGACGAACACCGGCATCTTCAGCAGATCCATGCCGGGAGCGCGCATGTTGAGGATGGTGGCGATAATATTGATTGCGCCCATGATCGAGCTGATGCCCATCATGTGAATGGCGAAAATGGTGAAGGCAACGTTATCGCCGCCCTGGATCGACAGCGGTGGATACAGCGTCCAACCGCCAGCCGGACCGCCACCGCCAATACCGAAGAACAGGTACAGGGCGAGCGGCAGCAACAGCAGCGTGAACGCGAACGGCAGGATCCAGAACGACCAGTTGTTCATCCGCGGCAGCGCCATGTCCGGCGCGCCCACCATCATCGGCACCATCCAGTTGGCAAGACCGACGAACGCCGGCATGACCGCGCCGAAGATCATGACCAGCGCATGCATGGTGGTCATCTGGTTGAACACTTCCGGATGCACAAGCTGCAGACCCGGCTGGAACAGCTCGGCACGAATCACCATCGCCATGGCGCCGCCGATAAAAAACATGATCAGCGAGAACACCAGGTACATCGTGCCGATGTCCTTGTGATTGGTCGCATAGAACCAGCGGTTGATGAAGCCGTGCGGCTTGTGATCGTGGTCGTCGTGATGACCGGCGTCGTGTGTGACGTTAGCGTAGGCCATAACGTTTCCTCAATTCAGATTGCTGGCGGCGACCGCGGACGCGGCGGCGTCGGTCGCGACGATAGGGGCGGTGTCGGGATTGGCAGAAGTCTGTTGACCGGCCAACCACTGGTCGAATTCGGCCTTGGGTTTGACCTCGACCACGATCGGCATGAAGCCGTGGTCCTTGCCACAGAGTTCAGCGCATTGACCGCGGTAAATACCCGGTTTGGAAACGCGGGTCCAGCCATCGTTGATGAAGCCGGGAATCGCGTCCTGCTTCCAGCCGAGCGCAGGCACCCACCAGGCATGGATCACGTCTTCGGAAGTGATAACGAAACGCACCTTGGTGTCAGCCGGGATCACCAATGGACGGTCCACGTCGAGCAGATAGTTGTCGATCGAGTACGGATCGACGCCAGAACCGACGCGTCGCGCGTCATCGCTGTCGCGCTTGAGCGAGCTCATGAAGTTGACGTCGGTGCCCACGTATTGGTAGCGCCACTTCCACTGATAGCCAGTGACTTTGATGGTCAATTCCGACTCGGACGTATCAGCGGACTGCAGCATTACCTTGGTCGCAGGCCAAGCCATGCCGATCAGGATCAGCGTCGGCACCACGGTCAACACGACTTCGATCGCGCTGTTGTGGCTCCACTTGCCAGCGACCGCTCCCTTGGACTTTCGGAATCGCCACATGGCGAAGAACATCATGCCGAACACGATGGCGCCGATTGCGCAACAGATCAGGAAGGCGATCATGTGCAGGTCGTAGGCCGATTGACTGGTCTGGGTGACACCCTTGCCCATGTTGAGCTGCCAGCGCTGCGGCGCTTCGGCCCAGGCTGACAGGCTGGTCGCCAGCATCACCAGCGCCAGCCCGGCAAAGCTGAGCGCGCGCCTGAACGACGCGTATTTTGTCAACTTGGTAGTGCTCGACAGGCTGCTGGCCAGCTGTTTAATGGCGGAAAGGCTCACGCCGAACTGAGTCTTGGCGAACTGTGTCTTGGCGAACCCGGTCCGGGCCGGCTCGTTTTTGGTCTGCATCATCGTCTTCATCCCATTCCGGTCGAGCCGGCGCCAACTTTGGAGTTGTTCAAGCGCCTGCCGAGTGGGGCAAGCTGGTGTCGCAGTTCGGCGCAGTCGCCAATCAAGCGCCCCATGATAGCGATCTGGACAGTGCCGGGGCAACCGCTGTACACGTCTGTGTCCACGCCCGCTGCCCACGTCTGAACGCGCGGCCACAATCCAACATTGCTTGTTGTATCTGGATGGCCGTGAAGGAAACGCCGCGGCGGTCGGCCGCGTTCGGCTCCACTTCGCGCGACCCGACCTACGGTCTACACTGTCGGTTCTGCCGCCCGCGTTCGGGCGGACCCAATGCGATCATGAATCCACCGACCAACGCCATTCTTTCTGACCTTGTCAACCCCCACCCCGTCAACGGGTCGCCTGACGCCGATTTCGCTGCGATCACTGCGCTCTATCGTCGTGACGAGACCGAACTGCTGTCTGAACTGGTTGACCTTGCCACTGTCCCCGCGGGCGAGCAGGAAGCCATCCAGAAAAAGGCGATCGAGCTGGTCGAGCGTGTTCGCGCCAAAACCGGCCAGCAGACCGCGGTGGAGAGCTTCATGCGTCAATACGACCTTTCCAGCGAGGAAGGCGTATTGCTGATGTGCGTCGCCGAAGCATTGCTGCGCATTCCCGATGCCGATACCGCGGACAAATTGATCCGCGACAAGCTCGGCGAGGCGAATTGGGAGGCGCACGTCGGAAAGAGTGATTCGCTGTTCGTCAACGCCTCGACCTGGGGACTGATGCTCACCGGCAAGATCATCGAAATGGCCGGAGAAACCCGGGCCAATTTCGTCGGAGCGCTCAAACGCCTGGTCGCACGCAGCGGCGAGCCGGTGGTGCGGCTCGCGGTGCGGCAGGCGATGCGCATCATGGGACATCAGTTCGTCATGGGGCGCAGCATTGATGAGGCGCTGGATGCTTCTCAGTCGAAAGACAGCCGCGCCTACCGGCATTCGTTCGACATGCTCGGAGAAGGCGCGCTGACCATGCCCGATGCCGAGCGTTACCTGTGCGCCTACGAAGATGCCATCCGCCGCATCGGCGCGCGCGGCCCGCATGCCAACGTGATCGACGCTCCATCGATATCGGTGAAGCTATCGGCGCTGCATCCGCGCTACGAAGTGGGCAAACGCGCCCGGGTACTGGACGAACTCACGCCCAAGCTGCTCAAGCTGGCGCAGCTGGCCAAGCAGCAAGGCATTGCACTGACTGTCGACGCAGAAGAGTCGGATCGGCTGGAGCTGTCGCTGGAGCTGTTGCGGCGCGTCTTTCACCATCCTTCTCTGCAAGGTTGGGATGGTTTTGGACTGGCTGTGCAGGCTTACCAGCGTCGCGCGACAGCGGTGATCGACTGGCTTGCCGCCGAGGCGAAAAAATCCAATCGGCGCTGGTGTGTGCGCCTGGTCAAAGGCGCCTATTGGGACTCGGAGATCAAGCGCGCACAGATGGACGGCCATGCCGACTACCCGGTGTTCACGCGCAAGCCCAATACCGACGTCTCGTACCTAGCCTGCGCGCGGCGCCTGTTCGGGCATGGCGACGCTTTTTACCCACAATTCGCCACACATAACGCACAGACCATTGCTGCCATCCACCATTACGCCGCGGGCCGCGCGTTTGAATTCCAGCGCCTGCATGGCATGGGCACCGATCTCTACGCCGAAGTGGTGGGCGCACAAAATCTGAATGTGCCTTGCCGCGTTTATGCGCCGGTGGGAACGCATGAAGATCTGCTGCCCTATCTGGTGCGGCGACTGCTGGAAAACGGCGCCAATTCCAGCTTCGTCAACCGCATCGTCGACGCCAGCCTGCCGCCGCGCGATCTGGTTGCCGATCCGATCGCCACGGTGCGTGGCAATCAATGCAGGCCGCATCCCAATATCCCGCAACCCGTCGCGCTCTATGGCGACCACCGGAAAAACTCCATGGGCATCAACCTCGCCGACGAAAATGAACTGCGCCAGCTCGCCGCGCGCGTGAACAGCGCAATCCAGCCGTGGAACGCGATGCCGCTGATCCCGGGATACAAGCCGGGCAAGGTCGCAATTGCGGTCAGCGATCCAGCCGACCGACGCCGCCACGTGGGCGAGTGGATTGCCACCGACGCCGCTGGCGTGGCGCTCGCGCTCGACAACGCAGTGGCCGCGCAGCCAGCCTGGGATGCGATGCCTGCCGCCGCACGCGCCAGCATTATCGAGCATGCCGGCGACTTGCTGGAAGCACGTATGCCCGAGTTCATCGCCATGTGCACGCGCGAGGCCGGAAAGACCATCAGCGACGGCATTGCCGAGGTCCGCGAAGCTGTGGACTTCTGCCGTTACTACGCAGCGCAGGCGCGCCAACTGATGGCCGCTGCGGAGATTCTGCGCGGGCCGACTGGTGAGTCCAATCAACTCTCACTGCACGGCCGCGGTGTGTTCGCCTGCATCAGCCCGTGGAACTTTCCGTTGGCGATTTTCATCGGCCAGATCGTGGCTGCTCTGGCCACCGGCAACAGCGTGATCGCCAAGCCGGCGGAGCAGACCAATTTGATCGCCTACGTCGCGGTCAAGTTGCTGCACGAGGCCGGGGTACCCGAAGCTGTGTTGCAGCTGGTGCCCGGCACCGGCGCCGACGTCGGTGCATTGCTGACGCGCGACCCGCGCATCGACGGCGTGGTGTTCACTGGTTCGACCGCAACTGCGCGCCGCATCAATCGCGCCCTGGCCGATCGCGACGCGGCGTTGCCGGTACTGATCGCCGAGACCGGCGGCCAGAACGCATTGATCGCCGATTCCTCTGCCCTGCCCGAGCAGCTGGTAAAAGACGCGATCAACTCTGCGTTTGGGTCGGCTGGCCAGCGCTGCTCGGCAGCACGCGTACTGTTCGTGCAGGAAGACATCGCCGACAAGGTGATCGGCATGCTGGCCGGCGCGCTCGACGAAATCGTCGTGGGCGATCCTGGTCTGCTGTCCACCGATATCGGTCCGGTGATCGATGAACGTGCCAAGGGCATGTTGGACCAGCACGCCGAACGCATGACCAGCGCGGCCAAGCTGATCAAACAACTCGTGCTCGATCCCGACAAAACCGCACACGGTACGTTCTTTGCGCCGCGCGTGTACGAAATCCCGACGCTGGATGTGCTCACCAGCGAAGTATTTGGCCCAGTGCTGCACGTGCTGCGTTTTGCCGGCAAGGATCTGGACAAAGTCATCGCGCAAATCAATGCCACCGGTTATGGACTGACACTTGGCGTGCACAGCCGCATCGACTCGACCGTGGAAAAGATCAGCCGCACGGTGAAGGCCGGCAACTGCTACGTCAATCGCAACATGATCGGTGCCGTCGTCGGCGTGCAGCCGTTTGGCGGCGAAGGACTCAGCGGCACCGGCCCCAAAGCGGGCGGGCCGCACTATTTGCTGCGCTTCGTCACCGAACGCACGCTGACCATCAACACCACTGCTGCCGGCGGTAACGCGAGCCTGCTGACACTGGGTGACTGATCGCGAAATTCCAGCTGCGCTGTTGTGGGACCGCGCTGTGCGCGGACCTTTTTGATCAACCATTGAGCTGGCGAAGAGCGCGTGCCGCTGGCCGCGCTGTGACAAACCTCAGTTACACAGTTGGCTTGACAGACTCGCGGAAAAACGAAGCGTGGTTTGCGTCGTGTTTTTCAAATTAAGCTCACACTTCATGCGGCGCAGTGTTGGTCAGGACGGCGGGTACCGCTTCGCGGGACCCCCCTACTTCCTTCTCCGGGCTACTTGCTGTCAACGCTTAACCTAACCGTATCCGGCTTCAGTCCATGACTCGGTGCCTCGGTGGGCTGCTAACCCTTTCCGAGTAGAGGAACTTCCCCTCCAATGTTCTGCCGAATTGTCCCGGCGCTCTGGGTGTCCGGTTTTTTCGGCAGGTACCCAGCACCAGGGACGGTTCGTACGCTGATGTTGGGCGGAATGATCGAAAGGGCATCACGCCGCATGGGGTGCCGCACTGTCACGCCGCGCGGAATTTTCAATGCGGCGCAATGTTATTGCGCCCTACGTCCCTCTCGAAAAATCGCCCGACGCCCAGCACCACGATTCATCACGTGATACCAGGCACCAGGAAACTCAATGCGTAGCGGTCTGGCCATGAGGAAAAGGTAACTTAACCGGGCGCGAATGGCAATAAGTAGACTTGACCCCTACTTTCGGGCGCGAATGGCAATAAGTAGACTTGACCCCTACTTTGCGGGCTACTTGCTTCATCCTTCCACACGCACACGGAAGCTCATGTCAATTTCTGCACCTATGGCTGCGGCAAGGCGCACATGACGCTTGTCAATTCCAAATCCAAAAACGGAATTGTTCTCGTCAATAGAAAAATTCACAGAAATTCTACAATCCAATGGCAACCTTGACACCGAATATACAATATTAGAAATACGATCGAATAATTCATCTAACGCAATATCTACGCCTTCTACAGAATTAGCATTGCATTCAATACCCCATCTGCTGAAGTTGTTCAAATAGTTTCTACTTTTGTCGCGTTTTTCGCCGACATTCCAATAATAATCATATGGCACATCAATAATTTTAGCTATGTCCGCGGCTAGACACAACGCGCTGTCGACGCAGATCGAAACATTGATCATTCTTTCGTTTTTGATCTCCGCACTAATCATGTGTAGGGTAAACCTCTTCAATAATTGATCCTTGACATCCGTAGCGCTTTAGAACAAAAACAAATGGTCCGGATTGACACTTGCATATTTCGAAGTGCTTCATTGGCTTCCAGTGTTTTTTGGCTTCATGAGCGTCGATTCCCGCATTTCTAAGCTCCCATTCTGTGGCTCGTTGCTTGCAATCGTCGTCGCCGTCGCCGCAACTGGATGATTTATCCTTGGTGCTGCAATTACCCGCGCTTTTGGGGAGAGAGGCCAAAACAATCCCAACAACGATTGGGTTGAGCGAAATGGCGACGCAACCACGCAGCGCATTGCCTAAAGCTGGCAGTGGTGCAAGTCGAGGCTTCAAAGGTGCGGAGTCAAGAAGACCGAAGGGGTCGATTGATGTAAGTGGGTGCCCCGACACATACCCAAACGTACTAACCCCACCCCTCAACCCAATCGGATCACTCTCCACATACCGCCCAGCCCCCGGCTCGTAGTCGCGGAAGTAGTTGTAGTTCAAACCCGTCTCGGCGTCAAAGTACTGGCCGGGGAAGCGCAGGTTGAGGGTGATTGCGCCGGTGGGTGCGGCTTCGCCGAAGGCGTTGCCGAGGATGGGCCAATTCCAGATGGCGGTGTTGTTGCTGGTCTGGATGACTTTGCGGGGGGTGCCGAGGTGGTCGGGCTGGATGTGGTGCAACAAGCCTCCCCCCTACGTCAGACTAGTTGTCGCCTCAGTCCATGACTCGGTGCCTCGGTGGGCTGCTAACCCTTTCCGAGTAGAGGAACTTCCCCTCCAATGTTCTGCCGAATTGTCCCGGCGCTCTGGGTGTCCGGTTTTTTCGGCAGGTACCCAGCACCAGGGACGGTTCGTACGCTGATGTTGGGCGGAATGATCGAAAGGGCATCGCGCCGCATGGGGTGCCGCACTGTCACGCCGCGCGGAATTTTCAATGCGGCGCAATGTTATTGCGCCCTACGTCCCTCTCGAAAAATCGCCCGACGCCCAGCACCACGATTCATCACGTGATACCAGGCACCAGGAAACTCAATGCGTAGCGGTCTGGCCATGAGGAAAAGGTAACTTAACCAGGCGCGAATGGCAATAAGTAGACTTGACCCCTACTTTTCTTCATCCGGGCTACTTGCTTCCTTCGGTGTTATCCGGGCTACGCGCTACGTCCCTCTTCAGCAAGTAGACCCTATGAGCCGGAAAGCGGATCGCCGATACTGCGATCCGCTTTCCGGCTCATAGGGTCTACGTCCCTCTCTTGGCCTGGGAAAACAGGCCAACGCGCCGCCGCGACACATGTTGGGGTTCGCGATGCTCACCCCAACCTACGGTCCTACGGTCCTACGGTCCTTGGCCCGTGGCTAGCGGTTACCAAGGCGGGATTTACACCCGCTCGTTTGTGCGACATTGCCAAGCCGCAACCAAGACGCGACCCCTTGCCCCTCTCAACCGCTGAGCCCGGCGTCACGGGAGGTATTCACACACCTCAAAACAAGGCATCAGAGCGCAACACGAAACTTCAAAAGCAACAGCAGAGTACGGTTGACGGGGGACGTCCATACGTGTCCGATTCGTTTTCCGATTCTTTGGGTATACCTCAGGCGCTGACCCCATCCAGCTGGTTCAGTTTTCTAGCCTTCTCCAACCATATTGTTGCCTGAACCCTGTCCTTAACAAAACCTATCCCGTAGTACAAGCAACGACCAACTGATCGGAACGCACTCACATCTCCCGCGAACGCGGCGCGCAAGTAGTGTTGCGCCGCCTTCTTTTCGCTGCGAACCACACCGACGCCCGTTTCGTAAGACACCGCGAGATCAAATAACGCATCGGCCACATTCGCATTTGCCGCGCTTTTCAACATCGCAGTACCTTTCTTTATGTCTTTTTCAACATGCGTCCCGTGCAAATACCACGTGGCCATAGCGTAAAGAGCTCTGGCATCACCCGCATCGACAGCCTTAGACAATAACGCAAACGCCCCAGCGTAGTCAGTCGGATCATTACTCATCAACGTGAGCGCGTTGTCGTAATACTTTCTCATCCGCTGAATACCTATTTATTTAAAAACATATCGTCATCTGGGCAAAGCGAACCGCAACCGCATCCATTAGGGCAATCGTCAAAAATATTTCCGGGCATTATAACCATTGATGCCACGGCAAACACACTCCCGCAGAACATTACTAGATCTGGAGAAATATAACCGCTGGGCTTTGGCTTGGGCGGCCACGGACCCTTCCACTTGTCTGGCTTTCCGGGCTTCGGTCGCCGCCGATCATCTGCTCTTTCTCCCCCACCATCCCTTTGACGACGTGCATTTGCATTTTCGTGCCTATTTCGATTGGTCTCAGTTTTGTTAGTCGTGTGCTCTGCCTCACCAAATGGGTCATATGATGCCAATGGGTTTGCGCCAACATACGCGTACGTCGCATCCCCACCCCTCAACCCAATGGGATCACTCTCAACATACCTACCCGTACCCGGCTCATAGTCTCGGAAGTAGTTGTAGTTCAAACCCGTCTCGGCGTCAAAGTACTGGCCGGGGAAGCGCAGGTTGAGGGTGATTGCGCCGGTGGGTGCGGCTTCGCCGAAGGCGTTGCCGAGGATGGGCCAATTCCAGA
>Ga0163151_10005419_pt1 | contig 16323 bp, 13 predicted proteins | sample OliLakLV19MP5IB2_FD_145596 | JGI IMG/M metagenome (GOLD analysis project Ga0163151, IMG submission 145596) | Freshwater microbial mat bacterial communities from Lake Vanda, McMurdo Dry Valleys, Antarctica - Oligotrophic Lake LV.19.MP5.IB-2 | ecosystem: Environmental > Aquatic > Freshwater >...
ACCACCACCACCGCCGCCGCCCCGATCTTCCTTGGGACGCGCTTCGTTTACATTGATAGCGCGGCCTTCCAGTTCCTGACCGTTAAGCTGGTTGATGGCTTCATCGCCTTCGGCATTGTTCGGCATTTCGACGAAGCCGAAACCACGGGACTGGCCCGTGTCGCGATCCGTAACGACGCTGACGCGGTCGACTTGTCCGAATTGTTCAAAAAGGGAGCGAATGGCGCCTTCAGTGGCGCCAAAGCTCAGGTTACCCACGAAAATATTTTTCATTAATTGTCCTTGCAAGTTGCAGACCAGCGGTTTGGAGCAGGATTTGACAAGGACGGCGTAACCGGACTATCGAAAAGTGCCGAAACTAGCAGACTGACGAACTCTTCCTTAAGTCTACCACATTTGATACTCTATTTAACATTAAGTAATATGAATCGAAGAAAATTTTTGGCGACCGCCGCATTGCCATTGGCCGCCGCCGGCGAACCGAAGAAAATTGCGGCGATTATCACCGAGTACCGGCCCGGTTCTCACGCCGATGTGGTGATTGGTAAGTATTTGGAGGGATACCGGCAGGACGAGCGGCCGCCGTATCCGCGGTCGAAGATTGCTTCGATGTTTACCGAGCAGATTCCGAAGGCGGACATGAGCCGGGAACGGGCGAAGAAGTTTGGCGTGCCGGTTTACCGGACGGTGAGCGAGGCATTGACGCTGGGTGGGGAGAAACTGGCAGTGGACGGCGTGATTCTGATCGGCGAGCATGGCAGCTACCCGATGAACGATAAGCAGCAGACACTCTATCCGCGATTTGAGATGTTTTTGAAGATCACGGATGTTTTTAGGGCGAGCGGACGGGCCGTGCCAGTGTTCAACGATAAGCATTTATCGTGGAGTTGGCGGCAGGCCAAGCGGATGGTGCAAATATCGCGGGAGTTGAAATTTCCAATGCTGGCGGGGTCGTCCGTGCCGGTGGCGATGCGGATTCCCTCTGTGGATGCACCGTTTGGCGTTCAACAAAACAAGGCGGTGGCGATATCGTATTCCGGGCTCGATATTTATGGGTTCCATTTGCTTGAGGCGTTGCAATGCCTAACCGAACGGCGGCAGGGCGGGGAGACGGGCGTGCGGACCGTGCAGTGTTTTGAGGGCGACGATTGTTGGCGCTACATTTCGCAAAACGACTGGGTACGGCGGCTGTTCGACCAAGCATTGACGAATAGCAACACGCGGAAGCCGGGCGAGGCGCGGGCGCTGGTGAAGAACCCGACGGTGTTTGCGATCGAGTATGCGGACGGCTTGCAGGCGGCGGCGTTTTTGATGACGGGGATGGTGGAAGATTTTACGGCGGCGATCGATTTGGAAGGGCGTGCGGAACCTTTTTCGGTGTTGATGAATTTGCAGAACGGAAGGCCGCATCACCACTTTGGCTGTTTGGTGAAGAAGATTGAGGAACTGTTCGAAACGGGGCGGGCGCCGTATCCGGTGGAGCGGACGTTATTGACGAGCGGGATGTTGGATTTAGCTTTGGAGTCGCGATTTCAGGGGCACAAGAAGGTGGCGACGCCGGAGTTGGAACGGGTGCGGTACCAGGCTGGGCGCGCGTCGCATTTCTGCACGGATGGCTGGAGTTAGGGAAGACTTGCCGCTCCGCGCGACGCGGGCGTTTCGATGGTACGGCCCAGGGTATAACGCATGTCGATGCTCAAGCGATTGAATGGCTTGGTTTCATTCCCTTTCAACTTGTACATTCGGATTTGACCGCCAGACTCCTTGGGAACGGTGTCGAGCAGTTTCCAGCGATCGGGAAACTCCCCCGGCAATTTGGCCAGCAACGGCCCATGCTTTCCTGTCTCCCGTAGAACGGAATCATCCAGCACAACCATCGAGACGGGTACCCTATCGAGCGCGCTCATTAACTCCGGCCCATTGTTAAAGAGGCTCTGGTAACCCTGCCCCATCAGCGTCTGCAAGGCAAGGAATTTGCTTGAGCGGGCGACAAAGTAGCGGTTACGGGGTCCCCGCATCGCGATCTCGCTTACGAACATTCCCTCGCCGATCGCGTCGGACGCAACCAGAATGACGCTGCCGGCCGGGAGCGATAGCGAAAGAATCCTCTCCGCCACCGTAACGAAATCTTTGGTGTTTTTCCGCGGCACGTGGAACGTGAAGGCGGCATAGGGGAACAGGAGCATCATCATCGCGGCAATCTCCATGGGACGACGGCTTACGGGCATGCGGAGCCGGAGTGCCCGGACCGCCGCCGTCAACGCCAGTAGCGCCAACAGGATGAGACTTGCGGCGGCCGGCAAGTGGTACCGCGCGCCCTGAATCGGATAGAGAACGGTATGAAAAAGCCAGGTGCAGCCGAGAATGCCGACGGCGGCGATGTGAAGATTCGCTTGCCCGCCGCCGGCAAAATCGTGGTTGAACCGCCGTCTCGAATTTCGAATTGCCAACCCGGCGCCGGCTATCGCTGCGGCAAACAGCAGGGGACCTCCAAGCCTTACAAGTTCAAGCGCGTTTCCGGCGGCCATGTTCCCAAGCGTATCCACGGCGCCGCCTGGATCGGCCGCGTAGAACACCAAGCCCCGCATCGCAAAGTACCACGGCCCCGCAAACACCAGCACGACCGCGGCGGGGAGCCAGAAAGACCTGCGCCGGAGCAGAAAGTAGCGGCCCGTCAGCAAAATGCACAGTGGCGGTAAGAGCGCGAGCATCAACCCGTTGTACTTCACCAATGCCGCTAGGGCGGCGTACAGTCCAAAGACAAGGGCGTCACGATCCGATTCGGTGTTGAGAAATCTACCGTATTGAACCATGGCCGCAAAAATGGCGAGCGCGGCCGCCATGTCGAGCATTACCGTCACCGCGCCGGACTGTACCGCCGGCAGGGAGATCAACAGGAACGCCGCCATCAGCGAGAGTCCGAATCCGAATCGCGGCTTGAGTATGCGAAAGAAAGCGTAACCCCAGAACGCCGTCACCGTGGCGAGCAGCGCCAGCACGGATTCCCGATGATCTCCAAAGACGAACATCCACGCGCCGTAAGCAAAATGGAAGAGCGGTGGCCAGAGTCCAAAAGCGACTCGAGGGTAATGCAGGTAAAAATTCTCAGCGAACTCCATAGGACTTCCGGGAAACCCGGCGCCGATGTAATCCCGGATCATCAATCCGGTGACGTAGTGAGAGGGTTCGTCCGCCTCGGATCCGAAAGCGCCTGCAAACCCACCGGAGCACCACTGCAGCGAGGTGACCATTACCCATAATCCAAGGAAAATCGCGACGTTGGTCATCAGACGCCGGACGCGAGGCCGTACCGTTTCGACGGGCAACGCGATGGCCGGGGGTGGTAAAACTTGCACGGTTTGATTTTCCATGGGGAAGGGAACGGATCTAACGGTCGACGCCCAAATCACAGGTATTCGGTGCATGCTTCGTCGCGGACAGGGAAATCGCTACGAAATCGATAAGAGCAAGCGAACCGCCAAACCTTCTGAAGCGGCAGAATTAGGTCTGGAACGGTTTCCGGCGGGCACTTCTGGTAGGATGGCCGGGACGCAGGCGGAAATTGGATTGTGAAGGGAGTGCGAAAGTGATGCGTTTTTGGTCATTGGTAATCGGTATGTCGGCGGCGATGGCTGAGACGCCAGCCGTTTCGAATGTTCGCGGGGCGGCGTATCCGCAAGTTCATGCGGACAGCCGGGTGACCTTCCAGTTGAAGGCTCCGGCGGCGCGGACGGTGGAGGTCATGCCCGGCGGCGGGAGGAACGGATTGGGCAAGGGACCGTTCGCAATGTCGCGGTCCGCCGAGGGCATTTGGACGGCTACGATAGGGCCGGTGCAGTCCGGGTTTCATTACTACTGGTTTTTGGTCGATGGCGTCGCGATGAACGATCCGAATTCGGAGACGTATTTTGGATGGGCGCGGCAGACGAGCGGGATCGATGTGCCGGACGCGGCGCTGGATTTTTATGAGCCAAAGGACGTGCCGCATGGGGATGTGCGGATGCATTGGTACAGGTCAAAGGTGACGGGGCTAATGCGGCGGGCCTTTGTTTACACGCCCGCAGGGTATGATGCGGCTTCACGGACGCGGTATCCGGTTTTATATTTGCAGCATGGATCGGGGGAAAGTGAGCGGGGCTGGGTGGCGCAAGGACGGGCGAACTTCATCCTCGATAGTTTGATTGCGGCGGGGAAGGCGAAGCCGATGATTGTGGTGATGGAGAATGGCTACGCCGGGAAAGGGAATGAGGCGTTTTCGGCCGTTGTTATGCAGGATCTGATTCCGGAGATTGACCGGGCTTACCGGACCTTGACGGATCGCGGACACCGGGCGGTGGCGGGGCTTTCGATGGGTGGAGGGCAGGCAATGCAGATTGGGCTGGCGCATCTGGACCGGTTCGCCTACATTGGGAGTTTTAGCGGCGCGGGGGCGCGGAATTTCGACATTCAAAGTTCCTATGGCGGGGCGTTTAAGGACGCGGCGGCGTTCAACAAACGCGTGAAGCTGTTCTGGGTGGGGTGCGGGCGGGAGGATGCGTTGTTTGCAAGTTCGGCGGCGCTCCATGCGGCGTTGGAAAAGGCTGGCGTCCGGCACATGTGGAGCGAAGGGCCGGGCTTGCACGATTGGCAGGTGTGGCGGAAACATCTGCATGAATTCGCGCCACTTCTTTTTCGAGATTAGCGGCGCCGCAATGCGCGCGTAATAATTAATTGTCAAACTGGAAACCATGCGAAACTCACTACTCCTTTTCGCCGCCGTTATTGCGGCACAGCCGGCTCCGGTGGGGCTGCCCAATGGGTGGCGCATCACGCCCGCCGGGAAGCACGTGGTAACGGCTGACTACGTGTTGAACCTGACGACGGCGCCGAGCGATAACCAGATCGTCGCGCTGCATTCGGGCTACAATCCGCACGGCTTGCTGGTGATCGATCCGAAAAATGTGGAGATCACACAGCGGACGCCGTTGAAGTCGGCATGGTTCGGAATGGCCTGGGCGCCGGATGGGAAGACGATCTATATTTCGGGCGGGAATGCGGAGTCCAGACAAAATCCGACGGCGGCGCCGGTGTACGGATTCGGATATGCGAATGGCCGGTTGAGCGAGCAGCCGGTGATGCAGTTCAAGCATCATTTGCCGCAAAACCAGATTTACTGGTCGGGCCTGGCACATCATCCCAAGCTGCCGGTTCTGTACGCGGCGAACCGGCATACGAAAGCGGTGCGGGGACATCTGGTGGCGTTCGACACGAAAACGGGCGAGCGGTTGGCGGAGATGCCAACGGAAATTCATCCTTATGATGTGGTGATCGATCCGACGGGGGCGACGCTGTATGTTTCTAACTGGGCGAGCGATTCGATTACTGTGCTCGACACGGCAACGCGGGCCGTGAAGGCGACGATCAAGGTTGGGCGGAACCCGAACGATATGGTGCTGGCGCGCGATGGGCGGCTGTATGTGGCGTGTTCGAATGAGAACTCGGTGTATGTGATCGACACGAAGCAGTTGCGTCCGGTGGAAGTGATTTCGACGGCGATGTACAAGATGGCGCCGGTGGGATCGACGCCGAATGCGCTCGCCCTGGATCCGGCGCAAAAGCTGCTCTTTGTAGCCAACGGGGACAACAACAATGTGGCGGTGATCAATATCGGCGAGGAGGAAGTTTCGCATGTGGAGGGGTTCATTCCGACGGCTTGGTATCCGGCGGCGTTGACGGTTTCGCCGGACGGGAAGTCGCTGTATGTCGGGTCGGCGAAGGGGATGGGCGGGTACTCGAATATCGACGGACCGACGAGTCCGCTAGCGAAGCCGGGCGCGGGTTCGCGGCATATCGGCGCACTGCAGAAGGGATCGGTGAGCGTGATTCCGCTGTCCGATTTGAAGGGCAAGATCAAGGAGTACACGCGCCAGGCGATGGCGAATTGCCCCTATAACGACGCGATGCTGACGCGAGCGAAGCCGCCGGTGAGCGGACCTTCGATTGTGCCGCAACAGGTGGGCGCGGGATCGCCGATCAAGCATGTGATTTACATCATTAAAGAGAATCGGACTTACGATCAGGTTTTAGGCGATATCGCGAAGGGGAACGGCGATCCGCGACTGACAATTTTTGGGCGGAAGGTGACGCCGAATCAGCACCGGCTGGCAGAGCAGTTTGTGTTGTTCGATAACTTGTACTGCGATGGCGAGGTGTCGGTGGACGGCCATTCGTGGTCGAATTCGGCGTACGCGACGGACTTTAACGAGAAGCGCTGGCCGCCGCAGTATGGTGGGATTTCGGCGGCGGTGAATGGGCCGGCAACGATCCCGGCGTCCGGACACATGTGGGATTTGGCGGCGAAGAAGGGGCTGACGTATCGTTCCTATGGCGAGTATGCTTCGCGAGTAAGCGAGGGCGATCAGATGGATGCGGCGCCGGGGGTGACTGGGCTTGTTGGACATGTGGCGCCGAAGTTCCGGCTACCGGGGATGCGAGATACGGACAATGTGAAGGCGTTTTTTGACGAGTTCTCACGTTTTGAAGCGGAGTACGATTCGCCGGATCCGTTGAAGCGGCTGCCGAATTTTGTGGTGATGAGTTTGGGGGAGAATCATACGCAAGGCACGCGGGCGGGTGCGCCAACGCCATCGGCGGCGGTGGCGAATAACGACTGGGCGGTGGGGCAGTTAGTGGATCGCGTTTCGCATTCGAAGTACTGGGCGAGTACGGCGATTTTCATTATCGAGGACGACGCGCAGAATGGGCCGGACCATGTGGATTCGCGGCGGACGGTGGGGTTAGTTATATCGCCTTATATTAAGCGTGGGTCGGTTGACTCCACGCTGTACACGACTTCGTCGATGCTGCGGACGATGGAATTGTTATTGGGATTGCCGCCGATGACACAGTATGATGCGGGAGCTACGCCGATGTATGCGGCTTTTATGGATGCGGCGGATTTGACGCCGTACAAGCATGTCGGTCCGGAGGTGGATGTGAATGCGAAGAATACGGCGTTGGCGTGGGGGGCGAAGGAGTCGGGCGAGATGGATTTTTCGGACTATGACCGGGCGCCGGAGTTTGCGTTGAATGAGATTTTGTGGAAGTCGGTGCGCGGGGCTCGTTCCCCGATGCCGCTGCCAGTGCGGCACTTTCATTTTCGGTATTAGAAGTTAGGCGGCTTCGCCGCCAAATGTTATTCAACCGTTGACGATGGCTTTAACAGACACCATCGAACAAGTAAGATGTCTAAGCCTCAAGTCCGCGGCCGGCCCGTTGCGTGGTGGTAGAGAGCAGCCCAATTGGGATTTTTCCGCCGAGCGGATTGAGGAGAAGCAGGGCTCGTCCGGCGCCGAAACTCATCGCGCGTACATCGCCAGCTTTTTGCCGCTCGACTCCTGGCCCCAGCCTTTTTTTACATTCTTCTTTCGCGGCGGAAATAAAGGCGTCGACGCGACCGCTGAAAGCCTTATTCACGCAGGCTCCCAGAGCGCTTCTGGTGTCACAGGCGCAACGGTCGTCGAAGTATTCATTGCAGGGCAAAACTACGGCGGTCGTGTCCTCGACCGGGTGGTCTTCAATACGGCTACTTACTACGCGAATCTCACAACCGCTAAGGAGCGTCCACATTACGCCGTCGCGTTCCTTCACTCGCGAAAGGTCGAGACCGTCGCCGGGATGGTCGCCGTTGAACATGCTGCGCCCGCCTAAGGCCCGGATCCTCTCCCGGATCGTGTCGCATGCCGTCGCGACGGCGGCCCTGTAGTTCCCATCGTTTCTGGGCCAGTAGTAGCGAGACAGAGCAACTGGCAGATTGCTCGAACAAGGAACAGGACGTAGAGTTCTTGCAATGTCTCGACCATTGTCTGGAAGTATTGGAGCCGGAATCGAGAGCGATATTGCTCGAATACTATGCCGCCGGGCCGCGCATGGCGCAGCGGCAACGAACGGCGGACTATATGGGGTTGAGTTCGAACGTGCTGTGCAACCGATTGTGGGTCCTGTTGTGCCGCACGCCGATCATACTCCGTTTCTGTTACTGCCGAACCAGTAAAGGAGCGCGTACAGCGCGACGGAACAGAACACGAACACACCCCACCAAATCCGGAAGTCGCGCCAGCCGGAATAGCGCCCTGCAAGTTCCGCTGGTAAGCGGGCGTAGCGCAAATTCCAGATCACGCCCTCCACCTGGCTTCTTTCCGGAGGTTTCGTGGCAAGGGTGACGATGACCATCAGCACCACGCAAAACACCCACGCCATAAAAGCCCGATGCAGATAGTTGATGCCCGGAAGCAGCCAGTACTGCAACAAATAGCCGAACGGAAGACCGAGAGACACGGTGGCCAATGCGCCAGACGCGTTCGCCCGCCGCCAAAGAATCCCCGCCGTGAAGATCACGGCGAACGGCGGCGCGATATAGGCAAAGACGTCCTGGATAAGCAGGAACAGAAACGAGTCTTTCAACGTCGCGTAGTAGAACGCGATGACGACGCCCAGCGCCAGCGTGACCGCCCCGCTCCATTGGCCCACGTACACTCGACGGCGCTCGGAGGCATCGGGGCTCCAGTAGCGCTGATAGAGATCGATCGTCACCAGCGTCGAAGTCGAGTTGACCATCGAAGAAAGAGTCGACATCAGCGCGGAGGCCATCGCCGCCAGTATCAGCCCGCGCAGTCCCGCCGGGATCAATTCACGCACCAGAGTGAGATAGGCATGGTCGGGCCGCTCCAGGTTTGGATACAGCTTCCAAGCGATGATGCCGGGAAGTACGAAAAGGAACGGCACCAGCATTTGGAGGAATCCCGCGAAGACCACTCCCATGCGCGAATGCCATTCGTCGCGCGCGCCAAGGCAGCGCTGTACGATGTGCTGGCTGGCGCAGTTGTACCAGAGCCCGATGCTTAAAAACCCAGTAAATACGCCCGTTGCGGGAAACACCGGGTCCGACGATGGCCGGAACAGCACGAACTTATCCGGGAACTCCTGCATCAGCGAAAACACTCCACCGGCCTTCAAAATTCCCAGCACCGGCACCAGCAGTCCGCCCACCAGAATCACTATCATCTGCAGGAAGTCGGTCCATGCGGCCGACTTCAAGCCGCCGTAGATCGTATACGCTCCCGTGATCAGGGCAAGGGAGAAAATGCCCACTCGGATATCGATGCCGGCAATGCTTTCGAGCGCCAGTCCCCCGGCGTACAGGGATCCCGCGATGATAGATGCAACATAACCCAGCGCCAGAAACACCGCGAACAGATACCGCAGCGCTGGACTGTAGCGGCGCTCCAGGAACTCCGGCATCGTGAAAACACCGCTGCGGATGTAGTAAGGAAGGAAAATCCACACGAGCATCGAGTAGACGATCCAGGCGTTCCATGTGAACGCCGCCACCACAATCCCCTGCGAATAGGCCGCGCCCACCTGCGCGATGAAGTGCTCCGTACTCACCACTGTCGCGACGATCGAGGTGCCAATCACATACCACGGCAGGTCCCGGTCGCCCAGGAAATAATCCTTCACCGTCTTGCGCCCCGTGCGGGATACATAAAACCCAAGCCCCACCGACGCCAGGATGTAGACCCCGAAGACCGCCAGGTCCAGCGGGTTCAACCCCATCCCGCCACTCATTGCGGGGACACTGTCTGCAATGTTAACGATCCCTCGGCTTGGTTCAGACGGATGAGTCCGGTAGCCGCGTCGAAGTCTCGATGTTCCGCTCCATTCACCCGCACACTTTTCACTGGCATTCGCAGGTGTACATGCAGATCCGCTTTGCGCGGCGGCGGCGTGATGGTCATTCGAATGCCCCCGGCCGATGAATCCACACGAAAGGACATGGGACCAAAATAGGTCGGCGCCATTTCCATCCGGATTGTCTTGCCCGGCTCCAGCCAAGCGCGGGGAACACCGCGCATAACGTGAATCACGCCTGTCTCCACGTTGTTACGCAAGTCCTCCTGAAGGAGCATTTGCCGCAACAGGAACAGGGTTTCCGAGTTCGCGGCGGAGTTGGGGAACGAATACTCCGGACTCATGAATCCGCCCAACTTCGTGTTGTAGTAGATAAACGGCGACCCCTCAGACGCGGAGTAAACGTGCCGCGACATTCCATACGCCAACCGTCCATAGAAGCCCAGCAGGAATCGATTCACATCGCCGCCCCGCAGGCGGAAATCGAATAGACCCTGGTTGTATACGTTGTTCAGCCATCCGTAGTGCGGTTCATCGGACGGCCGCCGCCGCGCTCTTGTGTTCCCCAGTACGAATGCGCCTCGCTCCTCCAGGTACCGCGCCAGCCACTCGGCGACATCGTCACCTGGATTGAAGAAGTTGTACTGAAACTGCATCTGGACCCAGTAGGCGAAGTAGGTGCCTTGCAATCTCCCGTTGGCAAGATGATCGTACGGTTCCGGCCCGAACTCGGCGGTGTCGCGGAAGTAGAGCGTCTGCAGATCGACAAAGGGCGGCCGGTCCGGCAACCGGATGGCGGCCTGCCGCATACCGTTCATCAGGTCGGTCCGGAATTCGCGGGCTTCCTGGCGATAACGCACGCCGCGGATCGGGTCGATGCCCGTGCGGACCAGGAACTCGCCGAGATCCTGCAAGCCCTGGCAATTGGTGATTGAATGGCCCGGCACGTAAGCGGTCTCTGTGGCCGCGCGCAGATCCACACCGGGCTTGTCGGGCGGCAGAAACCCCCAGTGCCACGGCTTCCTGCCATCCACCAATTGCATAGTGGAGCGCCGGTCCCGAATGATCTCTTCGGCCACGCGAAGGATGTCTTCTTTGAACCTGTGAAACGCCGCCGTGCTTCCCGTCAGGCGATAATTTTCCAGCAGATGATGGAACGGCATCGCCCGCCGGTTCTGATACTTCCGCCCGGCGGCGGCTGGTGTGATGCTTGTCCGGAACGCCTCCGGCAGCAATGCGGTCGAATATTCCCGCTGTCCATACAGCGCAAAAACATGGGCCCCGAATCCGTTCTCAAAGGGATAGTAAGAGTTGTTGTACCACAGGCCCGCGCCATAGGTAAAAATCGGTCCATCATTCAGGACCATGTTGGTCAGAAGGAGCGCCTTCCAAACACGGTTCACGCGCTCTTCCGGAACTTCGAGTTGCATCCCGCGGGTCAGTATGGCTTCCCACAGACTTCGCGTGGCCGAGAGCGCCGCCTCGTAGCCGGCGGCCAGCGGCGCGCGTACCCGGCCATTCTTGTCCGGCCGGTAGGGAATCTTGAAGTAGACATCGGCGCCGGCGCCCGGCTCTAACGCGAATCGCTCCGGCGAGTGCTTCAGCAGCACCGCTCCCTCTTCGTCGACCACTCGGCCTTCCTCGGACTTAGCCGTGCCCCTAACCAACTCGACGCTGCCGTGGACCGCTCCCTCACGCTTCACCTTGCCTGGATTCTCAATACGGAAATGCACCCATGCGACGTCCCAGCCGTCCTGTTCACCCGCCGGCCGTACGGCGAACGCACGCTGCGTGTAGCGCAAGCCGTCATGCGTGTAGGCGGCCGTGAGAATCGGCAGATACCCCTTTTCAAATCCAACGCGCGAATAACGGTCGCCATCTTTTCCAAACAGCTCGCCGGAGGCGCCGACGCGGAAGACGACGTTGGTGTTGGCCGCCAGCACCTGGCCCGGCGCGCCTTTCCATCGCCCTCGAATCAGATTGGCGGAGATCGCTCCATTGAACCAGAACATGAATTCGTCCTGATCCCCCGCGGCTGGTTTCGCCGGATCCGACCACGTTCCAAGCACGGTCCTATCCAGCACTTTGCCGGGATAGAAGGCACTCACCGAAGCGAACGATGGCTCCCCGGCCGCCATCGCCTTCCGGCCCAGCGGATCGTCGAGGCCTTCCCACATTTGGTCCTCATACTGCTTTCCGCGTAGCATCGCATCGCGTTCCGCCGCCGTGAGAATGGACTCTTCCGCCCAGGCTCGCGTCATCGCCGCGAATTTGTGCCGCAGTTCATCCTGAGCAAAGCAGGGAAGCGCCAGAAGAACAAATAGCAATCTCATTCGGAGTGGCCACTAGGGTATCGCCATGCTACTGCCAGAAGCAACACCGCACTCGCCGCCGCGCCCATGGCGGCGACGCGCATGATGAATTCGATCCCGTAACTATCTTTCGAGAAGCCGGCAAATAGAATCGCCAGTCCGCCCGCTGAACCGCCGATCATCGTCAGCACTCCGGCCGCCATCCCATAGGAACGCACTGGGACAACGTCGTATGCCGCGGCCATGGTGTTCGCCATCATCACGCCGGAGAAGATTCCGAAGAACCCGCCGGCCGCCGTGGCGAGCGTCAGTTCCGTCGCCGCAAAGGTCCAGACCGCGAATGGCGCACTCGCCAGCAAACCGGCCCCGATCACCAGGTATCGTCCCATGGGAGCGCGGCGCCTTGCCCAGTCGCCGCCGATTCCTCCCGCGACGATTCCCGCCAACGCGCCCATCTGCACGTATAGCGTCGCTTGGAGGCCGCTCGCGCTCAGGCTCAGTTGGTACTTCTCGTGCAGCCAAAACGGCAGCCACGCGTAGATAGTCCACAGCATGGCGCACAGTCCGAAGAAGGCCAGCGCCAGCGCGCCGTAGTGCCGGTTGACCAGATCCCGCATCAGCCCGGATTCTTTCCTCGCGGAGACGATATTCCCGATAGAACGGCGAATCAAAATCCACAAGGCCGCCAGCCACACGACGCCGGCAACCGCGAGGCACAGGAATGCACTGCGCCAACCGTACCGCTCGGCCATCCAGCCGCCAAACCATCCGCCCGCCGCGACACCCGCAAATTGCGCCGATCCGTGAAACGCGATGACGCGCGATCGAACTTCCGTGGAGTGGAGCGCGCCAAGCAGTCCGACCGCCGCCGGAAAGTAGAGCGCCTCGGTAATTCCCATAGCAGCACGCCAAACAAGCAAGGAGGCGACCGACATGCTCAGACCGGTTGCCAGCGTTGCGGCGCTCCACAGGAGCAGGCTGATCAGGATCATCCGCGGGTAACCGAACCGGTCGGCAAGTCGTCCACCCAGCGGCGAAGCGAGCGAATAGAACCAGATGAACAGGGAACCGATCAGCGCCAGCGCCGAGTCGCTCATCGCGATGTCGGCCTTCAGCGCCGGCAGCAGCGAGAAGATCACCTGCCGGTCAACGTAGTTTAGAAAGTACGTCAGCCAAAGCACGGCGATAAGTGCCCAATTAATCCGGTACAATTATTCGAGTCTAACCGATGCTTGCGTTGAATCGCCGTCACTTCCTGTCGTTGGCCGCCGCGGCATCCGCATCGGCCCGCACCACGCGGGAAGGCCCGGAAGCCCGCGGCAGCTATGGCGTGGTGGCCGCAGAGCCGCCCGATAGCGCAAGGGCCGGCGCGCGAATGCTGCAGGACGGCGGCAACGCGATCGACGCCGCGGCGGCCGCATGTCTCGCGGCCTGCATGTTGGAGCCGCAAATGGTGGACCTGGGCGGCTACGTTCTTTGCGCCGTCGTTCTCGACGCCAAGACCGGGCGCGTCTGGAATCTCGATGCAAACTCGGTCTCCCCCGCCGCGGCGACGGAATCGATGTATGAGGTGGGGCCTAAGGGGCTCGGCCGCGGCATAAATGAAAATGAGTACCAATGCTCGGTGCGCGGCGATCTCAACATCGGCGGCCCGCTCGCCGTGGGCGTGCCTGGCGTAATGGGCGGAATCGGCCGGTTGCACGAGAAGTGGGGACGTCTGAAGTGGCCGGCGCTCTTTCAGCCGTCGCTCGAACTACTGGATCGCGGGTTCCCGTATGGCAACGTGGTGACCGGCATTCGCAATCGCGAAAGCGTTATCCGATCCCTTCCCGCGGCGCAAAAGCATCTGATGCCCGGTGGAAAGATCCCCGATGCGACGGACATCTGGCATCGTCCGGACATGGCGGGAACCCTCCAGCGTTTGGCGAAGAGCGGATGGCGCGACTTCTATGAAGGAGAACTCGGACGCGCCATTGCCGGCCACGTGCAGAGCTTGGGCGGAATCCTTACGCGGGAGGACATGAAGCGTTTCGAACCGCGCATCGTCGCATCCTATGAATCGTCGTTCCGCGGCGCCCGGATTCACAGTGGGATTTTGGCAAACGGCGGTCTCAGCGTTGCGCAGTTGCTGAATATGTGGGATTGCCTTCCGCCGCAGCCGCTTACCGATCCGATGTATTGGCATCAACTGATCGAAGCGGGCAAACTCGCATGGCGCGATCGCCTGCGGTATTTCGGCGACGGAGTGGATCCGGAACGTTTCTTGAGCAAGGATTACGCGGCTGGCAGGATCGAGGCGTTGCGGATGTTCCCCAAATCCATTGACCGGCAAGTCATGTCTCCGGCCGGTACCAGTCCAGGCACCGTGAATATCAGCGCCGCCGATGCGGAAGGGAACATCGTGGCGGTCACGCTCTCGCACGGCGGATCGTTCGGATCCTGTGTGACGGTCCCGGGAACCGGAATTACGCTGGGTCACGGAATGTCCCGCTTCGACCCGCGCCCGGGCAGGCCGAACTCGGTGGGTCCGAGCAAGCGGCCGTTAAACAACGTTTGCCCGACCATTATTCGCCTGCCGGATCGGGTTGTTGCCCTCGGACTCCGCGGCGGACGGAGGATCGTGAGCGTCGCGGCGCATGCGTGCCGGCAGATCGTGGAGCATGGCGCGAGCGGGCTCGAAGCGGTGAAAGCGCCGCGGCTGCATGTCGAGGAACAGGAGCCTGTCGAAGTGACTCGTGGCCTTGACCAGAGCATCGTCGGCAAACTGAATGCATTGGGACACGAAGTGCGCGTCGCCAATGACGTTGCGGGGCCGGCCAACGTCTGCGAGCGGCTGAAGGACAAATCGCTGCGGGGCGCGAGCAATGTCTGGGCGGTTGGCGTCAGTTGAATCGCCGACGGCGGACCGTTCAAAATTCCCAGACTAGCAGCACCACCTCGTTAGGCAAGCACTCGCCCGCAGCCACGAAGATTCCCCGTGCGAGCCATTCGTGCCTCGCCGCTGACGCAGCGAACACCGGCGATGTGCGGAACTTGTATTCGGAGGGGTCGACCCATTCACCTGCCGCTATCCGGAGCGTTACCGATTCAGGCCTATGGCGAAGGCCGCGGTTGGTCACACCGATGCAATCGCCGTCGTCTGTTTTGAGTACATATCGAGCGTGAATTTCCGTTATGCCGTTCGCGACTCCAGCGAGGCGAGGCCCGCAAAACAGGCCGCCGGTTATGGGAATCATGCGGCGCGCGCCAATGATAATTGGATCGCCGACGCGAATACGGGCCTCGAAAACAAAGCTAGGCGCCAGCGGGTTCATGTGTTTCCCTGCCTGTTGAGCCACTTGCGGTCGAAACCCGCTGTCACTTTGTAGGACTGAGCGATGGTCTCCAGTTCTAGCTGGGAGATCACGTCATCCAATCGGGCGAAACCATGCGGCGCCCGCTCCTCGACAATCCGCATCACAACCTCCGGCCCCATGCGTCGATTGCTGTGGACAATCGCGGCCGTGGCGTCGAGGTGCTTCCGCTCATAGCGCGTCAGCGCTTGCGCGATATCCGTTGTTTCGGCGATGACCGCGCCGAGCGCGGCGGCATCAAGGATTGCCTGCGACGCTCCGTTCGAACCGATCGGATACATCGGGTGAGCCGCATCGCCGAGCAGCGTCACGCGTCCGAATGTCCACATGGACACGGGATCGCGATCCACCATCGGGAATTCATAGATGTCCCCGGCGCCCGCGATCAGTTCCGGTACGTTGAGCCAATCGAACCGCCAGGTGTCGAAAGCCGGGGCAAACGATTCTTTGTCTCCTTTACGGTTCCAGCCCCGTTTGGGTGGATAGGCTTTGTTCCCCAGATTCAGCTCGGCGATCCAGTTGATCAATTCCCCGCCACCGGCGGACCTTGTTTAAGAACATCCCGTTGGGACGCGGCGAGAAAGCTCCCAAAATTCAATTCCGCTGGGAGGCTTACAACGTGTTTAATCATACGCAGTATGCCGGGCTTGACACGACCGCGCGTTTTAATCCGGCGGGCCAGCAGATCAATGCTACGTTTGGACAGGTCACCTCGACCAGGACCGCCAGGCAAATGCAGGGATCGCTGCGCTTCCAATTTTAAAGAGACAAGCATCATGTACTCGTTTCGACTGATCGCCGCCGCCGCCGCGGTACAGGCCGCGGCGTTTGCGGGGATTCACGATGCCACGTTCCATAGCACCTGAGCTATGCACAGCAATGAGCCCGCCTTTGCGGGGAGATCGCGATGAACCATTTGGGGACCCCGAGAACATGGGGTAAAACAGAAGTGTCGCGAAGATTTCAGCTTCGCGAACCGACCCCAAGGA
>Ga0163151_10005421_pt1 | contig 16320 bp, 13 predicted proteins | sample OliLakLV19MP5IB2_FD_145596 | JGI IMG/M metagenome (GOLD analysis project Ga0163151, IMG submission 145596) | Freshwater microbial mat bacterial communities from Lake Vanda, McMurdo Dry Valleys, Antarctica - Oligotrophic Lake LV.19.MP5.IB-2 | ecosystem: Environmental > Aquatic > Freshwater >...
AGCGTATTCCGTGCGCGCGGTAGAGGTGCACGCGCCCACTGCATCGGCGCTCATCGATCGGCTGCGGAGCCCGGCGGCCGCCGTTCAGCGCTGTCGGAGTGTGATTTCGTAGGGGTACGAGGCGTCAGGGCCGCCGACGATCCGCACGGTTCCGGCGAGCAGATCGGCCAGCGGCACGGTCTGCGAGACGACCATGAACTCGCCGCGTGCGCCACCCTCGTTACATGAGGCAACACCGCCGACAAACTCACCCTCCCCGTCGTCCCGGAACGTGAAGAGCACGCGCACGTTCTCCCGGAGGTCGACGCCGTCGAGCGAAATCAGTCCGGTCGCGAGCGGCGCGGCGATGCAGCCATCCTCGGGGAGCCCCAAGTCGACGCTGCGAGAGCCGATCACCAGTCCCGCCTCCACCTCCATGACACGGTCGCCCGGATTCGGCTGCACGACGACACTGACCGAGAGGTCGAGGGTCACGGGCTCGATCTCGATCCTGCCGCCCCGCCAATTGGCACTGGTGCGTGCCTCGCTCCATACCGCTGTCGGCACGTAGGGGCTAAAGATCGTGGTCCCCACCGCGTCGGTCAATTGCACCTCGACCCAGTAGACGCTGCCACGGCACAGGTCGCTGAACGTGACGGCCTGACTTGTTCCGTCACCCGGCGCGCTGCCACGCACCTCGCGCACGGTTGTGCGGCCCGAGCAGTCGCCCATCAGGCGCGCAGTGAAGGACGCCGCGCGGTCGGTTCGGAGGTCGAATTGGATGCCGGCGCGTCCTCCCTCGTCAAGAAGTCGCAGCTCAGCATCGGTGTCGAGTTGGGCGAACACTGGGTCGATCTGGTCATCGTTGCGGTAATTGAGATCGCGCTGAGTCCACCATGAGTTGCTTTCCTGGTTGCCTTCGCGCCAAGTCACCTCGATCACCATGTCGCTCACCGGGTTGCCCCCCGCGGTAACGGTTTGCACCCGGAATCGGGACGTGGGCGGCAGATCGCAATACCCAAGACAGTGGTCAACGCCGAGGTCAAGCGCAATCTCTTGAGTAGCTCCACCGTCGATTCGGCCCGATAACAAGACCACAGTGTCGCCGGTCCAATTGTGGCCGACGAGTTCTGCCCCGTCGCATACCAAGCCGCGTTCCGGAGTGAGCCACGGCCTGCCGTCGGCGATCTCCTCGGCCGTGGGGCCGGTCCAGCCACCACACCACTCGTCTTCGATCGTGCCGATCGAGTACTCCGCCGCGTTCGGACCCACCCGACGGTCGTGCCCGATCGCTGTGATTGTGAAGGTCGGCACCACTTGGTTAGGGCTCTCGAGCCACGTCGACGCCGTGCGCAAAGATCGGTCGCGTGACCAGCTCGGGGAATCCTCGTCGAACCAGCGGATGCAGACAAAGATGTTCGAGCCCTCGGGCGCCCGGAACGAGGTCATCGTGGATCGGGTGAACGCGAGGTCGTATTGATTGCGGTCAAGCACCTCGCGGCTAACCTCCGAGGTTCGCGCGGCGCGGACTGGAGACAGCTCCCCGCCGAGGTCCGGGCCGGTAATGCAATTGTTGACGCGGGCCAGGGAGTCGACCCACCATGCGCGGATCTCGACCACCTCGTTGGCTCGGTGCGGCGCGACCGCGATCAACGCCTCGCTGAGATAGGGGTAGATCAGTGGCGACGGCTCGTAGCGGGTCTCCCCCGCCACGAACAGACCCGTCGGCTGGGCGACCGAACGGCCGGTGTCGTCGATGGCGACGACGTCGTAGGCGTACTCGGTGCCGAGGCGAAGGCCGGTGAGGACGCTGCAGTGGTCCAGTTCGGTCCACGGGCCGGCGAACTCCGTGGCAATTTCGATGAGACTGTTCCACTTATTGGTGGCGAACAGCGGCGTGCGCAAAGATAGCGTGCTCACGTCGCTCGGATCGGCGACCGGCCAGTAGGTGACGGCGATGTCAGACGGAGTGTTCGTGCGCACTCCAAACGGAACGTCCTCGAAAGCCGGATCCTGCCAGGCGCACGTCGGCTGCCCTGGCGCCGGAGTGATCGAGGGGTACGGGTATCCGATCACCGTGATCGCGGGTCGGGTCAGGGCCAGAACGGTCGATCGCTCCCCTTCAGGGCAGTCCGCCGGTGCGGTTCCATCGACCGGCGCGCAGGGATCTGCGAGCCGTTCGCCGCCGACGATGTAAACGCCGAGATCGTCGCCGCTGACCAGGTCTTCGACGGGGTCGGTCTCGGCGGAGTCGGTCTCGGCGGAGTCCGCCTCAGCGCCCGGCGCTTCAGAGGCAGTGCCCCCGGCGGCAATTGCGTCGAGCACGGCATCAAAGTCCGAGCCGGATCCCTCGCCATCGGGGCCCTTGGTCACAATTTCGATCGACCCGACCTCGGCGCTCCCCTCGCCCTCTAGCGAGCGCTCCGGCGCTTCGGCGTCAGCCAGCTCGCCGAAGGAGCTCGGAGCCAACACGGGCACGACCCGGGGCTCTACGCCGTCGGACGACACCGGAGTCACCGGCGGATTGACGATCGCACCGACGACGAAGAACGACCCGAAACCGAGCGCCGCGATGACGACCACCGAGATGAGGAGGCGGAGGGGAAGTGGGAGCGCATTCATGGTCGGCCTATACGAAGCAGGTGACGTTAACGACGACGGCGGAGGAGTTGCTGGTCAGCGAGCCGTCCGTCGCAACCAGAGTGAAGGTGACGTTTCCGTTGATGCCGAAGTCTGCAGGGTTGTACACGAGGCTCCAGGTGTTCCCGGAGCCCGTGAGCGGCCTGGATCCGGTGTCCGCCCCGCTGAGCGTGGCGGTGACGCCGGTGACGCCGATGTTGTCGCTCGCCTGAACGCTGATCGTGGTCGTCTCGGTCCTGCCGAGGTAGCCGGCCGTGCAACCCAGCTTGGTCGAGCTCGCCGAGACCTGGCCAAGCGACGGGGGCGTGTTGGCAGGAGGAGCAGGAGGAGCAGGAGGTGCCGACGGCGCAGGCTGTCCGGGCACGGGCACGGGCTCTTCGACAGGAGGCGGGACGTCGTCGGCCGTGGCGGTGACGATGGGCACGTCGCAACCGCTCACCTCAAGGGCATCGAGCGCGGGTTGCCCGGCATCCGCATCGGCGGCCTCAGCGGGGATCCATACCGTCGTGCCAAGATTGAACGGGTTGCGCACCCCGAGGAACGCGCCGTCCTCGCTGCGGGAGATCGCCAACACGCGGCTATCCTGCCCGAAGGCGACCACAGGAGCGCCGCCGGGGCAGTCCAGCCCATCAACGGTCCTGGCGAAAATGATAGTGGTTGGCGCTGGGTCGGCAACGAACACGTCGGACGCAGCCAGTGCGGCACCGGTGCCGACGGCGATCGCGGCGAGGGCTGCCGTCGCGGTAAGCCAGATCGTGCTCGCAGAGAGACTCATGTTCTTGCAACGTTTGAGAGGGGCTTCGAGGTTGATAACGTTCGAAACTTCGAGACGATCCGCGTCGCCAGAATATCCACGCGCGTGTTGAGCGAATGCGCTGTGATTGCCTCAACGCGAGCCAAACCGGGCGTTCTGACACCCACGATATCGATGCCGCTTGGCACGTGTGTTCCCCCCTTGAGCGGAAAAAGCCGCGCTGTGGATGAGTCTCAGCTACCTCCACGAGACTCTGGATCGGCGGCAATCAACCGTATGGTCAACCTACTTGCACGAGCGTTGTTCGCACAATCCTTCCGTCCGCAAGCGGTCGTGGCAGCATCGCGCGCCCCTACCGCGTGGCTGGGGCGCACCCGGTGCGGAGGACGCCGCGCCGCGCGGCCGGGCCGCCTTCGGGGGTGCGCGGCGCGCCGTCCTCCGCGACCGTGGTGACTGGGCGTGTAGGCGCGACGGATGAACTGCTCGCGAAGACGGCGAACGCCCCAAATCCGGTCGGATCCGGGGCGTTCGCGTGCGCGGAGCTAGGCGCCGACCTTGAACCGAGCGAAGCCGGTCACGGTGATGCCCGCGTCAGCGGCGACCTTGGCGATCGTGACCTTGTTGTCGCGCGCGTAGTCCTGATCGAGCAGAGCGACCTGCTTGAAAAAGGCACCGAGGCGTCCCTCGACAATCTTCGGCAGCGCAGCATCCGGCTTGCCCTCGTTGCGGCTGATCTCCTCGACGATGCGACGCTCGTTCTCGACATCGTCGCTCGGGACATCCTCGCGGGTCAAGTAGCTTGGGGACGCGAACGAGATGTGCTGGGCGATGCCGCGCGCCGTTTCGGCATCGGCACCGGTGTACGCGACAACGACGCCGACCTGCGGTGGCAGGTCTTTGCTGGTGCGGTGCAGGTAGATCTCGAACTTGTCACCGGGAAGCCGGGCTAAGCGACGCAACTCGATCTTCTCTCCAAGGATCGCGGCCTCGTCGGCAATTGTTGACGCGACCGTGCCAGCACCAGCCTTCATCGCCAGGGCCGCATCAACTGTTTCGGCACCCGAGTCGGCGAGGGCCTGCAGCACGGTGTTGCCGAGCGCAATGAACTTGTCACTCTTGGCAACAAAGTCGGTCTCACAAGCAAGCTCGATGAGCGTGGTTGCGGTCGCGCTCTGCACCGCTGCAACAAGGCCCTCGCTGGTTGAGCGGTCACTGCGCTTCGCGTTGCTTTTGGCACCGCGCAAGCGCAACAGCTCAGTGGCCTTCTCGAGGTCACCGCCCGCTTCGACAAGAGCATTTTTCGTTTCGACCATGCCGGTGCCGAGGCGATCGCGCAGGGTCTTGAGGTCGTCGAGGCTAAAGTCGGCCATCGTTGTGGATCCTTACTTGGTTGCGGGCTACGAGGTACGGACTATGCGGTTGCAGGCTTCTTCGGTGTGGCCTTGACGGTCGGCTTGGCTTCAGACTTGGCTTCAGACTTCGCTTCAGACTTCGCTTCAGACTTCGCTTCAGACTTCGCTTCAGACTTCGGCGCAGCTGTCTTCGCTGGCGCTTTCGGCGCGACGGTCTTGGCAGGGGTCTTCTCAGCAGCTGTCGCCTCCGCTTCGATCTTCGCCTCGGTCGTCGCGTCAGACTCGACATGGTGCTCGGGCACGATCGTCGGGTCTGCGGCGGCCTCGTGCTCGGCAACGAGCGCGTCAGCGTCGTTCTCCTCGACCGGCACTGCGGCCGCGATGACCTCGGCGACAGCCGCGGCATCCGTGTCGCCTGCGACGGCACCATCAACGGCTTCGATCTTCTCGGCGGTCGACGACGGGGTTTCCGAGGCCTGCAGCAGTTCCGCCTCCCAAGCCGCGAGTGGCTCGACTTCAACACCCTCTTCAGGCTTCTGGTGACGCTGAATGAGGCCTTCGGCAGCGGCATCCGCAATGATGCGGGTCAAGAGCGCAACCGAGCGGATCGCGTCGTCGTTACCCGGAATCGGGTACTGCACCTCGTCTGGGTCGCAGTTCGTGTCGAGAATGCCGATAACGGGGATGCCGAGCTTGCGCGCCTCGTCGATTGCGAGGTGCTCCTTCTTGGTGTCGACCACCCAGATCGCGCTCGGGGTCTTCGTCAGGTTGCGGATGCCGCCAAGCGACTTGTGCAACTTGTCGAGCTCGCGCTTCTTGATCAGCAGTTCCTTCTTGGTGAACCCGCTCTTGGCAGTGTCCTCGAAGTCGAGCTCTTCGAGCTCCTTCATTCGCGCGAGGCGCTTCGACACGGTCTGGAAGTTCGTGAGAAGTCCACCGAGCCAACGCTGGTTCACGTACGGCTGGCCGACGCGGGTCGCCTGTTCTGCGATCGTTTCTTGCGCCTGCTTCTTGGTGCCGACGAAGAGAATCGTGCCGCCGTGAGCGACCGTCTCCTTCACGTAGTCGTACGCCTGGTCAATAAAGCCGAGCGACTGCTGCAGGTCGATGATGTAGATGCCGGAACGCTCGGTAAAGATGAAGCGCTTCATCTTCGGGTTCCAACGGCGGGTCTGGTGCCCGAAATGAACGCCGCTGTCGAGCAGCTGGCGGATTGTGACAACGGCCATGGCCGTGCTCCTTCGTTGGCACACTCGCGTGCACCGATCTCAGTTGTTCTTCCGTACCCGGTCGGGGCGGAACCTAGTGCCCGGGCACACGTCCACCCCGGTTTCCCGGGGACTGATGGAGTGTTTGCCACGCTCGACGAGGAGCGCTATAGGCACGCGTAGTCACCGCGATTGCTCGCAGTGCTGTCAGAAGAGTAGCACCGCTCCCCCACTTGGTGCTGAGCTGCAAGAAACTGCACGGCCGCGCGTTGGTCTCCGACTCAGCGATCTCGACCGGCGATGCTTGGCGGATGCCGCGTCCGCCCGCCACCCGCCGGGTACCGGCCTGCGTGGTGGTGGTGTTCGCGCTTCTGCTGCCAGTCGACCTCGCGAGTGCGACGCCTGCCACCGCGAACGTCGCCGGCAGCTGGGCCTGGCCGGTCGAGCCGCCCTATCGCATCCTGCGACCGTTCATCGCGCCAGCAACGCAATACTCTGCCGGACATCGCGGCATCGATATTGCGGCTTCGAGCGCTCGAGTGTTCGCACCGAGCGCTGGGGTCGTGCACTTCACCGGGGTGGTCGTTGATCGGCCAGTGCTGTCGATTCGGCACCCCGGCGGGCTCATCTCGAGCTACGAGCCTGTGATTGCCATTGTTGTCGTGGGGCAGTCCGTTGCGCGCGGCGAACTGATCGGCCATGGGGTGGCCGGTCACTGTTCTGAGCTGTGCATCCACTTCGGAGTTCGGCGAGACGGCGAGTACGTCTCACCGCTCAACTATCTCGGCGGTATCCCCCGATCTATTTTGTTGCCGACGAGGTAGCGGGAGTGCTGGTGGGAGTGCTGGTGGGAGTGGTCTTGGGAGTGCTGGTCCACGGCGTCGCGGAGATCGCGCGACCGGGCCACCAGAACCGCTCGCGGGTGATGAACGCGAGCGACGGGACGATGAGGGTTCGCACGAGGAGCGTGTCGAGCAGCACACCGATGCACACGATGATGCCGATCTGGGTGAGTGTGATGAGGGGCAGTACGCCGAGCACCGCGAAGACCGCTGCAAGCAGAATCCCAGCGCTCGTGATTACGCCACCGGTGGCGGCGAGCGCGCGGATCATCCCGGTTTTGGTGCCGTGTTCAAGCGCCTCTTCTCTCGCTCTCGTTACCAGGAAGATGTTGTAGTCCACCCCGAGCGCGACAAGGAATAGGAAGCTGAACAGCACAACGTTGGTATCGATGGCGGGGAATCCGAAGAAGGCCTGGAACAGGAACCAGCTTGCACCGAGACTCGCGAAGAAGGACGCGACAACTGTCAGGAGCAGGAGCAACGGAGCGACCAAGGCCCGCAGCAGGACGATGAGCACGAGGAGCACGAGCACCAAAATCAGCGGGATCACGAGGTTCTGGTCGGCCAGTTGCGCGCGGTTGACGTCGAGCGCCTGCGCATCGAGGCCGCCGACGAGCGCCTGCGCCCCGTCGATCGAGCCGAGCTCGGAGCGCAGGCTATCGATGGCGGCAAAGGACTCCGGAGTTTCCGCAGAGGCGCCGAGAACGACGTTGACTTGAGTGATGTCGCCGTTCGACTCGCCGACGGTAGCCGAGTCAACGCCATCGACGGATGCCGCGACATCCGCCACCTCGTCTGCGAAGTCGGCGTTCGTGATCACGAACGCTGGCGAACCGCTGCCAGCAGAGAATGCGTCGGCAATGATCTCCTGGCCGACAACTGCCTCGGGCACCGCGGTGAAGCGCTCGCTCTGGTTGAGGCCGAGTTGTATCTGCGGCACGCCCAGCGACAGCGCCCCGAGCACGGCAACGCCGACGATCGCAACGGCAACCGGTCGCAGCGATATGCGCGTGCCGAGGCTATGCCAGAACCCGCGCTCGGTCGAGCCTTCGGTGCCGAATCGCGGAACATACGGCCAGAAGAGTCCGCGGCCGAACTGCACGAGCGCGGCGGGCAACACGACGAGCGCGAAGATCATTGCGACTACGACACCGCTGGCGCATGCAATGCCGAGCGCGCGGTTGCCCTCGAGTTGAGCGAAGGCGAGGGTCAGAAGAGCGAGCACAACAGTGCTGCCGCTCGCGATGATCGCTGGGCCCGCCCCCCGAAGTGCGCGGGCCATTGCCTCTCGGCGATCTTCATGGAGGCGCAGTTCGTCGCGATACCGCGCGATGAGCAAGAGTGCATAGTTGGTGCCAGCTCCGAAGACGAGCACCGACAGGATGCCCGTGACCGAGGCATCCAGAGTGATGCCGACCGCCGAGGAGACCCGCGTGGCGACGATGCCCGCTAGGCCGTCAGCGGTACCGACGACAACGAGCGGCACGAGCCAGAGCCACGGGCTGCGGTAGGTAATGAGCAGCAGCACGGCAACGACAATGACTGTCGTCAAGAGCAGGGTGAAGTCGGCGCCTTCGAATACCGCGGAGATGTCGACCGCGAAGCCCTCTGCACCGGTCAACAGAGCAGTGAGTCCATCAGGAAGGTCGGCGTTGGCGACCGCGCGTAGTTCGTCGGCGCGCTCAGTCTGGGCGGTAACGTCGCTGAGGATGTCGAGCGGCACGACGACGAGAGCCGCTGTGCCGTTGTCGGAAACGTTCGGCGGCGGGATAAATCCTTCGGGCGCGAACTCCGCAAGCTCAATGGATGCCGCGGCCACGGCCTCGACGTCGGCATCGGTCAGCTCTGCCCCGTCACGACTGAAGACGAAGAGGCCGCTCGTTGAATCGGCGCTCGGCAGATCCTCTTGGGCCGCAGCGGCCCGCGCGGACTCTGCTGAGGCCGGCAATCCAACCCCCGGCGATGTTTCTTCGGTCGCCCCGGAGCCAGCGGCAAACAACAGACCGGCGGCGAGGAACGCAACGACGAGAACGATCCAGGATGTTGTGCGGGCAGTGATGAACTTCGTGAGGCGGTTCATGGCTCTCTCTGGACTTGTACTACTCGGGTCTGTTATTAGATTAGTTAGCTATTCGCTCGTCAAACAACATAGCGCTAAACTAGCTCTCGTGCCAACCGCCTCGATAGATGCCTCGCGACAGCCGGCCGCTCGGCGTGCGACCGTGCTCATTCGCGAGTTCGTCGAGGTGAGCGAGGAGTTCGAGGCGCACGTCGGTCGCGAGCTCACCGTCAACCCGACCGATTTGCAGGCAATGGAGTTTCTCATCATGAACGGGCCACTTTCGCCGACCGAACTGGCTCGCCGACTCTCGATCAGCACAGCGGCTGTGACATCAGTGGTGGATCGCCTGGTCGCGCTTGGCCATGTGCGCCGCACCGAGCATCCGACCGACCGGCGCGGCATTCTTATCGTTCCGAGCCCCGCCTCCGTGGAACGCGCAATGCGAGCCCTGATGCCGATGATCACGGGCATCGACGCGGTGCTCGACGAGTTCAGTGCGGCAGAGCAGACCGTGGTGACGTCGTATTTGGAGCGGGTGCTCGAGGTGTACCGGGCGCAACTGCCGTCTTCGTAGCCAGGCCGCAACACCCACTCACGCACGCGGGTGGGCGATGCGGTAGCTCTCGCGAAGCCGCTCGGTTGAAACGTGCGTGTACAGCTGTGTCGTACCGAGACTCGCGTGTCCGAGCATCTCTTGCACGGCCCTGAGGTCAGCACCGCCGTCGAGCAAATGGGTCGCGGCAGTGTGGCGAAGGGTGTGCGGGCCTTTGGGTCCGCCGCCCGGCACGGTGGCGAGCAGTCTCGAGACGAGCTCGTAGACGGTGCGGGGCGTCAGCGGTCTGCCTTTCGCCCCGACGAACATGGCGTCAGTCGGGATGCTGCCTGCGAGAACCGATCGACCATGATCGAGCCACACATTGATCGCGCGCTGCGCGGGGATACCGAAGGGGACGACGCGCTCCTTGGACCCCTTGCCGAGCACCCGCACGGTGAGCCGGCCAAGATCGACATCGCTGGTGGCCAAGCCGGTCAACTCACTCACGCGCAGTGCGGAGGCATACAGCAGTTCGACGATCGCCTGATCGCGGATTGCGACTGCATCGCCACCATCGGCCCTGGTCGCAACACGCTCAAGAATTGCGTCCATCTGGCCGCGGTTGAGCACACGCGGGAGGTGGCGGTCGGAGCGGGGTGCGCGGAGCCGAGCCGCGGCATCCGCCGAATTGGGGGTTGTTCGCGCCAGCCAGGCGGTGAAGCTGCGCGCGGCCGCGGCCCTGCGAGCGAGCGTCGACTTGGCGAGGCCGGCCTGCGAGCCGCGCCAGAGCCAATCGCGCAACCGTTCGAGATCGAGTTCGCTCGAATCGTCAGCTCCGCGAGCAGCAGCAAACTCGACCAGCTGCCCGAGGTCAGATCGGTATGACCGCACCGTGTGCTCGCTGAAGCCGCGCTCTGCCGCGAGGTGCGCAGCGAAGTCATCGACGGCTCTGGCGAGATCCATGTGCCAATCGTCGCTCACGACGGGCGACATTCATTCGACCGCGATAGCGTTTCGACATGACCAACCGTTCAGCAGGAGTCGCTCTCATTACCGGGTCGAGCGCCGGAATAGGGGCGGAGTTTGCTCGCCAACTCGCCGGGCGCGGGCACGACTTGGTGTTGGTGGCTCGCGATGCCGCGCGACTTGAGTCGCTCGCGGTCGAGCTTCGTGAGCTCCATGGCGTTGCCGTCGAGGTGCTCGCCGCCGACCTGCTGGAGCCGAGTGCGCTTGCGCGGGTCGAGGAGCGAATCGCGGCATCCGATCGGCCGATCACGGTACTCGTGAACAATGCCGGATTCGGCCTGCACAACGCCTTCGATCTCAACCCGATCGATGACGAAGTGCGCTTGCTTGAACTGCTCGTAACGGTGCCGATGCGTTTGGCCCATGCCGCGCTGCGGCAGATGGTGGTGCAGCGCGGCGGCACGATCATCAACGTTTCGAGCATCGCGGCCTACGCGCCGCTGACGACCTACTCGGCGGCCAAGGCGTGGCTACACACGTTCAGTCGCTGGGCGAACGCCTACTACCGGCCGGCGGGCATCACGGTGACTGCCCTTGCGCCCGGATTCGTGCGCACCGAGTTTCACGCGCGCATGGACGTGGCGCGAGAGTCGATGGCGCCATCGTGGATGTGGCTCGATGTCGAACCCCTCGTGGGCACGGCGCTCCGGGCCGCTGACCGCGGGCGCGCAGTCTCGATCCCGAGCCTCAAGTACAAGTTCATCTCGCTAGTCGCGCGAGCGTTGCCGATGGGTTTCGTTACGCGGAGTGCGCGGCGGGAACGCTGGGCAGAATTGAGCTGACCTGAACTGCACGAACTGAGGCTCAGGCGCTCGCTGAGGCTCAGGCGCTCGCTGAGGCTCAGGCGCTCACTGAGGCTCAGGCGCTCGCTGAGGCTCAGGCGCTCGCTGAGGCTCAGGCGCTCGCTGAGGCTCAGGCGCTCGCTGAGGCCTCGGCTTCACCGGTGTTAAACGCCGAGTCCTTGCGCGAGAAGGTGTCGATGCGCTGCTCGGGAGTCATCGCCGCGATCTGCTCCCAGCCAGCCGCCGGAACCCCGGTGACCTCGCTCGTGTCGCCGACCGGGATGATCGAGTGCACAAGTTGCTCCTCGTACACATGCACGACGTTGACAGACTGACCGAAGTCGACGCCGGACAGCACACGATCCTCGGCGCTGAGATCGAGCGTGTAGCAGGTCGCCGAGGCGACGGACACCGGAATGCCGGCAAAGGTCGAGTGCGTTGAGTAGTGCAAATGACCGGCGAGGATGCCGCGGACATCGGTTCCCCGGATTACCTCCGCCAGCTTGTGCTGGTCGAAGAGCTCAAGCATGCCCATCGCTTCGAGGAGCGGGGTCGGGATCGGGGGGTGATGCACGGCGAGGAGCGTGCCGTGCTCTGCCGGACTTGCGAGCACGTCGGCGAGCCAGTCCAGTTGATCTTCCGTAACTTCCCCGTGGTGGTAGCCGGGCACGGTGGTGTCGAACGAAATGATGCGCAAGCCACGGACGTCGTAGACCCGGTCTTGCGGCGCATCCGATGCTTCATCAAAAAGCTGACGCGAGTAGTCGGTGCGCTCGTCGTGGTTGCCCATCACCCAGATGATCTGGGCACCCATGCGCTCGGCGACCGGTTCAACGATTTCGCGCAATCGTACATATGCGTCTGGCTCGCCCAAGTCGGCGAGGTCGCCGGTGAGGACGATCGCCTCGGGCTTAGCGATCGACCGCTCCAACTGTGTGAGCGCCTGCGCGAGGTGGTCGATCGTGTTGACTTTGCCGTACAGCGGGCGCCCACCGGCGAGTAAGTGGGTGTCGCTGACGTGCGCAATGACGTGGGATGCCGCCGGGTACTGTCCGAGTTGGATCACTCGGCAAGCCTATGGCTGCGCCGCTGATGCAGCCAGAGGCCAACCACCGTCGCGAGCGGCCACAGGGTCTCGAGGTTTGCGGCGACCCGCTCAATGACTCCGGTGTAGCCGAGGGAGGGGTCGGCCCAAACGGCGAGAAACCAGAAGCAGAACGCTGTCATGACACCGGCACCGAGGACGGCTCCCCACGGGCGAATGATCCACGGGTAGCCGCTGCCGCGGCGCATCCCAAGCACTGGCCAGATGGCGAGCAAGATGAAGCCGGCGATCGCGCTCGAGCTGTGTACCGTGCTCGAGCCCGCGATCGTAGGCAGCGGAAACAACGCCACTGTGAATGTGGCGAGGGATGCGGCAATCAACGCAACGCGGCCGGGAAGGCCGACCCCGGTCGCGAAGAACCCGGTCACGCCGTGGCAGGCCGCGGTGAGCATGAACATGACCGTCATGAAGACGCGAGTTGGGGCATCCCCCGCTGCCAGCTCGCTGATTGTCTGTGTCACCGGGTTGTACTCCGGCCAGAAAGCGCCGGCGATGATCGTGCCACCGATAAAGAACACCGGTGCGAGAGCGGCCGATACCAGGGCAGGCCGGCGCACGAGGGTGATCACCTCGAAAGCATAGGGCTGCGCTGATCCGCCAAGCGAGCAAAGGCTCACGTTCTGCGGGCCGGAACCTTAATCCAGCCAGACTCGCGTTCTGCGACCTCGCCAACAAGCTCAAGTCGCCCAAGAAGGCCGTGCACCTCCGCGACGGTGAGTCCCGCACGGGCCGCAATGTCCGCGGCTCCTCTTGGAGCGCGGGTGCTCATCGCGTCGGCAAGGCGCGTGTGCGTCGGACCCGCTTCGGTCGCGACGAGAGGCGCTTCACGCTCCGCGGCAGTTGAGGCGCCCGGCGATGCTGAGGGCGATACTGAGGGCGATACTGGCGGCGACACTGGCGACGATGCTGCGGGCGATGCTGCCGACCATGCTCCGGCAGCAGCCATAGGCTCCAGGAGCGGCGCGAGCTCGGCCATCTCATCGGCGTTCGTGACGCACTCAGCGAGGTGCTCGCGCAACAGGCGATGGCATCCGGCTGACGCCGCGCTTGTCACGGGACCTGGTACAGCACCGACCGGTCGACCGAGTGTGTTTGCGTGCCCGGCGGTATTCAGGGATCCGGAGCGCCACCCTGCTTCAAGCACAATGGTTGCGAGACTCGCTGCAGCGATCAAGCGGTTGCGCTGCAAGAAACGCCACTTCGTTGGCGGCGAGCCGGGCGGCAGCTCGCTGACGACTGCACCCGATTCGACGATTCTGGTGAGGAGCGCATCGTGCCCAGCGGGATAGAAGCGATCGACGCCGCCAGCGAGAAACGCGACTGTGATGCCATGGCTTGCAAGCGCAGCGCGGTGCGCCATGCCGTCGATGCCGTAAGCAGCCCCCGAAACGATTGCGTACCCGCGATCGACAAGTCCGGCGGACGCCTCCATCGTCACGTGCTCGCCGTAGCCGGTTGCCGCTCGCGCACCGACGAGCGCGATTGAACGATCAAGTGCCCGGAACGCCTCATTCGTACCGCGGCTCCACAGTGCAATCGGCGCGTGGTGCTCAAGCCCGGCAAACCCAGCGGGCCAATCCGGGTCGGTCGGGATGCGCAAGGTGGCTCCGATGCGCGCCGCCTGGCGGAGCGCGATGAGTGCGGCGCCGGAGTTGAGCCGCGGCATCCAACGATCCATACCGTCGCTCAGGTCCTTCTCGCTCACGGCTCCGTTCTCGCCGAGCAACGCGACGAAGCGCTCGAGCGGCCACCGCTCGACGATCGCTGCGAGAGCGCGCGCGGCTCCGGTCGCTTCGATCGCCGCGCCCGCGACCCGGTCCCCCGGCTCGGCGATCCCAGTCCACGTTGCGCGAGCGAAGCGCTCCTCGATCGAATCGTGGTCGAGCGGAGGGTCAGCATCGTTACGGCTCGTCACCGCTCGCACCAGCTCGGCAACTTCTGCTTCTTTCAATCCGAACGTACTCAACTCGACATCGCCCTCCTCAGGTACAGCGCCTGCCCGAGTTGGGTGGCGTTCGGGCTGTCGTTGCCCGCAAGATCCGCGATCGTCCACGCGAGCCGCAACACCCGGTCGTAGCCGCGCATGGTGATGCCGCCGCGCTCGAGCGCGCGGTCAATGGATGCCGTCACGCTCTGCGCAAGGCGAACCCCCGGTCCGCGTAGCCATGCTCCGGGCACCTGCGAGTTGAGTCGCCAGGGTGTTGTGGACAGTCGCACGGCCGCCATTGCGCGAGCTGCGGCCACCCGCTCCCGCGCCGTGGCGGTCGAGACTCCGCGGCTTTCCTGCGCCGCGCGCAGCTGAGCCGCCGTGATGCGCTGCACCCGCAGCTGAATATCGATGCGGTCGAGGAGCGGGCCGGACAATCGACCGACGTAGCGCCGCCGGGCGTTCGGCGGGCAGGTGCACTCCGAGTCGCGCGCACCGTACTGTCCGCACGGGCACGGATTGGCCGCCATAACAAGCTGGAATCGACCGGGGAAGGTCGCGACCGCGTTCGCCCGGTGAATCGTAATGAGGCCAGACTCGAGCGGCTGCCGCAGGGCGTCGAGCACTGATGGACTGAACTCCGGCGCCTCGTCAAGAAACAACACTCCGTCGGATGCCCGGGCAGCAGCCCCCGGTCGAATCTGCCCACTCCCGCCGCCAACGAGCGCGGCCGCCGTCGCGGTGTGATGGGGTGCCTCGAACGGCGGACGGCGCACCAGGGACGCCCCGACCGGCAAGCCGCCGAGTGAACGGATCGAACTCACCTCGAGCGCCGCGTGGGGGTCGAGGTCGGGGAGCAACCCGGGAAGCCGCGCAGCGAGCATCGTCTTGCCAGCTCCCGGTGGTCCGAGCAGAAAGACGTGGTGCCCACCGGCGGCGGCGACGATCATCGCCTCGACGGCGTCTGGGTTGCCGATCACATCTGCGAGGTCGCCTTCGCTCTCGTCCACTTCGGCGGCGGCGACTCGCGTGATCGCCTCGACCGCAATCGGCTCGAACTCGCCGCCGTGCCAGATCGCCGCCTCGCGCAGCGAGGCCACCGCGACGACCCGCACGTCGGGAACGAGCGCCGCTTCATCCGCGTTGCCGCTTGGCACCATGACGGTCTGAAAGCCAGCGCGCGCAGCAGCGAGCACCGCGGGGAGAATTCCGTTGATGGGGCGAAGCCGCCCGTCGAGCCCGAGTTCTCCAAGATGCCGTGTTTGGGCAGGGCTGCCGGTGACAGATTCACGGTGATCTTGCGGTTCGGCAGGCCACAGCCCGAGTTCACCGCCGCAGACCGTACCCGGTCCTTCGCTTCGCCGAGTGCGGCATCCGGGAGCCCGATGAGTACAAAGGCTGGCAGATTGCTCGACAGGTCTGCCTCGATCTCGACGATGGCGCCAGTGAGTCCGAGCAGCGAGACGGCGTACGTGCGCCCGAGCCCCATCAGCGCGGCCCCACCGAAATCGCCGCTTCCGTGCAGCCCATCAAAATCGCCGCAACCGCGCAGTCCATCAGAAGATCCGCTCTAGGTGCTCGATCTCGACCGCGCCGCTCGATGGGGCGATCACCCCGATGGCATCGATTCTGATTGCGTCGTGCGAGCCAGGGTGCGCATCGCACCATGCCGCTGCGAGTCGCCTCAAGCGGGCAAGCTTGACAGCCGTGACCGCTTCGAGCGGATGCCCGAACGCAAGGCTCGACCGGGTCTTGACTTCGACAAACACAAGTTCGCCACCGTCACGTGCGATCAGGTCGATCTCGCCCTGCTGGCAGCGCCAGTTACGGTCGACGATCGTGAGTCCCTTGGTTTCGAGATGCTCAGCAGCGATCGCCTCACCGCGCCGCCCGAGTGCGTCCTTCGCTGCCGTGGTCTTCGCCGACTTGGACTTCGCGCGTGTGGTGTTCGCTGCCGTGGTCTTCGCCGCCATGAACACAGAGTCGCGGCATCCACTGCGTCGAACTTGCGGAAGCAACACATCGCCGGACACCGTTGCAGTACTCAAACTGTTAGGGAGTACTGAGCTGAGCCACCGAGCCGATCTCTCGATGAAGCCGACGCGCGG
>Ga0163151_10005424_pt1 | contig 16310 bp, 11 predicted proteins | sample OliLakLV19MP5IB2_FD_145596 | JGI IMG/M metagenome (GOLD analysis project Ga0163151, IMG submission 145596) | Freshwater microbial mat bacterial communities from Lake Vanda, McMurdo Dry Valleys, Antarctica - Oligotrophic Lake LV.19.MP5.IB-2 | ecosystem: Environmental > Aquatic > Freshwater >...
GAATCGCGCCCAACCCCTTGGCGCGGGTTGCCAGCAGCTTCTGATTGACCAACGCATCGGTATCGCCGAAGAACTGCCGGCGTTCGCTGTGGCCGAGGATCACCCACTGGCAACCGCAGTCGAGCAGCATGTCGAGCGCGATCTCGCCGGTGAAGGCTCCCGGCGGTGCGAAATAGGCGTTCTGCGCGCCGAGCAGCACCCCGCTATTGGCGATGGCGTCGCGAATCGGCAGCAGATACGGAGACGCCGGGCAGACCGCGACATCGACGGTCTTCGCCGACGCCGCGACTTCCTTCGCCACCGTTGCGGCGAGCGCCTGACCCTGCGACAGGGTCAGGTTCATCTTCCAGTTGCCCGCGACGAACAGCCGACGCATGATGCAATGCCTCTCACAACGATCCCAGCCGAGCGCCGACGGGATCGGAACAGACGAACGATGAACTCACGCCACCGCCTCAGCGACGACCGCACTACTCCACCGGTTCACTGCGGGGGTAAGAGCCGAGCACTTCCATGCGGACCGCGCTGCTGGCCAGATCGTCAAGCGCCTTCTTGACTTTTGCGTCCTTCAGATGGCCTTCGCAGTCGATGAAAAAGATGTAACCGCTTTCCGGTCCGCGGAGCGGGAACGACTCAATCCAGGTGAGATTGAGCTTGGCCGATTTGAAGATGTTGAGCGCGTCCGATAAGGCCCCCGGCCGGTGCGGAATCTGCAGCAGAATCGACGTTCGATCGCGGCCCGTTGGCGCCACCGGCCGGTCGCCGATCACGGCGAACCGCGTGACGTTGTTCTTGTTGTCCTCGATGTTCTCGGCGAGGATGTCCAACTGGTATTCCACCGCCGCCTGCCGGCTGGCGATCGCGCCAACGCCCGGCTTGTCGCGCGCCAGTTGAGCCGCCGTCGACGTGCTGGCGACTTCAATCGGCCGCGCGTGGGGCATGTTGCGGCTCAGCCAGTCGCGACACTGCGACAGCGCCTGCGGCTTGCTGTAGATCTCGGTGATGTCCGCCCGCTGCGACCGGCCCAGCAGGTTGTGATGGATGGCAATCTGCACTTCCCCGCAGATCCGCAAAGGCAGCCGCGTGAACATGTCCAGCGTGTCGATGATCCGGCCGTCGGTGCTGTTCTCGATGGGGACCAGCCCGAAGTCCGCATGGCCGCGGTTCACTTCCTCGAAGACGGCCGAGATCGTGTTGACGGGGATCAGGTCGGCCGATTCGCCGAACCGTTCGATCGCCGCCAGATGCGTGAAGCTGAAGCTGGGGCCGAGGTAGGCCACCCGTTGCGAGCGCACCTGGTTGCGGACGGCGCTGACGATCTGGCGGAAGATGCCCCGGACAGCCCGGCCGTTCAAGGGACCCGGGTTATCGGCTTCGAGAGCGGTGTACAGGTCGTCGTCCGCGCGGGGATCGAAGTGGATGGAGCGGCGATCGTGCGCCTTCTCCAGCATCTTCGCGGTGGCTTCCGCGCGACGGTTGACCAGCTTCAGGATTTCGTGGTCGATCCGCCGCAAATCCGCTTCGCTGGGGCCTTTAGATCTCGGGGCTTTGGGCTTGACAGCGGTCTTCGCACTCCGGGCCGGAGCGGCTTTCACCTTCACACGCTTCTTCGGCACCGATTTGCTCGCCATGCGATCCTCACCTGACGCGGGGAAACTGGCCCCGGAGAAACACGCAACACAAGATGGGGAATTGGTTTAGGTCATGAACTAAGGGCCGCCCATGCCGGACCGCTCGCGTTGCCTCGTCGGGCAATCACACCGATCCTTGCCAAAACCGTGAACTTTGCGAATTTTTGTACCGGTCTAATTGCGCTATTGCAAGTCGCTGGGGTCGGAAGAACCGTTCCCGGACCAAGTTCCCGCTGTGAAGGCTATTCCGGTGTGGCAGAACGCCAAAATGGCAGCATCCGCATTCGGAGGCTCCGTGATCAGCCGATGTCATCTTGGCAGATCGACGACCATTGGCACTAGGATTCGATGAACTTGTTTTTCCGTAAGCTTCATGTGGAAAATGTCTTACGATTCCTGGCACGACGACGCAAGTCATGGCGCGGGGTTTGCTAGCTCTCCTTCCCAACGCCGTGTCCTGCCACAATCTACGGGCAGTCGACCCGGCAACCACACACCCGCCTGCTGCGGAGCTGATTTCCCATGGCCGTTCAAGAGAAAATCATTGGCATCGATTTGGGCACCACGAACTCCGTGGTCTCCGTCATGGAAGGGGGCGAAGTCAAAGTCATCGCCAACCAGGAGGGCAATCGTCTCACGCCCAGCGTCGTCGCCTTCACCGAAAAGGGCGATCGCCTCGTCGGCGATCCGGCCAAGCGGCAGGCCGTCACGAACCCCACGAACACGGTCTACTCGATCAAACGATTCATGGGCCGGCGGCACTCCGAAGTGGAATCCGAAGAGAAGATCGTCCCGTACAAAGTGGTCGGTGGGTCGAGCGAGTACGTGAAAGTCGACGTCCACGGCAAGACTCACACGCCGTCGGAAATCTCGGCGATGGTCCTGCGCAAGTTGAAGGAGTCCGCCGAGGCGTATCTCGGACACACCGTCAACCGCGCGGTGATCACCGTCCCGGCTTACTTCAACGACGCGCAGCGTCAAGCGACGAAGGACGCCGGCGACATCGCCGGGCTCAAAGTCGAACGCATCATCAACGAACCCACGGCGGCCGCACTCGCCTACGGTTTGCAGAACAAGCGGAATGAAAAGATCGCGGTGTTCGATCTCGGCGGCGGCACGTTCGACATCTCGGTGCTCGAAGTCGGCGACGAGCTCATCGAAGTGTTGAGCACCAACGGCGACACGCACCTGGGCGGGGATGATTTTGACCAAAGGCTGGTCAACTTCGTGTCGGACAAATTCCAGAAAGAGAACGGCATCGACCTGCGCAAGGACGCGATGGCCCTCCAGCGCCTTCGCGAAGCCTGCGAGAAGGCCAAGAAGGAGCTCTCGTCGCAGCAGACGACCGACATCAACCTGCCGTTTATCACCGCCGACGCGTCGGGGGCCAAGCACCTGCAGATGGCGATCACACGCGGCGAGTTCGAGCGGCTGGTCGACGACCTCGTCGAGCGCTGCCGGAACCCCGTTGAGAGTGCCCTCCGCGATGCCAAATTGAGTCCCAGCCAGATCGACGAAGTCGTCCTCGTCGGCGGCTCGACGCGCGTGCCCAAGGTGCAGGAGTTCGTCAAGAAACTCTTCAACGGCAAAGAGCCGCACCGCGGGGTGAACCCGGACGAAGTCGTGTCCATCGGCGCGGCGATCCAGGGTGCGATCATCTCCGGCGAGGTGAAGGACGTCGTGCTGCTTGACGTGACGCCGTTGTCGCTCGGCATTGAGACCGAAGGCGGCATCATGACCACGCTCGTCGAACGCAACACCACGATTCCCGTCACCAAGAAGGAGACGTTTTCCACGGCGGCGGACGGCCAGACGGCGGTCACGGTCAGCGTGTACCAGGGGGAACGCCCCATGGCCCGCGACAACCGCCTGCTCAGCCAGTTCAACCTCGACGGCATCCCCCCTGCCCCGCGCGGCATGCCCAAGGTCGAAGTCGCGTTCGACATCGACGTCAACGGCATCCTCAGCGTCAAGGCGAAGGATCTCGGCACCGGCAAAGAGCAGACCGTCAAGGTGCAAAACGCCTCCGGTCTCGACACGGCCGAGGTCGACAAGATGAAGCGCGATGCCGAATCGCACGCCGCCGAGGACAAACGCCGCCGCGAGCTTGCCGAGCAGAAGAACAACGCCTCGCGCGTCCTGTACGAGACGGAGAAGACGCTCAAGGAGCACGGCGACAAGCTCGATGCGGCCTCCAAGTCCGCCGTGGATGTCGCCGTCGAAAAAGTGAAAACCGCCGAGAAGGGGGAAGACCCCGCGGCGATCAAGTCGGCGGTCGACGACCTCACGCAGGCGCTGATGGCCTTCGGCAAGATCTACGAGCAAGCCGCCGCGGCCGGAGCTGGTCAACCCGCTGACGACGGTCAACCGGCCGATGTGACCGGCGGCAAAGACGACGGTGTGATCGATGCCGAGTTCGAGCGGAAGAGTTAACGACGCTGCTGCTATGGGTGACAGCCCCCGAGTCCATCAGACTCGGGGGGGCGCGCTCAGATCTCCGCTCGATCCTGTCTGTTCCCCCGCCACCGCCCTTCCCTCGCGATGTCCCAGATCTAACGGCTCTCGCAACCACCGTTGCGCGGATCGTAGTTGTGTGCGCATTCGCACATGGAAAGGAGCCGCATCATGGCCTTTCGTATGGATCAGCTGACGGTCAAAGCCCAGGAAGCCGTGCAGGCCGCGCAGCAGTTGGCGGAGAGCCGCGGGAATCCGCAGGTTGTGCCGCTGCATCTGCTCAAGGCGCTGCTCGATGAGGACGGCGGGATCGTGCGGCCGTTGCTCGACAAGATCGGCGCGAACGTCCCGCAGTTGCGGACGATCATCGACGCCGATCTCAAGAAACTGCCCCAGCAAAGCGGCGGGCAGGCCAGCCCCGCGCCGGCGTTCATGCAGGTGCTGAACGCGGCCCAGCAGACGGCCGAGTCGATGAAGGATTCGTTCGTCTCCACCGAACATCTGCTGCTGGCGTTGACGAAGGGCGACGCTCAGGCCCAGCGGGGCTTGAAGCTCAATGGCGTGACGAACGACGACATCCTGAAGGCCCTCCAAACCGTCCGTGGCTCACAACAGGTGACGGATCAGAACCCCGAGGACAAATACCAGGCCCTCGAAAAGTACGGCAAGGATCTCGTGGCCCTTGCGCGCCAGGGAAAGATCGACCCGGTCATCGGCCGCGATCAGGAAATTCGCCGCGTGATTCAAGTCCTGTCGCGCCGGCGGAAGAACAATCCCTGCCTCGTCGGCGACGCCGGCGTGGGCAAGACGGCCATCGTGGAGGGGATCGCGCACCGCATCGTCCTTGGCGACGTGCCGTTGAATCTCAAGGAGAAGCGGGTCATCGCGCTCGACATGGGGGCGCTCATCGCCGGGGCTAAGTACCGCGGCGAGTTTGAGGACCGGCTCAAAGCGGTCCTCAAGGAAGTCACCGACGCTAACGGCCGGGTGATTCTGTTCATCGACGAACTGCACACCGTCGTCGGAGCGGGCGCGGCGGAGGGGGCGGTCGATGCCTCCAACCTATTAAAGCCAGCGCTCGCCCGTGGCGAGCTGCACTGCGTCGGGGCGACGACGCTCGATGAGTACCGCAAGTACATTGAAAAAGATCCCGCGCTCGAGCGCCGGTTCCAGCCGATTCTCGTCAATGAGCCATCGATTGAGGACACGATCTCGATTCTCCGCGGACTCAAAGAGCGGTATGAGTCACATCACGGCGTCCGCATCCGCGACGATGCGATTATTAGTGCGGCGACGCTGTCGGACCGCTACATCAACGACCGCTTCCTGCCGGACAAAGCCATCGACCTGATTGATGAATCAGCGTCCCGGTTGCGCATGGAGATGGACTCCATGCCGATTGAAATCGACGAAGCGACCCGGCAACTGACGCGGATGCAGATCGAATCCGCGGCCCTCACTCGGGAATCCACGCCGGACAGCCAGGCCCGGTTGCAGGTGCTGCGCAAGGAAATCGCCGAGCGCGAAGAGTCCGTCCGCGCACTCAAAGCCCGTTGGGAGGCGGAGAAAGCCGCGTTGTCGGGGCTGCGGCCGCTCAAAGAGGAGATTGAAAAACTCCGCACGGGCTACGAGCAGGCGTTTTCACAGGCTCAACAGACGAACTCCAACGACGACTACGTCCGCGCGTTTCAGGCCGAACAGCAATTGAAGGTTGCACAGCAGAAACTCGCGGAGATGGAAGCCAAGGTCGCCACGCTCGACGAGGGGCAGCGGCTGTTGCGCGAGGAAGTCACCGAGGAGGACATCGCCCAGGTCGTCAGCGCGTGGACCGGCGTGCCGGTGTCGCGGATGCTTCAAACTGAGCGGCAAAAGCTGCTGCAGATGGAAGATCACATCCATCAGCGGATGATCAACCAGGAAGAGGCGGTCACCGCCGTGGCGAACGCCGTCCGCCGGGCGCGGTCCGGGATGCAAGACCCGAACCGGCCGATCGGGTCGTTCATCTTTCTCGGCCCGACCGGCGTCGGCAAAACCGAGTTGTGCAAAGCGCTCGCCGAGTTCCTGTTCGACGACGAACGGGCGATGGTGCGGATCGACATGTCGGAGTTCATGGAGAAGCATTCCGTGGCCCGGCTGATCGGCGCCCCCCCGGGCTACGTCGGTTATGAAGAGGGGGGCAAACTCACGGAAGCGGTCCGCCGCCGACCCTATACCGTGCTGTTGCTCGATGAAATCGAGAAGGCGCACCGCGACGTGTTCAACGTTCTGTTGCAACTGCTCGACGACGGCCGGTTGACGGACAGTCATGGCCGCACGGTGGATTTCACCAATACGATTGTGGTGATGACGTCGAACATCGGCAGCCAGCTCATCATGGATCTCGCCGACCAGGAGGACGACGCCGAAATTCGCAAGCGCGTCTTGGGCGCGCTCCGCAAGGAGTTCCTGCCGGAGTTCCTCAACCGCGTCGATGAGACGATTGTGTTTCATCCGCTGGAAAGGAAGGCGATCCGGCAGATCGTGGAATTGCAATTGAAGAAGTTGCAGGACCGGATGCGCGACCAGGATATTACCCTCGAAGTGAGCGACGCCGCGAAGAGCGTGCTCGCCGACGAGGGCTACGACCCGGTCTATGGGGCGCGTCCGTTGAAGCGGGTCATTCAACAGCGGTTGCAGAACGAACTCGCGAATCGGCTGCTCGCCGGGGAGTTCGACGAGGGATCGACGGTGCGGATCGACGTCCAGCACGGGGAGTTTGCGTTCGCTGCGGAGAGGTCAGAGAATCCCTAATTCGACAGTTGTCCGCGCCTGCCACGCAGACTACGATATGAGCCGATTTTCCGACCCCGGTCTCTGTCCCCGCCGTGCGCGCCGGGGACGACAGAACAAAGTGCAACAGGCGATGGCGAACTACTTCTTCACGAGCGAATCCGTCAGCATGGGACACCCGGACAAGGTGTCCGACCAGGTCTCCGACGGCGTCCTGGACGCGCATCTTTCGGGCGACCCGCGGTCCCGCGTGGCCTGCGAAACCCTGTGCACGACCGACTTCATCTGCCTCGCCGGCGAGATCACGTCGAAGGTCCAGGTCGATTACGAAAAGATCGCCCGCAAAGTGATCCGCGAGATCGGCTACACCAGCGACGACATCGGCTTCAACGCCGACACCTGCCAGGTGCTGCTCAAGATTCACAGCCAAAGCCCGGACATCGCGATGGGCGTCGACCGGGACGGCGCCGGCGACCAGGGGCTGATGTTCGGCTACGCCTGCAATCAGACGCCGGAGCTGATGCCGCTGCCCATCGCCTTGTCGCACCGCATCATCAACCGGTTGACCGAAGCCCGCCAGAAGGGGGAAGTCAACTGGTTGCGGCCCGACAGCAAGAGCCAGGTGACCGTCGAGTACGATCCGCAAAACCGCGCGGTCAGCGTCGCGGCCGTGGTCGTGTCGACCCAGCATAATGAGCAGGTGAGCCAGGACGACATCCACTCGTTCGTGAAGTCGCAGGTCATCGAACAGTCGGTGCCGAAGGGACTGCTGACGAAGAACACGAAGTATCACATCAACCCGACGGGGCGGTTCGTGGTCGGCGGTCCGCACGGCGATACCGGGTTGACGGGGCGGAAGATCATCGTCGACACCTACGGCGGCTGGGGCCGGCACGGCGGCGGGGCGTTCAGCGGGAAAGATCCCACCAAGGTGGACCGCTCGGCGGCGTACATGGCCCGGCACGTGGCGAAGAACATCGTCGCCGCGGGGTTGGCCGATGAGTGCGAAGTGCAGTTGGCCTATGCCATCGGCGTGGCGGAGCCGGTCAGCGTTCATCTCAACACCAACGGCACGGCGAAGATCGGGGAGGACAAGATTGTGTCCCTCGTGCGGGAATTCTTCCGGCTGACGCCGTTGGGAATTATCGAATACCTCAACCTGCGGCGGCCGATTTATCAGAAGACGGCAAGCGGCGGCCACTTCGGCCGGAACGATCCGGAGTTCTCCTGGGAAGCCACCAACATGGCCGCCAAGCTGCGGTCGGCGGGCGGCCTGAGCGGCGAACCCACGCAGCCGAAGCTCGCGTATGCGTAATGTGTGCGAGTGATTGATGCAGCGAAGAAGCCCAGGGAAAGCTTTCCCTGGGCTTCCTGTCTTTGCGGAACGCGTCGAATCCGGTATGAAGCGCAGCTCCCACGGAGGGGTCCGATGCCGCCGACCACGTCCGAACGATCGCACAACCAATCGCTGGCGCTCGGCGTCTGGACCGGACTGGCGCTCATCGCCGTGCTGCTGTGGTCGCGACGATTCGCCGGCGAGTTCCCCGGCCCGGTGCCGGCGGGATTGATCGTTCTTTGGACGGCTTTCGCCTGCACGGCCAGCGCGACCGCGTGGTGGCTGTACCGAACGGGCGACCATCACCTGAATCCGCGATTGACCGCCGTCGCGGTGATCGTCGCGTTACTCACGAGTTGGGCCGGGGCGCCGGGACTGACGCCGTTACAGACCGGTGTCTTCATCGGACTGTGGTGCCTCGCCGGACTCATGCTGTGGTCCGTTCGCTATGGCGAATCACTGTGGATCACGATTGCTGCCGAGGCGATGTCGGCCGGATCGCCAGGTCCGGTGATGGAATCTGCCCCAGAGTTGGATGAGGTCGAAACGTGCGACGCAGCGGCCGAGGACGCCGATGCGATCCAGACCATGTCTCGCCGATGCAGCGAAGACGGCGAAGTGATCGAGGGGATCGTCCGCGTGACGTTATCCGCCGGGGAACGGGACGCGACCGTGCATCTGTCGTTTTGTCCGCCGCTGGCGACAACGCCCACGGTGGAGTTGGAAGACGTGGACGGCCTCGGTTGGGAGCTGAAAGTCGCGGCGGCGTATCCGTTCGGACTGCGGTTGCAGATTCGCCGCGGGCGGCAATGCGACGAGGAAGTGGCCGGCCGCATCGCCTATTGGGCGCTGGCGGCGACATCATCTCGGGCGGCATGACCACGCCTCAATCGCCGGGGGCGACGTCGTCCGATTCGCATTCGATCGTGATCGCGATCTCGCCGAACAGCCCCCCCTGCTCCACCGTGGTCGCCGGGTCGAAGGCCAGTTCGATCTCCACCCGGTTACGCGGCTGAAGGTGGGCCGTCAGATCGACTGCGATGGCATGGTCGTCCGTCGTAAACTCTTGCAGCAGTTGGCCATTGAGCGAAATCCGCCCCGCTCCGCCGATCCCCGCGAAGGACAGCCAGACCCGCTCATTCGGCTCCAGATTGGTGGGGCAGTTGAACCACCGTCCGTACCGCGCGACGCCGGCCTTCACCCCGAACAGACTCAGCCAGTCCTGGGGCATTTTTTCGGAGCGCGGAACCGATTCGCCGGGGCCGGTCACATCCCACGGTCCGTGCAGTCGAATGCGGTGCATGACCGATGTCCCGACTTCCAAGAATACGCCACGGCGAACGAATCATCCCCACGGGGTCAGATTCCGTCACATTTCCATCTTGCCGGAACCCCACGGTTTGACATAATGTTTCCCATACCGTGATCGGAAATCTTAGGCAGTCGACAAACTCGACACTACCTTAAGCATTTTGTGAGCCAGAGGGCTGGGTCACTGGAGTGCTGGAAACCCCGCGGGTATACTTCACCGGTCGGAGAACGGCACCAACGACAGGAGTCGGGATCAGTTACGGAATCGCGCCGCTGGATCACTCTCAGTCCTTCTTTGGCTGGGAATCATCGGTCGAAACTGGTCGCCTGAGCAAGGATGCGACCATTCCATGTACGACAGCTCCCCCGCTGGAAGGGCCGCCTCCATGCAGTCGACGGTATTGGAACCGCTGACTCGCACGATTTTCCCGCGGGCTGCGGCGGCTGAGGCCGTCGTCAGTCAGGCCCCTTCGCCGGGTTGGAGCCAACGCACGCGGTCGCTCATGGGCGTGCAGATTGCCGCCACCGGGTCTTACGTGCCCGAGAAAATCGTCACCAACGCCGAGTTGCAGGAACTCTACGGCTGCGACTCCGGCTGGATCGAACAACGGACCGGCATCCTCCGGCGACGCTATGCCGCGCCCGAGCAGGCCACCGCCGATTTGTGCATCGAAGCCGCCCGCCGCGCCATCCGCGCCGGCAGCATCGACCCGCGGCAGATCGACCTCGTCGTCGTCGGGACGTTCACGCCCGACTATCAGTGTCCCTCGACGGCGAACATCGTTCAGGAAGCCCTGGGCCTCGACGCTCCGGCGATGGACGTCTCCGCCGCGTGCTCCGGCTTCGTGTACGCCCTGGCGACTGCGGCCCAGTTCGTGGCGACCGGCAACAGCCGCATGGCGCTCGTCATCGGCGGCGACACCAACAGCCGCATCGTCAACCCGAACGATCAGAAGGTCGCCCCGCTGTTCGGCGACGGCGCCGGCGCGGTGATCCTCACCAAAGGGGATGTCCATCAGGGACTCGTTTGCTACCAGCTCGGCTCCGACGGCAGCGGCGGTCCGATGCTCGACCGCAAAGCGGGCGGAACCAAGCACCCGCTGACGGCGGAAGCCATCGAGGCCGGCGAGCAGTTCCTGCAGATGGACGGCCGCAGCGTCTTCAAGTGGGCGGTCCGCGCGGTCACCGAAACGATCGAACTGGTCCTGCGTAAGAGCGGCCTCGGCGTGCACGACGTCTCGCTGTACGTGCTGCATCAGGCCAACATCCGCATCATCAACTACGCCGCCGAGCAGTTGGGCATCGCCCCGTCGAAACTGTTCACGAACCTGCAGGAGTACGGCAACACGTCGGGCGGCTCGATCCCGCTCGCCCTCGACGAAGCCTACCAGCAGGGCCTGATCCACCGCGGCGACTCGGTGGTGATCAGCGGCTTCGGCGCCGGTCTCACCTGGGGCACCTGCCTGTTCCGCTGGTGAATCGGAAGAGCGCGAAACCGCAGGCGACCGCCGGGAATCGTTCGACGTCGGGAACTCGAGAGTTCTCCAGCAGACGCTTGCGGTTTCGCGGTCTTCTCATTTCTTCCTCCCCTTCGCAACCGGCGGCGTGTACTCCGGCTTCGCGGGGTCGTACACCGGATTCGGCGTCGGCATCTGCGCCCCGACCTCTTTGCGCCACTCGTGAAGCCGCGTCCGCAGCGCCGCTGCTTGCTCCGGCATCGTCGCGGCGAGGTCGCGTTGCTCGCCGATGTCCTCGCGGACGTTGTACAACTCGACGTGCATGTCATTGAAGAACTCGATCAGCTTGAAGTCCCCGCGGCGGAGGGCGGCGTATGGCGTGGTGCCCCCCTGCTGATAGTGTTGATGATGCGGATAGTGCCAGAAGAGTTCCGTCCGCGCGAGCGTTCCGGTCTGCTTGAGCAACGGCACCAGACTGACGCCGTCGCAACCTGGCTGCGGCGATTTTGTTCGATCCGGCAGATCCAGTCCGCACAGTTCGATGAGGGTGGGGTACAGGTCCATCGTGATGACGGCCGCATCGCAGACGCTGCCGGGCTGCGTGACGCCGGGGCCATGCACGATGAGCGGGACGCGGACGCCTCCCTCGTACGCGGACGCTTTGCCGTAGCGGAGTGGCACATTTGATGTCGTCGGAATGCGGCCGCCGTTGTCCGACGTGAAGACGACGACCGTGCGGTCGGCGATCTTCAACTCATCCAGCTTGGCCCGCACCCGGCCGACGGCGTCGTCCAGACTCGCGAGCATCGCCGCATAGCCGACGTTGGTGTGCGTCAGTCCCGGCTTCAGCTTCGCCTGAAACTTCGCGACGAGATCCTTGCGGCCCTGAATCGGCGTATGCACGGCGAAGTGCGGCAGGTACAGGAAGAACGGTTTCTCTTTCACGCGGTCCAGATAATTGACCGCCTCCTCGGCCAGACGATCGGTGAGATAGTCGCCGTCGTTCCCTTCCGAGAGCGTCGGAATCTTCCACGGCGCGAAGTAGCTCGGCGGCTGCGGCTTGTCGGTGCCGGCGATGTTCAGATCGAACCCCTGATGCTGCGGATAATACGCTTCCGTGCCGAGATGCCATTTGCCGATCGTCGCCGTCGTGTAACCCACGGCTTGGAAGACCTCGGCGAGCGTGAGCTCCTCGTGGGGAAGATGCTTCGTCCAATCGGGCACGAGCAGCTTCGGGTTGTCCGGCATCTGCCCCGGAATCCAATCCGTGATGTGCAGCCGCGCGGGGTATTTCCCCGTCATGAGCGCGGCCCGCGTCGGCGAGCAGACCGTGCAGGCCGAGTAATTCTGCGTGAACTTCATCCCGTCCCGCGCCAACCGGTCGAGATGCGGCGTCTCGTAGAAGTCGCTGCCGTAGCACCCGAGGTCGGTCCAGCCGAGATCGTCGGCCAGAATGACGATGACGTTGGGACGCGGCGCAGCAGCACGGGATGATTCACACACTGCGCAAATCGCACAGGACATCACGAGTAATAATCGCAACATGGATGATGCCCTCCGCGATAGATAGCCCCCCGTCTCCTGACGGGGGGGCGATGAATCATCGGCGTCCAACGAAGCGCTCGCCCCCCGGTCGGGAGACCGGGGGCTATATCGTCAATTGCACTCCGCGTTGAGCGGCCCTGCGAGGTCGTCGAGGAAGAACAACCGCCCCGGTTGCGTGGGCATGTACGTCGACGGAATCCACGGCGACGGATCGTGCCGCAGCGTCATCCACAGCGACAAACCCTGCCACATCATGCCGCGGGCGAAGGTGCCGTCGGCGCCGCCGATGATCTTGTCGGCCCCGAGGAACAACGCCGGGCCGATGGTGTTGGCGAACGCGGGGACCAGCGTGGTCCGGCTCTTGAAACTGGTGATGGCATTCTGCTCGATGGTCAGCGGATGCAGCTTCGCGCCCAGGCGGTGCGTCTGCTGCTTCCACTCCTTGTCCGACGCGAACTCGCCCGCGAAATGCGGCTCCCAGAAGGCGATGTGACAGACGCGGCCGATGCCGAAGATGACGACGTGCTTCGCTCCTTTGGCCCGCAGCTCGCCGATCTTGTCCGCATAGCCGGGGAGCAGTTTCCTGGTGGCGAAGTTCCGTTGCTTCTTGGGGATGGTCAGCTTGCCGAGCGGGCCGTAGAAGGCGTGTTCCATCGCGTACTGAAACGCGCCGGGGTTGGTGCTGGGGAGCGTGTTGCCGTTCGCGTCGCTCCATTCGTCCATGTTGAAGCCGTGAACGTGGTCGCAGGGGACGTTCCACTCGGTCAGGAAGTAGACCGCCCAGCGGTACATGCCCATCGGCCCGACCGGCAGGATCATCGTCAGCGGATGCCCGGCGTCGCGGGCCAGCTTGATCGTCAGGGCAATCTCGTGCCCCATCAGCGTGTCGAAGTCCGACTGGCTGAAGCAGCGGACCGGTTCGAACCCCTTGTGCCACCACTTCTGCCGGTCGGTGATCGTGGTCGGATCGTCATCGACGCAGGCGTCGATCTTTTTGAGGTTCCACCCCGCGGGGAAGAAGTTCTCCATCAGCGAGCCGGACAACGTGGTGAGCAGGTCCATGCGGGAATTCCGGGATGGGCGGGGAGGGTCTAAAGTCGAGAGTCTAGAGAAGATCAACGATTCGATCCAGTTAGCCGCGACCCGCAGGCTTTGCGCAGGGGAGCGCGGGGTGGAACGCGCATCCCGGCGGGGGCGCTCCCACAGAGCGCTCCCCTGCGCAAAGCCTCCGGGTCGCGGCTAACGGATTACTCCGGGGTAGGCATTCGACGCCTGCGTCACGTAAGCTACTCCCCGGAGGATCACTCATGGAACCGCAGCCGGCTGTGTCGGTCCGATCGGTGAATTACGTGCGCACGTTTCCGTGGCTGCGCATCGGTCAAGCGGTGGGGTGCGCACTCGCGCCTCAACAGGTGACGCTGGGCCTCGCGGCGGCGCTGGCCTTGACGCTGTTGCAGGCGACGGTGTTCTGGACTGAGTCGGCCCGTCCCGTCGTCGTGGCGACGTATGGCGGGACGTTCTGGTCGGTCAACGACCTCGTCCGTCCCGTGGCCGATGTCTGGCAGCCGTTGTGGCTGATGCGCGCGGAAACGGCCTGGACCTCGATGCGGCTCCTTGAGGCCGTCGCGGTATTTACCATCTGGACATTGGCCGGCGTCGCGCTCGCGCGGTGTGCGGCGATTCAGTTCTGCCGCGAGGAAAGCCCGTCGTTTCGCGGGTCGATCGAATGGTCGCTGAGCCGGGCGGCCAGCAGTTTGACGGCGATCGTCACGCCCCTCGGCGGCGCGGCCGCGTTGCTGCTGATCGGAGCGGTGGTGGCGATCCCGGCCGGCGTGCCGGGGTTGGGCGCGATGTGGCTGCAGGTCGCGGCCCCGTTGCAGTTCCTGCTGGGGGTGGTGGCCGGCTTGATCCTGCTGCTGCTGCCCGTGCTGTGGCCGCTGATGGTCGCCGCAGTGGCCGTTGATAATAGCGACGCCTTCGACGCTTTCAGCCGGTCGTTCAGCCTGGTGACGTCGCGGTTGTGGTCCACGTTGGGACTGGTGCTACTGACCGGCGCGAGCGCGGTCGTGTTGACGCTCGCCTTTCGATTGTTGCTGGATGCGGGTGCGGCCGCCGCGGTCTGGGCGGCGGCGTGGACGACGACGGAGGCCACGACGGCGTCACTGGCGGGCGTGCTGGGCTGGTGGCGCGACGTCGTCCAGCGCGGCCTGTGCGGCAGCCTGTTCTGGACCCATGCGACAATCGTCTACCTGTTCATCCGCGAACAGGTGGACGCCGTGCCCGTGTTCCACCTGTCCGGCTACACCGACGACCACCGTCCGCACGAGTTGTACCCGGTGGTGGGAATGCCCGCGATGAAGCCCGCCCCGGACGCAGCGCCGCCGTTGAAAGTTGCCGACAACGGGATCGTCCCCGAGATCGGCGGCGAAGGGTAAACTACGGTCAAGGGATTGTCTCCCGCTGGTCCCCTCGCCCCCGTCTTCGGGGGAGAGGGTTAGGGTGAGGGGGCGTGCGCTCCGAACCGCATGCCACTCCGCCTTAGATTCTCTGCGGATGCTCGGCGTCACGAGTACTGGTGAGTTGCGGCGCTCATCGAATCCGGTTGCGGTTCCCAGCAGTTTTCGTGTTGCATCGATAACTGCTGCGAAGCGCTCGCCCCCTCACCCCGGCCCTCTCCCCCGAAGACGGGGCGAGGGGGCCAGATCAAACCCCGTGACGACACCCAAGTCTCATCGCCGCTTGCGGTTTCGCGGTCCCCTCGAATTGGATGCGGCGACTTGCAGTTCGCCGTAAGTCGCGTTAAACTCCCCGGTTCCTGTCGCGGAGATGCTGCGGCAATAAGAAGGTGTCGGGAATCATGGTTTATCGTCCGCGTACGAAACTCAAACTGGCGCGCAAAGCGGCCCGTTGCCCGAAGTGCGGCAAGCTGGTCGGCATGCGGTTCCGGTGCAAGACCTGCCACAAGAAACTGCGGTAACCGCCTCACAGACATTTCGCGACTGAGAGAGACTGCCTGCCATGCCTCGGATTGAACGTGACCGCGAGTTGGCCAAGCGTCGCCAACGGAAGACGAAGTTGGCGAAGTTGATTACGCGGTATGCCCTGGCGTCGAACGGCGCGGACAAGCAGGCGCTCGCCGCCAAGGTTCGCCGCCTCAGCCCGTTCTACGACATCGACGCCCGGCTGGCCCAACTGGCCACCCAGGGCAAGACGCCGGTCGCCGTCAAGAAGAAGTAGTCGCGGTTCGCGCACTTCTTCGGCTCGATCCATAACCACCCCGGTTCGCCTTGCGCGTATCGGGGTGTTTGCGTGCGCGGACAATGGTATCTTAATCTAGCGATTCAGATATTGGGGCCGCATGGTGATCCAGACTCGTCACCAAAAGATGTTCAAAGCGTTCGCGATTGGCTTCACAATCGTGTGGATTGTAGGAGTTGTTCTCAGCCACGAACATGCCGCTTGGTCTTTGTCAATTGGCGGCAAGGGATGGGCTCTGGTGATGTGGATCTACATCGGCTGGATCCCCTCAGGATTGATCGCCCTATTGTTTGCACTGACTGCGTGGCTGGTTTGTGACGATATCGGGGAATCGCCACCATTGGGTCCGTCACCAGAAACTGATGACGACGTCGAGGTTATGCGGCGAATGATCGACACATCGGGGCGCTGATCGCCGCGTCGATCACATCCAGCGTCAACCGCGTCGCCCCCTGTTGCGTGAGGACGAACGCCCGGGCGGCGTCACCCAGGCGCTGCCGTTCCGTGTGATCGCGGAGCAATCGGCGGACGGTCTCGCGAAGCTCGTCC
>Ga0163151_10005429_pt1 | contig 16299 bp, 14 predicted proteins | sample OliLakLV19MP5IB2_FD_145596 | JGI IMG/M metagenome (GOLD analysis project Ga0163151, IMG submission 145596) | Freshwater microbial mat bacterial communities from Lake Vanda, McMurdo Dry Valleys, Antarctica - Oligotrophic Lake LV.19.MP5.IB-2 | ecosystem: Environmental > Aquatic > Freshwater >...
TCTTCCCAATGCCTTGCGTGTTGCTTCACCCATTGGGTGACTCCCTTCGTACTAACAAATACGCCGCCACTCCGCTCCCACCAAGACTATAACGGAGCAGTACTCTGCTTCAATTGCCGTTTATAGGATGATCGTCCGCAGCTGGGTCGTTGTGTGTTGGAGATTCTGGCTGGTTTACTGCAGCTCGGTGGTCTGTTCCTGCACATGGCGATCACGCTCGCTCTGTGCGTTGCGCAACGATTCGTCCGCCTGCGCGCGAGCCTCATGTTCTTCGCGGATGTGTTCGGTGGCGTGATCGGTACAGGGCCCTGCTGAACGCACAGTGATGTCGAGGGCTCAGGGTGAGGCTAAGAATCCCTTTATTCTCCTTCGCCGAATACCCCGTAGCTTCCGGCCTTCGTAGCCGAAGCGGCTACTTCGGCGGAGTAGGCTGCTACGGGGATGAAGGCGAGGAGAACCCTCCGTAGCTTTGGCGAAGGAGGGTAGCGGCTTCGGAGAATTTCGCAAGATACCCCGCAGCTTCCGGCCTTCGTAGCCGAAGTGGCTACTTCGGCGGAGTAGGCTGCTGCGGGTAGCTTCATACCCCATGACATTCTTTCCCGCTTCTCTGTTGTCTTTATGATGGACCCAGCCCCGGTGTGGATCGTTCGCTCACATAATTCAGGATTGTCATCGTACCGTCACGAACAGTGTGGGTGAGAGAAGAGCGCGAATGGTGTAGAGGGGTGCCTGGATAGCGGCTGAAGCGCGGATGGTCGAGCGAGCTATTGGGGAATGGCGACGAGCCCTTCAACGGCTCCGATGGAGCGGTATTTATGGTCGCGTTGAGCCAGCAATTGAGGGAGGGGGAGATCGATGAGCTGGGAGAGTTGGTTACTGAGGGATTTGGCGACTCGATCGGTGATGGCATTGAGGTCGCGATGGGCGCCACCGATCGGCTCGGGAATGACTTCATCCACGATATGGAGGTCGACCAGATCTTTTGCCGTCATTTTCAGGGCAGTGGCGGCATCGGGAACTTTAGTCGGATCATCCCACAAGATGGCCGCGCAGCCTTCCGGTGAAATCACCGAATAGATTCCATGCTCCAACATCAGGACGCGATCTGAGACGCCCAATGCGAGCGCCCCGCCGCTGCCGCCTTCACCGATGACGATGGAAATAATCGGGACGGCGAGTCGGGACATCACAAACAGGCTGCGGGCAATGGCTTCGGCCTGGCCGCGTTCTTCGGCGCCGATGCCGGGATAGGCTCCCGGCGTGTCGATAAACGTTACGATCGGGCGCCCAAACTTCTCGGCCAGTTTCATGAGACGCAGGGACTTTCGGTAACCTTCTGGGTTCGGCATGCCAAAGTTCCGTTGCATCCGCTCTTTAAGGGTCTTCCCTTTTTGATGGCCGATGACCATGATCGATCGGTCATTGAATCGAGCAAAGCCTCCGACGATGGCACGATCATCGCCGAATGAGCGGTCCCCATGGAATTCAAAAAAGTCCCTGAAGAGATAATTGATGTAATCGAGGGTGCTGGGCCGTTGGGGATGCCTGGCGAGTTGCGTACGCTGCCAGGGAGTCAGTTTTTGGTACAGCGTGTCTTCGACCTGGGCCAGCTTCATCCGCAACTTGCGGATCTCGTCCTGGGGAGCAGATTTTCCGACAGGAGCGGTCGCGAGTTTTTCGATCTTTTCTTCGATCTCGCGGATCGGTTTTTCGAATTCGAGGTAATCGCGCATAGGCGTCTACTTATCGATATATGGGGGGAGGGGCCTACCCATACCCTTCCCTGAAGTGTAGGGGTTACGATAACAGAATAAGAGCCCCTTTGCCCAGCACTTCTTCAATATCTGCCACAAATCGTTCGCTGGGACTGACGGTCAGGCGGGGGAGGGGAGCGATCTCGGCCTCCAGCGTTGAGTCCATACTCACGGTAAGTGAGACCGCCGTGCTTCCCGGATGACGCAACAGGACCTCACGCAGACGCGGGAGCTGTTCCTCCGCGCCTGCGCGATCCGTCAGTCGAAGATAGACCCGCTTGATTGCCTGCGCGTGCGCCTCAGCGAGGGGTTCAATCTTGTTCCCTCGAATCTTGGTGCCTTTATCTCCTCGATCCACCGTCCCTGTGATGCGCACGAGGCGTTCAGGCACAACCAGATCTGCGGCATGCTTGTACAGATCGGGGAAGACGATGACCTCCGTAACGCCCAGGAGATCTTCCAAGGTGAGGTAGGCCATCCGATCGCCCTTCTTGGTCAGCATGCTTTTGACGGTCGTGATGATTCCACAGAGTTTGACCTCGCGACCGTCCGACAGGTCCGGCAGGCTGAGGGTGGTGGCGGTGGCGAGCGCTTGGATGGTGGCTTCATAGCGCGCCAGTGGATGGGAGGAAATATAGAAGCCGGTCAGTTCTCGTTCATGTTTCAATCGCTCGCTTTGGTCCCATTCCGGAATGTTCGGCAGCGGCGGCATAGCCAGATGTTCCTCAGAGGCATGTCCGTTCAGCTCGTCGCCGAAAATATTGGTCTGTCCCCTATCACGTTCGCGCTGCGCAGCCGCTCCATCCTCGACGGCTTGATCCAGCACGGCGGCCAGTTGAGAGCGCTTCGCGCCGGTCGAATCGAATGCGCCGGTCTTGATCAATCCTTCGAGCATTCGTTTATTGACCTTGTGGAGATCGACGCGGCGACAGAACTCGAAGAAGGACTTGAAAGGGCCCTGCGTATTCCGGATTTCGATGATCGATTCGACGGCGCCTTCACCGACGTTCTTGATGGCGGCCAGGCCGAATCGGATCGCGTGGTCCACCACGGTAAAGTTCTTATGGCTTTCGTTCACGTCTGGGGGCAGGACCTTGATGTTGAGGTCGCGGCATTCCGTGAAGTAGCCGACGATTTTGTCGGCGTTGCCCATATCGGTTGTCATGAGGGCGGCCATAAACTCGGTCGGATAGTGCGTCTTCAAATAGCCGGTCTGGTAGCAAATGACGGCATAGGCTGCGGCGTGCGACTTGTTGAACCCGTAGCCTGCAAATTTCTGGATCAGTTCGTAGAGCTTGTCCGCTTTCTTCTCGGGAATCTTATTCGCCTTGGCGCCGACCAGGAACTGCGCGCGCAGCTTCTCCATCTCTTCCGGCTTCTTCTTGCCCATCGCGCGACGGAGAATGTCGGCTTGGCCCAGCGAGAAGCCGGCCACCTTGTTGGCAATCGCCATCACCTGTTCCTGATAGACGATGACCCCGTAGGTGTCCTTCAGGATCGGTTCGAGTTCAGGGACTTCATAGGCGATCGGAATCTTACCCTGTTTGCGTTTGATGAAGTCGGGAATGAGGTCCATGGGGCCAGGGCGATAGAGCGCGATGATGGCAATAATGTCCTCGAAGCGGTCCGGTTTCAGTCCGGTCAGGAGATCGCGCATCCCGGAGCTTTCCAACTGGAAGAGGCCGATCGTCTTTCCTGACGAGAGGAGGGCGAACGTTTTGGGGTCGTCGAACGGCATCTGTTCCATGACCAACGGTGGACGATCGGGATGCCGCTCATTGATCAGCGTCTCGGCGCGTTTGATCATCGTGAGGGTTTTGAGGCCGAGGAAATCGAATTTGACGAGCCCGATCTTCTCGACGTCTCCCATCGAATATTGGGTGACGATTTCGTCATTGGCCCCTTTGTAGAGCGGTACGTGGTCCGTGAGCGGACCTTCAGAAATCACCACGCCGGCTGCATGGGTCGAGGCATGGCGCGCCAACCCTTCGAGGGAGCGCGCGATGCCCATCAGCTCCTTCACGCGCGTATCGGTTTCGATCAGATCGCGCAGTTTCGGTTCTTGGTCGATCGCCTGTTGGAGCGTGACGTTGAGTTGATTGGGGACGAGCTTGGCGACACGATCGACTTCTGCATAGGGAATCTCCAACACGCGGCCCACGTCGCGGATCGCGGCTTTTGCCCCGAGCGTCCCGAACGTAATGATCTGGGCCACATGGTCCTTCCCATACTTATCGACCACGTAGTTGATGACTTCGCCCCGTCGTTCCATACAGAAATCCATGTCGATATCGGGGAGGGACACGCGCTCGGGATTCAGGAACCGTTCGAATAAGAGGGTGTAGACAAGGGGGTCGAGGTCCGTGATGCGTAGTGCATAGGCGGCGAGACTGCCGGCAGCAGAGCCGCGGCCAGGTCCGACCGGAATGTGGCGCGATCGGGCAAATTTGATGATATCCCATACGATGAGGAAGTAGCCGGCGAACCCCATCGAGCAGATGATCGTCAGTTCTTCACGCAGGCGCAACTCATACGCAGCCGGCAGAATCTGGCTGGGGCGTTCTCTCAGCCTCGCCGCCAATCCGTCCAACGCCAGGCGCTCCAGATAGGTTTCCCGCGTAAACCCTTCGGGCACGGTGTATTGCGGAAGGTGCGTCTTATTCAGCGCCAGTTGGAGATCGCAGTTGTCCGCAATCCGGCAGGTATTGGCGACGGCGTTAGGGAACTCGATAAAGGCGGACGTGACTTCTTCTGTCGATTTTACATAGAGCTGATCTGTATCGAATTTCATGCGATGAGGGTCGCTGATCGTCTTGCCGGTTTGCAGGCAGAGCATCAGTTCGTGCGGCCTGAAATCTTCTTTCTTGAGGTAGTGACAATCATTGGTGCCGACCAGCGGGATGTCCATGTTCTTGGCGATTTCGAGGAGGCCGCTGTTCGCCACTCGCTGGTGGTCCAACCCGTTGGCCTGCACCTCAAGGTAGAAATGTTCCTTCCCGAAGATTTCCTGAAACTCCCCCGCCACCGCCATGGCGCCAGCCATATCTTTTTGACCGATGAGGTAGGGAATTTCCCCGCTTAGGCAGCCAGAGAGTGCAATGAGTCCCTCATGATGTTCTTTCAAAATTTCTTTATCCATCCGTGGCTTATAGTAGAATCCTTCAAGATATGCTTTACTGACAAGCTTGATCAGATTCTGATAGCCTGTCAGGTTTCGAGCCAGGAGGATCAGGTGATAGTAGTCGTTATTGGCAAGGCCACTGTCTTTGGCAGCCAAGCGACTGCCGGGCGCCATATACGCCTCGCACCCGATGATGGGTTTGATCCCTGCCTCTTTGGCTTTGCGGTAGAATTCGATGGCCCCAAACATGTTGCCATGGTCGGTCATGGCGACGGCCGGCTGGCCAAAGGCTTTGATCTGTTGGACCAACGGCTCGATTTGATTTGCGCCGTCAAGGAGGCTGAATTGAGTATGGAGATGGAGGTGCACGAAGGACGAAGCCATGGCGGGATTCTAGGAGGGCAGGGAAGGCGAAGTCAAACGTAGTAGGGAGGAGAGCCTGGTCGCCCTCCTGCTCGCGGAACGCGCACGATAGGACTGTGCTCGTTCGACGCGCGCAATGGAGGATCGACCAGGCCACCCTTCCGAGAAGAGAGGTAAAAGAACAGAGCAGAAAGGGCCATTGGGGTAGTCTCTGTGCTCACGCAACGCGCGGTCGCATGCTCCCCTCGTTGGACGCGTGCAGTGCGAGATCAAGCAGGCCGCCATTCCTGAAGAGCTGAGGGGCGAACTCGGAGAGAAGAGGAGGAGTGGTCAGTAGCAAAGGATTGGAAGGGCACCCACGTTGGTCCTGTGCTCCCGGAACGCGCGCCCTGAGAAGGACCTCGTTCGACGGCCGCACGTAGATCAACATGGGTGTCCTTCCAAGAGAGAAAAACAAGGGAGCTTGGAAGGGGCATTGAGTGATAGGGGAATATGCTCGCCTGGGACAAGACCGCGTCTCGACGCGGTCAGGGTTGGGTGGGTGAGAACGATGCGCGCAGTAAGGAGCAGCCTCTGCCACTCCCTTGAAATGAGCTGGAGGGAGTAGAGCCCGGTAATCTTCCGGGCATGTGCAACAGGAATGCCTTGCCTGCTCGGTCACGCTTGCGCGGGAGTGACCGGTCAATGAAGAGCTGTCATAATGGTGTGGGTTAAGGACGCGCTAGATAGAAGTAAGGAAGCTTATGCGAATCTTGCTGGTTGAAGACGATCTGAACCTTGCGCAGTTCATCCGGAAAGGATTGAAAGAGGAGCAGTACGCGGTGGACTTTGCCGCCGATGGCGAAGAAGGGCTGGAACTCGCGTTGGGGAATCCGTACGATCTTTTAATCCTCGACATCATGTTACCCAAGCTGGATGGGCTGACGCTCTGCCGCCGTGTCCGGGCCACGGGCAACATGACTCCGGTGTTGTTGTTGACCGCGCGCAACACCTTGGAGGCCAAGATTTCCGGGTTCGATACCGGCGCGGATCAGTTTCTGCCGAAGCCGTTTGCGTTCGCAGAAATGCTGGCTCGAATTCGGGCCTTGCTGCGCCGAGGAGGGCCGCAACAATTGATCCGTCTTAAAGCCGCCGATCTGGAGTTGGATCCGGCTTCTCACCGCGTGTGGCGGGCAGGACAAGAAATTCCGTTGACGAATAAAGAGTATGCGTTGCTGGAGTTCCTCTTGCGAAACAAGAATCGAGTGTTGACGCGAACGGCGATCATCGAACATGTATGGGACATCAGCTATGACCCCGTGACCAACATTGTGGACGCCCATATTCGGGCATTGCGCGCGAAGATCGACCGGGACTTTTCACCCCAATTGATTGCCACGGTGCGCGGCGCGGGATACATGTTGGAAGAGACGGAACCGGCCGCATGAAATCTCTTCATCGTTTGATCCGCCAGTCTGCGCTCATTCTGATGGCAACGCTGCTCCTGGTTTTTTCTGTTCTGACCTACACCGGAGGCGACGCCTTGTTGCGCCGCTTTGTGGATGGTCGGTTGTATGGGTTGGCGGAGACGATGGTCAAGCTCGTTGAGCAACATCCCAACATTATCGAACGCTCCGACGAGGACTATGCGCCCGCAGCCGAGGTGATCCGAGGCAACCATGAAGAGCGTGAGGTGACTCATTCTCTTCGAATCTTCTCCCCGGATGGCCGACTGGTCTGGAACAGTCCCAACGCGGTGGCACAGGCGCCGATTTCCGATCGCGTCCTCGAACAGGTCCGTCTCGGGAACACCCTGTATGAAACTGCTGAGTCGTTGTTGGATGACAAGTCTGTACGACAGCTATTCGTTCCGATTCCCCGGCAAGGCCCAGTACGATACATTCTGCAGGCCGAGGCATCATTGTTGCTGTACCGGGAGACACTGATTGGTCTCGTGATCCTGCTGACCCTTGGATCCGGGACCATCCTTCTCGTCGCCTGGGTCGGCAGTGGGTGGCTGGCCAAGACCGTGCTGACGCCGATCGAAGTGTTGAGCACCTCCGCTGAAACGATGTCAGAAGCCGATCTGGGAAAACGACTCACTCTGGATTCACCCTATCAGGAGTTCCGTCGGCTGACCCACGCGTTCAACTCTGTGATGGACCGGTTCCAGCGGAGCGGTGAAATTCAGCGGAGGTTTTGCGACATTGCCGCCCACGAAATGAAAACCCCCTTAACTATCTTGCAGGGCAATCTGGATGTGGCCCTCATGAAAGTCAGAACATCCGAGGAATATCGCGAAGCCCTCATCAACAATCTTGAGCAGGTGGGACGTCTCATTGCCCTGACCCGTTCCCTGTTGACTCTCGCAAATTTCACGAGCGGCAAGCCGCCCGTACACCTCGTGCCGCTTTCACTGGAACCGATGATTCAAGATATTGTGTATGAATTGACCCTGCTCGCCGATGACCGTCGAATCACATTGTCCTTTGAATCTCAATCGGTCCCGCCGGTCCTCGGGGATGCGCAGTGGCTCAAGCAGGCGCTGATCAATCTCCTCGACAACGCGCTGCACTACACGCCGTCCGGGGGAGCCGTCACCGTACGCTTGCAGGCAACAGGGGAAGGGGTCGCTGTCGCTGTTGAGGATACAGGCCATGGGATCGAGCCGGAACATCTCCCCCATCTCTTCGAGCGATTTTATCGGACCGATTGGGCTCGGGCAAAAGATGCCGGCGGCACCGGACTGGGGTTGCCCATCGTCAAGGAAATCGCGGAAGCCCACGGCGGAAGCATTTCGGTCACAAGCCAAGTCGATAAAGGCTCAGTCTTTACTCTGCGTTTGCCGCTCCCGACTCACCAGACGACTCCTGCGTAGCCCGCAAGGACCAGGAATCCTCATCGTTCTGCCATCTTCTTTGTGACTCAGACAACCAGCCGATAGTCCGTTCCCATTCTTCGACAGGCACACCACGCGCGGCAGCAATGCACAATTAGCTGGCAGGATCAGTCGCGAGCCTGCATGATCCTGGAACTCGTCTACGTCAGTCGCAGATTCGCGGAGCGTGCGCGTCGTTCGTGAATGGTGAGCGAAACAAGCAAGCGGTGCGCGACATGCGCGAATTACGAGAGACGCATTGAGCAGGATGAAGAACTCTTCGTGTTCCCTTCACCCTCCCTTCATATGCGATGGGTATGGTCACATTATCCCCTACGAGACACTGAACTCGTTCTCGTGGACTGTGGGAAACCAGATTTGAACGCCGACTTGGAACACGTCTCGATGGAGGGCTGTATGGGCAAGATATATCGGTTTCTCGCAGTGCTGGTGTTCGCGTGTGTGGGCCTGGTGGGCGGTGAGGGTGAATCGCGAGCAGGCGTGGATGCGAATCTCGACCGTGAGATGGAGATGAAGCAGGGCCTTCGCGATCTCTGGCTCGGGCACATTTTTTTGACTCAGCACGTCGTGCTGTACAACACGACGTACAACCCGGCGGAGCGGGATGCTGCCGACAAGCAGGTTCTAGCCAACGCCAAACAGATTGCGAGCACCTTTATGCCCTTCTACGGCGAAGCAAGGTCTGAGAAACTCTTTACCCTGCTGGCCGGTCATTATGCAGCAGTCAAAGCCTACTCCCACGCCACTGTTGCGGGGAGCACACCCCTGCAGGATGCCGCGCTTGCCCGCTTTGCCTCCAATGCCGACGATATCGCAGAATTCCTCAGCGGAGCCAATCCCTACTTGCAGAAAGACACCATTCGGGGCCTGATCGCGGCGCATGGAGCGCACCATGTCCTCCAAATCAATCTCTATAAGAAAAAGGATTATGCGCACCTGGAGGCAACCTGGCCGATGATGCGACAACATGTCTATCTCATCGCCGACACGCTCACGGCGGCGGTGGTCAAGCAGTTTCCGAGCGAGTTCCCATGACCGGTGGGCACTGTCGTCGCCCGCGATGATTTGGAGGGAAGCGCACCGCGTGGTCGTTACCTCGATTGAGATCGCTGGTACAGAGGATCTACTGCTTCAATTAAACTGCTAGCCTTCCCATCTTGAACTCGAAGCCCCACGCTCGCCTGCGTGATGTATGAGCGACGACTACCCAGGATGATGAAGAATTCTTCATCATCCGTTCACGATTCCTTCATATACGACTGGTATAGTCGGTGGGTGCCAAAGAGACCATGAATTCCAAACCATCTTGGCCAAGTCTTGACAGGGGAAGAGTGGGAAAAAATAGGAAGGGCTTTATGAACAAGATATACCAGTCCTTCGCGATATTCGTCCTCCTGTCCGTTAGCCTGTTGGGTTGCGAACAGGAGTCGAGAGTCCTCGGTGATACGAATCCAGTCCGTGTGGCGGAACTTCAGCAGGCCCACCGCGATCTCTGGCTCGGGCACATCATTTTGGTTCAGCACTTTGTGCTCTACAACGCGACGAAGAATCCTGCCCAACAGGCTGCTGCTGAGAAAGATGTCGTGGCCAATGCCAAACAGATTGCGATTTTGGTGACGCCGTTCTATGGCGAAGCGAGGTCTGGAAAATTCTTTACCCTACTGGTGGGCCATGTTGCTGCAGTCAAAGAATATTCCGAGGCCACGGCCGCGGGGAACAGGGACAGGCAGGACGAGGCGCTTTCCGGGTTGGCGGCTAATGCTGACGACATAGCCCTCTTCCTCAATGGAGTCAATCCCTATCTGCCGAAAGACGCTTTCCGAGGCCTGATTGAAGCGCATGGAGCGCACCATGTCCTCCAAATCAATTTGTATCAGAAAAAAGAATATGTGCGGCTCGAGGCGACCTGGCCGATGATGCGCGAGCATGCCTATGTCATTGCCGATGCCTTGACCACGGCGTTGGTCAAGCAGTTTCCAACCAAGTTTTCATAACGAGCGCAGGTTCTTCGTACCGCACACATTCTCGGGGGTTCTGACCATCCGTGATTCCGCTGCGACGTGGAGGCGATTCGATGGAGGGGTTTATGAGTAAAGAACCCCGTCCTTCCAGGCGGGGCTTTTGTAAACCAAGAGGGAACTTACCTCCGCTTCGCTACGGGCTGCCATTCATACCCCGCCCTACTGGGCGGGGCATTCTGGCAGGCTTTGGTAAAACATGTCAGTCCATGGCAGCATTGGTACTTGTCCTCGGCGCCCTCATGGGCTGTGACGTCGAGTCGCGCGCAGCCGGATGGGCGAATCCAGCCCGTGTGGCGGAGCTGCAGCAGACCTTGCGTGAGCTTTGGCTTGGGCACATCTATTGGGTGCAGCATGCCGTATGAGATAGCGCGAAGAGCAGCCTGGCGGAGCGCAATGCCGTCAAGAAGGAGGTCGACGCCAATACGCGACAGATTGCGAATACGATTATGCCGTTTTACGGTGAAGCCGCATCGCAGAAATTCCTGAACCTGCTGGACATCAACATCGGTGCAGTAAGGGAGTACTCAGAAGCTACCGTCGCAGGGGATAAGACCCGGCAGGATGCTGCGTTGGCCCGCTTGGCGTCGAACAGTGAAGACTTGGGCGTATTCTTCAGCGGACTCAATCCCCATCTGAAGAAAGACACTGTCCGTGGGTTGATCGCGGCCCATGGAGCCCACCATGTGCTCCAAATCAACCAGTACAAGAAAAAGGACTATGCGCATCCTGATGAAACCTGGTCGATGATGCGACAACACATCTATATCATTGCAGATACGATGACGACGGCGTTGGCCAAGCAGTTTCCAAGCAAGTTTTCATGACTGAAGAGTGACGGCGACGCCACTGTCGATTCAGAGGAAAGAATAGCTATTCCGCATTATTCATGAACACATCCACTGGAATCGCGGATTCGCCGCTACGACAAACCTGGACGCAGTTGGCAGGGCGCCCAGGTAGGCGGGCTTCTCGCTCAGTTGGTCAATATACTGTTTCAGGTTTACTTCCCTCCCGTCGTAGGCTCGGCACTGAATGGCTACTGATATCTATCCGCCGATTTCCATCCCGAGCCGTATTGGTATTCGCCAGTGTCCTGTTTGCAACGGCACTTCCATCTTACGCGGTAGCCGGAGAGGCGATTCCAGAATTTTTTCCAATTCGTCCACTTAATTTTGACGTCTCGTTTAATCAGCGAACATTTGCGCCACAGACCAGAGTCATTGCTGCCCAGGCTGGACTCACTGCCTTTCGCTACGGCAACATTGAGGTGAGAACAGTCTATCAATACTATAGTCAGCATACCCCTACATTTACTACGGACCAAAATTCTTTGTATCTCAATCCCCGCTGGAATAATTTCATTGATATCTTGGATTTTCCAAAAAACTACCCGATCAATCGTATGATTCGACATGCTCTCTTTGGACCGCTGGAGGACCGGACGGTGCCATATCTTGGAGCACTGGTTGGAGGAACAATCCCGGGCCGAGATGCTAATTCCCCAGGCTATCTCTATGGAGGCCAGGTGGGAGTGCGATTCCCTGTGGCTCGAGGATTTTCGGTCGATATGGGGCTGCAATACATACGACTTGAAATTGATTTCAAAGGTAAGTCCGACTTGTCAGAACAATGGCTCTTTACTACCGGAGTTCGATTCTAAACAGTATGATTGTTGGTGAGCCCATCATAAGCGTAAGATTGATGATACGGAGGCTATGGTATAGCCTGAAGGAATACGGCTCACAAGGCACACTCGTGTTCCTGTTAGCGCTTGGATCCTTTCTGCAAGGATGTGGACTTATCTTCGATGCTGTGGAACTGGTACAGCCTCTTGCACGCGACGAAATGTCTGCTATCTGCTCGCGAGGGCAGTTGCGTGTTGGAATTTCTGTTGAACCGTTTCGTCCCTTTGTATTTCCAGCTGTTTTCACCGATGAAGGGGTTCGTGTTACAGGCCTCGATGTGGAGCTGATCCGTGAGGTGGCCGACGCTCTGACCACATATTGTGGCGGTCAGAAACCCATCGTTCCTACATTGCACCTCACCAGGTTCCGTGATCTCTTCATCGAGATGAATGAAGGGCACCTCGATCTTTTTGTCTCATCTATCGGTGGGAATGTTCCTGGCGCAAGACCTGCTGGCCTGTGGTACTCAATTCCGTATTTTCATAACGGCGGCATCGGGGCCATGATCCAAAATCCGGAAGTGGCTGAGAAAGTACGGACGCAGTTTCAACATCAAGCTGGAAACCCTGACACGCTTACGGCGATCCAAGCAGGGCTTTCAGGTTTAACCGTTGCCGCGCAGAGGGGGAGAACCTCGCACCTCTATGCAGAAGCCAATCTTAAGAATATTCGGTTGCTCATCTGCGATTCGCTTCCAGCCGCAGTGGAGGCGAAGGATCCACGCATTGATGTGATTTTGTCCAAACATTCCATCCTCGATTATGTGACGAAGCGCGTGTGGCCGGACTGGCGCCTCCTCACACGAAACGATGGAACGCCCTTGATCCTCACTCAGGAATCCTTTTCCATTGTTACGGTCGAAGAACACAGACGTCTGCAGTGGTTCCTCAACAATTTGCTGTATCGGTTAGAAGAATTGGGGCGGTTGGAGCATATGCGCAGGCGTTGGCTAGAAGAAGATTATGCGCCGACTCGACGGGCAACCCTAGAAGGTCTACCGTTTGAAGTTTCGAAAGTGCCGGAACATTACGACCAGGGACAGTGTCGTTTCGCAACCGGACGGTGAGCAAGAAAGAAATGCCGATGAAATCTCGAGTGTGGCTGTTCATATCCATGAGTTTTATGTTTGTTCTTGTGTGGTCAAGTATTGTTTGGGCGCAGGCGCTTCGTGAAGAAACCGAAAAAACCGCCCAACAGTTAGCCACGCTGCTGAATGTCGGACGTCTCATTGTCGATCGCAATCAAACGCTAATTAATGATCCCCGGAAAGGCGATAAAGGGTTTACCCCTGAGGTATTTGAATATGAGGTTGTCGATGAGTTTATCCAGCAGACACACATTGATCTGAAGCATCTCCCCTCACATCTTCCCTTTCTCGCGAAAGAATTACTGCCGCAATTGCTTCAGTCAAGCAAGGAGGTGGTGGCTGATGCACAACTTGTGATCAATCAACGAGGCATTGGGTATAAGAATTTCGTTCCGGCCACCTTTGGCAGCCAAGCTGCTCGAAAGTTCTCCAATCGCTCTCACGTGAAAATAAAGCAAACAGCACTGAATCCAAGGAATTTGAAAAACACGCCCGATGCGTATGAAGAAAACATGTTGAAACGGCTGGCTACGCAACCGGCCGTTGACACCTCCATCATGGAATGGAATGACAATGAACAGACCCTGAGAGCCCTGATTCCTTTATATTATTCGCAAGATTGCCTAGCCTGTCATGGCGAGCCCAGAGGCATCTTGGATATTTCAGGCTATCCACGGGAGGGCGCCAAGGAAGGCGATCTTGCCGGTGCCATCAGCATTCATATCCCAGTACAAAGTCGGTAGCAAGCTGTCCACCAACTTTACTCAGGTGCGATTCTTCTGTAATCCAGATGTTCAGGCGAGATGGACCGGGTTAGAGGGTGACCTGGAGCAATGTCTCCCACCTCATCTCGTGCCCCTTACCCCCGGCTTTGCTTCTGAGCCTGTTGCTCAAACCCATGATTGAGCCCTCTGGTCACCAGACATTGAGGTATTGTGTTCCCATCTGGGCTTCTCGCTGCCGAGCCTGCGATGGAGCGTGGCCTTCGCGAGGGTCATCCCCCTGTCTTCTTCCCGCTTCCCCGGCCAAGCCGCCGCTGTCCGCTGCCCCTGCGCTGGCCAGCCCAAGCTGCTTTCCCGCTTCGCCAGAGCTTCAACAGATTGTGTGTGGCGCAGAGCACCTTCCACTCGCTGTCACAGGCCGCCTTCCCTCGTCGCATAAACCGGTCACAGCCCCGGGTGCTCTTGATCTGTCCGAACACCGGCTCGACCGTCTGGCCGCGTTTCTTGTACAGACGGCGTCCGCGCGTCGTCAGCAGTGTGCGCTCCATGCGGTCGCGGGCCGTCAGCCCCTTCTGACAGCGGCCGCGTGGCGGTGGCTGCTCCCGCAGCGCCTGGCGCTGTTTCCAGTCCTTGTTCGTGGCAATCAACAGGGCGGGCCCAGCCGGATCCGCCTCCGTCAGGTCGGTCTCGCTGCAATAGCCGGCATCGGCTAGGGCGGTCGTGATGGCCTGTAGATTCTCCTGCACCTCGGTCAGCATCGGATGCAGTTGCCGGACATCGTTCTCCTCTTGCGTGACCGCAGCCGCGAGAATGATCTGCGCCTCCGTCACGATGGCTTGGGCATTGTAGCCTTGGACGTACCCGCCCTGTGTCTTCATGATGCGGCTCTCCGGGTCCGTCACGTTCGCCTTGGCCGTGGCATCCGCTGCCGCCTCGGCCGCCTTCGGGGTGCGTCCCCGCTTCTTCCGCCCGGTGGCGGCCTCCTCGGCCTGCCGCGCCTTGTTCTTGGCCTGCTGCTGCACCGTGGCCGTGGCCGCCTCCTGCGTCAACCGTTCCTGGCAGGCCTGCAACCGAGCCAGTCGGCTCCGCCGATCCCGCAAGGTTTCGGGCAGTTCGTCGCCCCGCTGCGCCGGCCCATACAGCCGATCCTCGGCGGCATCGGTGGCCTGGGCCTCGGTCAGCATCCGCGTCACCTCCGCCGCAATCGTCTCGGCGGTCCGATTCGCCGCCAGCGCCGCGTCGGCCTTGATCTTCGTGCCATCCAACGCCACCACTCCGACCTTCACCAACCCCGCCGCCGCACACAGCGTCAGCACCTGCGTGAACAGTGTGGCCAACGCGGTCTCGTGGGTCTGACGGAATCGGACGATCGTCGTGTGATCGGGCCGCTGATTGGCCGCGAGCACGCGAAAGGCCACATCCCGCTCGCACAGCCGTTCGATCTGGCGACCGGAGCGCTCCCCCAGGCAGTACGCATACAGCAGCAGCGCCACCATCATGGCTGGCTCGTAGGCCGCTTGGCCCCAGCCATCAGCTCGGTACGTTCGCTCGATTTTCGTCAGATCCATCTGGGCCACCGCATCCAGGATAACCCAGGCCAGAGCGCCCTCCGGCAGCCACTCCTGCAACGCCGGCGGCATCAGAAACAGTTCCTCACGATCACACGGCAGAAAGTTGTAGCCCCTGGCACCCTCCCTTCGGTCATGACGAGGGAAGACAGTATACATAGCATTGCCTAAGTATCAAGGGGTTTGTGCAACAGGCTCTTCTATGTGACTTCGAAACGACTGGGAATGAACATAATGTGGGCTAGAATACACCTGCATGGCCATGTTCGGGGAAGTTGCAGGGGGAGCTTGCGAAATTCCTCAAGCCACTACCCCCCCGCCAAGGCCACGGAAGATTCTCCTCGCCCCCATCCCCTTAACAAGCTATGAAATATTCGGCACGGAGAATGAATCTTCTGCTGCCACCACCGATACCTGACTCAAACGAGACGGGGGAGACTGGTGGGACTCGAAGCTGAAGTTCTAGTTCGAGGTTCTGAAAACCTCGAACCCCAAACGACTTCCTTCCCCCCATCTCATTAAACTCGCTCCTTCCGCTTGTAGCGCTATTTCGCGATGACCGTTTGGAAAATCAGGGCTAACCTGATTTAGGATGATGAAGGATTCTTCATCGACTGTTCACGGTCTCTTCATATGCGACTGTTATGGTCGTACTATCACTGCAGGATATTGGAATCTTCCTCAGGATTTATCAACCACAGGTTGGACAAGTTTCAAAGGAGGGCTGTATGAATACAATACATCGATCTATTGTTGCGTTGGTACTCGCGTTCGTTGGCCTGGCAGGCTGCGACTACGGAACACGAACGGACGGGAATGCGAATCCAGCCCGTGTGGCGGAAATGCAGGAGAACCTCCGTGATCTCTGGGTCGGGCATATCTTTTGGGTTCGGCACGTGGTGTCGAACATCGCGACGAACGATCCGGAGGAGCGGGATGCCGCCGAGAAGGAAGTCGTGGCCAATACAAAACAGGTTCAGCGCAGATTGGAATGGATAAATGAGCGTGCCTGAAGTCCCCCAACTCCGCAGCCAGTCTGTGTGTGGTCCATGGCGGCGAGACCTCGAATCTTGTCCGAGATCTGTGGCACACTCCTAGCG
>Ga0163151_10005430_pt1 | contig 16298 bp, 21 predicted proteins | sample OliLakLV19MP5IB2_FD_145596 | JGI IMG/M metagenome (GOLD analysis project Ga0163151, IMG submission 145596) | Freshwater microbial mat bacterial communities from Lake Vanda, McMurdo Dry Valleys, Antarctica - Oligotrophic Lake LV.19.MP5.IB-2 | ecosystem: Environmental > Aquatic > Freshwater >...
GATTTCCCGCCCGCAGGAGGGGTCTGGGGAGGAATGCGGGCGGGATTCCAATTTCGGATTTTGAATTGCGTGGGCTACAAATTATGATATTATAAAATCACTATGAACAAAATAACCATGGGCGCTGTCGTTATCTTGGCGGTCATCGGCTATGTTGTTTATCAACAGTCGCCAAAACAACCGCAAACTTTAGAAAAAATTACTATCGCGCAAGCGTTTGAAGTTTTTCTGTATGCGCCACTGTATGTTGCGCAGGAGCAGGGCTTTTTCAAGGATGAAGGACTTGAAGTAAATATAACAACCGCAGGTGGGGATGAAAAAGCGTTTGCAGCACTTTTGAGCGGCGACGCTCAATTCGCCATAGGCGATCCGACATTCGTTGCGATTGCCGGCGAGAAGGGACAGCCCGGAAAAGTTGTCGCCGCTGTGCTTCGGGGTGTTCCATTTTGGGGTGTCGCAAAGAAATCAAGCATTGGGACTATTGTAAATCCTTCGGGTTTGAACGGATATAGTGTTGCAACTTTCCCCACACCTTCAACCGCTTATGTATTGCAGAAGAAAATGTTCCAAGCGGCGAATATAAAACCGAATATCAAAGAAACGGCGTTTGGCTCCTTGCTTGTGGCTCTTGATACTGGCGCGGTGGATATTGCTTTAGAATTAGAGCCGAATGTTTCAACCGCAGTAAAAAACGGTAACCATGTTGTCTACTCGCTGAATGACTATTACCCCGAGTTTGCAATTACAGGAATGACAGCACTTCCAAGTTATGTTGAAAAAAATCCCGAGACAACGCAAAAAGCCGTAAACGCTCTCCAAAAAGCGATGGTGTACATTCGTCAACATCCAAACGAAGTTGCTGGTTTTCTTATCACTAAATTCCCTGATGTACCGAAAGATATAGCGGAAAACGCTGTACAAAACATGATAAGGGCGGGCGTGTTTCCGAATGATACAGTTATCACCAAGGTCGGTTGGGATGCCGCCATTCAAGCGCGTTTGGATGTTGGCGATTTGAAAGCTGCCGCGCCTTATGAAAACTATGTCATTACCAACTTCTCGGAGCGAGCAAAATAACATTGCTTCAATAAAAATCGAAAATGTTTCAAAACAATTTCCCGTCAACGGCGGGGAATTGTCGGTGTTAGATAATATTTCGCTCGATGTAAAATCCGGCGAGATTCTTGCTATTGTCGGCAGAAGCGGTTCTGGGAAATCAACACTTCTTAACATCATCAGCGGTCTTGAAAAGGCAACGACTGGACAAGTTTCGGTGCATGGTTCTGTGGGATATGTTCCACAAAAAGATTTGCTTCTCCCTTGGCGTACCGTAGTCGGAAATATTTTGCTTCCCGCTGAAATTAAAAAAGCCAATCTCAAAACTTCCGTTATTAAGGCGAGAGATTTATTGAGAAAAAATGGACTTGGAGATTTCGAAAAATCTTACCCGTCAGAAATTTCTGGCGGCATGAGGCAAAAAGTTTCTCTCATCCGAACTCTGCTTCAAGATTCGGACATTGTACTTTTTGATGAACCATTTTCGGCAATAGATTTTGACGCTCGTTTACAATTAGTCAAAGAAGTCCGCTCTTATATCGTATCCGCTCAAAAAGTTGGTGTTTTTGTTACTCACAACTTTGAAGAGGCAATCGCGGTATCAGACAAAATTGTTGTGTTCAGCGAAAGACCAGCGAAAATCATCTATCAAACAGAAATAAATATCCCCGATGAATACCGCGATCCGATCAATGTTCGCAAGAGCAAAGATTTTCAAGAACTTTTTGAGCGGATTTGGAAATTGATAAGCAAACAAATATGAAAAAGTTTTTATATAAAATTTCACCCCTTTTGCTTTTTGTTGCCATACTTGTAGTTTGGCAAGTGTTTGCTTCTCAATTTCCACGATTCAATTTTCTTTTCGGTTCGCCGTCAGAAATTTTTGCTTCCTTTGTCCGAAACACCGTGAGCGGACGTCTTCTCAGTGACTTTGTAATAACAGGTTTTGAAGCACTTACTGGCTTCGTTTTCGGCGTTATTTTCGGAACGTTAGCAGGGTTTGTTCTTTGGTATTCGCCACTCGTAGCGCGCATTTTCAGGCCATACATCGTGATTTTAGGTGCAATTCCAGTCTTTGCTTTTGCGCCTATGGTTATCGTTTGGTTCGGTATCGGTTTGAGTATGAAAATCGCTATGGCGACACTCGGTACATTCCTTATCGCACTTACACAGGCATATGAGGGCGCAAAAAGCGTTGATGTTGAGGAATTTCGCCTTTTGAAAATTTTTGGCGCAACGCGTTTCCAAATTTTTCAAAAAGTGATTTTTCCATCTTCTCTTTCGTGGGTTCTTGCGTCAATGAAACTCAATGTTGGTTTCGCGCTCCTCGGCGCGTTTATAGGTGAGTTTATTTCCTCAAATCAAGGACTCGGACATTTTATGATACGCGCCGGTTCGCTATATGATATTCCATCGGTATTTGCGGGAGGCGTATACCTAGTTTTGCTCGCTTTGTTGTTCAACCTCATTGTCGTTTTTGTGGAAAAGAACAAAATGAAAATCATTGAGATCTTTTCTGTTAGTAGAGAGACAAAGCGAGCCTTAAAGGATTAGCCCCACGCAATTCAAAATCCGAAATTGGAATCCCGCCCGCATTCCTCCCCAGACCCCTCCTGCGGGCGGGAAATCAGAGCCGAGGTTTTGCGAAATCCTTTTCCCCAGAAAATTGTTTTCGCAAAACCGAGTCCGAATTGAAGCCCTGCCACCTGCCCGAATACTTGGAGGGCAGAACACCAAAGAAAAAATGTCCTTTCCTTTTTCAGAAAAAATTGGTCGCGCGCAAATCTGAAAAGCAGGGAACATTTTTTCTTTGGTGTCCGCCGTACTCGGCGGGTGGCGAGGCTTTCGTTCTTCAAGAATTTTTGATAAAGTAGGTTCGAGCAGTATCGTATAAACACTCAAAACAAAACCGGCCCTAGGGCCGGTTTTGTTTTGAGCGGGTAACGGGAATCGAACCCGTGTATTTTGATTGGCAACCAAATGTACTACCATTGTACTATACCCGCGGGGATTTCGAACGCTTTTCTATTCTAACAAAATAGACTCAATTTACAAGTCTGGGACTACTGTCGCGGCGGTGTGCCTGGACCGCTTACCCCTGGTGCGCTGGTCGGTCCGCTTACTGCCGGGTCGGCGCCAGGGCCAGTAAAGTTGAAACCTTCCTGGACCGGTGTCGGGCTCGCTTCGGGTTGGGGGGTAGAAACACCCGTAAAGATATAGCTGGCGAGCAGGCCAGTGATGACAATCACCACGAATATGAACTTAAGAGCGTATTTTATCTGAGGGGTAAACATACGTTCATTATAATCATCCCATTGCTTTGAGCAAATCCTCAAACAAAAATCACGTGCCCGCCAAGGGCGGGTAAAGTTGCTTCGCGGTCTTCAAAAACAAAAATCCCACGGTTGCTCGTGGGATTTTTGTTGAGTGTGTCTCTTTACTGCGCGCTACACCCCTACGCACTAATTTACTTAACAGCGTCCTTGAGAAGCTTTCCGGCGGAGAACTTCGGCTTGGTTGCAGCAGCAATCTGGATCTTTTCACCGGTCTTCGGGTTAATACCCATGCGAGCAGCCCGCTTCACCGTCTTAAAGGTGCCAAAACCGGTTATACCCACCTCTTCACCGCGAGCCAGAGTCTTAGTGATGGTGCTAAAGAACCATTCTACGATCTCCTGAGCCTGTTTCTTCGTCGGGAGGTTCGCGTCTTTGTGGAGAGCCTCCACTAAATCATCCTTTTTCATATAGTAGTTGAAATGAATTAATTTTATTCGACCTATCAGACCCAGTATACAACACTCAACTTACAACTAACAACTAATAACAGGGGATAAGGCAGAATCAGGTTTCCTGCCGGTTTGTACGTTGTTTGTCGTCAGTTGTCCAGTTATTTACCTGGCGTACTCAACGGCGCGCATCTCTCGGATGACGTTTACCTTGATCTCACCCGGGTACTTGAGCTCGGTCTGGATCTTGCTGGCGATGTTTTTGGCCATCTGGAGGGCACCGAAGTCGTCTATCTTCTCCGGCACCACGAACACGCGGATCTCGCGTCCCGCGGATAAGGCGTACGCCTGTTTTACGCCCTCGAACTTATTGGTGAGCTCTTCAAGCTCCTTAAGACGCTTGATATATTGCTCAACCGAGTCGCGACGGGCTCCTGGGCGGGCGGCTGACAGGATGTCAGCGGCCGTAACGATGTACGACTCTGGGGTAGCGAACGGGTAATCCTCGTGGTGGGACTTCATCGCATCGATAACGTCGTTGGCAACGCCGTACTTGGCGAGAATCTTCATACCGAGCTCGACGTGGGTTCCCTCAACCTCGTGACTGATCGCTTTGCCGATATCATGGACAAGTGCGCCTTTTTTGGCGGTATCGACATTAACGCCAAGCTCCCGGGCGATCATGCCCGCGAGGTGAGCCATCTCGGTGGAGTGCATGAGCACATTTTGGCCATAGCTGGTGCGGAAGTGCAGGCGGCCAAGCAACTGGAGGATCTCTTTCGGGAAGCCAACAACGCCGACGTCTATGGTGGCCTGTTCACCGATGTCTTGCATGCGCTTGATGAGCTCCTGCTTGCACTGTTCGACCGTGTCCTCAATCTTTGCCGGCTGGATGCGGCCGTCTTTGACGAGCTTTTCCAGGGTCATGCGCGCTATTTCACGGCGAAGGGGATCGAACGAGGAAAGAATGATCGCCTCCGGGGTCTCATCAACGATGATTTCGACGCCGGTTGCCCGCTCGAGCGCCTTGATGTTGCGGCCTTCGCGGCCGATGATCTTTCCTTTGAGCTCCTCGTTGGGCAAGTGGAAGACGGAGGTCGTCACATCGGCGACGTTGCTTCGCGCGTAGCGCATGATGGCGGTGGTAACAATCTCGGAAGCCTTCTTTTCGATCTCTTCGCGACGGTCATTCTCCATTTTTGAAATCGTTACTGAAAGATCGCCCCGATACTGCTCTTCAACCTCTTTGAGAAGCCTGGCGCGGGCTTCGTCAGCCCGGAGGCCGGCGATCTTCTCAAGCTGGGTAACCGCGTTCTTTTTCGCTTCAGCGATCTCTGATTTGGTGGTCTCTACCTTCCGGAACTCTTCGCCGAGTTTCGTGTCGCGGTTGCTGACGGCCAAAAGCTGCGCCTGCAGGCTCTCTTCGCGCTGGATGAGGCGCTCTTCGTTCTTGTCTATCTTTTCTTTGCGCTCCTTCTCCTCCTTGCGACCCTCTTCAATTATTTTTGCCGCCTTCGTCTGTGCCTCAGTAAGCACCTTTGTCGCCTCAAGCTTAGAGTCTTCAAGTTTCTTAATGATCGTCTGCTCTGCTGAACCTGCGCGCTTAGAGGCGAGCTGTTGGCGAACAATGTAGCCCGCCGCCAGACCAATAGCCAAAAAGGCCCATGTGATTAGTGAGATATTCATATGATATGAAGTTTTCTACGCGACTGCATGCACGGTACATGAATACGTGAGAGAAACTGTATTAATTAATTACTCCTTCTATTGTATGGCAAAAAGACCCCCTTGTAAATTCATTTTGAGTTTTATTTGCTATACTAGGAACAATGAAAAAAACGACGGTTCTGCTCATTTTGGATGGTTTTGGACTTGGCAAACGAGAGTCCACAAACCCGATCTATGTCGTAAACGGCGAACACTTCCGGTATATCAAGCAGAAATACGCCATTGGAGCGTTGCAGGCTGGCGGAATCGCAGTCGGCTTACCGTGGGGCGAGGTCGGTAACAGCGAGGTGGGCCACCTGACAATCGGGGCGGGGAGGGTGATGTATCAGCACTATCCGCGTATTACGCTTGCTATCCGCGACGGCTCCTTTTTCGCCAATCCTGCTTTTTTGAAGGCTGCCGAGCACGCCAAGAAGAACAGATCAGCTTTCCATATCGCCGGGCTTTTGACCGAAGGTAATATCCATGCCTCATTTGAGCACCTAGAAGCTCTTGTGAAACTCGCCCGGGAGCAGGGGCTCACCAAGATCTATTTGCACCTCTTCGCCGATGGCAAAGACAGTCATCCGAAGTCAGCGGCCAATCTACTCGGGCGTGTCCGGACGATGCTTGATGACCAGGGAGTTGGTATGCTGGCGACCTACATCGGCCGCCACTTCGCGCTCGATCGCGACGGGCATTGGGATCGCACTGAAGCCGCGTATCGGGCTATGACCGCGGCTACGCCGTCTGCCCAGGGACTTGAAGCGGTACTTGCCGCTAATTACGAGAGGGGGAATACGGACGAGCATCTTCCGGCGACCATTTTTGGTCCTCAGGCGCATCCCATCTCTGAAAACGACTCGCTTATTTTTATCGACTTCCGCGAAGACAGCATAAGGCAGCTTGCGAGCGCGTTCATTTTGCCCGATTTCGACAAGTTTAAAACGGTAGGTTTCAAAAATGTGCTTGTGGCTACCATGACCGATTACGCGAAGAAGTTTACGGTTCCGGTCGCTTTTCCCAATGAGGATGTGGGCAGCCCGCTTGGCAAAGTACTCGCGGACGCCGGCAAGACGCAGTTGCTTATCGCGGAGACTGAAAAATACGCGCACGTCACCTATTTTTTCAATGGGTATCGTGACGAGCCGTTCTCGGGGCAGTCCCGAGTATTAATCCCTTCGCGCAATGTGGAGCGGCACGATGAGCATCCGGAAATGATGGCAGAGGAGATCGCCAGCCGAATCCTCGAAGCCATCGAGGATCGCAGCTTTGATCTTATTGTGGCGAACTTTGCCAATCCAGACATGATCGCCCACACGGGCAACTTTGATGCGGCGGTAAAGGCTATCCAGGTTATTGATGTCCAGGTGGGGCGCATCGTAAAGGCGTGCGAGGTGCGCGACGCCAGCCTCGTCATCACTTCCGACCACGGCAATGCTGAAAAAATGAGCGATTCGATTGGCGGCGTGGAAACAAGCCACGACAGTAATCCAGTGCCCCTGTACGTCATCGGGCGGGAGTTTATACGCGAAAAGAGCGAGGTGGAGATAGCGCGGCAGGAGCATGAGGTGGTTGGCATCCTTTCTGACGTCGCGCCCACCATCCTCGGACTGATGGGTGTGGCGCAGCCGCCGGAGATGACCGGAAAGAACCTATTGCGGTATTTGTAAACAACCTATGACCAGACGATTTCAGGGATCCAACATCTCGCACGCGCTTCTCTTCTCCGCCGGTATGGCGGCCGCGATCATTCTCGGTAGGGCGGGCATCATTGAGCACGTGCTCGCTCTTTCCGCGTCGTTTGTCTTTCTCGGCGCGTTCGTCGCTGGCTTCTTTTTCACTTCATTTTTGACGATCGCCCCCGCGGGAATCATCTTCTATCACATTTTCACCGGAGGCGGGCCGCTATTACCGGTGGCGCTCATCGGAGGAGTGGGCGCGATGCTGGGCGACTTGGTCCTTTTTAAATTCCTGAAATCGAATCTCACTGATGAGCTGGTGGCATTCGTGAAGGCTCACACGAGCAGGCACCTCAAGCGCATTTGGAAGTTCCGCTGGTTCAGCTGGGTGATGCTTATTGCTGGCGCGATCATTATCGCGTCGCCGCTTCCCGATGAGCTCGGTGTGGCGCTGATGGGTGTCGGTGAGATAAAGACGCGGGTGCTTCTGCCGCTTTCGTTCGCGCTGAATACTTTAGGCATCGCCGCTATCGCCCTTCTGGCCTGACCGGCAAACAAAAAAGCGCCCCTCACAGGCGCTCCTTTGTTAGAATTCCTAACTAACTGAAAAAGTATAGCATATCTGGGGAGCGCTGAAAAGAGTTATCCACAGTGAACCAGAGATGTGTAGCATCATGGGTCATGGTGGGCCTGAAGCGTGTTTTATGAAATAAAACTCTGCTTTACGGCCGTATTTTCTTTACGATAATGGAATTATTGTGGTGTGGGGGTATACTAGAGCCATATGACGCTTGTCTACTTCCTCGTTATCTTGGCGGTGCTCTTGGCTGGTTTTGCGGCTTTGTTCCTATTTCTGCGCAAGAACGCCAAGCCGAAGGAGGACATGCAGGGACTTATGCTTCTTCAGCAACAGCTTCAAAAGCTGACGGATACTGTTGACTCGAAACTAGGCGAGAGCCAGAAGGAGATGCGCGACTCGGTACAAAGCCAGTTCAGTGAGTCGAAGAAGTTGTTAAGCGAGATTAGCGAAAAGATGAAGAACTCGCTACTTGATGTAACGAAAGAGCAGACGAAGACGAATGAGGCGACCAGGCAGTTTATGACGATCGCGGAGCAGCTTTCCAATTTAGAAAAAGTGTTGAAGCATCAAAAGCAGCGTGGCAATCTCGGCGAGGCGTCACTTGAACTTATCTTGGCGAATATCTTGCCGCCGGGGGCTTACAAGATGCAGTACCGCTTTAAGAACAACGATGCGGTGGATGCGGTTATTGTTACCAAAGAGGGGATCATTCCGGTGGACGCGAAGTTCAGTCTTGATAACTATAACCGCGTGACGATGGCGATAGATGAGAAGCAGCGCGAGGAGCTTGAGAAAGATTTTAAAAATGATTTGAAGAAGCGTATTGATGAGACGAGTAAATATATTCGCACCGAAGAGGGGACGCTCCCGTTCGCGTTCATGTTCATTCCGGCCGAAGGCATTTACTATGACCTCCTCGTCAACGAGGTTGGCGCGGTAAAGGTCAATACCCGCAACTTGATCGACTACGCGTATAATGAGAAGAAGGTCATCATCGTCTCGCCGACGACGTTCGCCGCCTACTTGCAGTCGGTGCTCTATGGCTTTAAGGCGTTCAAAATCGAAGAGGGGGCGAAGGATATCATCAAGCGTGTGGATGAGTTAGGGAAGCACCTCAAAGCGTATGATGACTATATCGAAAAGCTGGGCAACTCGCTCTCAACAACTGTTAATCACTTCAACACTGCTTCAAAAGAGCTCAAGAAGGTTGATAAGGACGTCACGCGTATAACCGGTGAGGCTGTTGGCATTGAGACCCGCGTGCTTGAGAAGCCGGTAGCGTCTGAAGAATAATGGCTTCGACCTCGTCTCTACAACAAAGCGTTCTTGCCGATGAGAAATGGCTTAAGCTGCTTAGGCGCACATGGGTTTTTAAACATATTCCATTCGTTGATTTCGCCCTCGGCTCCGGCTCGCTCGCGGTTGGCAATGTCACCGAAGCTTCCGACTTTGATGTGCTCGTTGCCGCACGGCAGCGCCGCATCTTTACGGCTCGTTTTTTCGCGATACTATTCTTCGGCCTTTTCGGGTGGCGCCGCCGCAAGGGGGAGAGTGGAATCAGGGCGTCCGATAAGATCTGTCTTAACCACTTCATTACTCCCACCTCATACCGCCTCGCCCTGCCTCTCAATCCTTACTGGGAGCTGATGTATCGCAACCTCGTGCCGGTCTATGGTGGCGAGCGCGCCCTGCGCCTTTTCTGCGAGGCGAATAAGCTGCTCATCACCGAGCCGAAGCGTCTCATGACCGACATGCGCTACCAATACCGGAAGAGTTCACTACTGAAACGCTCGCTTGAGCGGCTCCTTACGGGACGCCTTGGTGACTGGTTCGAGCAAAAGGTGAAGGCGATCCAGATCGCACGCATTGAAAAAGGTTTGCCAAAGTTAGGGGAGCGGAGGCGGCTGCACCAAATCGCGATCTCGGTTGCCGCGGCTAAGCCGGCGACCTATCAACTCGAACCGCTCATCCGTTATAATGACAACGAGCTCGAATTCCATCCCGACCCGGCGCTCATCGAGATACATCCTCTTTAACCGGTTTTCCGTAGCGATGAGTCACTGTACGCTATAATATATGCATATATTATAGCGTACAATTGAGTACAATACGTTTTGCGACAGGTGTATAATGAGTGCATGGCTGAATCCGATGTACTAAAACTGCTTAAGGAGTATCTTGATTATCTTGAGATCGAAAAGAATCGCTCCCCCAAAACGCGGGTTAACTATGAGCACTACTTAAAGCAGTTCTTCAAGCTCACTGGCATAAAGTCGTATAAAGATATTACAGCGGAGAAGATCCGCGAGTTTCGCATCCAGCTCGCGCGGAGGAAGACTGATCGGGGGGAGCCCATGAAAAAGATTACGCAGAATTATTATATTATCGCTCTGCGTACCTTCCTTAAGTTTCTCATTAAGCGCGATTATGATGTTATCAGCCCCGACAAAATAGAACTGCCGAAGCTGGCGGTGCGGCAAATAGAGTTTCCAGAGTATGCTGAGTTCGAGCGCCTCTTGAGTGCCCCCAAGGGGAGTGACTTGCGCGAGCTTCGAGACAAGGCGATTTTGGAAACACTTTTCTCCACCGGTCTGCGCGTCTCGGAGCTTTGCGGTTTGAGCCGCTATCTCGACTTCAGCCGTGGCGAGGTGACGGTGCGTGGCAAAGGGGAGAAGCTGCGCGTCGTTTTTTTCTCTGACGGCGCGCGCAAGGCGATCAAAGAGTATTTGGCAAAGCGTGGGGATGCACTCGAGTGGTTGTTTGTGAGCCTTTCGAAAGTACCAGTGACCAAAGACGGAACGATAAGGGTTCCGAAGGTGCTCGGGAAGATAACTTCGCGCGCCGTGCAGCGGCTAGTTGATTTTTATGCTCGCAAGGCGGGAATCAGTAAGCGAGTGACGCCGCACAAGCTTCGCCACCTGTTTGCTACTGACCTACTCAGTAACGGTGCTGACTTGCGCAGTGTACAGGAGATGCTTGGACATAGTTCGATCACGACAACGCAAATTTATACCCACTTAACCAATAAAGGATTGAAGGAGGTGCATCGAGCATTCCACGGGCGCAGAAGGTAAAGATACCTGCCCTTGGAGTCATGCGCGACATGATAACCCACCGTCCCGAAGGAAGTGTGGTTGCGCGTGTACTACTGGGTCCACAAGGCGTTTCACGGCCGACGCAGGAACGAGTCATGAGCTATCGCGCATATCTCCCCCGGGCCGTTATTGAAGTGGTCGCGACACTCCGGTGAGCAGAAATAATACGTCTCACCGGCGTGTTCCGCCTTATAGTCGCTACTGGTGTCTGTTTTTGTCCCGCAGACCATGTCGATGACGACTATGTTTTCCATACATCCTATGACGTTGAGTGGGGACGAGGTTTACATTATGTGAGTGCCATCGAGACTTGCCTGCCGACAGGCAGGGGATTTGCCGCCCAAATTGGGCGAGCCTCGCCCGTTTATGGGCGGGAACCTTTGTGCCGGGGGTGGGACCCCAAGTACTAGAGATTACTTCGTAATCACAGTACGGGGCAGGCTTGCTCCACATATCCCGCCGGAGGCGGGTAAACTTGCGTGTGCCCTCGAGAGGATTTGAACCTCTAAGCCTTGCGGCACCACCTCCTAAGGGTGGCGTGTCTGCCAGTTTCACCACGAGGGCAATAGATAGATTATAGCTCATTTACCCTGATTTTATCTAGGTTTAGAGCCCTATGGGGCTATTAGACCACGGTGTTGACTTTTTAGAAAAAATGTGCTATATTAGTAGGGCTGTAAATGATGGCTCTTTGATAATGATAAATAGAGAGAAATCCCGCTTTGTGCGGGTAGCCTTGCGCGAGGCAGAGATATGCGGCCGATGATTTTAAAATCAGCCGCCTATCCCTGCTTCGTGGCAGGATTTTCCGTTCCGCGCGTCGTGGACCGGAAGGTCACGAGGCACACAACCCGGACCCATGCCGAAAGGCGGGTCCACCTGGAGGCTACGATGTCTGATGTTCATTCGCACTTCTCCCCTTGCCCGGTCACCCTGGGCAACGGGTTCGTCTCGCCCCATTTCTTTTCGGCCATCGTCCTGATGGTCTTGGCGGCTGGCGCTGCCATCTGGGGCCAGGTGTGGTTGACGATCCTCTTCGGGGCCCTGCTGGCCACTGATATCATCTGGGTGCTGTACATGCTCCCAGAGAACACCTTCGCCGTCATCTCCCGTCTGGAGATGATCCGGCCGGGTGTGGTGCTCGATGGTTTGCACGCGCGGGTTCCCGGGGACGAAGTCCACGTGATTCCGCGTAACCCAATCAGTATCGAGATTAGGTTTGAGCGCCAGACAAGCGACGGCCGAATGGCCACGGGCAAGATCCGAGTGACCGTCCGACCCGACCCCCGGATCGGCGACAACACTCGGAGAAATCGGTACGCGACCTGGGTGGTCCAGGAGCGCCAGGATGGCCTGCGCGAGTTTGCGGTCCACCATGTTCGCGAGGCGATCGAGGCCCCGCTCAAGAGCATGCTGGTCAACATGGTGGGAGCGACCGACTCGGTCACTCTCGACAACAGCCTGCATGGGCTGGCGCTCTTCGTCGAGAGCGAGGTCGGGGCTCACACCCCGGTCCATCGTGACCTCGAATTCCTAAGTTCAATCGGTCAGCCGATTGAACCGCCCCTCAAAGAGCTACTGAAGTGGTATGCCACCAACCACCGCAAGGTGGCTGAAAAGCTTATCACGCTCGATCAGGAGTTCGAGGACAACCCGGAGAAGCCTCTGGGTGCGCAGTCCGTCTCCCACTGGGAGGCTCACACCTCTTCCACGTTGGAGGAGGTGGCACTGATCGAGTTTGGCTACGACCAGGTGACGACTGGTGCCGCGAAGGACAACTTCGCGGGCGAGAAGTTGTTCTCGCTGCTGCAGAAGGTGACGGCGAGCTTCATCGCTCAAGGCGTCGATCCCATCTCTGCGGCAACTCTCGCTGCAGGGGTCATCGGCAAGGCCGACGTCAAGGGCAACATCGTCACCGGCGGTAACAAGGCGGTCGCGGTCGTGGATGGCCGTGACGGCCAAGGGAGGTCATCGTGAGCAGCTCGACGAGCGGGAAGGGGGGGAAGCAGTTCATTCCCCATGCCCGAAGCTTCGGCCGCCACGTGATTGGGATTGGGATGCTCCTGTGCATCCCGGTGCTCATCGCCATGGCCAGCTCTCGCACTCCTGAAAAGAGAGCGAAATCCGCCGCGAGGGAGTCCTCGCGGCGGCAGGGCGCTCCGGCTGTGTCGGCCGAGCGCACGCAGGGGGTGATGGATTACATCCTGACCCCCCGCTCCCTCGCCAGAGGGATTTCGCTGGACGTGCTGACCAAGAAGCACTTCATCTTCATCGACGGGCAAGGGCTCGTCGACCCGAAGAGCGGAGAGTCGCTCAAGGAGACAGCGGTCCTCATGACCAAGGAGGGGACGCAAGTCCGCCTCGTTGGCAAGGGCTGGAGCATCGCCCTGATCCGGAAGACTCTGGAAGGAGGTTGGATTGAGCTCCCGGATAGCTGGGAGCTGAAGGCGCAGACGGACGGTCGCTGGCGCGACGGCCGAAAGGATCGTGACTGGGAAATCATCGGAGGGCGAACCCAATTGCCCTTCCCGAACTTCCAGTTGCGGCCGACCTTCGACTTCCAGCTGCAGCCTGGTGACGACTACTACGTCATCAAGGTCAACTAGTCCATAACTCAAGCACCCCTACCGCGCTGCGGTAGGAGAGTCCGGCAGGAAGCCGGACAAGCGTCGTCCTCTGAAACAGGACGGACACAAAGGGCCTGGTCGAACGCGACCAGGCCCTTTACTTATTTTAAGGATGCCGACATGCCAATACAAAACCCGAACAGCCGATTGGCTGTTCGGGTTTTGTATTGAAACAGTGATATCGCTATTGTGGCTGAAATCCTGAGCCGACAATGCTTCCGGCGAGGAAGATAACTCCTTGCGACAGGAGCGCGACGGCAACCGCGATGACCGCCCAGAGGAGCGTCTTGTGCGCGGCACCGATCTTCTCTTCATCTCCACCGGCGGTAAGGTACTTGAATGCGGCTACGAGGACGAACACCACCGCGAGGATAAGGAGGAACGTGAACATGTAGTCGATGAGCACGTTGATCTTTTGGATGATGCTTTGGAAGTTCAAACCTCTTGCCGCAGGCAATCTCTGTACGCCGCTGATGCCGCTACCTGAGGATTGAGCAGAAGCGATAAGGGGAAGGACGAAGGGGCTAGCGAGAAGCAAGCTAACAATTTTCGTTTTCATATACTTGGGGATTATAGGATGCTTCGACCTTTCGTTATGTTCTTTAATCTTACCTCAGTTCGCTTTCTGCTTCAAACTGGGGCTGTGAACAGAGTGGCTATGCGGCCGGCGGACCGAAAGGGAAGTCGCTGTTGCCCCCCGGCGGAGGAGTAAGGGGGAACGTCGGAGTAGCGTCATCAGGAAGAACTGCGCTCTCAATGAGGCTGTGCACTCCCGCGGACAGGAGCGCGACCGCGACGCCGACCAGAATCCACACCAGCATCTTGTGCGCCGTCCTGACCTTTTCTTCGTCGCCAGCGCTGGTGAGATAAAGGTAGGCGGTATAGAGGACCATGATGACCGTGAGGATAAGGACGAGCGTAAAGATGATATCAATAATGTTATTGATGAGAAGCAAGACATCATTCGGCCCGCCTTTGAGCGTGTCCTTAAGCAGAAGGCTCTCATTCCTAACCTCACCAGGATTCCTAACCTCACCAGGACCAGCGGCGTGAACCGTCGCGAGGGCGGGTAGGAGGAGTATTGCAGCAAGGGCGGCAGCGAGGAGTGTTTTGCGCATGGCTACTTAGGTATCGCCTCGTTAGTGGTCAGAGGTATCGCCTCGTTAGTGGTCAGAATACGGATGACGGTAACAAATCCTTTAGCCAAGACTGCAATCGCGATGGCAACGGCGGCCCAGAGAAGCTTCTTGTGCGCCGTCTCCACGCCCTCGCCTCCTTTGCTTGTAAGGTAGCTGAAAGCGGCGAGCAGGATAAACGCGACGGCGAGGGTCAGCAGGATGGCGAACACCCAATTGGTGAGGCGTTCGATGAAGGGCACGATGTCATCTGGGTCATCGAACGTGCTGGTATCAGAGAGGCGCAGACTGGTCGGAGGATTGGTGCCATCGCTCGGCGCGGCTAGCGCCACAGAGCGTGTCCCGAAAATGACCATCATGATAAAGAGCGCGAAGAGTGTTTTTTTCATATAGTTAAAATTAAACAGGCTTTACGAATTCAACCTTTTCTTTTTGGCCGGCTATCTTGGCTATTATTTTCACGAAGCCCTGGGCAAGAACCGCGACCGCGATGGCGATGGCGGCGTACTTCAACATCATATGAGCCGTCTCAACCCCTTCTCCACTACTGCCGGTCAGGTAGTTAAAGGCGGCGAGAATAACAAAAAGAACGGCGAGCGTGAGCAGGATGGCGAACACCCAATTGGTGATGGTCCCGATTTTGCCCAGCACGGCAGTGGGGGAGTCGAGGACGACGGTGAGACTGTTTGGTATCTTCACGGCGGCTGCTGGCGCGGGGGGCGCGGGGGGCGCGGCGAAGGCGACGAGAGGCGCCGTGGTCACAAGCAGCAAGAGCCACATCTTTAATATCGTTCGCATATCATTATTAGGGGTTTATCTTTGCTCCGACGAGAGCGGCTGAGATGTAGACAATGCTCTTGGCGAGCACGGCGATGGCGATAGCTATTGCTGAGTAGAGCAGGGACTTCTTGGCGGTCGTGAACTTTTCAGTATCGCCTCCGGCTACCAGAAAGTTGAAGGCGGCGATGAGCACCATAATGACGGCTATTGCGAGAAACCCGGAGAATACCCAGTCCGTGATGTCGCTGATTGCATTAAGGACTCCATCGGGAGTGTCGATAGTGCTTATCGAGCCGATATCACCATTTCTGCGAGCGAGCGCGAGAGTCGGAGAACAGGCACTGACGATGATCAGTAGGACTAGCAATCTTTTATGAGTGAGCATCATATTAAAATTTAGAGGTAAGTATACTTTGAACGATTTTCACAATCCCTTCTGCCATTAAGATAACGATAAAGCCGATAACGGAGTAGAGGATCGCGCTCTTGCCACTCTTGAGCTTTTCCGCCTCGCCATTCGAGGTCAGAATTTGAAAGGCGCCCCAAATGATGATAAGCGGCATAATCATGGCGGCGAGGGCGACCAGCCAATCGAAGATATTCCCGATTATATCAACCAGTGAAGCTCCTTCGCCCAAGGGATTCACTTCATCGAGCCCCTCAATGAAGCCATCCCGAGCAGCAAAGGTTTGCGGTATCAAGAGCGTTTTTACTAAAAAGGTATACATGGGTTAGTTGACCGGCGACGGAAGGTTGCCTCCGATTTGGTCGGGCACTCCGAGTGCATTGAAGATGAACTGGATGAGCAGGTAGCTGCCGAGCAGGATGAGCACGCCAGTGAGGGCTATTTTAATCATGTCCTTGCCCTTGGTGAGCCGTTCGCTGTTTCCTCCCGATGTAAGTATTATAA
>Ga0163151_10005431_pt1 | contig 16297 bp, 8 predicted proteins | sample OliLakLV19MP5IB2_FD_145596 | JGI IMG/M metagenome (GOLD analysis project Ga0163151, IMG submission 145596) | Freshwater microbial mat bacterial communities from Lake Vanda, McMurdo Dry Valleys, Antarctica - Oligotrophic Lake LV.19.MP5.IB-2 | ecosystem: Environmental > Aquatic > Freshwater > Lake...
CAACGGCTCGATTGGAATAAAAAAACCGATAACGCCCCGTCGGCACCCGCCAGCACCAAGAGTGAGCGCACCGAAATCGACAGCCAGGCGCCAATGGGTTACGCGGCAACGCGCAGCCTGGAACGAGAGCAGCACAAAGTCGGGGGTGCGTATCGCACGCGCATGCTTCCAAAGGACACGACCCGTCCCATTCGGGTTTTTGCCCAATCGAAACATTGGAGTTTTGGCAATCACACCGGTTTGGCGACTGGAGGTCGCTGTTGATTCCAAAGGCAATTCCTTAGCTGACCCCCGGCTTTGTGCTGCTCTCCCTCAACCACCCAGCCGCAACCGAGTCCGTTTTGCGCGAGTTCCGCAGGAGAAAAGGGGCGCCGTTGCGGACCAACGGCGCCGCCTGGTCGCCTCCTTCGGCAGTTAGAATCGGAACTTGGCGTTTAGCTGCACAACCCGCATGCCAGCGGCGCCGCTGATTTGACCGAACGTAGCCGCGTTCAGCCCCGTGCCCGGCCCACCGTAGTTCACGTGGTTGGTGGCGTTAAACATGTCGGCGCGAACCTGGAGATTCGTTTTCTCGGTCACTTTGAAATTTTTGGCCAACGCGATGTCCGTGCTCCAGGTAGCCGGACCCCGGACGGAACCGTTTCCCAGGTTGCCGGGTCGAATGGTTATCCGGGACTGTGCGTTCACGGGGACAAGCGCAAACGCATTGATGTCCAAATACTGTACCGTACAGCGGGCGCCTACGATGCACCGTGCCGCCGGGTTTTCCTTCCAGTTGGGGAAGGAAGTCGATCCGCCCACGTAATCCGGTCGACAGTACTGCCCCGAAGCGCAGTTTTGGGTGACGGTGACGCGCTCCCCGGCGCGGGTGTTGAAGATACCGCTCACCTCCCAGCCGCCGATGGCGCCCCGCACCAGACGGTTCGCGTTCGCCAACCCCGGCAGTTCGTAGATCCAGTTGGCAACGAATCGATGCGCCGAATCGCCTGGATTGGGCCCGCGGTCGGCTCTGGGATTATTGAAATCCTGGATGTTATTGCTGTCGTTGTCCGAGCCATAGTATGCGCCGATATCACCGCCGGAGATACCTAAGGTTTTGCCCATGGTATAGTGCGCGTCGAAGGAAAGCCTGTGGGAGAAACGCTTCCGCACGGAAGTCTGCCAGGCGTTGTAACTGGTGTTCTGGGAGTTGTCGACGTAGTAGCCGCCAAAGATGATGTTGGGGTTAGGCCGGATGCCGGTCAAGCGATCGGGGAGGTTCGGGACACGATGCAAAATGAACTTCACCCCTCGATTGCCGACATAGCCGGTCTCGATCATCAATGAAGACGTGAGGGCCCGCTGAATGTTGAACTGATAGTGCATGGCGTACGGGTTTTGAAGGCCCGGATTGATGGCGGAGAACGGGAACCGGACGGCGCTGGTTGCCGCTCTCCTCTCAACGACCTGGCGCAACTGGTCCGTATAGCGCGGGAAGACAAGGCCCAGATCGCGGGCTTCGGCCAAACTCCAGCTTACGCGGAATGGTACGAGCGGATTCGCCACGGCCTGACGGACAACGCCGGGCATCTGCGGGCTAAACATGATTCCGAAACCGCCCCGGACCGCAGTCTTACCCTTCCCGTCCAAGTCGTACGCAAAGCCGACTCGCGGTCCCAGGTTCACCCAACCGTCGTTGTTGTATGGATTTTTCGGATCCCGGGCCGGACCGAAATCGAACTTGTTCCAATCCGTTGGCGGGGAAGGATTGTAGAAACCGGCCGCAATCGTCGTGGTCGGCACCGAAACATTTTTTGAATAGAAGTCGTAGCGCAGGCCCAGGTTGAGGACGAGACGCGAGGTCATGCGCCAGTCATCCTGCATAAAGAGGCCCAACTCATGCATGCGCGAACTGTACGGCGGAGATCCAAATGTTGGCGTAACGCTGCTGGGGATGTTATTCAGAAAGTCCGCCTTGTTTTGGAACGCAAAGGAGGGGTTTTCAGGGTTACTCCGGAATCCGGTGTTCAGACCATATTTGCCGCCAAACTTGAAGGAATGTTTGCCCATGCGGCGGGAGATTTTCTGATCGAAGCTGTATGTTGTCCCGAACATGTCCCAGATTTCCGCTCCGCCCACGCCGAAACCCGATACGCCGGCGATGGAGATTCTGGGGACGCTTCGATCCCATGGCGCGATCTCGGTTCCGCCTTTCGGATCCTTGGTGTTGAAGAATGCATCGAGGCGTTTCATGTCGTTAAAATTCCAGCCAAAGCGGCTTTCCGACATCCAACTGGCGCCGCCGGTGGTGAAGCTTGCGGTTACCCGGTCCTGCACGTAGCCAAAGGTTCTGTCGTTCTGGCCGGCAAGTAAGTAGTTGGGATCTAGCCCGAAGGGCCGCATTCGTGTGTATGTAACGGCCAGATTGCTCATGGACGTCAGGCGGGCGTCGCCCTTTAGAACGAAATGATTCTCGCGGCTGATGGCGTTGCCAATTGTCTCGAACGTACCAATGTCGCTGTTAATGGGAACGTTGGGCAGCGGCAACACATCCATCAACAACTTGGTTTCCGGAAACGGCAGAGCCCTCAAGATCTCGTCGCGATAGGACTGGGTGGGCACCGTGCCGTTAACCCGCCTGGAAGCGGACTCCCGATACCCTTCATACACGGCGAAAGCGAAGACGCGGTCCTTGACGATGGGAGCGCCCAGCGTGCCGCCGAACTGATTGAATACGATGCGCGGCTTCGGTATTACCGCGCCGTCGGCCCTTCTGGCCGCGACGAAAGGATTGCGCGCATTCAACACATGCGACTGATAGTTTTCAAACAAGGTGCCGTGCCAACTGTTGGTGCCGGACTTCGACATTATGTTTACCTGGCCGCCGACGACACTGCCATACTCGGCCGGCATGATGCCTCGCATGAGTTGTACCTCCTGGATGGCGTCGATACTGATTACGTCAATGTAGTTCCGGGCCCCGTACTGCGCCATGCCCCGCTGTTCCGGATTGGAATTGGCGTCTGTGCCGTCGACGCTAATCCCGGTTCCGCTGGCGCCGATGCCGTTCAATCGGGGGCTACGGCCGCTACCGGTGTCGACTCCAACGGAGAGGCGGAGAATGTTGCTGACGTTGCGGCGCGCGAGTGGGAGTTCCGTCACTTTCAGCGCCTCAAAGGTTTGCACCTGCTCCGACGTGGCCGTATTGATGAGCGGCGCGGAGGCTTCCACATTGACCGATTCCGCGACGGATCCGACCTCGAGAGCGAATGTGTGTCTCACCGTTTGGGCGGCGGCGAGTTCCAGGCCCTTCAGTTCATGCCGCTTAAAGCCCTGCGCCTCGACTCGCACTGAGTAAGCACCGACGCGCAAAAAATCAAAGGCAATCTCACCTGTCGAATCCGCGCTACGCACCACGGACCCATTTGTCTCCAGGTGGGTGAGAGTGACGGTTGCCCCTGGCACGGCGGCACCCGTTGGATCCGTCACGACTCCGTACAACGTCGCGGTAGTGACCTGAGAATAAGCGGCGGCGCTAAGCAAGACAAGCGGGACCAATTTCCAATAGAACTTGGGGGAAATCATTATACTCCTCGTTACGACTTCACTAAGAATATATGCCAGTCCCAATTGGAGCAAGCTTCGAACGGTTCCGAACCGTTCCTAAATACTGTCAGAGCACTCGTATTGCAAGGAGCCACGTCTTGGTTGGCACCTTGTCGTGAACCTCAGTTTTTAAGACGGCTTGGAAATACCAGGGTCCTGTATGTGATGGCGACTCCGCGCGCATGCGGCCCAACAGTTCAGTCAGAGAGTCCTCGGTCGCCAGGTACTCAGCGGCCGCCTGTGTCGCCTGAGCGTTTAGACCACTGATCAAAAGGCTTCTCTGGTCGGCCGCCATCCCGGGAAGCATACTAATTAGAGCAAATTCCTGATCGCCCTCGCGTTCCTTGGCCGCGTAGTTAATGATGTATTGGGCGGCCTCCCCCGGGCGCGGCTTCACGTTTACAATCGCCCGCTGCCGATCGCCCTTACTTGAAGTCAATTGGAATGGAGATTTGCCCAGTAGAGGTTCCAGCCATTCGTTGGCCTCGTTGTTCCCGAGCAGGATCATGTTGTCGGCGCGAAGGTCTTCCCAACCAACAAATCGGCTTTGAGTAGTCTGTACGGGGATGCGGAGTCGGGTCAGCAGGGAGGCTAAATGGACGCCGGCCACAGCTTCACCCAACTTGGTCTGATTAACGGCGGGTGTGAAATAGAAAGCCCCGCCGGGTGGAATGTGGAAGGATTGACGGAAAAGTGCTTCCTCATCGGCATGGGCCCGAAAGCGCTTCGGAACGGTCTCCAGCGGCAACACCTGCTCGAAGTGCTTGATCACGGCGGTCATGGGGCTGCTGAAACATATAACCGTTTGGCGCTTGGCTTGCATCCATGGTCCCCAGATTTCTTTTGTCGCGGCATCGACTACTTCGGCCGGAGGCGCCGCGGACTGCGATCCCAGGAAATACCCGGCCGCCAGAAGAACGGCCCCGGCAATCGGAAGAAGTAACCACAGTTGGGCCGGTCGATGTATGGAGGCGGCGGGAACTGGCTTAGCCTCCTCCACCACCTGGGATGCTTCAACAATAGGTGGGGACGCGGGCGGTTGAGGAACTTCCTTAACGCGCCGAAATGACGGGACATATCGACCCACGGGAAGTTCAATGCGCAGCGAATGCGTACTGCCCTCTCCGGCGTAATATTCCTGAAGTTTTTGCCGCAAGGTATGCGCCTGACGGCGAACGACGGAATCCTCGCTAGGTGAATATTCCGGTCCCCGAAGAAAGACTTCCGATCCGATCAGGTATTCATTTATTCGACCGCCTTCACCGCGGAGCGTCAGGTCACAAATGTAGTAAAGAAACTTCTGCACCTTCTCCGAACGCTCAAAGGCGCTGCTATGGAGTACGGCTTGTATCTCGGCTTGTACCTCTTCGGGGCTTATGTCGTTAAGGTCAATCGTAGCGGTGTTCCGCGGGGGGTGCAACTTGGCTCCAGTCTGAAAATGAGTCTATACCAAACTGGGTGTGGTTTGGGGAAAATGGTCGCCGAACCGTTCGCGAACCGTCCGGCTCTGCAACGAATTGGGTGGACTGCGTTATTCTCGTGCAATTGGGCCGGTCCATCTGATCTCATCATGCATAAGTTCGCGTACTACATCTTTTTCGTTGTCACGTGCCAGGCGGCGCTGCTTCGTATCGACATCGCTGACCGCCACGAAGTCCTGGGCGGCCAGGCCTTTGGAAAGGCCGGTGTATATGAGCTGGTTCGCGGGCGAGCCTACTTCGCTGTGGACCCGGCCCTGGCTCAGAACAGCCGAATCATCGATATAAGCTTCGCGCCGAGAAATCGCGCAGGAAGGGTGGAGTTCTCGGCCGATATACTTGTTCTGCGTCCTAAAGATCCCGCGCTGGGCAATGGAACGCTGCTGGTGGAGGCTCCCAATCGCGGCGCGATGGGGATGTTGTCGATGTACAACCGCGCCAGGGCAACGACGAACCCCAAGGCGGCGGAGCACTTCGGCGACGGGTTTTTAATGCGCGAAGGGTATACGCTCGCGTGGGTGGGGTGGCAACATGACGTCCCGGAACGGGAGGGACTTCTGCGCTCGCATGTCCCGGCCGCGCCTGGAGTAGCCGGTTTTGTACGGGGCGAGGTGACACCGTCGACTCCGCTCCAGCGGCTGCCGCTTGGGGATAGCGGGCATATTGCTTATAAAGTCAATCCGGCGGAGAGTTTGCTGCTGACCGTTCGCGAGGGAATTCACGGCGTACGTTCGCCGGTTCCGGCTTCCGAATGGCGTCTGGAAGGTACGGAGATCGTCCTGGCGAAACCAGCCATTCGCGGGCGAACGTACGAGTTCGTCTATCGTGCAAAGGATCCGCCTGTGGCCGGTCTAGGGCTGGCAGCCGTTCGCGATTTCGTTTCGGACCTCAAGTATGGCGCTGACGCCAGGATCCAGCACGCTATCGGCGTGGGAACCTCACAAAGCGCCATGGCTCTGAAGGCACTCCTATACGAAGGTTTCAATGCGGACGAGAAGGGGCGCATAGTGTTCGACGCCTTGCAGCCTCATGTGGCCGGCGGCCGGCGTGCCACTTTCGAACGATTCACGCAACCCAGCCGCACTTCCGGCCCATACCGGAATGCGAGCTTTTCCACCACGGATCAGTTCCCCTTTTCCGACGCCGAGGATACGGAACCCATGACGGGGCGAAAGGACAGCATTCTGGCGAGGGCGCGAGCAGCCAAAGTGGTGCCGAAGATCATCTACAGCAATTCAAGCTACGAATATTGGGGCTCCGCCGGTTCGTTGGTGCATGCAAGCCTGGATGGAAAGCGCGATTTGGAACTGCCCGAGACGACGCGAGTCTACCTTCTGGCCGGCGGCCAACACGGTCCGGCGGCGTTCCCCCCGCAACGCGGCGGTGGGGAGAATCTCCCGAATTGGAACGACTACAAGTGGGCATTACGGGCCATTCTTCAGGACCTGCGGCAGTGGGTGGTAAAGGGAACGGTCCCGCCGCCCTCGCGTTATCCAAGACTTTCGAACGGAACACTGGCGAAGGGTGAGCCCTCGGCTTACGGCACGCAATATCTGGATTTTGGGCCGGAATATTTGGCGAAGGGGATCGTTGCGCACCATCCCCCTAAACCCGGTGCGAACTATGCCCTCCTGATACCAAAACCCGATTCCGATGGCAATGACCTGGCGGGCGTCAAAATGCCTTGGGTCGCCGTGCCCATGGGCGCGTTTACCGGTTGGAACCGGCGGACGGCGTCTATTGGCGCGGAAGGTGGATTGTTGGCCAACACCGGTTCGTACCTGCCCTTCACCGGACAGAGGGTCCGCCAACAGTACAAAGGCCGGGCCGAATATCTCCGCCAGCTTGAAGCTGCCACTGCCCAGTTGGTCAAGGAGCGATTTCTTCTTGAAGCGGATGTACCTCAAATCGTGCGTTTTGGGTCTCGAGTCTGGGACTGGGCTTTGGCAAATTTCCCCCAGCCGTAGCAGTTCGCCCGTTCCGAACGGTTCGAACGTACTTTTGAACGTAGTAACGGGCCTCGGGTCCGTATAGTATTAGGGGGATGCGGCTCGTCACTCTGTTTATTTCCGGCAGCCTATTGGCGCAAGCCCAACCGCAAGCCTCGCGTGCCGTGCTCGATAAGTACTGCCTCTCCTGCCATAACGACCGGGTAAAAACGGCCGATGTATCCCTCCAGCCGTCAACTGCGAATACACCAGAAAAAAACCCGGCACTTTGGGAAAAGGTAGTCACCAAACTGAGCCACCGGCACATGCCGCCGATCGGGTTGCCCCGCCCCGATGAACAGGGCTACAACGTAGCTGTTTCATCGCTAACCGCCTCACTGGACCGCGCCGCCGCCGGGCGGCTCAACGCCGGGCGCACCGGGACTTTCCGGCGGCTCAATCGGGTGGAGTATCAGAACGCCATTCGCGACCTCCTCGCCGTCGACTATAACGTGGCCTCTTTGCTGCCGAACGACGAAACCAGCCACGGTTTCGACAACGTAACGGTGGAGAATCTCTCTCCAACGCTGCTGGAACGATACCTGACTGCCGCTCAGAAAATCAGCCGGCTGGCGATCGGCAGTCCCGTTCGAACGCCCGGCTCCGATGTTATTCTCATCCCGCCGGACCTGACGCAGGAAGAGCACATCGAGGGGCTCCCTTTCGGCACCCGGGGCGGCACATCCGTCAACTATCATTTTCCGGTGAACGGCAAGTACGAGATTCAGATCCGGCTGGCGCGCGATCGCAATGAGCGGGTGGAAGGCTTGGATATCCCTTATCGGGTGGAACTTACGCTTGACGGCACCCGGGCAGGGTTGTACACGGTCACCCCACCGCCGCGTGGTTCTGACCATCAGGACGTCGATAAACACCTGACTGTCAAACTCGCGATTAGTGCCGGGCCGCACCAGATCGGCGTTTCCTTCCCGCGGAAAACCTCAGCGCTTCTGGAGACGGAGCGGCAACCCTACCAGGCCCATTTCAATATGGATCGGCATCCGCGGATTCAGCCTGCCCTCTATTCGATCTCCGTCATTGGTCCCTACGAGGCCAGCGGTGCAGGAGACTCTCCAAGCCGGCAACGCATTTTCGTCTGCCGGCCTTCGGGACCCTCGGAAGAGGATGGTTGCGCCATTACGATTCTCTCCAGGGTTTTGCGTCGTGCCTATCGGCGTCCGGTTACCGCCGCCGATCTTCAAGCCCCCCTCAAGTTTTACCGCGACGCCCGCTCCAGCGGCGGCTTTGAGATTGGCATTGAAATGGCCCTTCGCGCATTGCTGGTAAATCCGCAGTTTCTGTTCCGTATCGAGAAGGATCCCGCGGTTGTCGCTTCAAAGTCGGCCTATCGAATCGCGGATGTAGAACTCGCGTCGCGCCTCTCGTTTTTCCTGTGGAGCACCATCCCTGACGACACTCTGCTCGATCTCGCCGAGCGCGGCAAACTCAAGGATCCAGCGATTCTTGAACAGCAAGTGCGCCGCATGCTGGCCGATCCACGGGCGGGGGCGCTGGTTAGCAACTTTGCCACCCAATGGCTTTATCTGCGAAATTTGGCGGCGACGACTCCCGATCCGCGGCTGTTCCCCGATTTCGACGACAACCTGCGCGTGGCCATGCAACGGGAAACCGAGTTCTTCTTTGAGAGCATCCTTCGCGAAGATCGGAATGTATTGGATCTCCTGCGGGCCGATTACACGTTCCTTAACGAGCGTCTTGCCCGGCATTATGGCATTCCGAACGTATACGGCAGCCGGTTTCGGCGCGTCGCCCTCGGCGAAACCGGCATCCGCGGCGGGCTGCTCAGCCAAGCCAGCATTCTGACGGTGACGTCTTATTCCACCCGCACCTCGCCGGTTATTCGCGGAAAATGGATTCTCAGCAATATCCTCGGCACTCCTCCCAACCCACCGCCGCCGGCGGTGCCGCAATTGAAGGAAGCAGGCGCCAGGCGGGAAGGAAAGTTTCTCACCATGCGCGAACGCGTAGCCGAGCACCGCGCCAATCCCGCCTGTGCGGGCTGCCACAATCTCATGGATCCGGTTGGCTTTGCCTTCGAGAACTACGACGCAGTCGGACGCTGGCGAACCGCGGATGGCGGTGTGCCAGTCGATGCGTCCGGGGTGATGCCGGACGGCAGTAAGTTCGCCAATGCGGCCGATCTGCGGCAAGCGATGCTGCGCCGTCCTGAACTTTTTGTTTCGACACTAACCGAAAAGCTTCTCATTTATGCCCTGGGCCGCGGCGTGGAGCCGTTCGATGCGCCCGCAGTCCGCCAAATCGTCCGCGACGCCAGCCGGAAAGACTTCCGTTTCTCGTCGCTCATCCTGGGAATAGTCAACAGCACGCCGTTTGCGATGAGGAATTCACTATGATCATTTCGAAGAAAGCTCTAAACCGCCGGACGGTTCTGCGCGGCATCGGCGCCGGGTTGGCCCTCCCGCTGCTGGACGCCATGGTGCCGGCCATGACGGCGCTGGCCGCTACCCCGGCGAATCCCGTTCGCCGTTTGGGGTTCATTTACATTCCGATGGGCGCGACCATATCCCAGTGGACGCCGCCGGAGGTGGGCCGCATGACCAGGCTCTCCCCGACGCTGAACTCGCTTTCTCCGTTTCTCGATCAACTGACAGTTATCAGCAACCTGGAGCTGAAGAACGCCTATTCCCCCGGTAATCACGCCACGGCGAATTGTTCGTTCCTTAGCGCCGCCAAAGCAAAACTGACCGAAGGCACGGATTACGAGTTGGCAACCACAGTCGATCAGATTGCGGCTCAAAAAATCGGCGGCGATTCCCCGCTGCCATCCATGGAACTCGCCATGGACATGTTGACGACAATTGGGAATTGCGACAACGGCTTCGCCTGCGTCTATCAGAACAATCTGTCCTGGTCCTCGCCCACGACGCCTCTACCTGCCGAAGCACATCCGCGCCTGGTATTCGAACGGCTCTTTGGCGACGGCGGTAGCGCCAGTGAGCGTCGCGCGGAGTTGCGAAAGAATGCAAGTATTCTCGACTGGGTCTCCTCCGACATTGCACGGATTCAGGGCCAACTCGGCACCAGTGATCGCGTGAAGGTCAGCGAGTATCTTGACGCCGTTCGTGAAGTGGAACGGCGTATCCAAAAGGCGGAGAAGCAAACCACGAATGACGCGATGCCCGATCTCGACCGTCCAGTCGGCGTGCCCGCGTCCTACGGGGACCACGCCAAGTTGATGTTCGATCTTCAAGTGCTGGCTTGGCAGGCCGACGTCACCCGCGTCATCTCCTTCCAACTCGCCCGCGAAGCCAGTACGCGAGTGTACCCGGAAGCTGGCGTCACCGATCCGCATCACCCGCTGACGCACCATTCTGGCGATCCGGAGAAAATGGCCAGAGTCGCCAAGATCAACGCCTATCACATATCGCTCTTTGCCTACTTCCTCCAAAAGCTAAAGGCGACGCCGGACGGCGGCGGCAATTTGCTCGACAATTCGCTGATTCTCTGTGGCAGCGGCATGGGCAATCCGGACGTGCATGATCACGTCAATCTGCCCATCGTCGTCGCCGGCGGCGCGGCGGGCAATGTAAAGGGCGGCCGGCACATCAAATACGAACAACCCACGCCGCTAGCGAATCTGCACTTGACGCTGCTCGACAAGGTCGGGGTGCATCTCGACTCGTTTGCCGACAGCAAGGGCAGAGTGAGTGAATTACTGAAGCCCGCATCGCTCTAAGAAATCAAGGGTTAGCGTCATGAAGCTCCGTACGCTTGCGTTATGTCTGGTCCCCATTGCGCTCCTGTTTGGTGCGGGCGCCTACGCGCAGGAGACTCGCGCTACGCTGAGTGGAACTGTCGCCGACGCCTCCGGAGCTGTAATCACCGACGCGCGGATCCGGTTGACGAACCAGGAAACCGCGGTCGGATTCGACGCGGTGACGAACAAGGCAGGTCAGTTCCGGTTCCTTTTTCTGAATCCCGGTACTTATCGCCTCGCTACGGAGAAGGCGGGGTTCAGGGGATTCGTTCGCGACGAAATCCAACTGCATGTCGGCCAATCGGCTGTGGTCGATGTGACCCTTCAGATCGGTCAGGTGTCTGACAGCGTGACGGTCAGCAGTGACGCCGCCCTTCTCGATATGGAGAAGGCGGACCGCGGTCTGGTGATCGACAATAAAACGGTCGCCGACTTACCCCTCAACATACGAAACCCCATCATGCTCGCGGTACTTACCCCCGGCATCATTCATACCTCGGGAAGCCAGCATCTGAACCCCTTCTCAAACTCCGGTATCTCGTCATGGTCGATTAACGGCGGCCGCGGTACGAATAACGAGTTTCTTCTGGACGGCGCGCCCAACAACGCCGTGTATAACGGCGTGAATAATGTCGCCTTCGTCCCATCCGTGGATGCCGTGCAGGAGTTCAAAGTCATGACGGGCGCCTACGATGCCCAGTATGGCCGCACCGGCGGCGGCGTCATCAACATATCTATCCGCAGCGGCACGAACCGGTGGCACGGCTCGGTGTACGAGTTTCTCAAACGCACCTCGCTGAATGCCAATACCTTCGCGAACAACTCCAAAAAAGCGGCCCGCCAAGGCAACGCCCTTGATCAATATGGCTTCACATTGGGAGGTCCTATCACTATTCCGCGTATATATAGCGGCAAGGACCGGACATTCTTCTTCTTCGCGTATGAGGGATATCGGGAGGACACGTATTACCCTTCCGAATCCATTTCATCCGTCCCATCTGTCGAGCAGCGCCGCGGAGACTTCTCAAAAACCTTTGACAATAACGGTGCTCTCTTCACGATTTACGATCCGCTCACCGGCCGGTTCGAGGGCAATAACTGGGTCCGTTCCGTTTTCCCCGGCAACATGATTCCGGCGAATCGGATCTCACCCGTTGCCGCGAACATGCTCAAACTTTATCCGGAGCCAAATATCAGCACTCCCGGCTCCGTCGCCTGGCAAAACAATTTTTTTCTTAATCCCAACGTCGGGAGCTTCAAATTCATTAATCTGACTTCCCGCATCGATCACACCATCAACTCCCGCAATCGGATTTATGGGCGTTGGTCCTGGAACGATTTCAAGCAGCTCCGCAACACGAACGGTATCCCCGGCGTCGCTGGCGACTACCGCAATGGAGGCAAGCGCAATAACGGCGCGGTGCTCGATTACATTGCCAATATCACTCCGGCAACGATATTGAACTTGCGCGCCGCGATCACCTATTGGGTCGAGGATCTCACCCCTTTTGGTAACGAGGGCTTCGACAATACTCAGCTCGGATTTCCGAAGTCGCTCGCCGATCAACTTCCGAAGCGAGACTTGTTTCCTCAGGTCTCCATCGCCAACGTCCGCAGCCTGGGCCACGGGTCCGGCAACGTTACCTTCGAGCCGACCACGGTTTTCTCCTTCCAGCCGAACGTGGTTCACGTACGGGGCAAACATACCCTCAAAGCCGGTCTCGATTTCCGCATGACGCGATACACGCAATTGCGTCCGGGCGCCGCCGCGGGCACCTACAGCTTCAACCGCAGTTTCACCGGGCGCGATTATTTGGTCCAGGATGCGACATCGGGTGTGGGTACTGCTTCGTTCCTGCTCGGATACGCGGCTTCCGGATCGGTAGCCAATGTTGCCCAGCCGTATTTCCAGTGGATCTACTACGCTCCCTGGATTCAGGACGACATTAAGCTCACCCGCAAACTGACCCTGAATCTCGGTTTCCGGTGGGATATCAATTTACCCTTAACCGAGCGTTTCAACCGTATGAACAACGGATTTTTCGCCGGTCGCGATAATCCCATCGCCGCGCGCATCGACCAGACCAGATTTCCTGGCTTCGCAGTGAAAGGCGGCATCGGTTTTGCCGGTATTGACGGGAATTCTCGTTCACCTGCCTCGACGGACTGGAACAACTTCCAGCCCCGGATCGGCGCCGCTTATGCGTTGAATGATAAGACCGTCATTCGCGGCGGTTGGGGTCTTTTCTTCTTGAATCCCACTTTCCGCGGTAATCTCAACGGCTTCTCACAGTCCACTCCGTACATCTCTTCGCTCGATGCCGCCCGCACGCCGGCGAATAGCCTGAATGATCCGTTTCCCACCGGCATTCTTCAACCTCCCGGAGCCTCGCTCGGGATGCTGACGTTTCTCGGGCAAGGCCCGAGCTTTATCAATCCGGACTTCCGCGTGCCGTACGTTCATCAGTTTTCATTCGGCATTCAACGTCAAGTGCCGGGTAACATCCTGCTCGACGTTTCCTATGTAGGCTCCCGGTCCGTGGCGCAGTCGGCTTCCAGGGGGTTCAACGAGGTCAGCGTCGAGACTCTAAATCTTGGGAATCCCGCGCTCGGAGGAAATGCGAACTTTCTCAACCAGCAAGTGCCGAATCCTTTCGCCGGACTCATACCCGGGACGGGTTTGGATAATTCGACCGTCGCCCGCTCGCAACTCCTCCGCCCATTTCCGCAGTTCACCGGATTCAGCGCTGAACAACTGAACACGGGTAGAATCTGGTACAACTCGCTGCAGGTGACGGCGACTAAGCGATACTCCCACGGTCTTAGCTTTACGACTACTTATACTTTCTCGAAAAATATTGAGGCAATCGACTATCTCAACGCGCAGGACCCGGCGCCAACCAGAACTCTCGTCGATTGGGACCGTACGCATCGCCTGGTCGTCGCACCGAGTTATGAGCTACCCTTCGGCACAGGGCGGAAGTTTCTTGCCAATAGCCATCCGGTTGTTCGCGGCTTTGCCGGCGGCTGGCAGGCAGTTTTCATGACGGTGATGCAATCTGGCGACCCCATGAATATTCCCGGTAACGTCTATCTACTGGGCGACCCTCGCCTTGCAAATCCTACTTGGGATCGCTTATTCAAAACGGGCGTAATAGACGTAAATGGTGCGGTGCGAAATGTCCTTTCCGGCGAGCAGCCGGTCTTCCAAATTCGGCCGCCTAACTCTCTTCGCACCACGCCCATTCGCTATGGCAACCTGCGCAATCAGTGGGCCAGCACTCTCGACTGCTCGCTGATCAAAAATACGCGGATCCGGGAAGGTTGGAACATGCAGTTCCGTGTCGATGCTTTCAACGCCTTCAACACCGCGGTTTTTTCCTCCGACCCCAACCTTGATCCAACATCGCCAAACTTCGGAAAGATTTTCCGCGACAACGGACAATCCAACTTTCCGCGAAATATCCAACTCGGATTGCGCTTCGTGTTTTGAGAAATATCATGATTTTTCGCAGGTCTGCTCTTTGTTTAATAATCGCCTGGTCTTGCCTCGGCGCCGCCGTGATGGACCCGCGTCTGGTGGAAGCCGTCAAGCGGAAGGACTCGGCAGCTCTTCGGTCCCTTATCCAACAAGGCGTGGACGTGAATGCCACGGCCGCCGACGGTGCAACTGCGCTGCACTGGGCCGCGGAGTTGGAGGATCTGGAGTCAGCCGGCGCCTTGATCGCGAAAGGCGCCAACGCCAATGCCGCCAACGTACACGGCGCAACGCCGCTTTTTCTAGCGTGTATGAACGGCAGCGCGGCCTTGGTGGATCTACTCCTCAAGGCGGGCGCGGAGCCAAACAGCGTCTCGCCGGAGGGAGAGACGGCCCTTATGACGGCGGCGCGTAGCGGAAAGAAGGATGCGTTGAAGCTCCTCTTGGCCCGCGGAGCCGAGGTGAATCGGAAGGAAACCTGGCGAGGCCAGACCGCCCTGATGTGGGCGGCGGCGGAGGGACATGCACAAGCTGTAGAGTTGCTTGTCGAGTTCGGAGCTGATTTCCGAGCGCGTTCGAATGGCGGGTTCACGCCGCTGTTGTTCGCAGTACGCGAAGGACGGATGGAGGTGGTGCGCGGGCTGCTGAAAGCCGGCGCCGACGCGAATGAGTCGCTGCCCGCGCGTGCGCGGCGGCGGCCCGGCGCCAGCACCACGGAACCGTCAAGCGTGCGTGCCGGATCGAGCGCCCTGCACCTGGCTGTGGCCAACGCCCATTTTGACTTGGCGTCGATGCTGCTCGATGCGGGAGCCGATCCAAATGCCGATGGACCCGGCTGGACCCCTCTGCATACGTTGACCTGGGTGCGCAAACCGGGTACCGGAAGTAACGATCCCGCTCCGCCTGGTTCCGGCAGCATGGACAGTTTGACCCTGGTCCGTAAACTCGCCGCCAAAGGCGCGAATCTGAATGCTCGGGTGCGAGTCAAGAGCAATGCCGGACTTAGTGTCCTGAATACAATCGGCGCCACGCCGTTCCTGATGGCGGCACGGTGTGCCGATGCTGAGTATATGCGGTTGTTGGCTTCGTTGGGCGCGGACCCGTTGTTACCCAATGACGAAAAGACCACGCCGTTAATGGTGGCTGCCGGATTGGGAACCCGCTCCCCGGGCGAAGACGCCGGTTCGGAAGCTGAAGTCATGGAGGCCGTAAGAGTAGCATTGGAATTGGGGAACGATATTAATGCCGTTGACGACAATGGCGAGACTGCAATGCATGGCGCGGCTTACAAAAACCTCCCTGGAGTCGTGCTTCTGCTGGCCGAAAGAGGAGCGCGAATCGAGACGTGGAACCGCAAGAACAAGCTCGGTTGGACGCCTCTACGGATCGGAGACGGAGTTCACCGGACGGGCAACTTCCGCCCGTCTCCGCCGACGGCGGCTGCGCTCCGCAAGGTCATGAGTGCCGCGGGTGTCTCCACCGAACTGGATGCTACTGGCCTTGACACCCGTACTGTCCGGTGATTCAAATGGGGCACAGATGCCGGTCCTTCCGGGATCATGACGGCAAATGGAGAGCAGCACAAGGCCGGGGGTCAAGCCGCTTTAGGGCGGAACTGCGGATACCACCGCCGGAACACCTCCTCCAGCTCGTTGTTCAAGACCTTCCTTCGGGTTTGCAGCAACAGGTGCGCGCCGCGCAAAGTCCAGGAGAGCAGCACAAAGCCGGGGGTCAGCCAAAGAATTGCCTTTGGAATCAACAGCGACCTCCAGTCGCCAAACCCGTGTGATTGCCAAAAACTCCAATGTTTCGATTGGGCAAAAACCCGAATGGGACGGGTCGTGTCTTTTGGAATCATGCGCGTGCGATACTCACCCCCGACTTTGTGCTGCTCTCCCGACTGTACTTGAGAACCTGTTTCGATAGATGGTTCGAAGCACCCTCCAGCTTACTGATGATCGCTTCTGTCCTCTCTGCCTGATTGGTCATCTCGTCGAGGTTGAGCCGCGCAAGCTCAATCAACCCCAGC
>Ga0163151_10005439_pt1 | contig 16286 bp, 10 predicted proteins | sample OliLakLV19MP5IB2_FD_145596 | JGI IMG/M metagenome (GOLD analysis project Ga0163151, IMG submission 145596) | Freshwater microbial mat bacterial communities from Lake Vanda, McMurdo Dry Valleys, Antarctica - Oligotrophic Lake LV.19.MP5.IB-2 | ecosystem: Environmental > Aquatic > Freshwater >...
TGTAGTAAGTGGTTTAAAGGATGGAATAAAAACATATATTGGCGATAATGGAATTAAACTCTCAGGAGGACAGCGTCAGCGATTAGCAATAGCCAGGGCTTTATACCATAATCCTAAAATTTTAATATTTGATGAAGCAACAAGTGCTTTGGATGAAGAGACCGAAAAAGAAATTACGGATGCAATTAAACAATTGAATTCAGTGAATATTACTATTATAGTTGTTGCTCATCGCAAGCAAACATTAAAAAATTGCAATAGGATATTTGAACTTAAGGATGGTAAACTTAACCCCCTAAGTTAATCTTATAAAATAAATAATGTTTAAAAGATTTTAATATGTCGATTTATTTCCAACGAAGAAAAAAGAAAAAAATACTTTTGAGTATTTTATATAGGTTATCGAATATTCCTTTCATTTCTTCCAAATATAAGCTAAGATTTTTTTTGAATTTAGAATGGATATTCAACCGTTTGGCGCACGAATATTCTTTTAAAGTTTATCCATCACTTAATCATCCGATTAGGGAATATTCTGCTGATTTTTTGCTAAAGTACGTTGAGTCAGATACAACAGTTCTTGATTTAGGGTGCGACATGGGAGAAAACAGCTTTATACTTTCAAAAAAGGCAAAAAAAGTTATTGCCATTGATAAAAATGACATTGCAATAAAATTAGCTCGTGAGAAATACTCAAACAATAACCTGGAATTTTTGTTGATTGAGGCTCGTGAATATCTTAAACAAACTAATATTGAGTTTGATGTGCTTGTACTTTCTCATATATTGGAGCATATAGATGAACCTAAGGAATTTGTGAATATGTTTAAAAAATACTTTAAGCGTATTTATATTGAACTTCCTGATTTTAATTCTTCATATTTAAATATAAGTCGTAAAAGATTGGAGATGGATATGGTTTACAGCGATGACGACCACCTAGTGGAATATGATAGAATAGACTTTAAACAATTACTTGAAGATTGCGGGTTGAGTATTATCGAAGAGCAATTTATATTCGGAGTGCAAAAATACTGGTGTAAAGTAAATGCGAATTAATCTTTTTTAAACAACATTTATACTTAAATTTAGTTTTATTGGTGATTAGAAATTTTAATTAATGATCAGCAGCAAGAAAAGTATTGTTTATATTATATCAAATATTGATAAGGCACTAGGTTTTGAATGGATTGTAGATCGTTTGAATAAGGAAAGATTGGACATCTCTTTCATTCTTTTAAATCCGTCGGATAGCAACCTGGAAAACTATCTGAAAAAAAGCGCTGTTCCCGTTTACAGGATAAAATTTTTTTCAAAAAAAAATTTACCATATGCTATTTTAAAGATATGCTCTATACTTGTAAAGATAAGACCTCATAGTGTTCATTGTCATTTATTCGAGGGGAGTATTGCTGGATTAATTGCATCCAAATTAACATGTATAAAAAAAAGAATATATACTCGTCATCATTCTACTTATCATCATGAATATTTCCCAAAAGCAGTTAAATATGATAGGCTCATAAATTGGTTATCAACCGATATTATTGCAATCAGTGAAAACGTTAAGGCCGTGCTAAGAGATAAGGAGAATGTTTCACCATCAAAAATCCATATAATTCATCATGGGTTTGATATTAATGCTTTTGAAAGTGTACCAATAGAAAAAATTGAAAGTCTCCGTGCCAAATATAATATAGAATCGATAAGAAGACCTGTTATAGGAGTTATATCCAGATATATAGAACTAAAAGGAATCCAATTTATAGTTCCAGCATTTAAGCGTTTACTGCTGGAAGAACCAAACGCTTTATTGATATTGGCCAATACTTCGGGAAACTATAAAACTGAAATTAAAAAGCTGTTATCAACCGTGCCTTCTAAAAACTATATAGAAATTAATTTTGAGAATGATTTGTTTTCCTTTTACAAAGTCTTTGATGTTTTTGTACATGTTCCTATATCGAATGATATAGAAGCATTTGGACAAACTTATATTGAAGCTCTTGCCTCTGGTATACCTTCAGTATTTACTCTATCCGGAGTAGCTAAGGAGTTTATAGAAGACAAAAAAAATGCTATTGTGGTGCCATTTAAGAATGAAGACGCCATTTATATTGCAATCAAAAAAATATTGACAAATAGTGTTTTAAGGAAGTCTATAACCGAAAAAGGGTTTAAGGATGTAAAGCAGCTTTTTGCTATAGAAAAAACAATAGAAAAATTAGAAACACTATACTTATCTTAGTGTTATGTCATATGAATGTCTCAAATGCGGTCGCAGAAGATTTTATTATGGTTGAGGATATAGAAGAGATATTGAAATGTAAAACCTTTTTTGTCATTGTGCGAAATAATGGAAATTAAAATTTCTGTAGTCATTCCTGTTTATAATGCTTCGAAATATATTATTGAAACATTGGCTTCGGTTAAAGCGCAGGCATTTGAAAATTATGAGATAATTATTGTCAACGATTGCTCAACTGATGATTCAATAATAAAAGCTGAAGAGTTTTTTGCTGTTAATATTGAAATTAATTTTTCATTATTACATAACGTAAATAACAAAGGCGTTTCTTTTTCAAGGAATAGGGGTGTTGATATTTCTAAAGGTAAATACGTAATTTTTTTAGATTCTGACGATTTGTTTTCTGAAAACTGTCTTGTAGATAGATATAATTTTTTGGAAAAAAATTCCGACTACGTTGGTTGTTGTTCTTTGGCTGAAACTTTTTTTGACAAAAAGGAAGGAGAGCGAAAATTATTTTCAGGGGCTGCAATTAATTTGAAATACGATATTCTCACCTATCAAATTGGAGTAATTACTTGTCCTTCCAATTATTTATTCAGGAAATATTTTTTACTAGAAAAAAATATTTACTTTAACGAAAAGCTTTCCAGTAGCGCAGATAGGTTTTACCTACTTGAAATTGATAAATATGGTAAAATTGGCTTTATTGAAAATTCTCCTTTTTACTACAGAATTCACGATCAAAGTATGTCGCACAATTTAACAGTTTCACTTTTAAAAGATAATGAACTATTTAAAAAAGAGGTATTGAAAAAGTTCAATCTGGAAAGCAAATTGAAAAGGCATTTTCTTTTCAAGGTAAACTATATTTTAGGAGGAGGATATTTCAAATTAAAAAACTATTCAACGTGTGCAAAATTTGTCATCAGGTCTTTTTTGTATTTTCCATTTTTATTTTTTAATCAACCAGTTAAGTAACCATGTGCGGTATAACAGGTTTTTACTCTCCTGAAAGGAAATTTTCACCATCTCAGCTAACCGAGATGAATACGCTATTGTCTCATAGAGGACCAGATGCCGAAGGTTATTTTTGTGAGGGAATTATTGGAATGGCTCATAAGAGATTAAGTATTCTTGATCTCTCCGATAATGGTAATCAGCCAATGACCTCGCACAACGGACGTTATGTAATGGTATATAACGGAGAGGTGTATAATTACAGGGAAATAGCTGCAGAAATTCAAAAAGGCAGCACAAACCAAATTGTTTTTAAATCTTCGTCAGATTCAGAGGTAATACTTGAAGCATTTGTTAAATGGGGGACTGAGTTTGTTCATAGACTCAATGGAATGTTTTCTATTGCTATTTATGATAAGAGAGATGAGATACTTTGGTTATTCAGGGATAGACTGGGGGTTAAGCCGTTGTTTTATTACGATAATGAAAATGATTTCTTATTTGCTTCTGAACTCAAAAGTATAAGGGCTATAGTTGGAAAAAAATTAAAGATCGCGGAACAGGCTATTAATCAGTTTTTAAACCTTGGTTTTATTCCTTCGCCATTGACCATATACAATCACGTATATAAATTAGCTCCTGGCAGTTATCTGAAAGTTTCGAGAAACGGGATCGATAAAAAAAGATATTGGTCTATTTATAACGCAATATCTGATAAGGTTATTACCAAGGAGAAGGAGGCGATTGTTAAAATAAGCGAGCTCCTGGCAAGCTCTATCCAGTATCAGTTAAATAGCGACGTTCCCTTTGGGATATTTTTGTCTGGGGGCATTGATTCCAGTTTAGTAGCAGCGCAGGCTGCTTCGATGTCAACCACCGCGGTCAATACTTTTTCAATTGGATTCAGGGAAAATCAATACAACGAATCTGATTATGCAAGGAAGGTAGCTGCGTTCCTTAAAACATCGCATCATGAATTTATTGTTTCACATAATGATGCGATGGAGTTGGTAGATAAAATTACAGATGTTTATGATGAACCATTCGCGGATTCTTCTGCAATACCAACCATGTTGGTATCGAAGCTTGCAAAAAAACATGTTACGGTAACACTATCAGGTGAAGGTGGTGATGAATTGTTTTTTGGTTATGGATCTCACAAATGGGCGAAAAGACTAAACAATCCTTTGATCTATTTTTCTAAGGATATTTTACGCTTTGTTCTTAAAAACATGAGCAATAATTCATATAAAAGAGCATCAAAATTATTTGAGTTCTCAGAAAAAAGTGATTTGCCTGCTCATATTTTTTCACAAGAGCAATACTTATTTTCGCATGGCGATCTTAAAGAATTACTTACGGATAGCAGTAGATTGTCTAAATTTCAATGGCCTTTTCCTGAGAAAGAATTGTCTAGAAAAATAGATCCAATGGAAAAACAGGCGTTATTTGATATGATCTACTATTTGCCCGGAGATCTGCTCACTAAAGTTGACAGAGCAAGTATGGCCTATTCATTAGAGACACGTGTTCCATACCTTGACCATAGATTGGTGGAAGTGGCCTTGAATATTTCTCCGGATCTTAAATACAAAAATGGAATTAGTAAATACATACTTAAGGAGATTCTATACCAATATGTTCCTAAAAGTTATTTCGACAGGCCTAAACAGGGCTTTGCAATTCCTCTTGTTAAGTGGCTTAAATACGAGCTCCGCTATTTGATAGAGGATATATTAAAACCTGAAATAATTACGCAGTATAATATTGTAAAAACTGAAGAAGTAGAAGAACTTAAAAAGCGTTTTTTTGCCGGGGAGGATTTTCTGTTTAACAGGCTTTGGTTACTTATTGTACTTCATAAATGGTTGTTGAAGTATGGTTGATGTTTACTGAGCAATAACTGTATCATATACTGCTCCGTATCCACCCCAAAAGCCAAGTCCACCATTAATGTTTGATGGAATTGAAGTAGGGGCCGCAAACGGATTTCCATTGTTGGAAACTTCTATTTCTAAACTTCTGTAAAACTCAAAACCCGCTCGGTCTATCGCACAAAATTTTACTACAACGGTATCGCCAACTTTAAAATAACCACGCTCTTCGTTATTATCATCTTCAGCACTTGAATTAAACTCCGCGCCACGGTTGTATGCAAAATCAAAACTTTTTCCATCCACAAATCTATCTTCGAAGGTTGAACCAATTGGCGCCACAAATCTGACATCTTTTCCAAAGCGCTTTGTGAACCATCTATAGTTATTTCCTAAACCAACAGGATCAGACAAATGTGCCCATATGAAGCCTAGTTCGGTGCTTGGCGGCTGGGTTTTAAACCATATACTGTCTAATGAAACTGGAGTAGGAATAGTAGTGGATGCTGTAAGTGTTTTTCCTTCCGCATAAACGGTAAGATGATATGTTTTACCAACTTCACCAACCATGTTTTCAGCTCTGTAAATTATAGGAGGAAAGAATTCATTATCAATAGTCAATTTCATTGTATCAGATGTCGTACCATCTGATACAATTACCACAGCATTAAAAATAATTGTATTGGCAATTACTGAAGAGTCCACCGGATCAAAGTATGCCTGGCTGCGCGATACCACTACATAAGGATACTGACCTTGTTCTATTTTTCCCTCTACTACAACTGTTGGCTCAGGCCTTGGTAATACAACTGTAATATCCTTTTCACAAGAGGAGAGGAAGGAAAACGCAATAAGCAGTAGACAGTAGGCAAAAAATATTCTTTTACTTTTCATTACACCTAAAATTTAAAATTCCATGTTACAGAAGGAAGAATTGGAAATAAGGAAACTTGCTTGGCTTTTATAACCAAATTTCCTTTTTTGATATCACCTTCATTCTGAAAATAAATAAAATATGGATTTTTTCTGTTATAAACATTGAAGACAGCAAAACTCCAACTGCTCTCATATTTTTTATGTTTTTTACCTTGCAATGTTGCTGCTATATCCATTCTGTGATATGGTGCCAAACGGAATGAATTCCTTTCTCCGTATAAGTTCACCAAGCTTCCTTCATATAAATATCTGGCAACTGGGAGCGTAATGGCATTGCCTGTTCCATATACAAATATGGTAGAGAGAGAAAGTTTTTTAGTTATTTCATATGCCAGCACTAACGATGCATCATGACGGCGATCATACTTCGCATAAAATTCTTTTCCCTGGTTTATTTCCGGGAATACTCTTGTGGTCCATGAAAGCGTATATCCAACCCATCCGTTAAATTTTCCTTTCCTTTTCTTTAGAAAAAATTCTGCTCCGTAAGATCTGCCATTGCCAAAGGTAAACTGGTTGTCCGCATTATCATTCACATTGTCTTCTGGGAGAGCGCCTTCTTTATATTCTACTTGGTTTTTCATGGTTTTATAATACAGCTCAACAGAACTCTCATAAGTATCTTCCTTAAAGTTTCTGAAATAACCAACAGCATATTGCGTTCCAAATTGTGGTTTTACTAACTCTGAACATGGCACCCAGATATCGGTTGGTAATGATACTGCGGAAAGTGAAGCTAAATGAACATACTGGTAGTTTTGAGTATAAGATGCTTTAAATGATGACTTTTTATTGATGGCATACCTGATTGCAAACCTTGGCTCAAGCCCTCCATAATTTTTTACTTTTTTTCCCTTACGGTATGTTATAGTATCAATAGTATTTCCTTGCAAGTCCTTTATATACCTATCGAATGGACCAACCTGTATAAAATAGGAGTAACGTAATCCTCCATTCAGTCGGATTTTTTCTGTAAGGTCAAAATCATCTGAAATATAAATTGCGGCTTCGTGTGCATATTGTTTAACAATTTTTCCGAGGTCAAATTCTACATCGCCGGATTTTGCAGAAGCATTGCTTGGAATAAAAGTATGGTAAGTATAATTTGCTCCAAATTTTACCTCGTGTCTTATGGAAGGAAAATATCCAAAATCACATTTCATGTTCCAGTCGCGAATACCCGAAAAAAGCTTGAACTCAAAACCGCTTTGTGTAGCGCCAAAAGAAAAATTGTAATCACTGAAGATCGCAGAAGTGTTCATGAATAATTTGTCATTGAATAAGTGGTTCCAGCGAAGAGAGGTGGTAGCGTTGCCCCAGGGGATTTCGACCTTAAAACCATTGTCTTTATTGTTATAAGTGAATACGTCCCTGCCAAAATATCCGCTTAAAAAAAGTCTGTCTTTATCCGATAACCTGTAATTAATTTTTGTGTTGAGATCATAGAAATAATAACCCGATCCTTTGAAAGGAGATGTCGATTTTATGAGAGGGCGGGTAAGAATATCGATGTATGTTCTGCGTCCAGATACAATGAATGAACCCGTATCCTTCTTAATAAATGGGCCCTGTAAAGTTAACCTGGATGATATAACCCCAATGCCTCCTTCGGCATGATATGATTTGCTGTTCCCTTCTTTCATGGAAATATCAAGCACTGATGAAAGCCTTCCACCATATTGAGCAGGCATCCCTCCCTTAATTAAATTTAAATTCTTTACGGCATCTCCGTTGAACACGGAGAAAAAACCAAAAAGGTGAGAGGCATTGTATACAACTGCTTCGTCCAATAAAATTAGATTTTGATCGGGTCCGCCGCCACGAACATAAAATCCGGAGTTACCTTCGCCGGATGATTTAACTCCCGGTAATAACTGTATTGTTTTTAAAATATCTACTTCGCCTAAAAATGCAGGAAGTTTTTTTATTTCCTCCATCTCTAGCTTGTTTACGCCCATTTGAGTGCTGCTCACATTTTTATTGGCCTTTTGAGCATCGATCTCTACTTCATCGGTTACAATTGAATTTAATTTAATAGAAACGTTAACGCGCAGATCTTTATCCAGTTTTATTTCCTGTACTATATCATCAAAGCCTATATAGGATACTACTAAATGATAGTTTCCCTTTGGAACAGTAATGGAATAAAATCCATATTGATTAGTACTTGTTCCTTTTATTAACTCTTTTATGTAAACCGTAGCACCAATAGAATACTCTCCTGTGGCATCTTCTTTTACGTATCCGCTGACAGTAAATTTTTCTTTTTCCTGAGCCCGTATGCGCACTGTGAAAAGTAATAGAAAAGAAAAAAGTAAAAATTGTAAATGTCTCATAATTTAAATAACGTCACAAAACTATGGAAACTATTTTTGATTTCAAAGTTTCCAAGACTAAAAAGATAAAATTCTCATTAAGTATTTTTTAACTTTAGACTCTGTCGGTGGAAATGTTCTCCCACGTACTTGAAAATTCTGATCACTTAAAAGAATCTTCGGGATGTAGCGCAGCCCGGTAGCGTACTTGCATGGGGTGCAAGGGGTCGCAGGTTCAAATCCTGTCATCCCGACGAACAAAGCCCTCTCCGTTTAAGCGGATGAGGGCTTTGTAATTAAGAATTTTTAACAGATCCAATGTCGCTTAGTTTCCGTATCTGTATTAAAAGGAAGCTATATGAAAACGACTCAAAAGATTCTCCTGCTAATTATATTTATTTCAATAAGCATGTTCGGACAACAACCTAAAAAACCGGTTGTAAATAAAGAACAGCTGAAACAATCTTCATCAGAAAAAGTGATAAAAACAGATGCTGAATGGAAAGCTTTGCTTACGGAGGAACAATACAACGTTACACGTAAAAAAGGTACTGAACGAGCATTTACCGGATCGTGCTGGAATATTCACGAACCCGGGAACTATTACTGCATTTGTTGTAACAAACTTTTGTTCACTTCCGAGAAAAAATTTGAATCGGGTACAGGTTGGCCGAGTTTCACAAAACCTGCGGATGCTAATTGTATTTCTGAGATAAGTGACAACTCATACGGAATGGCTCGTACTGAGGTAACATGTACAAGATGCGATGCTCATTTAGGACATGTTTTTGATGATGGTCCTAAACCAACCGGAAAACGTTATTGTATCAATTCTGTTTCACTCAGGTATGAGAAAAAGTAGTTGGGTTATTTTACAAGCAAAATATTTCCTTTCTTGATGATTTCTTCTCCATTGGTAAATGTTACGTTTGCCGTATAGGCAAAGACTGCTGTATTCATTGTCTTTCCTTTATAAGTTCCATCCCAACCGTGCTTGATATCCTTGGTCTCAAAAACTTCATTTCCCCAACGATCATAAATAGTGAAGTTGATATTCTTAATGCATTTGCTGAATACCATAATCACATCATTTTGATTATCTCCATTAGGAGAAAATGCATTCGGAATAAACAGTTCATCACAATAGATTTCATTTACAACAATCGTTATGCAGGCATTGTCGGAGCATCCGTCTGCATTGATAGTTGTTACACAATAGGTGGTAGTTTGAACAGGATTCGCAATGGGATATCGGCAATTAGTACAACTTAAACCAGATGATGGTGACCAGTTGTATGACATTCCTCCCGACGCTGACAATACAGTGCTTTGCCCTGAAATTATTGTTGTATTTCCTTGAACATTTACCGTAGGAGTGGGAACAACTACAATATTGACAATATCAACATCATAGCAAGGCCCATTGGCAACGGTTACTGTATAAATGGAATTTATCACTGGGCTCACAGAATTTGTGTTTGTAAAAATCCCGTTATCCCAGGAATAATTATTTCCACCCGATGCTGAAAGCACAATTATTTCACCTTCGCATAATGTATCATCCGGCCCTGCGTTGGCAAGAGGGACTTGGTAAACAGTAATGTTGATTGAAGTTGTATCAATGCAAGTGCCGTATGATACAGTAACGGAATAAACGCTATTAGAAGTTGGATTGCTTGTTATAGTTGATGCAGTAGAACTTGTATTCCAAGAATAACTTGTTCCTCCAGAAGCAGTGAGCCCTACATTGTTCCCGTTACAAATTGTAGTTGTGCCTGTAATTACTGCAATAGGTGATTGATTAACTGTGATGTTAAATGTTGCGGTATCCTTGCAGTTACCGTTTAATCCTATAACTGTGAAAGTGCTAAATGAAGTAGGGGAGACCACAATTGTATTCGTGGTAACTCCGTTGTTCCAGAGATAAGTAGAAGAACCGAATGCAGTTAATGTTGTATTAAACCCGCTGCAAATAACAGTTGTTCCGGAAATAACCGAAGAAGGGATCTGGTTCACTGTAACTGTTACAGTATCTTTTGCAGGACACAAACCGTTATTGCTTACAGTTAAAATATAATTGGTAATCCCGGTTGGGTTGGCAATTGGATTAGCGATAGTTGAATTGCTCAACCCAGCAGAAGGTGTCCATGAATAAGTTGTTCCGCCACCACCGGCAATGCCATTTAATTGAATTGCCCCACCTTCACACATCGAGGTATCTACGCCAGCTGCAGAAGTGATTATGTTAGTTATTGTTACTGGAATAATTATTGAATCAAGAGGGCAACCGACAATAAGTTTCACGTTATATGTTCCTGCCAGGGTATAGGTGTGAGCAGGATTTTGTACTGCAGATGTGGCGCCATCACCAAAATCCCATTGCCATGAAGTGAGCGGGCTCCACAGCCCACATTGGTTTGTAGTATCAGTAAAATTAATGGAGGTGTTGCATGTTGTAGAAGTTGATCGTGTGAACCCGGGTATTACATCAGGCTTTTTAAAACGGAATACAACAGGAGCATCATCTCCTAAAGTAAAGTTAGTATTTTGAAAGGCCCCGGGAGTTACCGGAAAATTTTGAGAGTGTGTGGTACCCGCGATAATAGGTTCTTCGAGTCCGCATTCGCTTGGCAATAGCACCATACGAGAATGTTTGTAGTCATCGGCAAGGCCTCCAACATAGGTCGCGTAATGTAAATTGTTACCGGTGGAGTTTAATTTACCAACGAATATGTCAGTGCTACCATTTGGTAAGGTATTATATGCACATGAGGTAACAGGGAAGTTGTTTGATGTAGTATGCCCGGAAATAAATATTTCATCTAACGCGTTTAGCCCAATACCCCATCCGGTCTCTGAGCCATTTCCCCCTATGTAGGTAGAAAAACCAAGTGCTGTCCCTGTAGCATTTAATTTAGTAACGAATACATCCATGGTGCCGAAACCATTATGTGTCTGGTCATAGGACCCTGGTGTAACAGGATAATCATTGGATGATGTTTCTCCTACAATGTATGTTTCGTTAGCGGCATTAATTACAATATCCATTGGGATCTCATAACCGGCGATTCCACCGATATAAGTGAGATGGCTTAATAAACTTCCGGCACTATTAAATTTTGCAACGAATACATCGTATTGCCCACCGTTAAAAGTTCCATCGAATGCTCCGAGTGTTGCAGGCAAGTCGTTGGAGTCGGTGTATCCCGCAATAATTATTTCTCCTGCCGCGGTTACAGCTACAGCATTTCCGCAATCGAATATTGAACCTCCAATAAATGTTGAAAAAATAAGCGCAGATCCCGTCGCGTTGATTTTTGTTACAAACGCGTCGGCTGCTCCATTAAAAGTTTGATCATAAGCACCTGCCGTTACAGGAAAATTAGCGGCTGCTGATCCTGTAACAAATGCTTCCCCTAACAGGTTTAGCACAATAGAATTTCCGGTACTGCTGGAACCCACACCACTTAAAAAAGTAGAATATAAAAGTCCGGTACCGGTTGCATTTAGTTTTGTAACAAATGCGTCTCCACCATCAAAAAAAGTATCGAATGCACCGGTGGTAATAGGAAAAGCGGATGAGCTTGTCCACCCTGTAACGAAAGCTTCACCTGCTGCGTTTATCGCTATACCGTAACCTGCATCAGGATTTGGTCCGCCTAAATAAGTGGCATATATTAATGAGGTTCCGTTAGGATTTAATTTAAAAACAAATACATCTCTTTTTACTCCCCCGCTAAAATTGGGTTGAAATACGCCCGACGATGTTGGAAAAAAAGACTGGTGCATACCAGTTGCGAAAACATTTCCTGCTGCATCAGCAGCAATATCGTGAAGGTATCCATCCGAAACAGTTGTCGCGCCGGTGTATGTTGCCCATAACATGGTAACAGGATCGATGACGAGCTCTTCATTTACATCATACTTGCTTTTCACTTCAAATCCAAACGTAGTGTTATCATATAGTTTATATACCACTCTTACCTGCCGTTTTATACCGTTTATTATCTGGTACGATTCCGGAATATTTTCTGTTAGTATTCCCCATGGAGTATGTATTTCAAGTTCCCCTGTTTCACTTACCCAAAGTTTTTTAATTCCGGTACATTCCATTTTTATATCATGAGTGTTGCCTCCCGGTTGGATCATAAAATCATATTTCAATTGTTTCCCGTTGCTATAATAGCAGGCATTAATGTTCTTGTATAAATTATTGTATTGTATCATGCGATAATCGGGTACATTTATCGCATATTTAGAAGGATCATTTCCGAGGAGATAATTTGTTTTACTTTCGGTAAAACCCTCCGCAGTAATATTAGCATCAGGATTTGAGCCTTTGAATGCCAGTTTCCATGCGAGATATTCATAATCATCATATTCTTTTGAAATGTTGTTGTTATTATAAAGAATTGATTTTTCTACAGGACGCCCGAAACAAAAACTAAGTTCATTTTTCATGAAGCAGACACCCGCATGCCATGAAGGGGAACTCGCCATATAAAGAATTTGTTCATCCCATTGGCCCATATTTTTTCTGAAAGTAAGAGGCAGGTCGCTCAGCTTATTTCCTATTTCTACACTATTATCCTTTTCTATATGATTATTTACACCTGCCACAGTTGATGGAATTAATAAAAGGAAAAAACAAATTGGAAACCCGAGTAAAGTTTTAAGAACTTTCATTGTGGTCATTATTAGATCTCTATTAAATATAGTCGAATATTATAAAAACAATTGATTAAAATAGTTTTTAATGTAATAGTCAAGATATTTTAATATGATTTATATATGCTTTTTTTAAGTAATTTAGCACTATTAGATGTAAGTATCATGATGCCATCAAGTGATTTGTTCCAGCTTATAAAGTCTCTTACACAAACCGAAAAGAGATACTTTAAAATACATGCTTCGCGGCATGTTTTGGGTAAGTCAAATAATTATGTACGCTTGTTTAATGCTATAGAAGAACAAGATGCTTATGATGAGAAAAAAATAAAAAATATTTTTAAGGAGGAAAATTTTGTAAATCATTTTCATTTGGCAAAAAGATATTTACACAGATTGATTAAAAAAAGTCTGATAAATTATCATGCAGAAAGTACAATAGATGCAGAGTTAAAAGATAACCTAAGGTACCTGGAGGTATTATTTAAAAAGGGCTTGTATGAACAATGCGAAAAAATAATAAAGGAATCGTTAAAAAAAGCTAACAAATATGATAAAACTCAGTCTGCTCTAGAGTTATTAGCTTGGGAGATGGAATTAATGTCAGTGTATTCTTTCAAGGAGGAGGTGTCAAAACATTCTCATAGAATTTTTAACGAATCGGTAAGGCTTATGGATATACATAAAAATTTTTTGGAGTATAAAGAAAAAGAAATAGAGGCATCAAATGTTCTTAATCGTACGGGGTTTGCCCGGACTAAGGCCGATATAGAAAAATACAATGCTATATTGAATTTACCTTTTTTTAAAAAAAGCCCCAATGCAAAATCATTCAGAAGTAATTACATTTTTTATGGAGTAAATTCCATTTGCAATTACATGTGCAATAAATATGCAAATGCGACTTTATTTGCTGTCGAATTAATTGAATACCTGGAGAAGAACCGCCATCAACTTGCTGAAACTCCTCTTTTGTTTGTTAATGCGTTACATAGCCAGATCTATTACCAGATACACTTTAAAAATTATAACAAAGCATTAATTACAATACAAAAGTTGAGAAGTATAAATACCTCTTCGCAAGAAATTAATCACGAAATTTTTTATACGGCCAACAATCTTGAAATACAGGTTTATTTAAGTACGGGAAAATATGACCAGGGGATTTTGCTGGCTGAGAAAATACAGAATACATTTGAACAGCCTTATTTTAGTAAGTTAAATGAAAAAAACAGTGGTGTTCTGTATGGCTCTTTAGCAAAATTATATCTTGGCGTCGCTAGATATGACAAAGCGGGGTACTATTTGAATAAAATTTTTACTGAACTCAAAAATATCCGAAGTGATGTAACTTGTATTCTTCAATTGTTGCGCTTGATAATACATTATGAAATGGGAAAGAAGGATTTAATCGAATATTCCGTAAAGTCTACCTACAGGTATCTATACAAGAGAAATCGCCTTTATAAATTTGAAAATACTTTTCTGAATTTTATCAGAAAAGAAATTCCTAAAATGATTTCTAGAGACCAGGAAATAAAGGCATTTAAAAAACTTAAAAAGAATCTTGTGTTAATACTTAAAGACCCCTATGAGGCTAATATTTTAAAATTTTTTGACTTTATCGGTTGGCTGAATAGTAAGATCGAAAATAGGCCGTTCTTAGATATTATTAGAAAAAGCTAAAGGTGAATTCGTAATAGGTTAAGTTGTTTGTTAACCGTTTAATATTATTTTTATGTAAAATCTGCAAATGAAAAAAATACTTGTCGCAAATAGGGGAGAAATCGCCTTACGTGTAATGCGTTCATGCAAAGAGATGGGAATTAAAACGGTCGCTGTTTTTTCTGAAGCAGATAGAAGGGCTCCTTTTGTAAGATATGCCGATGAGGCCGTATGTATTGGTCCGCCACCGTCTTCGCAATCGTATCTTGATGGCGACAAGATCATAAAAGTTTGTAAAGATTTAAATGTTGATGGTATACATCCAGGTTACGGATTTCTTTCTGAGAATGCAGCCTTTGCCCGCAAAGTAAAAAAAGCAGGGATAATCTTTATTGGCCCATCTCCTGAATCCATGGAAATAATGGGAGATAAACTTTCTGCAAAAGCCGCTGTAAAAAAATATAAGATCCCTATGGTGCCGGGTACTGATGGCGCCATTACCAATGTTGAAGACGCAAAAAATATATCAGCATCAATAGGATTCCCAATACTTATAAAAGCCAGCGCAGGTGGCGGTGGAAAGGGAATGCGTATCGTTGATGATGTAAAAAGTTTTGAAGAGCAAATGAAACTGGCTGTAAGCGAAGCTACATCTGCCTTTGGAGATGGATCAGTATTTATTGAGAAATATGTTGCAGGTCCAAGACATATAGAAATACAAGTGTTGGGCGATACACATGGTAACATTGTTTATCTTTTTGAAAGGGAATGTTCGATACAACGCAGGCATCAGAAGGTTATTGAAGAAGCACCATCTTCAGTTCTTACTCCTGAGATACGTAAACAAATGGGTGAGTGTGCCGTGGATGTTGCAAGGGCCTGCGATTATATTGGCGCAGGAACCGTAGAGTTTTTATTGGATGAAAATAAAAATTTCTATTTTCTGGAAATGAACACACGTTTGCAGGTTGAACATCCCGTAACGGAAATGATAACCGGTAAGGACCTGGTGAAAGAGCAGATAAAAGTGGCAAGAGGGGAGAAGCTTGACTTTACACAAAATGATCTTAATATAAATGGCCATTCGATAGAGGTACGTGTTTACGCCGAAGACCCTGCAAATAATTTTTTACCTGATATAGGTAAATTAACCACTTATGTTAAACCTCAGGGGCCCGGAATACGTGTTGATGATGGTTTTGAAGAAGGCATGGATATCCCTATTTATTATGACCCGATGATTGCGAAGCTTACCGTTCATGCAAGCACACGTAAGGAAGCTATTGAAAGAATGCTCAGGGCTATTGATGAGTATAAAATAACAGGAGTAGAGACCACACTCTCTTTTTGTAAATACGTTTTAAAGCATGAAGCTTTCACGAGCGGTAATTTTGACACTCATTTTGTAAAGAAATATTTTACTCCTGAAAAGCTGCACTCTTACGACAAAGAAGAAGAAATTGTTGCTGCGCTTTCGGGTGCCTTGTTGACCACTATTAACAATTCCGAAGGAAAAATGGTTCAAAACACCGTTTTTAGATCTAAATGGCGGGAAAACAGGTTAGGATAAATACCCTCCTTTTCATAACTTATACCTTTATTTTTCGTTTAATATATAAG
>Ga0163151_10005440_pt1 | contig 16285 bp, 15 predicted proteins | sample OliLakLV19MP5IB2_FD_145596 | JGI IMG/M metagenome (GOLD analysis project Ga0163151, IMG submission 145596) | Freshwater microbial mat bacterial communities from Lake Vanda, McMurdo Dry Valleys, Antarctica - Oligotrophic Lake LV.19.MP5.IB-2 | ecosystem: Environmental > Aquatic > Freshwater >...
GCCAGCGGAGCAACAGGGGCCAGCGGAGCAACAGAGGCCAGCGGAGCAACAGGGGCCAGCGGAGCAACAGGAGTAAGTGGAACTACTGGAGCCAGCGGAGCCACAGGAGGAGCCGGACCTGCAAGTAGTGGTGGTCGTGCTGCCCCATCCAATTCAGTTAATGAGATGCAAAGAAAACTCCTTGAGCTTCATAGTTTGATCCAAGCAAATGATGTTTTCAATGCCGCGACCAGACCTACGGAAGGCCAATATGCAATGGCATTTGATGCGGCCAAAGCAAAATACCAAAATTTTATGTCGTACCTGCTGACCAATTACGTAACGTCGGATCAGGGAAGACAATACGATAACGATCCAGAATCTATCCAGGGCTCAGGACGTGAGCGGCAAGTAGGGCCGGTTCCGGGTCAAGCCGGATCATGGAAGCGCAGGCCAACAGATAATCTTAGTTATTTTCTCGATGATATCAAATCTGTAGGCAAACATAACCAGTCTGATGAGCAATCTCCTGATGGTCTGTGGGGACCCAGAACAAACAATTCTTTGAATAATACTGCCGCGTTTGCCAAGGGCATGGTCAGTATGTTCAAGGAAATGAAGTTTGAAAATAACATATTAAATGATGCTCAGGCTGATTCAATGAGTAAATTGATTCCGCCGGATCCAAAAAAGTTAAGTCTTGATGATTCAGAACGCGCGACAAGACTTCTTCCTTACCTCAACGCAACTGTCATGCTTTTCAAAACGTTCCGAGACCGAATTACAACGGGATCGATGAAAGATGTCGTGGGAGGAAAAACTCCTATGGGTAAGGGAGTGAACCAGGCCAGCACTCTAGAAAAAGCTCTTGGCAATAATCTAGAACGATACAAAGCAATTAAGGATTCACCTCTCAATAATAAATCAGGTCAACCAATAGCTATTCCGGGAGTCTTTACTACTAAGGGCCAGCCTGTTCCGGGATCCAATCCTGTACGGATCCGGTATGTTAATCTTGAGAACAAATCAACTTTTTCTGATTATTTAAAAAATAACATTAGAGTCCAGGATGGAGCAGATGTCAGGTCGGTCAAGAACGGACCTGAGTTATTAGCCATTTTCAACACTATATACGGCATAGTGCAGGATTCATTCAGAACCTAATAGATCGGACAGCGCGATGTCTTTCATTACAAAAGATACTTCACTTATAAATCAGCTGCTCAGAATAGCGCAGCAGGCAGATCCGTCTGACGGAACTATCGTAATGGGTTTGCTGGATAAGCTGAAATCTGAATTTCAAACGGTACAGATTGCAGGAGACACGACTGGACAGCAGGCCAGCTCTGTCACACCGACGTTTGATGATCTTTTCAATCTTAATGCATTTTTGACATTTATTGGAAAAAATTCCCTCGTAATGGATAATATGCGTTTGGTTTGGTCGCGAAGAGAAATTGATGGCAAGATAACGTTTGAATCGGCTGGAGATCGAGATAATCAATACACGTTATACCCGAAAGGCCAACCTGCATTCAAGATATACATGGAAGGAATCAAACAATATCTTGAATATTTAGTAAAAGAAGCCGTTCAGGAATATGCCGAGGCGGATGAAAAATCCGACGAAACTACAAAGGCAAGACTTTATTGGGTAGCAGTTAATAAACTTATTACTCAGGCAAATAAGCAATTATCCTTGGGAATAAATATTAATGAAGTTTTTCAGGGACAAAGCGCTGATAAACCTGAAGGTCAGGCTTTGGCCGTTACGAAAGGAACTAAGCAAGAGGCATCAGGGTCGGGCAGTCCTGGCACGGCGGCCGGGCCGGATACTGTTGAAACTTCTGTTCCGGTTCCGACCGGCCCTAACGGAAACATTACGACGGAACCCATTAGTGAGCAGAATCCAGTAATTGCTAAACTCGGAACAGAACCGTTGCAAATAGATGAACTAGATTTACAGCTTATTATTAATTACTGTGATATAGTTAAAGCTTTTTTGCAAGATAAAGGTTTTTCTAATCTTATTTCTCTAATGTACCAAAAACCAATTGGCACAAGCACATCATATCAGCTTATAATTAATAGACTGGCTATTATTAATACACAGATTCAGAGTATCGAGGCAAATATCAGAACCGTAATGGCTAATTATTTATCTGATACAAAAATTCCGATCTCTCGTGTAGAAGCTCGCGGAGGCGAAGATTTATTGAAGAATTTCGGCCTTTTGCTTAAAAGCAATGAGAAACCATTGCGTGGGCGCGGTGCAGATATTGCCAATACGGTATCGCACTTGCGTTCAATAATACAATTGGTATTGATGGTTAATCGTAACATAACAATCAAGCCTAGTTTTATCAGTACTCAAGATTCAGTTGGTAATTATTGGATTCAAGCACTAAATAAAGTAATGTATGCGGCTCAGGGAGCGCAAACTCAGGAACAAGCTACGTTGCGTCTTTGACGCGGCAACAGGAGTGCGGGATGCTAGATATTGAATATATTGCTGATTCAATAAATATTGAATCGTTTGCTAGATCCGATCAGTTCATTAAAACGGCTGATGCTGGCGTATGGTCCTGGATAAGTTCAAAAGTACAGGATGCGATTCATTGGGATCCAAACAATCCTGGCGCGAGTCTGTTGAGTCTGTCCGGACAGGTTCTGTTTTATACAATCATGCCGTGGTGGTTAGGCGTGCTGGTGGAAGCCGGAATGGAACTTTTAGGATTAAACCCTACAAAGATTGCAGAAGATATTCTTAAAAAGCTAGCTGAAATGATGAACAATGGTGATGTGAAGTCAAAAGGAATTTCACAAGCCGTAAATAGCGTGGTTGATGAAAAAATTGGCGGTGGAAGCAGCGCTGACGATGGTCAGGATAAAATTGCAGAATCTCGACGCGTATTTGCAGAATCTAGACGCGTATTTGCTCAAATGACTCTTTTGAAACAGACCATAAATGACCAAGTTACTAAAACTGGTGGAGTCGCGACAGAAGTAGTAAAAGAAGGTCTTTCAAAATTTGTTCCATTGACTGGAATTAAAGGATTTATTGCCAAGATATTAAAATTTCTATTTAAAACATTACTCATGAAAACAGCGGCACATTATACGGCTGCCGTAGCAGAACCAATAGTAGGTCCGGCCATCAGATCTATCGTGACTCCTAAGAAAAAACTAAAATCAACAAATTTTGGTGAAACAAAAGAGGATCCGAATTGGGCTGCCCCGGTACGTTTTGATCAAATTCCGAACCTTATTATGTCGTGGGTTTATCAAGCCTATCCTGAGCTCGGATCTACTGAACTAAAAAATAAAACAGAATCAGCAGTAGCGGGGTCTGGAAAATTCAGAACTCTTCTTCAAGAGATACGTTCAGAAAATTCACAAAATAATATTCCAAATTCTACCTTCATACCACTGGAAGTTGATGGAAAATCTATAAGAAGCAAAGCTGATGTTGTTAATTTCTTTATAGAAGATGTGGCGAATCAAATCGGTTACACCACAACGGGCTAGATAGATTCTACTACAAATTAACTATAAATATAGGTTATCATGAAAAGCGAAATTTTTGAAGAATATGCAAAACTTGCCCGTGAACGTGGTCTGGATGGTCTCGTAAAGACTGCCAGAAAGAAAGATAAAGAAGAGATCAGCACGATCGATAGGAACCAAAATGAAAAGAAATATGATTGGTAATGCAGTCGCGGCAGATATGCAGGAACTGCTTCGCAGCCCAGAGTTTGAGAGTCTTTTCTCAAAAAGCTTCAAAAAGGAAGCCTCGTTGACTATGGAGCAGGCTCATCCAGAACCTGCCGTTATTCTACCGGCACATGATAAAATCAATGGTTTGGTTGAAAATGAGATGGAGCGCCAAAACATTAATATAAACGTTATTCGTGATAAAAAGTTTCATGTATTTTATAGTCACAAGTATGCTGCGGATCAGCTTTCAATGGAGCTGATCCGGATAGCCAATGATCTTGATAATCGTGATAAAACAGAGCTTAGAAGTTTAGCTGATGAGTGTTTGAATAAACTATCACCAATTAAAAAAGAAGCAATCGGCCCTCTTGCAATCGTAGCCGGTGCAGCAGCAGCCATTTTGGGCACCATTTGGGTATACCAACATATTTCTTCAGCCAATCAAGGACTGACGGTTTCGCTACAAGATGCAATCTCTAAATTAGATAATTTGAAGGATGATTCTGATTTCGGCGAAAATACATTGAAACAAGAATTTAAAACAAATTTACAACAATTTAAAAATGAACTTTCTAGTTTATTGGCTGAAACGAAACAATTTGAATCGATAAAATCAAAAGTATTTATGCCAAGCTCCCATAAACAACTTATGGACATGGGCAAAACATTAGGTGCGGAAGCCAAAGCCAGTGTCACTAAATTTAGTGAAAATTTAAAAGAACGCGGTGAGAAAATAACTGATTTCATTGATATGTTAGGAAATACAGAATATGTTAGATCACAGATACAAGATGAATCAGTAGTACGACAGATTATGGGTCCATTAAAAGATCTTTGGTCTGGAAAAGGAAAATGGTCATTGATGAGTGATGATTTCGAGAGACTTCAGATGTCGCTAAAGTCTCTTGCCGAAGCAATCAATTCTACTAATGATTTATTGGAAAAGAGACTGGCAGCGTTTCAAGAGAAAGCAGCAGAAACGATTGTTAATCGCGAAAAGAAAAAAGAAGAATCTGAAAAGAAAAAAGAAGAAGCTAAAAAGAAAGAAACGGCTCCTCCACAAATTCCAGGTGATGAAGAGGCTCCCGCAACAACTGTTCCGGCAAAGGCTCCCGCAACAACTGTTCCGGCAAATGACAACACTCAAGCAGAACCTAATGAACTTGAGCAGGCAGATCGTGCGTTTCAAAATTGGCAACGGGCGGCTTCTTTAAATTATTAAAAAAATAATCAACCGTACTACTAATAAGTATATATTTTTTTGAATTATGTAAGCAACGGCCTTAAGGCCGCAAGATGTAAGACCGAATCAGTTTGGTAGATCCGATTGATTCGCGAAGCTGCCAACGTAGCTTCAAAAGGAAATCAAAATGTTAAAAGTTCTTCAATCAGATATTCATCCACTTGGCCAGTTTGACGGTCTTGATTCACAGGTTACTGCGATGAAGGGTGGCGAAGTCGTCACGCTCGTTGGCGTTGCTTTGGATCAGGCAACTGACAAACACGCTTCGGACATTGATGACGGTTACGCCGGTACGACCACGAAGCGTCGTCCCGCCGTAACATCAACACTCGGCACGGGCGCAGCGGGTCCGTATTGGCTCTCTGACGAAGGTACGACTGGTTACGGTACCCTTTTCGGTAGCGTAGTCGGTGGCACGGCCGGTATGGTTGTGACGGGTGGCGCGCAGCTTGGTCCGCACACGGCAACGGGTTCTGGCAAGGTTACTTGTTGGAATCGTGCGGGCCTTTATGGAGTTACGCTGGATGCATGCGATACCACGGCATCCACGGGTCTCCAGCCCACCAACTCAACCCTTACGGTTGCGGATGCACTGTATGTCTCGCCAGCGGGTCTTCTGACTCCAAACTCAGGCGCCGGTACTGCAAACGGTGGTGCGATCATGGCACGGTTCGTTGAATTCACGACTGACGGGTCTCTCGTCACGACTCCGAATTACCTCGCTTCGGCGCTTAATTCACCGTCAGGCTCACTCGGTGAGCAGCTGCGATTCACCATGGCCGTGTTCCACTGGCTCGGCAAGTAATAACGAATGACTGATTGATCAGATCAGTCTAATCAATCAGTCATCAACATGACCCTCGGCTGGGAAATCCAGTCGGGGGTTTTGTTTTGTCCGGACTGTTATTATATTTTTTTTAAATTTTATTTAAATTATGGGCATACCTTTTTATTAAATGTGAAGGTGGCATTTCTGCCTTTACTGCTGGGAAACTGGCAAACCATTCAACAAAAAGGAAACGAATGTCTTTGTTTAACAACAAGGGTGAAATCAACGCGAGTTCACTCCGCGACGCACTATCGGTGGTCGCAAAGTACGCATCAGTACTGGAAGAAAATCAGCCATCAAACACGTCACTTGCCGGGTCCATGACGGACGAGGCCCGTGACATTTTGATTTCACGAGCCATTTTGACGCAGGACGGTAAAATCGCCCTCGCGCAGTCAATGGCAAACCCTTAATGGATAGGGGCTCCCGTAAGTAATTATGGGATGTGAATTTGGCCATATGCTGGAAACTCTAAAAGCCATCTCACTATAACACTCTAAAGGCTACGCATCGCAGCTAGTCTATCCGGAAACGGAATCGTTATAGTAACAGAAGATGGATGATATAGACAATCAGCAGGAAAGACTGGCAAGTGACAAACGAAGAAATTAAAATTCTTTATGAGACTGGATTAACAGTTAGAGAAATTGCTGAACGACTTGATAAAAGTTACGAAACAGTAAGAAAAATTCTCAAAGCTGCTAAAGTAAAATGGACAAGAAATTATATTTCGGACCTGACACCTGATCAGGTAAATGATATTATTAATAAATTTGATAATGGCGAAACAATAAAATCATTGTCCAAATGGTATGAAATATCCGGACCCTCTCTATCAAAATTACTAAAAGCTCACAACAGAGTAGTAATTTCGAATCTTCGTAAATATGATATTTTACGACAAGTACCACTTAACTCAGTTCAAAAGCAACTGATTGTAGGAGGAATGCTTGGAGACGGTTGTCTTTATAAAGATTCAACTAAAGGTAACTTTAAATTTTCGTTTGGTCACTGTGAAGCGCAAGAACAATATTTTCATTGGAAGGTTGCAATGCTGGATCCGTTTATTAATACTTTTAATAAAAGTGTTAATAAAACCAGAAATTCAACTATGTTTCAAACTACCACGATTTGCCATCAAGATTTGAATTTTTTTGGCAAAATGTTTTATGATGAAAATAGAGTTAAACATGTTCCTAAAAATTTAGATATGTACCTAACACCCTTATCACTAGCAGTATGGATACAGGATGACGGTAATCTAAATGCAAAAGTAAACATGAGAATCGCTTCAATGGGTTTTACAGAATCAGAAAATTATCTACTTAGAGATTATTTAAAATCATGTTTTGATTTAAATTCTAAAGTGATGATTTTTAATTACAAAGGTAAAAAATATTATCAAATAACTTTAAATAAAGAAAATACACAAAAGTTATCTGATATTATCAGGCCGCATGTAATTGATTCTATGAAATATAAACTCATGCCAGAATCCTCAACGAGTAGATGCCAAACGCCGATAGATTGATTATTCAATCATTGGATGATGATGTATTCTGAACTTTACTGAGAAGTAAAGAAGCGCCGAACGGGTAACCCAAAGCGCGATAACAAATTTGATCCGAAGAAATTTAGATTACCACGGGGTGGCACGTAGAGCCCTTGTTGTAGACATGTTGCCGCAGGGCGCTCTACCGACGTATGACCGTGATATTGATGTCGCGGCGGTAGTTGTTTCGAGCAACGGTTCAGCGCCGGAGAGCCGTGTATTCGGTGATCGCGTTGTTGTTCCGGAATTCGAAATCGTATCCAACCCCACGGTTCGTATTGCGGAAGTCCGGCGTCGTCGGTTCAACGTGATTGATCGTGCGGTTCAGAAGGCACGTCAGGAAATCATGGCTCAGGAAGACGCGAACGTCTTCGCAGCGCTTGATTCAGCCGCTTCGGTGGAAAACACCGTTCAGGACGTTACGGACGCGGGTCTTCTCAAACGCGACCTCCTTGAGCTGAAAGTTCAGGTTGATCGTTGGGACCTCGTAACGACCAAGTACTTCATGAACATCAATGAATTTACCGATATCCTCAAGTGGGGTTCGGGTGGTGGTCAGGGCGTTGGTGGTGGCGAGCTTGATCCAGTTTCGCAGCGTGAAGTTCTCCAGACGGGGCTTTATGCTCACATCTGGGGCGCGGATATCATCGTAAGCAAGATCGTTCCCCCGGGAACGGTGTTTGCGTGCGCGGATCCGGAATTCGTCGGAGTCATGCCGGTTCGGCAGGACATCGAAGTTCTTCCGGCAGACGAACCCAAGCGCCTGTCGCTTGGCTGGGTTGTGTCGGAAATCGTCGGTTGCGGCATCCTGAATGCCCGCGGCGTTTCTGCTGGTCGTAAGTCAGTACTGGCTGGCTGATAACTGATATGAAGGGATGGCCTGACCATCCTTTCTCTAATTAAGGCTCGGGAGGTAACTTCCGGGCCTTAGTTATTTGAATAATACAACATATAAGTGTGCAGGGTCTCGCCTTTCAACGGGGCGTAAGAAAAATCTGGAATAAACTTCTCACGAAGTTCCTTCCCTGTCTAATACTCTGCGCTATCGTAGTTTTTTCTTTATCTTGCGAAGGAAGTAGAAAAGCTAAAATACCAATCATCCGGGCAGCTCCGGTCCAGCCCGTTACGTGGCCCGTTAGTAACGATACAGTATTCAACGCAACAATATATGTTGATTACCGATTTGAATCTGTAGAATTACTTGAATTACAAAAAGCAGTTCAGGAATGGGAGCGAGTCACGGTAAATACAGTTCAGTTCAATCTGATCTGGTCCTATTCGCATGTCGGTTCATCTGAATTTGCACCGGATCGAAACATTATACAGGTGGTACAGGATACAGACCCAATCATTACTGACCTGGATACTTTGACACTTACAATCTATAAACAAAAACTAAATGTTTTAGGATTCGCGAAAAGAGATGAATCTTGGAAAAATTTTAGAATTGGACTGGTTCAGAGTAGGATGTCCAACACTAAACAGTTCAGGTCAGTAGCTTTGCATGAGCTTGGACATATATTAGGATTGGTACATCGTGATGGCAATAGATCTGTAATGAATTCTATAAATTCAGGACTTAATTGTATAACTAGGTTTGATATGGAACAGTTTTGTGAAAAATTTAATTGTAAGGTAGATACGTTTCCATATTGTACGGAACAACCCATTTCTAGACATATAGACACCAGTCGTGATTAAATTATACGCATATACTTATGAAATACTAAACGCCCTGAATCGTGATGATCAGACTCGTGACGCCGCTCGTTCTTTGCGAATCAATCATATAAAGAATGCAGTGTCATCCAAAGGTGAAATCATAAAGGTTGCTTTCGACACAAGAAGATTTGATCAAGAAACACAAATAAATCCTCGTCGTAATCTACAAAATTATCATCGGTCAGAACCATTCATTGATAAAGATTCATCTGATAAGATCAAAACATTTTTCAAATTAAAATCAGTCGTGGATGCGATAAAAGAAGATTTTAATGGAGACCCGGATTGGCTGGATAGTTATTGTAGAATTTTATCCGCGACACTCAACAGTACACTCAGGATAGAACAAAAAGATTTTGATTTCTTTAAACCACAATTAAATTATCTTGAAGAATTACTTTATCTTCGTTATCGTTTACGACCGGAAGATATTGAAAAATTAGACCAGAAAGAACTTAGACAATTAATTATTGATCGAGATGAGCGTTTGCTGCATAAAACAATTTATGCAAATTATAATCTTGGCGGGATCAGTAAGAATAGTGCGCCGGTTCAGAATAATTTACAAAAATCATCTGATCCATTGATTGAGAAGCTTTTTGGTGATGTAAAGGCTAGTAAAGAAAACCCTGAAGTCCAGAGAAGCGTCACCATTACCATTCAGGATAAATTGGTCAGTCAAGGTGTTGAGCCGGATTTACAGGTAAAACGAGCTGATAATGTTTCGCAAGTTTCAGATGAGGATATGACGAATCAAATTGTTGATGGATTTTTTGCAAAGCCAGAGTTAGAAATCACAATTCCATAATCAGGAGACAATAGCCATGTCTGGAATGAATGATTTTGCTCCGTTTCAAAAGAAACGTCAATGTTTTACCGTACGTAATATTTCAGATCCAAAGAAAACAGTAAGAATATTTCATTATCCTATAACGTATGGATACGAGAGAGATCTCCTTGATATTCCGGGCGTAGCCGAGGCTGATATCAGATCTTCCTTACTAAAAGGCGAGATTATGGTTAAGTTGTTTGCAAAAGAGATTATCGTGACGTGCAGTGATATTGATCTTCTGCAATTTAATGATGAACAGAAGCAGTTTTTGAAAGATTCTGGAATAATTAAAGGAACGGAAATTGGTATTGATCAGATCGTGCCCGGGACCATTACCGGAGGTGGAGGAACCCCCGTGACATTGGATTATGTATTCAGACAGGGTGTTCAGTTGATCGGTGTAACGAATGCTGCAAACAGAATATTCACCACACCTGATAGATTTATTAACGGAATGTATAGCGGAAATCTTTTCCGAATTCAAGTCCGACATAACGGTAGAACATTAAAACAGGATTCCGAATATATCGTACAGGAATCAGCTGGACCCGGAACAGGGTACGATACGGTCATCATTACAAGCTTCAGTCCAGCTGCGAGAAGCCAGTTAATGTGCGATTATGTTGTACAGAACTAATTATTATAAGTGGTTAAATTTGTATTATATATCAATGACAACTTTTATAGTTATAATTTAACATAAATTTACAATAAGTGCGTGAGTGAGTTAGTATTTTAGTCCTTTATTAAACGGAAACAAAAATGGCAACAACCCTTGATAATCTTTTGGACCAGGTTCTAGATATAGCTGGTTCTTTTACACAAACTCCAACCATGACCCTTGCGGAGGAGCCGCTTTTTTATGGCGCTCCTCTTTCTGGACAAACCGGAGCCGTTGCGAACATTACGGTATTCAGCGCTGGAGAATCGACACTTACCGGATTGACCGGTATGACTGCCTCATCACGAGGAAGATTCTTGACAGTTTCCGGAGCCGCATCAGGAGGTAACAACGGTACATTTGAAATAAGTGAATTTATTTCTGCCACCTCTGTAAAAGTTGGTAATGCGTCAGGTGTAGCTCCGGATGCAAACAACGGTGCTATCACGTGGACCGAACGTGGCCCGTATATGTTGGAAGATGATATCAACTACACCAGAACAGATCGTGCCGCTATTAAGGGTGTGGCATTTTCTGCGCCGATTCCGACGTATCAGCGTCCCACGGCAGTCGGTACGAACGTTCCGGCGAATCTTTCAAATATTGCAAACAAAACAACCGATGCCAAGGCATTAACGATTACTCGTAAATTTGACGCCGTAACAACCGCCGTAACCAATACATTCATTACTCTTTCCGATACTGGTAATCTTAAACACGCCACTTCTACCGATAGAACGGGTGTACCGATTCAAGACGGAGCGGATGCCGGTGCATTTGAATCCAGCTATGTTGAGATTATCAATCCGCTCACCGAGGCAGCGTTGGAAGTTCTGGCGGGTGGCGATGCCGGAAAACGTATTTATGGTAGAACGCGTGCAGGATCCTCGACATCTCCCAATACAGTTGAAGTTGAATTCCGTGCGGTTGCGAAAAATGCAGCACTTTCAACATCCGTCGCGTACACATGGGAAGCGGCTCAGCCAACAACCGTTGATATGTATTACGGTTACCGTGAGCGTCTTGACCTAATGACTGATACGGCGCTCCGTACGACTCTTGTTAATGGTATCATCGGTGATGCCGATACAACTCAAGATATTAATGATATCCGTACGACCATTGGTATCGGAGATAACGTTACGAGTCTTGCTGGTCTCCTTACCAATACAACTAACTTTTTCGTGTTTAGCAATCTTCCTGACGGAACCCCGTCAGTTGTCGAAGCTCTAAATACGCTAAATACTCAAATCGGAGATCGTGTTTATACAGGCGGTATCCTTACGAGCGGTCAGACTCTTACGGCATCTCTTCAGGCTCTATCAAACAGTATCGCCGCGTCTACTTTTGTCAGAACGATCGAGCGCCTGGCTGCGGATATCCCGGCCGGAACCGCACATACACTGCCGGGTGGTCAGTCCTATACTCTCGACGGTACTAATAATGGTCAGAATTTAACTGTTTTCGTTAGAGGATTGCTTCAGGATCCAGGTCCGGTTCTGACTGGAAATGATTACGCCGAAACCAGCACGACCAGCATTACGTTTTATCAAAAAGTTAAAAATAAAGACCATATCAATTATTACCTGTACGCGTAATATATACCTGATCTAGACAGATGGGTCGGAAGGGATTGATTCAGAACAATCTTCTTCCGACCCATTATATTTTTGGTATAGTAGTATGCGGCCAACTGTTCCGGATTTAGTAATTTCCCAAACGGAAGAACCTCCGATGAACCATTGGTGTAGTTCTGGGCACACCGCGCCTGAATTTTTTCGACGTTTGGGTCCCGGAACCGAGCCCGAACCAACAAGATTTTACCATTTAAAATCAAACGATATAGATACAGTGGTGTGTGAGCCATGTTTGATTATTGCGAATCATGTGGCTAAAATTAAAAGACAGCAATTGAAAAATTATAAAGAGCCATATGTCATATCAAGAAGATCTTAATAAGTTAAGAAAACGAATCATTGATGCGGTGGAACAAGAAGTATTGGATCCGAAGCTTCGTGAATTTTACGAAGCTACGATGATTCAAATCATGAATGAATCTGAACGCCAACGTCAAACATGCGTTCAACAGGCCGAAACATTACGACGTCAAGCCGCAACCCTGGACGGGCAAGCGTCTGCATTTGCAATGCAGAGCAGTATTGTATACAATGTATTGAATTCGTTCGTATTGATGGCTGAAAAACAAATTGCGGAAGAAAAAATACGTGAAGCTCAAAAGAAACAATCTGAAGATGATATGACGGATCAAGAAAAAGAAAATATTAAAAAATTAATTGAAGAACAAGAGAAGTCAACATTTATTTCAGTTCAGGATCTTTCACAAACAATAGATAAAAAACGAAATAAGAAATAATAAGCTTAAGTCCTGATTGGCATTATCTTATTATTAAGGTAGATGTCCAAGATCCGTAAAGAAGACATTATTGATGCAGAAATTGTTGACGCGGATGAATTAATATCCGACGCCACATTAGTATATTTCGCTACCATTACGATCGTCTCTACAACCACCGGAACAAACATAATTGTTGTATCGGGATTTACATTTAATAATCCGGATGTTCAGGTTGAAGCGGGAGATTTGATCCAAATAACCGGTTCGGCAGCCGCGGGAACCTATACGATAAATTCTATCATCAACAGTACCACTATTGATGTTGTGGAATCGATCGTCACTTCTACCGGTGGGACTGCGGATCTTCTGTACGATTCTGGATCTCTAAGAGTTGGATTCAATCCGGCCGGATTGACAGCTGTCTCGGCTACGGATGTTCAGAATGCAATTCAACAACTCGCGACATCTATCGGAAGCACTACTTTAAATTATGATCTTTTGTTATCTGTAGATCCTCCGAGGCCAGATAATAACTATTCTAATATAAAGACAAATAATAATATTACACAAGAAACTTGGAAAAGAACTGATCTTACGAATTTAAAACGAATAGATTATACCTATACATCTAATAAGGTAACGACTGAAGTTATTAGAGTGTATGCGGCTAACGGATCAACAGTAGTGGCGCAGTTGACCAGCACAATGACTTATTCCGGCAATACAGTCACGGCCATAGCATCGGTTAGGAACATTTAATGTCCGGAATATTCTTTTTAGGACCGCAACCAGTAATTGAGAATCTGAACCATCAGATTGCTCTATCTAATGCTACCGTTACGACGAACGGAAACATTGTCCTGACAGGGTTTTCGTCTCCAGATTTAAAAGTAATAGTTAATATCACGGGAACTCCAACCGGAACATCACCTCAGCTTACTTTTAATATTAATGAAGTAGATCCGATCGATCAGACAACAACCTTCGGTTCTTCTGGATCACTCGGGCCATATTCGGCACCTGTCATTACTAGCCTGACCCTCAATCCGTTATCTGGAGGTGCGGTTAATGTTTCATGGGTAATTTCAGGAGCCGGAGCTACATTTACCGGAGTTAATGTTTCGGTCGTCGATATCAATACTGGAAGAAATGTCAATGTATCCGGAACAGTTTCCGCAACTCAATCCGGAACCTGGACTGTACAGCCAGGAAATACTGCCAATACGACTCCCTGGTTAACTACAATTAATCAAGGTGGCAATTCTGCTACGGTTACGGGCTCTAATGCTTTAAAAGTAGATGGTTCCGCAGTAACTCAGCCGGTCAATGGAACCGTAACGGCAAATATCGGCACTACTGGCGGATTAGCTCTCGACGCAACAGTTGCCAAGTTAACAATAACCCAATCAACTGCATTAGGATCTAACACTCAGATTCTTGTAGGTGGTTCCGTTACCACCGCATCACCTACCTACTCTACTGGAAATATAAACCCATTTTCATTAACTACTGCCGGAGCTTTAAGAGTAGATGGATCCAGCACTACTCAACCTGTTTCCGGAACCGTAACTTCCAACATCGGAACAACAGGGGGTTTGGCTCTCGACGCAACTCTTACCGGTGGAACCCAAACAACAAGGATTACTGACGGAACCAACACCGCAACAGTAAAAGCCGCCAGTACTGCGCCGCTCGCAACAGATCCAGCTTTAGTTGTTTCGATAAGTCCAAATTCAAGCATCACCGCTACCAATCCATCCGTAAGTCTTACCGGGACCAGTCCTCCAGCCAGCGCTACTTATATTGGTGGTTCGGTAACGTCAGGGACACCGTCTTATACGAATGGGCAAATGAATGCTCTTTCCCTTACGACCGGAGGATTGTTGCGAACAGATGGATCCGGGTCAACCCAGCCTATCAGCGCTGTATCGTTACCACTTCCTACTGGTGCGGCTACCGAAACCACCCTATCGACTCGTCTCGCCGATGCTACTTTTACGGCCAGAATTAATACATTAGGGCAAAAAACATCTGCCAATTCTACACCTGTTGTGATCGCTTCCGATCAAAGCAGTATCGCTGTAACGGCATCTCAATCCACTGCTGCGAATCTTAGAGCCCAGATAGCTTCCGAATCTGCAACGGGTTCCGCTACACCTGCAACGGCATCTCTTTCAGGCGGAGCCGTTACAACGGCCGCGCCTACCTATACAACAGGAAATCTTGGAGCGTTATCATTAACTACAACCGGTTCATTAAGAATAGATAATTCTAGTTGGATCGGCTCAACCGCTCCTACGGTTGGCTCAAAAACTAGCGCAAATTCAATACCAGTCGTTATTGCCTCAGATCAAGGAGCCGTAACGGTCAATGCCTCTGCTACTGTTGGTCTGGTCGACAATGCAGTATTTACTGATGGTACGACTAGAGTACAGCCGATTGGTTTTATTTTCGATGAAACAGCCGGTACCGCATTAACTGAAAATGATGCTGGTGCCGCTAGAATTGACACGAAACGTGCTCAAATTTTAGTAATTGAAGACGCGACGACAAGAGGCACCAGAACAGCTGTAAAGGCTGCCAGTACCGCTGCCGTTGCGACGGATCCGGCATTAGTAGTCGCGATATCTCCAAACAACACAGTTGCCGTTACAGGAACCGTTACTGCTAATAATGCATCTGTCAGTACAACCGGGTCTTCGCCTCCAGCCAGCGCTACATATATCGGAGGATCCGTAACAACTGCTGCTCCGACCTATACAACTGGTCAGATGTCAGCACTATCACTTACGACAGGAGGATTATTAAGAGTTGATGGTTCTGGAGTCACTCAACCCATCAGTGCTGCATCGTTACCGCTTCCGACCGGAGCCGCGACCGAAACTACACTATCAACACGACTTGCCGATGCAACATTTACTGGCAGAATAAATACATTAGGGCAAAAGACATCTGCTAATTCTACACCTGTTGTTTTGGCATCGGATCAATCCACATTAACTGTCAGCGGTACCGTTACGGCGAATCAAGGAACCGCAGCTTCCTTGGCAAATGCCTGGTCTACCAAGATAACCGATGCAACGAATGGCCCGGTTGCCGTAAAAGCAGCCAGCACAGCTGCCGTGGCAGCGGATCCAGCATTGGTAGTAGCGATCAGTCCTAATAATAATGTATCGGTTCTGTATAGAGAATTAGCAACATTTACTGCGCTCGCCACGGCAATCGTTCCGGCTAATAATAAATCTATGTGGTCTATTCTGAATGCAGTAGGCAGCTCCGTTAGAATAAAAATACAAGAAATTTATCTAGTAAATGTTCAAGTCAGTGGTGTTACGGGGGTCGCGATTACATTTGAATTAAGACGAATAACAGGTCATTCCGCTGGAACCGCTAT
>Ga0163151_10005442_pt1 | contig 16278 bp, 13 predicted proteins | sample OliLakLV19MP5IB2_FD_145596 | JGI IMG/M metagenome (GOLD analysis project Ga0163151, IMG submission 145596) | Freshwater microbial mat bacterial communities from Lake Vanda, McMurdo Dry Valleys, Antarctica - Oligotrophic Lake LV.19.MP5.IB-2 | ecosystem: Environmental > Aquatic > Freshwater >...
CCCCCGCCCCGCTATTCGTCTGGGGAACGAGCGCGTTCCGTTTGCCCCCGGCCATCTTCGGCATCGCGGCGGTGCTGGCCAATCCCAATGGCCTTGGCGCAACCGCCGAGGGCGTGTGGGGCTACGCGGACCACACTCCCACGCTGCTTCTGGGCGACATGGACGGCGACAACGCCGTCGATGATGCGGACATCGCGTCCGAGGACTTTTACACCTCGCCCGATGACCCGATGCTCGTGGGCATTTCCGCGGGCTCCGGCGGGGGAGATGGGTTCGACATCGCATGGGCGGTGGACGCGGCGACCGGCGCTGCTGCGGCCCTTGATCGCGTGCATTTCATCCGCATCACCACACCCGTGGACGCGTTGCTCGGGCCGGTGGGCGAGTGGTCGGCGGAGATCGATGCGGTCGCGATCGTCCGGCCGCTCCCGCACCCCGCGGACTTTGATGGCAGCGGCGCTGTGGGCGTGCAGGACATCTTCGCGTTCCTGGCGGCGTGGTTCGCGGGCGACTCCCGCGCCGACCTCGACGGCATCGCGGGCATCGGCGTGCCGGACATCTTCGCGTTCCTGGCATTGTGGTTTGGAGCATGAGGCACAACGGGGCTCAACCCATCACCCGCATACACCGCGGAACGGCGTGGTACCCAAGAAGTCGATGGCGCGCGTTCACCATCATCGAGGTGCTGGTCGCCATCGGCCTGGTCGCACTCCTCATCGGCCTGCTCCTGCCCGCGCTCGGTGGTTCACGCAGGGCCGCGCAGTTATCGGTGTGCGCCTCCAACGCCCGCCAGTTGCAGATGGCCAACGACCTGTATGCGCCGGACTTCCAGGACGCCTATGCGCCCGGGATGCCCGACCGGCTGTCGAACCTGACGCGCTGGTACGGCGCCCGGGCGAGCCAGTCCTCCGCCTTCACCTCAGACGGCGGGCCGCTCAGTGAGTATCTGGGGGTGGGACGGGCCGATGGCGGCGTGCGCGTGTGTCCGACGTTCGCGCCAACACTGTCGCTCTTCGCGGCGCAGACCGCCGCGGGGGCAGGGTTCGAGCGCGGCTGCGGCGGGTACGGATACAACACCGCGTTTGTCGGGGCCGTCCGCTCCAAAGAGGCGGGCGGGGTCTGGGCGCTGGTGACGGATCGCGCGGGGATGGCAAGGGCGCGCTTCACGGACCCCGTTCGAACCGCCGCGTTCTCCGATGCCGCGCTTCGCGACGCGACGGGCATCGCGGGTGTGGTGGAGTACTCGTTCCTGGAGCCGCGGTTCTGGCCGGAGTTCCCCGGGCAGCGCCCCGACCCGAGCGTTCACTTCCGGCACGGGGGAGGCACCGGCGTCGGTGGCTCGTCGCGCCGGGCAAGCGTCGCGTGGCTCGACGGGCACGTCTCGGCCGAGGGTCTGACGTTCTCGCAAGGGAGCGGGTTCTACGCGGGCGAGCCGCGCGATGCGCACATCGGCTGGTTCGGCGCGGCGGACGACAACGGGCTGTACGACCCGGATTGAGCAGCGCGGACCAAGGAGCACCATGCAACTTCCCGTCCACAAGTGCGTGTGCCACGACCTCGAGTTCGCCCGCCTGAAGGACCTCGCGCACGCGATGGACCTCGACTTTGACGCGCTGTGCGCGTGGTCGGGATGCTGCACGGGGTGCGCATCGTGCGAGCCGTATGTCCGGTTGATGCTCGAGACAGGCCGGACGCGGTTCGCGGTACTCAGCGCCGAGGAGGCAGCGAGGATCGTGGTACGCGGGCGCAATGAAAAAGAGCCGCCGGAGATCGGCGGCCCTTGAAGGTTGCTAGGCATTGTCAACCCGGAACTTCGCGGAACAGCCGCTCAGTTCCGGCGTTACTTGGTCGCGTGCGCCGCAGGCTCACCGACCGCGATCTCGACCTTGGGCACGCCCAGGGCCTCGGAGCGGTTGGCGCCCAGGGCCTCCGCGGCGCGGGCCGCATCGGCGATCATGCGGACCTCCTCATCGGCTTCGCCCGTGGCGGGCAGGGCCAGGAGTTTGGGCCGGATGGCCTGATAGGCCTTGAAGCCGGTGCCCGCGGGGATGAGGTGGCCGAGCAGGACATTCTCCTTGAGGCCGATGAGATCGTCCATCGCGCCGCGGAGAGAGGCCTCGGTGAGGACCTTGGTGGTCTCCTGGAAGGAAGCGCCCGAGAGGAAGGACTCGCTCTGCAGCGAGGCCTTGGTGATGCCCAGAAGGAGCGTGCGGCCAGTCGCCGGGCGCGCTTTCTTGGCCTTGGCGGACTCCTTGCCGGCGGCCTCGGCCTTGGCGTTGGCCTCACGGTACTCGGCCTTCGTGACCAGGGCCTCAACCGGCATGTCGGTGCCGCCGGCATCGGTGATACGGATCATCTCGCCGAGCACGGCGTTCCGGCGGCGGAACTCGAACTTGTCGACCACATCATGGGGGAGCAGATCGGTGTCACCGGGGTTCTCGACGCGGACCTTGCGGAGCATCTGCGCGACGATCACCTCGATGTGCTTGTCGTTGATGGAGACGCCCTGAGCGCGGTAGACGTTCTGCACCTCGTCGAGCATGTAGGTCCACAGGGCCTCCTCGCCCTTGATCCGCAGGATGTCGTGCGGGACAAGCGGGCCTTCCGTCAGCGGGTCGCCCGCGACCACATAGTCGCCCGCGTGGACGAGCAGGTGCTTGTCGCTGGGGACGTGGTGGTCCTTTTCGATCCCCGAATCGGAGATCGCCCGGATCGTCATCTTGCCCTTGCGCTTGTCGGAGTGGATCTCAACGCGCCCTGAGATCTCGGCCATGATGGCCGGGTCCTTGGGCTTGCGGGCCTCGAAGATTTCAGTGACTCGCGGCAGACCACCGACGATGTCCTGCGAGCCGGCCGCGGAACGGGGCTGGCGGGCAAGCATCTGCCCGGCCTTGATGGCCGAGCCATCGGGGACCTCGATGCGGGCCTTGGCGGGGAGGTAGTGGAAGTCGAGGATGTTGCCCGAGGCATCGACGATGGTGATCTGCGGGTGCTTCTCGCCCTTGTGCTCGATCATCACCAGCGCCTTGCGGCCCTGGCCAGCGTCCTCCTCGCGGACGGTCTCGCCGACCTCGATGTCCACATAGCGGACGATGCCCTCCTTCTCGGCGAGGATGGGCAGGCGGTGCGGGTCCCACTTGACGAGCTGCTGGGCTCGCTTCACCTCTTCGCCGTTGTGGACGAGGATCGATGCGCCGTAGGGCACCTTCTGCTTCTCGAGTTCGCGCCCCTTGGGGTCGAGGACGGCGATCTCGCCGTTACGCTTGAGGGCGACGAGAATGTCGTTGCCGTCGTCGTCCTTGCCGGGGACCGCGTTGCAGTCGCGCAGTTCCACCGTGCCGCCCGTCGAGCACCGGATCTCGGTCTCGAGCAGTTCGCGGCTTCCGATGCCGCCTGTGTGGAAGGTGCGCATCGTGAGCTGGGTGCCCGGCTCGCCGATCGACTGCGCGGCGATGATGCCCACGGCCATGCCCGGCTCGACCAGTTTGCCGGTGGACATGTCCATGCCGTAGTCGAGCACGGAGCAGCCGGTGCGGCTCTCGCTGACCAGGGGCGAGCGGACCATGACCGAGTCGATGCCGAGTTCGTCGATCCGCTTGGCGGCCTCGGCGGAGATCATCTCGTTCTCGCGGACGATGATCTCATCGGTCTTCGGGTTGACGACGTTGTTGCGGCTGACGCGCCCGAAGATCTGGTCCTTGAGGGGGACGTCGATCTTCTCGCCCTTGTAACTGGCTCGCTTGGCGATGCCGCGCTTTGAGCCGCAGTCGTACTCCGAGATGATGACCGACTGCGCCACATCGCAGAGTTTGCGGGTGAGGTAGCCCGAGTCGGCGGTCTTGAGGGCGGTGTCGGCCAGGCCCTTGCGCGCGCCGTGGGTCGAAGAGAAGTACTCCAGGATGTGGAGCCCCTCGCGGAAGTTGGCGCGGATGGGCGTCTCGATGATCTCGCCGCTGGGCTTGGCCATCAGGCCGCGCATGCCCGCGAGCTGCATGAGCTGGCTGATGTTGCCGCGGGCGCCCGAGTCGGACATGAGGTAGACGGGGTTGAGGTAACTGCGGCCCGCCTTGGCCTCGATTGAGACCTCGTTGCCGTTCTCGTCGCGACGGTCGTTCTTCAAGGTCTCGACGAGTTTCTTGGTGACCTCCTCGCGGCAGTGGGACCAGATGTCCAGGAGCTGGTTGTAGCGCTCGCGCTCGGTAATGAGGCCGCGATCGAAGTTCTTCTCGACGCGGTCCACCTTCTTCTGCGACTCGTCGATGAGTTTCTGCTTCTCGGCGGGGATGCGCAGGTCCGTCAGGCCGAAGGACAGACCGGCAAGCGTGGACTGCTTGAAGCCGATCTCCTTGAGGCGGTCGAGCAGGTCAATGGTCGCGGGACGGCCGGCGTAGAGATAGGCGTCGTCGATGACCCGCGCGCAGCCCTTTTTGCCCAGGGCGCAGTTGTAGAAGGGCATGCCGACCTCGAGGATTTCGGAGAACAGGAGGCGGCCGGCGGTGGTCGTGAGGCGGTTGCCCGCGGGCATGGGCTTGGGGGCCTCGGTCTGAGCCTCGACGAACTCCGTGAAGCCCTCGAGCCGGACCAGGATCTTCTCATGGATCGAAACCTTGCCCTGGTCGTAGGCCAGCAGCGCCTCGGCGCGGTCCTTGAAGCGGCGGACATTGTCGGGCGGACGGTCGTCGGGCGGCATGACCGTGATGAAGTACACGCCCATGACGATGTCCTGGCTGGGCGAGATCATCGGCTTGCCGTTGGCGGGGCCGAAGATGTTGTGGACGCTCATCATCAGCACGTGCGCCTCGGTCTGGGCCTCGACCGAAAGGGGAAGATGCACGGCCATCTGGTCGCCGTCGAAGTCGGCGTTGAAGCCGGTGCAGACCAGCGGGTGCAGGCGGATGGCGTTGCCCTCGACGAGCACGGGCTCGAACGCCTGGATGCCCATGCGGTGGAGCGTGGGGGCGCGGTTGAGCAGCACGGGGTGCTGGTAGATGACCTCCTCGAGGATGTCCCACACCTCCGCATCGCGCCGCTCGAGCATGCGCTTGGCGGACTTGATCGTGTCGGCCAGCCCGTGCTCCTTGAGTTTGCGGATGATGAAGGGCTGGTAGAGTTCCAGCGCGATCTTCTTGGGGAGGCCGCACTGCCAGAGTTTGAGTTCCGGGCCGACGACGATCACCGAACGCGCGGAGTAGTCCACGCGCTTGCCCAGCAGGTTCTCGCGGAAGCGGCCCTGCTTTCCCTTGATCATGTCGGTCAGCGACTTGAGCGGGCGGTTCGAGGAACCCAGCACGGGGCGGCGGCAGCGGTTGTTGTCAAAGAGTGCATCGACGGCCTGCTGGAGCATCCGCTTCTCGTTGCGGATGATGACCTCGGGCGCGTTGAGGTCCATCAACTTCTTGAGGCGGTTGTTGCGGTTGATGATGCGCCGGTAAAGGTCGTTGAGGTCGCTGGTGGCAAAGTTGCCGCTCTCCAGCAGGACCAGGGGGCGGAGGTCCGGCGGGATCACCGGGATGACATCCATCACCAGCCACGACGGCTCATTATCGGAGTGGCGGATCTGCTCGACGATCTTCAGGCGCTTGGCCAGGTCCTTGATCTTCTGCTTGGAGCGGGTGTTCTTAAGTTCCTCGCGCAGTTCGAGGGCGAGCGAATCGAGGTCGGTGCGCTCCAGCAACTCGCGCGCGGCATCGGCGCCCATCGAGGCCTTGAATGCGCTGCCGTACTTCTCGTACGCCTGGCGGTACTCGTCCTCGGTGAGGACCTGCTTGAAGGTCAACTCCGTGTCGCCCGGATCGACCACCACATAGTCCTGGAAGTAGATGATCTTCTCGAGGTCGCTGGTCTTCATCGCCAGCAGGTTGCCCAGCCGGCTGGGCATGGCCTTGAAGAACCAGATGTGGACGATGGGCGCGGCGAGGTTGATGTGACCCATGCGCTTGCGGCGGACGCGGGAGTGTGTCACCTTCACGCCGCAACGGTCGCAGATGATGCCCTTGTACTTCGTGCCCTTGTACTTGCCGCAGGCGCACTCGTAGTCGCGCTCGGGCCCGAAGATGCGCTCGCAGAACAGACCGTCCTTCTCGGGGCGGTAGGTGCGGTAGTTGATGGTCTCGGGCTTCTTCACCTCGCCGTAGGACCACGAGCGGATGTCGTTGGGCGAGGCCAGCGTGATCTTCACCGCGCTGTAGTCGTTGATACGGTCGTACACATTCTCGGTCATCACGGTGATTGCTCCTCGAGGGGAGATTGTGGTCGGCAGGTCAGGCGGCGCTCAGATCGTTTAGGGCAGGGACAAGCAGAACCTTCACTCGTTCCTGCTCGCGGAGTTTCTTCTCGATATCGCTCAGTGTCTTCGAGTATTGGGCAACACCCATGCCGGTCGCTGAGTGCGTTACGACGGCATACAGCCATTCATCCTCGGCGTGGGACGCGCTCGGTACGACCCGCAGCGTCCCAGGGGGCTTCACCGCTTCGTCGAGTAGTCGTTGAATCCTCGCGAAAAGGGGGTTGTCCGCCTGCCCATTCATTGAACTCTTTCCAGCAAGGCGAGTGACTGGGCCATGTACGCGAGGCCCACGTTGTTGTCGAATGGTTCCACCGACTGGGTAGGCGAGTAGTCAGAGATGAGCCGCAATCGGTAGAGTTCCGTTACCAAAAACACAAGGCGACCGACTTCCGGCGCTGTAAGCCATCTGGACAGATGACTCGCTATCAGGTCAACGATTCGCCCGTGCGCTGGACCCTCCCATCCGTGCGGCATGGTGACCCTTGCCACCAGCAGAGCCCGCGAAACCTCCGCGAAAACCGCGTAGTACGCTCTGCCCAGCGAGCTGCGGTGCAATCCGCCATCCCGAAGCAGCCGGGCCGCCGCGCCGAACTCCAATCTGATATCCGACCATGTCGTCACCATGTCAAAGCAAACTGCCGCCGTCGGTCGTGGTCTTCTCGAGCGTGATGTTCATGCCCAGGCCCTTGATCTCGTTGCAGAGCACATCGAACGCGACGGGCATTCCCGCCTCCAACTTGTTGGTGCCCTTGACCATGCTCTCGTAGATCTTGGTCCGGCCCTCGACATCGTCGGACTTGACGGTGAGGAGTTCCTGCAGGATGTACGCCGCGCCGTACGCCTCGAGCGCCCACACTTCCATCTCGCCGAATCGCTGGCCGCCGGTGCGGGCCTTGCCGCCAAGGGGCTGTTGGGTGATGAGCGAGTATGGCCCCGTTGCGCGGGCGTGGATCTTGTCGTCCACAAGGTGGTGGAGTTTGAGGATGTACATGAACCCGACGGTCGTGCGCTGGGTGAAGGGCTCGCCCGTGCGTCCATCGTGGAGTTGGATCTTCCCGCCGCGAGGCATGCGGGCGAGCAACTCGCGCGGGTGGGGCCAGGTGCCGGTCTTCTCGTAGTTGGCGAGTTTGCTGGCGACGTGCGCGTTGGCGTCCTCGACAGCAGTGTGAACCTCGTCCTCTGTCGCGCCGTCGAACACAGGGGTGATCGCCTGGAAGCCCAGGACGTGTGCCGCCCAGCCCAGGTGCGTCTCCAGAATCTGGCCGACGTTCATGCGGCTGGGCACGCCCAGCGGGTTGAGCAGGAAGTCGACCGAGGAGCCGTCCTCCATGAACGGCATGTCCTCTTCGGGGACGATGCGAGCGATGACGCCCTTGTTGCCGTGACGGCCGGCCATCTTGTCGCCCACCGAGAGTTGACGCTTGGTGGCGATGTAGACCTTGACCATCTCGAGCACGCCCGAGGGCAACTCGTCGCCGCGCTTCATGTGCCCGACCTTGCGGTCCTTTTCCTTGCGGTTGGCCTCGATTCGCGGCCAGAACTGGCGGTAGGTGACCTCCGCCTGCTCGCGCGACTCCTTGGAGCCCTTGATCCACTTGAGATCGAAGTTCTGGATCTGCTCGAGAATGACTTCGGCGATGTCGCTGGCGCCGACCTTCTGACGGGTGCTCGGGTCGACCATCGGCGTGCCGATGATGTCGTTCACCGCGTTGACCATCTGCCGGAAGAGGCCGACAGCCCGCTCGTCCATGTCCTTGCCGTAGGCGTCGATGTCGGTCTGGAGGCGCTTCTTCTGATCGGCGGTGAGGTGCATCCGGCGGCTGAACCGCTTGGCCCCGATGACAACGCCCTCGACGCCCGCGGGGACCTCGAGCGAATCGTTCTTCACGTCCTCGCCGGCGCGACCGAAGATGGCGTGCAGGAGTTTCTCTTCCGGGGTGAGTTCGCTCTTGGACTTGGGGCTGACCTTGCCGACGAGAATATCGCCGGGGCCGACACGCGCGCCGATGCGGATGATGCCGTGTTCATCGAGGTTGCGGAGCATCTTCTCCGAGACGTTGGGGATGTCGCGGGTGAACTCCTCGCGTCCGAGTTTGGTCTCGCGGATCTCGACATCGAAACTGTCGATGTGGATGCTGGTGAAGACGTCGTCCTTCACCAGGCGCTCGTTGATGACGATCGCGTCCTCGAAGTTCGAGCCGTCGTAGGTGTTGAACGCGACCATGATGTTCTTGCCGATGGCCAGTTCGCCCATGCGGGTGCTGGGGCCGTCGGCCAGAATCTGGCCCTTGACGACCTTCTGACCGGGCTTGACGACAGGCTTCTGGTTCAGGCAGGTCCGCTCGTTGAGGCCGGCGAACTTGCGAAGGTCATATTCATCGGAGTTGTCGATGATGATCCGCTGCGCATCGACGTTGGTGATGGTGCCGGCGTTCTTGGCCTTCACGATCATGCCCGAGTTGAGCCCGACGTCCTTCTCCATGCCCGTCGCAATGACAGCCGTCTGAATCTTGATCAGCGGCACCGCCTGGCGCTGCATGTTCGAGCCCATCAGCGCGCGGTTGGCATCGTCGTGCTCGAGGAACGGGATGAGCGCGGCCGAGACGCCGACGATCTGCTTGGGCGCGATGTCCAGGAACTCGATCTCCGTCGAGTCGATCTCGGTGAGTTCGCCGTCGACACGCGCGAGGATGGCGCCCTTCTTGAGTTTGCCCTCCTTGTCGATGGTGTCGGCGGGGGCGAGGATCGCCTTGATCTCCTCATCGGCGCGCAGGTCCACGATCTTGCCGGTGACCTTGCCGTCCTTCACCACGCGATAGGGCGTGCGGATGAAGCCGTACTCGTCCACGCTGGCGTAGATGCCCAGCGATGAGATGAGGCCGATGTTGGTGCCCTCGGGCGTCTCGATCGGGCAGATGCGTCCGTAGTGCGAGATATGCACATCGCGCACCTCAAATCCCGCCCGCTTGCGGTTCAGGCCGCCCGGCCCAAGGGCCGAGAGCCGGCGCTCGTGCACCAGACTCGACAGCGGGTTGGTCTGGTCGACCACCTGGCTCAGTTCGCTGCGCCCGAAGAAGAAGTCGATCGCGCTGGAGATGCTCTTGGAGTTCACAAGGTCCGCGATCTTGGCGATCTCGTCCGGGTCCTTGACGCTCATGCGCTCCTGCACCGTCCGGCGAAGTTTCAGGAAGCCCTTGCGCAGTTCCTCGACCGCGAGTTCATCGAGCGTCCGCAGGCGGCGGTTGCCCAGGTGGTCGATGTCGTCGACCTGGGCCGCGACGCGGCTGGTCTTGGGGTCGAGCCGCTTGGAGCGGAGGTCCAGCAAGTAGGTGATGACCTTGAGAAAGTCCTCCGCGCGGATGAACATCGCATCCTCGGGGACATTCAGGTTGAACTTCCGATTGATGCGAAAGCGCCCGACACGCCCGAGGCGGTAGCGCGTCTCATCGTAGAACTTCTCGAAGAACAACTGCTTGGCCTTGTCCACCTGCGGCGGGTTGCCGGGCCGAAGTCTCGAGTAGATCTTGAGCAGCGCCCGCTCGTAATCGTTCTCGGCGTCGAACAGGTCCAGCCGCTCCTCCGCAACCGTGTTGAGGATGAGCGGGTCCTGCGGGTTCTGGATGACGCGGACCTTCTTGAGGCTCGACGCCACGATCTTCGCCGCGGCTTCCTCGCCGATCTGGCGACCGACGTGGACCAGTTCCTCGCCGGTCTCCGTGTCGATGATGCCCGCGGCGGCCCAGTGCTCGGGCCGGACCTTCTCCGCCGCGATCTCGTTCACCTCATAGAACAGCCCGAGGATCGCGTCGGTCGAGGCGATCGACTCGTCAAGGCAACGCAGGAAGGTCGTCGCGGCCAACTTGGTGCTCTGGTCGATCCGCATCGCCAGAACGTCTTTCTTCGTGACCTCCAACTCGATCCACGAGCCGCGCTCCGGGATGATGCGGGTGGAGTGCAGCGGACGGTCGCCCTCGGCGGAGACAATGGAGAAGTCCACGCCGGGCGAGCGGTGCAACTGGCTGACGATCACGCGCTCAGCGCCGTTCACGATGAACTCGCCGCCGCCCATCATGATCGGGAACTCGCCGAGATAGATTTCTTCCTCGGCCATGTCCGGGTGGCCCTCGCGCGACATGCGCACGGCGACGCGGAAGGGCAGGCCGTAGGTCAGGCGCAGTTCCCGGCACTCGTCGGGCGTGTACCGCGCCTCTTCAAGCGCGTAGTACAAGTAGTCGAGTTTCATCGTGCCGTCGTAACTCTCGATCGGGAAGACCTCGCGCAGCAGGGCCTCGAGGCCCATGCGCGTGTCCCGGTCGCTGGGCGACTTGCCCGCCTGCAGGAATCGCTCGTACGCATCCGTCTGCACCTTCGTCAGGACAGGGACCGGAGCTGCATCACCGCGCTTGGAAAAGTCGCGCACGTTGGTCGCTGCCATCGATGACCTCGCGTCGTTGGTATAGCCAACAGCCCACTCGGGGCCGTTTTCTTGAAATTTCGTTACGCCGCTGTGCTCAAAGCGTTTCTTACCCGCTCGGTCGCCCGCCAAATCCAGTAACCACTATAGGACGCTGCCCAGCCAGAAAGCAAACTCGATCTACCTGTAACCCCCCAGCCGGGGGAGCGAGTTCCAAATATTTGATGAAAAAGCCCCCCGAGAACCGCCCGGGGGGGCTTCGATCAAACTTCACAAACTGAAGATCAGGCCAGTTCGACCGTGCCGCCGGCATCGGTGATCTGCTTGGAAACCTTGTCCGCCTCTTCCTTGGTCAGGCCCTGCTTGACAGGCTTGCCCGGGGCTTCGGTGAAGGCCTTCGCCTCGGCCAGGCCCAGGCCCGTCAACTCGCGGACGACCTTGATGACGGCGATCTTCTTCATCGAGTCGACCGACTTCAGGATGACGTCGAACGAGGTCTTCTCCTCGGCCTTGGGGGCGGCCGCGCCGCCGCCGGCCATAATCATCGCGCCGCCCGCGGCGGGCTCGATGCCGTAGGTGTCCTTGAGGTACTTGCCCAACTCGACCGCGTCCTTGAGGGTCAGCGAGGCGAGTTTGTCACCGAGTTCCTGGATGTTCGACATGGTTCAGTCTTCTTTCTTGCAAACGGTCTCGTCCGAGAGGCGCCGGAACACTTCCAGCGTTTAACCCCGAAGGGCCAGTCGGGCGCAGATGTCAGGTGAATGAAACGATCGCTGCTCAGCCGGCCTTTCGGGCGAGGGTCTCGCCCTTCTCCAGCCGCTCTTCAATGGACTTGATGATGCCCGCGAGGCCGGAGCCGGGCCCCTTGGTCTGGGAAACGAGTTTGCCGGCGGGAGCGAGGATGAGCGTGACGGTCTTGCTGAGGGCCTCCTCGCGCGTCGGGAACGCCGCGAGTTCCTTCATTCCGTCCTTGCCCGTGAAGAGCGTGCCGTCGAGGATCGCGCCCTTGAGTTCGATCTTGGGGAACTCCGCGAGCAGCGCGACAATCTCGCGCGCCACATGCACCACCGATTCGCCGCCATAGGCCAAAGCCGTTGCGCCCTGCAAGAGGCTGTCAAGCCCGGCCAGGCCCTTGCCCTCGAACGCCTTGCGCGCAAGGGCGTTGCGGATGACCGCGATCTCGATCTTCTTGGCGCGCAGTTTCTTGCGGATCAGGTTGGTGTCATTGCTTGAGACACCGCGGATGCTGATCAGCGTGGCATCGTCAAAGCCCTGAAGCCGGTCGCGGTACTCGCTGATGATCATGGACTTGATGGTCTTGGACATTGCAGGCTCCCTGGGCTCAGCCCTCGACGACGGCGGTGACGATGCGGACAGGGACGCCCGGGGTCATGCACCCGCTGATCACACACTTCTTGATGAAGACGCCCTTGGCGGCGTTGGGACGGGAACGCTCGATGTGATGGATGAAATACTCGAGATTGGCCGAAAGGTCCGCCGCCGAGAAACTCATCTTCCCGATGACGGCGTGGATGTTGCCGCTCTTGTCGTTGCGGTATTCGACCTTGCCCGCGGCGTATTCCTTGACCGCCTTGGGCACATCCTGCGTGACGGTGCCGCTCTTGGGCGAGGGCATCAGGCCCTTGGGACCGAGCACCTTGCCGAGTTTGGAGACGACACGCATCATGTCCGGGGACGCGACGGCGACGTCAAAGTCCATCCAGCCGCCCTCGACCTTCGCGACAAGCTCGTCGGCACCCGCCTCGATCGCGCCGTTCTCACGCGCGGCCTTGGACTGATCCTCGCGGCAGAACGCGATGACGCGCTTGGCCTTGCCGATGCCCTTGGGCAGCGACACCGAGCCGCGGATCGCCTGATCGGCCTGCGCCGCGTCGATGCCCAGGTGCATCACGACGTTGATGGTCTGATCGAACTTCGGGCCCTTGAACTTCTTGACGGCCTCGCACGCGTGCGGGGCGTCGAGCGCCTCCTTGGGCGCGAGTTCGAGGTTCGCGGACTGTCGCTTGGAGAGTTTGGTGGCCATGGCTTATTTCTCCACCACGAGGACGCCCATCTGGCGGCAGGTTCCCTCGACGGTTCGCATCGCGGCCTCGATCGTCGAGGCGCTCAGGTCGGCGAACTTCTCTTCCGCGATCTGCTTGACCTGGGCCTTGGTGATCTGGCCCACCTTGTCCTTGTTCGGCGTGCCCGCGCCCTTCTCGATCTTCGCGGCACCCTTGATGAGTTCGGCCGCCGGAGAGGACTTGAGTTCAAACGTGAACGACCGATCCGAGTAGGCCGTAACCACTGCAACGACGATCTTGCCGTTGAACTTGGCGGTCTCGGCGTTGAACTTCTGGATGAACTGGCCGGGGTTGACGCCGGCACCGCCGAGGATCGGGCCCAGGGGCGGCGCGGGGGTCGCCTTGCCGCCGGGGGCCTGGATCTTGAAGACCTTGGTGATTTCTTTCTTGGCCATGACGTTCTCCACCTCCCACCGTCCCCCACGCGAAGAGCGAGGTGAGCGGACGCCGGCCGGGCGTGCCGCGGGATTGGTGGTGCTGACGGTTCAGGATTTCTGCCAACGCCGCCCCCGATGGGGTCCGGAGCGATGGGTCGAGAGTGTAGCGGGGCGGGAACGCCGGGCAAGCGGCTTCCATCCGTGGTGGCCCGGCTCTCCGAGCGGGGCTTTCCCACACATCATTTGCCCATCGCCGACACAATCACCGCGACGATCAGCGCCACATGGGCCGCAAAGGTCAGGAACCCCAGAATAATCCCCACCCAGGCGTGAGCAATACCCTTGACCTTCGGCTCGCGCTTGTAATGCCGCACACCCGCGATCCCGAGGCCAAACGCGATCGGCCCCGCCAGCAGCCCCAAACCCGGGATCAAACTCGCCACGCTGACGTAGTAGGCCGCGAGCGCATACCCGTTCTTGTACGGGATGAGCGTTGAAATACCGCTGTCCGGGCTCTCGGGCATGGAAAGAGTGCCCGCGACGGTGGGCGGCGCACCGAGGATCGCCATCAATCCCGGCTCGCTGAGCACCGAGCGGGGGGGGCGGGCCGGGGCCGAGGCGTCCGCCGGCTCGATCTGTGCGGTACTCGGGATGCGACCCTCGCGCGCCCACTGCTCCAGAACACCCATCGCGGCGGGGCCGAACCGCTGGCCCGAAGGAAGGCGGACAAAGAACTCGGCGGTCTGGTGGGCGTGGTCCATGCCGCAGTGTGCCATGGATGGGGCCGCGGCGTCAACCCCCCCCTGCGCAAAGCGGCGGCTCTCTGTCGCGCGCGATCGGTGAACACGCGCGGGGCGTGTCAACGCCCGCCCTCTCCGGCACCTCACCCGCTAGACAGGGCGCGAAGGTCGGCAAGGTCAGCCACCTGACGAACAAGGAGTACATGTACGTCGTCTCGCGCGAATGCCTGGCCGAACGGCTCGCGCCGATGCAGGTTGCGCCAACCGAACAGATGGTCCTCTTCGTCTGAATCCGGACAGGGGGTGCCGGGGGGCGGCAGGCAACGGGATGTGTATACCACGACTGATGATCGCTCACGCTCGATAGTGCGGGTGCCCTCCCCGGCACCCCTCCCGCCAAAGTCGGGGACCGCCGCACCGGTTAACGTTGGTTCCAAGTGCCTTGAGCGGGGGTGGTGCTCGCCGCACGGGCGAAAAGAGGGGCGGCAGCCGTGGAGTTGTACCACCAAAAACCAACCGAATAGTCCGCCGACAGCCGACACTCTATAACTCTAGACCCATTGAAGCCCGGCAACACCCATGCTGACTTGCCTAGACATCTCGAAGTACCGTGGGTTCCATCAGTACAAACTTGACGGAATAGCTCGGGTGACCCTTTTTGTCGGCAAGAACAACAGCGGGAAGACTTCCGTCCTTGAATGTGCCCATTTTCTGGCCTCGGGCGGTGATCCTGATGTCCTCGCCGCGGCGGCTTCCCGACGAAACGAGGTGGTGCAACTCAAAGGGGATGAGCCTGCGTTCGTTGACGTCTCGCACCTTTTCAATGGGCACGAGGTTCTACCCGGCTCTGACTTTTCCATCACCGGCAGCAATGGCTTCGTTCCGATCAAGGTGACTGCCGTGGCGCTTCACGAGGCCGGGCCGCCGGAGGAGTTCTTCGCGTTCAGCGGGAGCATGCGTCCTGCCTTTGCCCTCAAGATTGAGGGCGGTCGCCTGCGTGCCGATAGCAAGGATCACGGGAAACCCGCCAGCCGAACGGTCTTCCTCTCGGCCGAAGGGGCGATGCTCATTGACCATCGACGATCGCCGCGGCGGTTCATTGGCGATGTACGCACCGAAGGGCCACCGGTCGTCTTCATCAGCCCGGACTCATTGCCCTCGGTCCCCTTAGGCGGCATGTGGAACCTCATCCTGCGGGACAAGCGAGAGAACGAGGTCAAGGAGGCCATGCGGATCTTGGCCCCTTCGCTTGAGGACATTGTTTTTCAGACCAGCGAGTTCGCGCCGCGAATCTCATCGACTCAGGCCAGCGTCCTTGTCAGCTTCAAGAACGACGTTCGGCGAGTCCCACTGGGCAGCATGGGCGACGGCATGCGCCGCCTGCTCTTCCTCTCCATGTCGCTCATCCATGTGCGGAAGGGTTTGCTGCTCGTTGACGAGATCGACACGGGCCTGCACCATTCGGTGATGGCCGACATGTGGAAGCTGGTCGTGAAGACGGCCAAGACGTACGGAATTCAGGTGCTGGCCACGACGCACAGCCTGGATTGCATGCGTGGCTTGGCTGACTTTGTGAAGCAGAACCCCGAGGACAGCGACCTCGTTGCCGTGCATCGCGTGGATTGCAATGCCGATCAGACGGTCGTGTTTCCCGGTCCGCAAGTCGTGACTGCGGCCGAGCAAGAAATCGAGATGCGTGGCTAAGCATGGCCGATGCGCATCCCATTCTCTGGGTCGAAACGAAGAATGACGGGCACGCGATTACGCAGTTGCTCGACCAGTTCCACATCGTTCTCGACAAGACCACCGGGCCGGTCCTATGGCGGGACAAAGACGGCTTTCAGAACCTGCTGGAGTCGATTGCCGTGCAGCCAAAGGAAGACTCAACACGCCCGATCGGGTTTGTGATGGATACCGACATCGGCGTTGATGCCCGCTGGACTCAGGTTCGCGCGAAGTTGCTGCAGGTCTGTCACACTGTGCCCGAGACGTGTCCCGGCTCGGGCTTCGTCGCCATGACCAAGCACCCAACGCGCCGAATCGGCGTGTGGTTGCTCCCCGACTGCCTGAGTAGCGGTGAAGAACTGGAACACTTGCTGTGGAGAATGGTTCCGAAAACGGATGCGCTTCGGTCCATCGCTGAATCCTCGACCGAGGCGGCGGCCACCAAGGATCGTCGATTCAAGGCAGAGGATGAATTGAAGGCCACGGTTCACTGCTGGCTGGCGTGGCAGGCGTCACCGGGCGAGTCCTTTGGTCATGCCATCCGTAAGAAATGCTTCGAGCACGACATTCCGGCTGCCCAAGCGTTTGTGGCATGGTTTCGGGAATTATACCAAGAGGTGTTATCGCCTCCCCCCGCTGGAGTGTGAGGGCT
>Ga0163151_10005444_pt1 | contig 16270 bp, 13 predicted proteins | sample OliLakLV19MP5IB2_FD_145596 | JGI IMG/M metagenome (GOLD analysis project Ga0163151, IMG submission 145596) | Freshwater microbial mat bacterial communities from Lake Vanda, McMurdo Dry Valleys, Antarctica - Oligotrophic Lake LV.19.MP5.IB-2 | ecosystem: Environmental > Aquatic > Freshwater >...
CTGCAGTGCCCGCCAATAGAGCTCGGCCACGCTCTCCACCTCGGTGGCCACCCGAAGCGCCTGGCCGAGGTCGGCTCCAACAGCGACCATGCCGTGATTGGCAAGGAGGCAGGCGCGAGCGGCTCCGATCGCCTCGAGCACCGCGTCCGAAAGCTCCGCAGTACCAAAGGTGGCATACCGGGCACACTGCACCGAGGAGGCTCCCGTCACCGCGATCATGTAGTGCACCGCCGGCAGGTGCATCCGGTGGCATGCCAGGGTGGTGGCAAAGACCGGGTGGGAATGCACCACTCCGCCAACATCGGGACGTGCCTGGTACAGGTCGCGATGGAGCCGCCACTCACTGGAGGGCGCGCCCCCCCCTCCCCTCACATTGCCGTCCAGATCCATCGCCACCAGATCGGCCGCGGTGATCCGATCGCACCGGGAGCCCGTCGGGATGATCAGGAAACCGCCGGGGGATCGAACGCTCAGGTTGCCGGTGGTGCCGTGATTGAGCCCCAGACGGACGGACTCGCCCGCGGCAACGACGAGCGCTCTCCTCTGCGCCATGTCAGTCATGGCGCCATCTCAGGGTAGAGCGATCGGAGGCCCGCGGCAGAGGCCTCACAGCTGCCCCGCTCCGTGATCAGTCTCGAAATGTATCGGGCCGGTGTCACGTCAAAGGCGATGTTGCGAACCGCAGTCCCCGCCGGCCCCACCCGGACCGATCGCCGTACCCCAGCGGCATCGACCCCCGATGCCTCGGTCAATTCACGCGCCGAACGCTCCTCGATCGGGATGTCCCGGCCATCGACAGCGCCCCAGTCGATGCTCGAGCCAGGCACCGCCACAAAGAACGGCACCCCGGCCTCATCGGCCGCGAGTGCCTTGAGCCAGGTGCCCACCTTGTTGCAGACATCCCCGTTCGCAGCGGTGCGATCGGTCCCGACGATCACCACATCGACCTCGCCGCGCTGGAGGAGGTGCCCCGAGGCATTGTCGGTGACTACGGTGTGCGGGATACCGCTCCGGGCCAGCTCCCACGCGGTGAGCCATCCCTGGTTCCGCGGCCGAGTCTCGTCGACCCAGACATGCACTGGCAGTCCCTCCTCAACTGCCCGGTAGACCGGCGCCAGCGCCGTGCCGTATTCGAGCGTGGCCAGCCAGCCGGCGTTGCAGTGGGTCAGGAGCTGGAGCGGTCGGTCAGTAGCTTCGCGGCGGTGGATCTCGCGCAGCAGCACCAAGCCGTGGTCCCCGATCGCCCGGCATGCCGCCACATCCTCGGCCATCATCGCCTCCGCTTCCAGGCGGGCGATCTCGGCGCGCTCACCCACCGCTGCCGCCAACCCCACCGCACTGACGCGGTCGAGGGCCCAGCGGAGGTTCACCGCGGTCGGACGGGTGTCACCCAGCAACTTCGCCGCCGCAACGACACCGATCGCTGAAGCATCGGCCCGCAGTGCCAGCACCATCCCCCATGCGGCGGTGATACCGATCAACGGCGCCCCGCGGACTCGCATCGCCGTGATGGCCTCGGCCACCGACTCCACCGTGGAGAGGGTGCGCCACACTTCGGCGTGGGGCAGCTCGGTCTGGTCCAGGATGCGGATCGATCGGCCATCCGCGGCAGCCTCAAGGGAGCGCACGACCGTCAATGCCCCGGGAAGCTGATCAGCGTGAATGCCTCGATCCCGGCCGCGCGGACCCGCTCGGCCCCGCCGAGGTCGGGGAGATCGATGATATAGCACGAGGCCGCCACCGCGGCGCCAGCCTGCCGCACCAGCGCAATGGCGGCGAGTGCGGTACCTCCAGTGGCGATCAAGTCGTCGATGACCAGCACCCGATCGGCCGCGCCGACGGCATCGGCATGGATCTCGACTCGATCGGTGCCGTACTCCAGGGTGTACTCCTGCCCCAGGACAGCAGCCGGCAGTTTGCCATGCTTGCGAATCGGCACGAACCCGGCGCCGAGAGCCTGGGCCACCGCCCCGCCGAGTATGAATCCGCGGGCCTCGATGCCAGCCACCTGGGTAATGCCCTGATCGCGGTACCGGTTGGCCAGGAGCGTGATCACTTCGCGGAAGCCCGCCGGATCGCGGAGCAACGTCGTGATGTCGCGGAAGCGGATTCCCGGCACGGGGTGGTCAGGAATCGTGCGGACCAGTGCCGCGAGGTGGTCGTTCACGATTTTCCCCCGCCACTCAGCGCTCGCCCCGCCACGGCATCAAGTTGTGCCACGATCTCCTGGTCGCGGGCATCGGGAGGGGTCACGATGGCGGCGTCGAGGGCACGATCGCAGCCCTGCGGGCAGCGGGTGCGACGCGGCAACCGGGCGGGCAACCGCACTACGATGGCGCGGGCCTGGCCGACATTTTGTGCCATGGTCGCCATCACGGTATCGACGGTGACCGCCGCGTGCCCCGGATGCCAGCAGTCGTAGTCCGTCACCAGGGCCAGCATGGCGTAGCAGAGCTCGGCCTCGCGAGCCAACCGGGCCTCGGGCAGGGCGGTCATCCCGATCAGGTCGCAGTGCCAAGACTGGTACAGGTGCGATTCCGCCACCGTCGAGAACTGCGGCCCCTCGATCACGACGACGCAGCCGCCACGGACGACGGAGACTCCAGCCTCCGCGGCGGTCTCAGCGATGGCATCGCCAAACCGGAGGCAGACCGGATGCGCCATCGACACGTGCGCCACGATGCCGGCATCGAAGAAGGTGTTGGTGCGCTGGGTGGTGCGATCCACAAATTGATCGACCAGGACGAGGGTGCCGGGTGGCAGGTCCTCGCGGAGCGAGCCGACGGCATTGACCGAGAGGAGGTGGGTGACCCCCACGCGTTTCAGGGCATCGATGTTGGCGCGGTAGTTGATGCCCGAAGGCGGGATCCGGTGTCCGCCGCCGTGCCTCGGCAGGAACGCGACCGGCACCCGATCGATATCGCCCAGCAGCACCGGCGAGGAGGGCGCGCCAAACGGGCTCGCCACCTGCTCCCAGCGCATGTGGTCGAGCCCGTCGAGCTGGTACAGCCCGCTGCCGCCAATGATCCCGAGCAGGGTCAGTTCCCCGGCGGCGCAGCAGGCTCCGCCAGCGGCAGGTTGCTGTTCCAGATATCCCAGCCGAGTTTCCAGCCCGTCGCGTCGCGAACCCAGACTTCGAGGTACTTGCCCTGATCCGAGATGGCCAGCTCGGCACCGGGCAGCCGCAGCGTGATCGCGAACCGGCCGGTCACCAACACGGCATCGCCGCCGAGCGCCGTCATTTCCTCGCCCGACATGTTGAAGTCGGCGATATCGATCCCGTTGTTCAGCGACTCGCGGTACGCCATCCGGCCGCGGAGCATCGGCTCATTCGCCGGCATCACGACAGCATTCTCGGCGTACATCGCTGCGACGACATCATGGTTGTTGGCGCGGACCGCCTCGGCGTACGCCACGCGATTGGCGCTGATGGCCGCCAGATCCGCCTCGGTGACAGTGGTGCCCACCGGGGCGCAGGCGGCCAGGAGCAGGGGGATGAGCAAGCGGTACAATGTGGGCATGGGCCCCTCCACGAGGGAATGGGAGAGCGCCGTCGGGAGCTGACGGCAGGTGGCCGGCCAGGATGGTGCAGAGCCACGGCCGGGGTGACAGATGCTGTAATGCAGGAACATACCGCCCGGGACGGATGTCCGCGAGAACCTTCCGCCTAGTAGGCCCGGATGGCCTCGATCAGGACCACCAGACCGGTAATCGCGCAAACCCCGAGGATGGCTGGCCGCAGCATGCGGCCGTCGATGCGACGAGTAAGCTGGGTGGAGATGGCAAAGCCGAGGATGATTCCTGGAAAGAGACCGACCCCGAGCACCAGTTCGCGCCACGCGAACCGGTCCACAAAATGAAGTGCGGTCAGGCTGATGACCGTGCCGACCACGAAGAATGCGCTGAGGGTACCTCGCAGGATGGGTCCGTCCTGCCGATGGTACAGCAGCGCCATCGGCGGCCCGCCAATCGAGACGGTGGTGGCCATGAACCCGGACGCGAACCCTGCACCGGTCAGCGTGGCCGGATTCATCACGATGTGAAGCCCGGAGGCGGTGAGTCCGGTGCCCACCAGGATGAGAAAGCCGAACAGCAGGCCGAGGCGGTCCCCCGGGACGATCAACAGGACGACAGCAGCGAGGGCGGTGCCGCCGACCCTGCCAACCAACGACCAGGCCAGGTTGCGGCGGCGGATCGCGTGTCGTTCCCGGATCAGCATCAGGATCGACAGCACCCCGGACGCGAACAGGATGGGGCCAGGGACCAGGGTGGGGTCGAGCAGGACGAGGAAAGGCACCGCCAGGAGCCCTAGTCCAAAACCGATCAGGCCCTGGACCAGGGCGCCGCCGGTCATGATCAGGGTGACGGCGAGGTACTGCAGCGGTTCGCTCAACGAGGACGTCCGGCGTTCGGGCAGGAGGGGATGTACATACCGCGGCGGAAAGTAGTTGGACCGAGTCGGGAGCGTGTGCAGTGGTGATTCAGGACGGCGCGTTTGCCGATCCAATCAAGGGTGGGCATGGTACTCCTGGCACATCGTGGTACCCCGACTCAGCGTGGGTGGAGTTCCGGATGGTGTTCCCGGAGCCAAGCCAGGACCCGGCTCCGCAGTTCCACCGCGAGCCGACGGGCTTCCAGCGCCTCCTTCTCTGAGGCAGAGCCCGGTCGTTCGTACTGGCCGATGTTGCGCTTCCGGCGGATCGTCTGGAGCGTAGCCACCGTTCCCGCATCCAGGTCCACAGTGAACTTCAGTGAATCCAGCGCCAGTTCGTGATGGCGATCCCGTCCGGGGCGATACCCCGCCACCGCGAGGGCCAGCAGGGCGAGTTGCAGTGAGGCGTTGTACGCGATCCCCAGCCGGCGGTCCAGGCTCAACTCCACGATGGCGCAGTCGGCCAGGTCCTGCTCCACCAGCTCCAACACCGCCCGGACCTCTCGACCGTCAATCCGATGGATCTGGATCCAACGGTTCTCCAGCCAGACGGTCAAGCTCATCGGCGTCCCCTACCAGGAAGATCTTGGGTTCTGCCATCACCATCTGCACGAACGGCTGCCCGCCTGCGACCCGCTGTCGCCACTCCTCTGCCGAATACACTGTCGGATTCACGGCTCGCCCAACTGTAGCCTGGACCTCCAGAGTGGCACCCACGAGTTCGGAGAGTGTGACCTCTCCGATTACCATCAGGTCCACATCGCTGCCACTTCGCTGCTCCCCTCGCGCCACGGAGCCGAAGATGAACGCGGACTCAGTCCTTTCCTTCAGTGGACTCAGAGCCGCCCGGAGGTGGTCACCGATTCCCACCGTCTTGGCCACGATGCTGCGAAGTTCGGCAAAGATGGGGGACCGATCATCGGCCCGAAAGTATACCTGGCTGCCAGCCGGCTCTCGAACCAGCAGCCCAGCGCGGACCAGGATACCGAGTTCCCGCCTCGCCGTCCCCGCTGAAGTATCCGCCGCTCGGGCGATCTCGCGGAGATAGAACTTCTCGTCGGGCCGACCAAAGAGCAGCGCCAGTATCCCACGCCGGACCTTCCCGAACAGGGCGGAGGCGATCGAATCTCCATGTGGTGTATTCATATTGAGTACAATTGTACTCAATATGAATACACCCGTCAACTCCTCAGCAATGCTTCAACAAGCCGCGGGGGCGAGCTCTGTGCCCACCCCCGCCCTGCACCCGTCTTGAAGCACTCAGCGCCTCAGCCGCACTCGCTGAATCCGCAGACGTGGCACTTGGCACACCCTTCGGCAAACTCCAGTTGCGACCCGCAGTCCGGACAGGCTCCCATCAGCGTCTCCTGCATTCCGCCAAGGACAATCTGCTCCGCGCCCTGCGTCACGACGTGGACGGTGGAGCCGGGGGTCTGCGCCGTGGGAAGGAGTTCCTGCTGAATCCCCTGCTTGTCCTGCATGTACCGCTCGATGGCAATGCCCACGGCGTCCGGCACCGACATGACCTTGTTGGCGCCAAGGCCAATGACCCGGTCGGAGGAGATCCCGCGCAGCTGGCGATGGACCTCCTTCATGGGGATCCCGGAGCGCAGCGCCAGGCTGACCAGGCGACCCATCGCTTCGACGTCGGCCATCAGGGCACCGCCGGCCTTGCCGAGGCTCATGAAGACCTCGAACGGCTGGCCCTTCTCGTCCTCGGTGATGGTGACATAGAGCGATCCCAGCGGGGTTTCGATCCGCCGGACGGCACCCTTCAACAACTCCGGGCGGGAACGCTTCTGCCGCCGCTGGAGGTTTTCCGATTCCAGCTCGTGGACCACTTTGCGGAGCCGATCATTCTCGGCATGGAGTTCGGCCAGTTCGCCGTGCAGGTCGGCGGCGGGGTGTTCGCCGGTCATCGCGGCCAGATCCCCGCGGGCCTCGGACTTGCCGCTGCTGGTGGCCTGCTCGGCCACCTTTTTCGCGATGGAGCCGGTCGACAGAACCTGCATGTCCCGGCTGCCGTCGCGATAGACCGTCACACCCTTGCAACCGAGCCGGTAGGCGAGGCGGTAGATCTCCTCGACATACTCCTCGGTGGCGTCGTTGGCAAAGTTGCAGGTCTTCGAGATGGCCGAGTCGTTGGCTTCCTGGAAGGCGGCTTGCATCCGGATGTGCCATTCTGGCTTGATTTCATTGGCGGTGATGAAGACTCGTTGCCACTTGGCCGGCACCTCGTCGAACCGGATGTGGCCTGCTTCGGCAATCTTCCGCATCAGTTCATCGCTGTGCCAGCCCTCGGCCTTGGCGATCGTCAGGAAATCCTCGTTGACGTCGGGCATCAGCACGCCGGCCTGATTGCGCATGAACGCCACGGCAAAGAGCGGCTCGATCCCGGAGCTGCACGAGGCAATGATCGAGATCGTGCCGGTGGGTGCCACCGTGGTGACGTTGCAATTGCGGATGCGCCGCATCGGCCGGATCCGGCGGCCCTGCGGGTCGCGCGCGCAGGTGGCGTCGGGCCCCCAGATGCTCCTGTCCCACTCGGGGAACGGTCCCCGGATGGTGGCCAGGCGCTCCGATTCATTCTTGCCTTCATCGTCCACGAACTTCTGGATCTTGCGGCCGAGCTTGACGGCCTCCTCGGAGTCGTAGGCGATACCGAGGTGCACAAAGACATCGGACAGACCCATGACCCCGAGCCCGATCCGCCGAATCCGCTGGGCCAGGTCGGTGATCTCGGCCAGGGGGTAGTGGTTGGCGTCGATGACGTTCTCAAGGAAGTGCGTCGTCAGGTGCACCACGCGCCGCAGGTGATCCCAGTCCAGGTTCTGACCCTGGACAAAGGCGCCCAGATTGATCGAGCCAAGATTGCAGACGTCATACGGCAGCAGCGGCTGCTCGCCACACGGGTTGGTGGCCTCGTAGGCGCCGATATGCGGGACCGGATTGTAGTAGTTGGCGCGATCGATGAAGAACACCCCGGGCTCGCCAGTCTTCCAGGCGCCATGGATGATCTTTTCCCAGACGTGGCGGGCCCGCATCCGGCCCACCGGCTGCCGGGTGGCGGGGTGGAGCAGATCGTACTCCTCGTCCCGCTCCAGCGCCTGCATGAACGCGTCGGTGACACCGACCGAGATATTGAAGTTGGTGATCCGGGTGGTGTCGTCCTTGCAGGTGATGAAATCCATCACGTCGGGATGGTCCACCCGGAGGATGCCCATGTTGGCACCGCGCCGGGTGCCGCCCTGCTTGACGACGTCGGTGGAGGCATCGAACAGCGTCATGAACGAGACCGGCCCGCTCGCCACGCCCATGGTGGAGCGGACGATGTCATTCTTGGGCCGCAGCGCCGAGAAGCTGAAGCCGGTGCCGCCGCCGGACTGATGAACCAGCGCCATCGACCGCAAGGTGTCGTAGATCCCGCTCCGTCCGTTGGAGAGGGCGTCATCGACCGGCAGTACGAAGCAAGCCGACAACTGCCCCAACGGACGACCGGCGTTCATCAGGGTCGGCGAGTTGGGCATGAAGAGCCGCTTGGCCATGACGGAGTAGAACGCCTCCGCCAGTTCCTCCACCGCACCCTCGGACGCGCCGTAGGCGCGGTCCGGTTCGGCGATGGTCCGTGCGACACGCCAGAACAGGTCCTCGGGCGCTTCTGCCGGCTTGCCACGCTCGTCGCGCACCAGGTAGCGCTTTTCAAGAACGGTGCGGGCGTTGGGCGACAACTCGATCTCGCCCCTTGGCGTGGGAGCAGCCATGACATTTCCCTTCAACGGAAGACCTGGAAGGCAGTCGAATCAGATCGGAAATACTTCCCCCCAACGACCCTCCGTGGCATGCCACGGAGTGGACGAGGGTGGGACGGTCAAAGTAGGGGAAGCAGAGGGGAGACACAATACGCGGGGAATCGTCGCAACGGCCTGACGAACCGTTGTTCACATCACAAATCTGATTCGCACCCCGCGCTCACGGCGCGGTCACGACCAGGCGCTGCCGCTGAATCGCCACCCCGCGTGCCGCATCGGTCACCTCGAGCTCTGCCAGATACCGCCCCGGGGAAACCCGGCGAATGGCGATCGTGCGTTCCACAACGCCCCGGCCACCCTCGACTCGGCCATCGAAAGACTCCGTGAACACCGCGCGGCCAGTGTCCGGATCGCGGAGCGTGAACGTGGCGCGCCACTTCCCCTCACCGGCAACTCCGACCAATTCCGCCCGGACTACCAGCCGGGTGCTCCGGCTGAGGCCTTGCATTGGCAGCAGTGCCACCGATCCTGCCGTCAGGCCATGGTCCGCGGCACCGAGAACCAGGTCACCGAGCCGCAGGTCCGGCGCAGCGGCTGGCAGGGTCACCATGGTGTCGAGGGCCGAGGCGGTGCCACTCTGTTGCCCGACAAAGAGCGCCATCCGGTAGGTCAGGGTGACATTCGCGGGGACGGGCACGGTGACCACATCCTCGAGGTAGCGATCAGGCCGGATCGGCCGCTCAAAATCCTGGGCCAGGACCGTGTCCACCTCGACCCGTACCGCGCCGGTGGGATCCACCGCCACCAGGCGGAGCCGCATCGGGTAGTGAATCCGCCCCTCGATCTCCCAGGGTTCCAGGCCAAACCCCGGAACGGCAACCTGGAGGTGGGCCACCGCCGTGCCATCCTCGAGGTTGGTGGTCACTGCCACCAGGCGGGCCGCCAGGTCGCGGGCAAACCGCGGCTCATAGCTGTCGGTCGACAGTCCGGCATGCAGGCTGGATTGGACCAGGGCGCGTTCCCGGGCGGCGACCCGGCCATTGCCCTCAGATCGGCCGGTCTCGAACTCGGCGTATACCGTGGCGAATCCCTCCCGGGAACGCAGCAGCTGGTCGGACGCGCCAGTCCGGATCGCGCCATCGTCCCCCTGCCCGGCACTGGCGAATGCCACGTTGCTGCGCATGTCCACCACATCGAGCAGGCTCTCCACCAGGCGGTATCGATCGGGATCCTGACGGGCCACGAAATGGAAGACCAGGTCGCCGCTCTCGCGGCGGTACGACCACGATTCGTTGGGCTCTACCCCCAGCGAATTGAGGGCCACCTTCGCATCCGGCTCACCGTGCCGGACATGGAGCCGGCCACGATCATCGAGCACCGCCTCGTTGCGCAGGAACGCCGGGTCACTGGGCAAGCTCCAGCCGCCGGCCGAGTAGTTGCGCCGGGCGTAGGCCAGCCGCCGGTAATGCTCCCGCAAGCGGGAGCCCGCCGGGCGGAAGTCCAGGCGATCACGGGAGCCCCAGAACAGGGCCAGCAGGTCGGCGCGCGCCTGCCCGCGCAACGCGTCGAATCGGGCCATGACGCTGTCGGAGGCCACCACCTCGAGATCGGCCCGATAGCCAGCCAGCGCCACCAGGTCGTCCATCGCGGCGCCGTCGTAGTAGGACTCCGTGCCCTCCAGTTGGCCCAGCAGGAATCGGGTCCGGGCTACTTCCAGCAGCCCGAGAGCCCGGTTGTCGCCGAGTCGGCGATAGGTTTCGAAGGCGTTCAGCGCCGCCGGCAGGTCCCCGACCTCGCGCTCGACCCTCCCGGCGGCCAGCAGCAACGCCGGCGACCGTTTCCCGGCTGGCTGCGATGCCACCGCCTCGCGCAGGGCCAGGAGCACCACCCCGGCCCGCTCGGCGTCGCGCCGGCGGACCGCCTGCGCCGCCAGCACCTCCAGCCGGGCGGCAAAGCCGGGATCGGCCAGCGCGGCGCGCATCCACGCCGTCGCGGCGCGAGTGCTCGCGTCCCGACCCAGCATGGTGGCACGACGCGATCCCGGCCCCTGCACTTTGCCGAGTTCGTACTCGGCCAGCCCGAGCGCAAACCAGCCGTAGGGCCAGTCGGGTTGCAGCTCCACCGCCCACTGGAACTCGGAGGCGGCGTCGTCATAGTGCCGCAGCAAACCGAGATCGCCCAACCGGAGCGAGAGGAAACCCTGGCGCAGGTGCAGCAATGGGTTGTTGGGACGCTCCTTGGCAGCCCGCATCAACTCCCCCTCCAGCTGCTGGAGGGGGACCGGATCCATGATGACCACCAATGAGTCGCGGAAGGCATCAAGTGCCGCCCGGTCGACCGCGGATTGGGCCATCAGGGGCGACATTCCAACGGCGCCCCAGAGGAGCGCCGCCAGAACCAGGGTCAAGGTGCGTGCCAGCATCATGAAGGAGACGTCCTACCCCCCGGATTCGCCACAATTCCGCGCCCGCAGCGGGCCGGCAGGCGAGCATTGCCCATCATGGCAAACCCGTGCGCCCTGGATAGCGAGGTCAGCGACGGCGTTGACCCGACCCATCGCCGGGACCTACATTCCCCCGCGCGCCCGCCACCGCCTGCCGTCCCCTGCGGATTGGAATTCCAACGCGTGAAACCGCCCGCCCAAGCCGCATCCCCATCGATCCCCGCCAACCCGCTGACGGGTCAGCTGCTCGATGGCAAGTACCAGGTGGGAGCCTTGCTCGGATCCGGCGGGATGTCTGCGGTCTACCTGGCCAGGCACGTCCACCTGGGACGGCCGTGTGCCCTCAAGGTACTCCTGGCCGGGCGGGCCGCCCATCCTGATGCCGCGGCGCGCTTTGAGCGGGAGGCCGCGCTCGCCAGCCGGATCTCCCACCCGAACGTCTGCCAGGTCCACGACTTCGGCTGGACTCCGGACGGCCTCCCCTGGCTGGCCATGGAGTACCTCGAGGGGGAGTCGCTCGCCACTCTCCTGGAACGCGGTCCGCTTCCCCGTGAACAGGTGGCAGTCATCGCGGCGGGTTGCGCGGCAGGCCTCGCTGCGGCCCACGCCGCCGGCATTGTCCATCGCGACCTGAAGCCCGCCAACGTGATGCTGGTGACGAGGTCGGGGGCGGAGCTGCCGGTGATCCTGGACTTCGGCATTGCCTGGGCCCCCGAGGGGAAGACGCTGACCCGCGACGGCATGATGGTGGGGACTCCGGAGGTGATGAGCCCCGAACAGATTGCCGGGGACCCGGTGGACAGCCGAAGCGACCAGTACCAGCTGGCGTTACTGGCCTGCCGGATGCTGACGGGGCGGCTGCCCTTCACCGCCAACACGACCCAGGAAACGATGGTCATGCGCCTGACGGTACCGCCGGCCCGGTTGGTCCAGCTGCTCCCCGGGATCGAGGACAGTGCCGACCTGCAGATGGTGCTGGATCGCGGCCTGGCACGGCGCCCAACCGATCGATACCCCACCATTGCGGCACTCGGTGCCGCGATTGAGGAGGCGCTCCGGCCGGGGGGGGAAGCGACAACCGAGGTGCTGCCCCGGCCGGGAGGCACTTCCAGCGCCGGCCAGCTCCAGGAAACCCCGGCACCTGGTCCCGAAGAGCCGGGGTACCATCGCTGGGTGCTGGGTGCCTCGCTCATCGTGGTCGTCCTCATCCTGGCCATTGCCCGGCCGTGGCAGCCCGGCGCGGAGACCGTCAACCCGGGGCAACCACTCGCGACGTCGCCACCCCCTCCGGAGCCGTCGGCACCGCCACCGATCGCGCCGCCTGCGGCACTCCCCACACCCTCCCCGGGCGCGATCCCTGTCCTTCCGGACAAGGATGCCGTGTTCAGCCCGGATTCCGCGATCCGCCGTGGGGCGCGCCAGCAGGCCGAGGTGGTGTATCGTTCGGGGACGGCGCCCGACACAGTCCGGGCGCTTGCTGCGTTTTTTGTGGCGGAGGTGTTTCGCCGCGAGGGCCTCCATTCCACCGCCCGGCTCTGGCTCGACCAGTGCCTGGCGCTGGGCGAGCGGAAGCTTTGTCGCGATCTGCTCAGCGCCTTACCCTGACCGGGAGTTGCGGAATTCGTGAGTGATCCTGAGGTGTTTGCCACGGTCTTTGCCCAGACCGATCTGGGGCGCACGCGCGACCACAATGAGGACACCTTCCTCATTGCCGACCTGACCACGCGGGCGCTGTGCGCGCTGGCCGACACCACGAAGCATGCGGTGGGTCGCCGGGGATGCCTGTTCCTGGTCGCCGACGGCATGGGAGGCGCCGCCGCGGGCGAGGTCGCCAGTGCGATGGCGGCGGAGGCAATCTCCGAGCACCTCCTGGAGGCCTGGTCCGGGGTGGACGATGACTCGCCGGAGCATTTTGCGGAGCACCTTCGCGACGCCGTCGAGCGCGCCAACACCCAGCTGCATGCGTATGCCCAGGGTCATCCCGAGGTGCGGGGCATGGGGACCACCGCCACCGTGGCGGGGCTGTTCGAGGGGGCGCTGTACCTGGCGCAGGTTGGCGACAGCCGGGCCTACCTGATCCGGCAGGGGCAGGCGAGCCAGCTGACCAAGGATCAGTCGCTGACCCAGCGACTCGTGGACGCCGGCGAAATGACGGAGGAGGAGGCGGAACAGAGCACCCGGCGGAACATCATCCTGCAGGCGCTGGGCCCTGACCCGCGGGTCAAGGTGGACCTGACCTTCCTGCCGCTCTGCCGCGATGACGTGATCTTGATCTGCTCCGACGGACTGTCTGGGCAGGTCAAGAAGGAAGAGATTGCCAAGCTCGCCTCGACCAGCAGCGACCCCGCAGTGGTCTGCGCCGAACTGATCGAACTGGCCAATGAGCGCGGTGGGCCCGACAATATCACGGCGGTCGTGATCCGGCTGCATGGCGAAGGGCTTCCCAGCGCCGATTCTGAGATTGCCGCCGATTACCTGCCAACCCCCATCCTCGAGGAAGACACCGACGAGATGCCGGTGGCCACGACCGAGATTCGCACCACCCAGCCGGTGCCGGTGCTGCGACGGGAAGACGCCGCTGCGGTCGAACTTCCCGAAGCACCTGATGCCCCGCTGGAGCTCCGCGCCAAGACCACCCCCGCTCGATTCGCCGTCATCGGGATCGGGGTACTCGCGGTACTGGGACTCCTGTTCTGGTTGCTCCCCCGCCTGCTGCCGTGATCGCGCCGGCCCGCCTGGTCCGGCTCGACGGTCCCGCGGCGGGCCAGCAACGTGAGGTCCCCCGCCGCCTGGCGGTGCTCGGTTCCCACCCCTCAGCCGACCTTCACTATCCGTCGGGTTCCAACGCCGACGTTGCCCCCCGGCACGCCGCCATCATACCGACCGATTCGGGTTGGCTGGCGCGTGATCTCCGGAGTGCCGCCGGCACCTGGGTCAACGGCGTCCGGATCAGGGCAGATACCCCGATCCGTTCAGGGGACACAATCCAACTCGGGGCGGGCGGGCCCGCGGTGCGATTCGAGGAAACCGCGGCGGTTTCGCCTTCCCGGTTCCCTCGGCGGGCAGCGCTGGCCTGCATCATCGTGGTGGCAGTCTTGGGGTTGGCCCTGTTGTCCTGGCGGGCTGCCGAGACCAGACGCCGACACGAAGGAGAGCGCCGATCACTCATTGCCCAGATCGACTCCCTCGCCGCCGCGCTTGCCCTGGCGCAGAGCCCCACCACTCGCCTTGGTGAGCCATTGGCGGCCGCCTCGGCTCAGGCAGCTGCGGCCCGGACCGCCCTGGCCACGCCCCCACCCCGCGAGCGTTCCGCGCCATTGGATTCACTCGCCAGGATGGTCCGAGAGCTGGCGGAGCGGCAGGCGCCGCTGCTTCGTGCCGCCAGTCTTGACCTCCGTGGCATGGCGGCCGGAAACCAGGACGCGGTGGCCCTAGTGCTGGCCGAGCGTGCTTCCGGAGAAGTGATATCGGGTACCGGCTTTGCCGTCCATCGCTCCGGGGATACCAGTTGGGTGGCGACCAGTCGGCATGTGGTGGTGGATTCGAACGGGAGTGCGGCGGCACGGCTGGGGGTGGTCTTCAATGGCACCGCCCAGAATTTCCAGGCCACCCTGGACGCCGTTCATGGCAGCGCCGACCTGGCCCTCGTGCGGGTGGTCATTCACGGCGGCACGCCGGTGGTCCGCGGCATTGGTCCCCCGATCCGTACCGGGGATCCCGCGGGGACCATCACCTTCCCCGGTGGACTCGACCTGTCGACTGGCGCGGCATGGCGCCGGGTTGGCGTGGCCGCGAGCAGCTTCAGCGCGGTGGTCACGGCCTCGGACACCAACCGGCTGCAACTCGATGGCTACGGCGCACGGGGGATGAGCGGGAGTCCGGTCTTCGACGCCGAGGGTCTCGTCATCGGGGTGGTGTTCGGAGGCGCCAACGGGGCCGGCGGTACCATCGTGTACGCCGTGCCTGGCGCACGGCTGATGGAATTGCTCCGCAATCGCTGACGGGCTCCCCGCGAGGTTTCAGGGCCGCCAGCGCTAGGCGGGAGTCACCTGACCCAGGACCCGGGGTCCGACTGCGCCGGTGGCACCGGGGACGTTGCCAGGCTGGCCGTGGACCGCCAGGTACCCCAGGAGCGCAAAAGCCACGCACTCCTTCGCGTCACCCCGAAAGAATTGTTCCTCGAATCGCGCCACCCGCACCGGCACTGGCAAGCTGGCGAACTCCCGCTCCAGCATCGCCCTCAATCCTGGATGGCTCGCGCCCCCACCCGAGAGCAGGACTTCCGTGGCCGGGGGGATCCACCGCCGACAGGCATCCGCGACCGAGCGTGCGGTCAGCGCCACCGCCGTCGCGATGCCATCCGGACCCGGCACTCGCTGGTGAAGCGCACGGGCGTATGCGCTCCCAAACCGCTCGCGCCCGGTGCTCCTGGGTGGCGCGGAGTGGAAGAACGGATCGTCGAGCAGTTCAGCAAGCACTCGTTCAGCCACGACACCCGATGCCGAGAGGGTGCCATCACGGTCCATCGATGCGCCGGGCTGAACCATCCCTGCAACGGCATCGATCACCGCCATGCCAGGGCCGGTGTCAAAGGCCATGGCCCCCGACTCATCGGCCCGCCGCCGCACCCAGGTCAGGTTTGCCATTCCGCCAAGATTCAGCAGGATCCGAGCATGGTCCTGGGCCCCGAAGAGCAGCAGGTCGGCCATCGGGACGAGTGGCGCGCCCTGCCCCCCGGCGGCGAGGTCGCGGCCGCGAAAGCCACTCACCACCCGGACACCGAACTCCTCGGCCAGGATTGCAGGTTCTCCGAGCTGCCAAGTTACCAGGGGAGGCTCGTGCCACATCGTCTGGCCGGGGAAGGCAATGAGGTCCAGCTCGGAGGCCTTGACGTGGCCCAGGTCGAGGACCGCCTGGACCGCTTCCGCAGCCCACTGCCCCAGGCGGGCATGGAGGTGCGCAAATCGTTGCGGTGTGCCGCCCTCGAGAGCCTGCACCAGTTCCGCCCGCTCCGCCGCCGAATACGGGCGGGTGGCAAACGCCACCAACTGCGCCTGGGTAGGCCGGTCGAGCCGGACCAGGGCGGCGTCCATCCCATTGAGGGAGGTGCCGGACATCAGTCCCACTGCCAGCGTGGGCCGCTCGGTCATTGGTCGCCATGCGTTAGCGGAGGAGGATCGCCAAGAATCGGCCGCAACCGGTTGGCATGGGCCGCGATCAGCATCTCCGCCTCGCTCCGGCCCAGCTCGCGGTGCCGCATGACGATGGCGGTCCGGACCGATCCTCCCGCCTCCGCGATCGCCGCCCGGGCGGCCTCGCGGGTGCCGCCCGCCACCGCCATGACGATCCGCTCGCCGCGATCCACCAGCTTGGCGCTGGCGGCTCTCAGGTCGACCATCAGGTTCCCGTAGGTCTTGCCGATACGGACCATCGCGCCGGTGGTAATGGCATTGAGGACCAGCTTGGTGGCTGTGCCGGCCTTCATCCGGGTGGATCCAGTGATCGGCTCCGCTCCGGTTTCCACCACGACACAGGCGTCGCAGCTCTCCCGAAGCAGGGCCGGCGGCTCGGCACAGGCTACCAGCGCCGTCTGGGCGCCGAGTTCCTGCGCCCGGCCCAACGCAGCCCGGACGTAGGGTGTGACCC